>Ga0307372_10004908_pt1 | contig 20378 bp, 16 predicted proteins | sample OX1MG_FD_202533 | JGI IMG/M metagenome (GOLD analysis project Ga0307372, IMG submission 202533) | Soil microbial communities from Risofladan, Vaasa, Finland - OX-1 | ecosystem: Environmental > Terrestrial > Soil > Coastal area > Acid sulfate soil | place: Finland: Risofladan, Vaasa | collected...
AGTATGGTGTGTCTCACGATGATTCGTTTGATGGTCAGAAGATTGACCGATACCTCTGAAACTGCCAGAGAGAACGCCCAACGGCGTCGAGCCGCTTGAGCAGCCTTCCTGGACACGCTCTAGTGTCAAAGCGACCTTCTGCGTTGGGCCTGCTCCTGCTCAGTATATCTCTTGATAAGGTTCGCAGGTGCGGATGAAGCCGAATCACTTTTCATGGGCTCTGGTGCCCGACAGGGCATGAATTACTGTTGGCGAAAGGTATCAAAGGGCAAGAGCAGCAAAGCGTGAGATACGAGTTCCATCAAGCGGAACGCCCATCAACCAGGCAAGAAGGCGAGTGACATTCATAGCCGTAGCCGTAATCACATGCTGGACATGCGTCTTCTCCAACCCAATAGAGCGACTGCGCCGTAAGTCAAAGGCACGCACCGCCTGAGAAATGGTGCCTTCAATGCCCGCCCGGAGAGCATAGCGGTCTTTGAACTCCTGCGTATGTTGGTTGGCGATGGCGTGCCGCTTGAATGGCCTCAAATTGCGCCTGGGGACGCACGACCAGTTGACGGGGATTGCTGAGAGCCGTGGTACAGTCACTCCGACATGGACAGTTCAAACAATCCTGTTTGCCAAATTGGATGCGAATCACCTCCGGGGTGGTGCCATCCTGCTTGAGCGTCCACTTGCGGCTGAGTTTGCCCTGGGGACAGGTGGCTTGTTTCGCTTGCCAATCAATGGTAAAACCGGCGTGATCAAAGCCTTGACCCGCCCGGCTTTGCCAACTGGGACTACTGGTGACTGGCCCAAGCAGTTCGACGCCGTAGCGGGTGTGACTGTTCACTAGATGGGCGCCATCAACGTAGCCAGTATCCATGACATGTTCTGCCGGTAAGAGGTGCTTCATCGCCAGCGCTTGATGAATGGGTTCGGTCAGCTCCATATCCTGAGTCGTGGCCGGTGTTGTTTCTACATGGATGAGTAAATGAGGGAGGTCTTCATCACAGGTTTCGGTCAGGTGGGCCTTGTAGCCCGTCCAGACGGTGCTGCGTTTGATACTCAAATGCGCTTCTGGATCACAGGGAGAGGAAATCAGCAGTGAGGCCAGGGGAATATCTGTGTCGGGACGCCAACGCACCACGCCGTCATCCAGCCAAAATTGTTGTACCCACACGCGCCGTAGCATCTCAACAGCCGGCACCGCTGCAAGCCATGCCGGAGCCTCTGCACTGTTGAGCGCGGTCAGCAAACACCAGCCGTCGAACCCAATCTGTTCCGTCAAGGTCTGCCGTTTGCTGGCTTCTTTGGGAAAGCGATACGCTTCCGTTCGTGTGCCATAGCGGTCATACCACTCAGGCGGCACCTGCACCCGTAGCCACTCAGGCACCACCACGGCTAAACTATTGAGGGCGGCACGTAACGTCTCTGCCACACATTCCAGCCGATTCATGGTGCGGATAGCTGCCAGCACATGCGTCGAATCGGTGCGTTGCTTGCCGCGCTCTTTGAGCCAACCGCGCTCCCGACACAGCTGGAGAACCGTGTTCAAAAGTACCTCTTCCTGCCCACCTGCGAGCAACCGCTGACAAAATTCGGAAAGGACTGAGAAATCAAAGCCTGCATCAGTCAACTCCAGGCGGAAGCACATCCTTCCAGTCAATGCGCACACGCATGGCTTCGGCCGCCTGGCGATCCGTATAATTTTCCATAAATTGCATGACCAGCACCAGGGCAATGCGCCAGGGTTGCTCAGCGAACTGCCCTCCTGCTGGATACACTGCCGCAAATTGCTCATCGGTATAGATCGTGCCTAACTCGGCTCTCAAGCGCAGATAGCGGTTCCCCTTTGGAAAAATCGCACGCGCCACACGAGCGGTCTCTTCGGGAATGGGTGGAATGACTTGTGGCTGGAATGACATCGCCTGGCTCCTTCTCTTTGCCTCTCTTGTAATCTTGACTCTCTCTTTCTGCTATTCTACCATTTTCTTCCTTCCACTTCTTTTTCCTTTCGCCAACAGGGTCTGTTTTTGGCATGTGCAAAATCAGACAGGAAAGTTGTCCCAAAAAGGACGGTTCAACCCTCTTTCTTTGTGACGGTCACAGATAGTGGTCATGACGACAACGTCTCTATGAGAGAGAATGAGGAAGAAACTATGGTAACAACAAATAAGGCTCCGACGTTTGTACGTGCGGGAAATGTTCTGACAACGACCTTGTTGCGTGCGGGCTTCAAGCTGGTAGGACCATACCTGGTCAGGGGGAATTATCCCTTGTATCTGTTCACGGTGCGTGGGCGCAAAAGCGGGCTGCCGCGTACAATCCCAATAGTGATTATTCAGCGGAACGGGAAGCGCTATCTGGCCTCCCCGTATGGAATTGTGGATTGGGTGCGAAACCTGCGGGCAGCGGGAGAGGCTATTCTCACGCGGGGTCGTCGTGCTGAAACGGTCAACGCAAGAGAACTGCCTCCTGGAGAGGCGGCCCTCGTGTTGCGAGAAGATGTCAGAAGTGGCAACCCCTTTGCTCGCTACTTTGGCGTCACCGCGGACTCTTCCCTTGAGGATTTTGAGCGTGCGGCGGCCAGCCATCCGCTGTTTGAGTTGGAAAAGCAAAAGCCACTCCTTAGTGATATAGCGCTGGAAGTTGGCGCAAAGAAAAATGTATGAGATGTTGAGACTTGCGCTCCCTGGTTCAAAACGCTAGAATAGTTCTTATGTTTGTTGGATACTTTCCTCCGTAGAGAAGACGAGTATCCAACAGGCGGCAAGGGGACACCAACTGTTTGTATATGTTGACGAAAGGCAGGAAGCAGAGTGGAATCTTTTGAAACCTATCGGCCCTACCTGCTTGCCATTGCCTACCGGATGCTCGGCAGTGCGATGGATGCCGAGGATATGGAAAAATTTGGACGGGTCTGAAGAGATACAAATTAACTGTAGAGCAAGGAGAAAGAAATGAATCCATCCGAACAAATTGACCGGTTCATAGCAGAACTGGCAGACTGGCGCGGCCCGAAGATTGCCCGGTTGCGCACACTGATTCACGAGGCCGACCCCGCTATCAGCGAGGAATGGAAGTGGGGGGTGCCGGTATGGTCTCACGGAGGACTGGTGTGTTCTACCGGTGTGTTTAAGAACACCGTCAAAATGAACTTTTTTCAAGGCGCGGTGCTGGAAGACTCGCAGAAACTTTTCAATGCTGGCCTTGACGCGAAAAAAACGCGAGCGATAGATATCCACGAGAGCGATGCGCTTGATGAGTCGGCGGTGAAAGAACTCGTTCGTGCAGCCGTGGCGCACAATGTGAACTGAACCCCATGTATTAGAACGGGAGCAATATTGATGTCTACCATCCCTACCACAACTGTTCATTTGAAAGACAACCGCGAGGTGACTATACGTTCTGCGCGTCCGGAGGATGCAGCGGCGCTCCTTGAACATGTGTATGCGATTTTCGCGGAAGGGGAGTTTGTGCTGAGTACGCTCGCCGATTTTCATATGACGGAAGAGACGGAGGCCGCGTGGCTTCAGGCGAATCTTGACGACCCTGGCAAGGTGGCGATTGTGGCGGAAAGCGACGGCAAGATTATCGGACTGCTCAACTTTCATAGCGAGGAACGCAGTCGCGTCAGGCATCATGGCGAACTGGGTATGAGTGTGCATAAGGCGTGGCGTGATAAGGGCGTAGGACGCACTCTATTACAGATGCTTATCGCGTGGGCGGAGCAGCATCCGCTATTGGAGAAAGTCTGTTTGCAGGTTTTCGCCACCAATTCACGCGCCATCGCCCTTTACACGTCGCTCGGCTTTCGAGAAGAGGGGCGGCAGATACGCGATGTGAAACTGGAGTCAGGCGAATACGTAGATGTGTTCCTGATGGGGCGATTTGTGAAGGAATCTGCGTCTCTGACTTGAACTGGTGTGAGATAAGCTTTTGCTTCTGCATATACCTCCTTTTCGATTACATCTCCATCTTTTTCTTTCTTACTTAGTACCTCTAAATGTGTAGCTAATCGTTGTAGCCGATTGTAGGCAAGCTTCTGGCTTCAACTATGGGTAATTGATGTTTGTGCCTGTAACAATACTGTGACATAAATCATTGTTGGTGTGAGAGTATTGTGAAGTTGTGAGATTATACTTTCATCTGAAAATGAAAAATGACCAGTTTTTCATTGGAAAGGATGGAGGAAATAGCAATGTTGCGCATGAAATCATTTCATAGCCATCTTGTGGGTCTAGATGCGGCCGATGTCAAAAGGGTTGTCGCGTCTGCGACGCAGCAAGCCAACGAAGCCTTTGAGATATGGAAAAAGAGCGGGATGACCGTCGCGGTACTCTCTACCAATACACAACTTGTGATGCAAGGATATGAAGCAGCGTATGTGATTACCCTGTTAGTAGACCTGCATCCTGGCGGCGAAGACCAGGATGAAGAGGTCACGGAGTTAGATCTTGAGCAACCGGAATAAAAGGGGAAACTCATGAAACGTTGGTTTTCTGTCCTGGTAATCGTGATGGCCGTTGTGTTCTTTATTATGGGCGGCAGGAAGTGCGACCTGGAAGATCATTCCTAACCCCACTCCTGATAGCTCGACAAACAGCAGTTTTCGCAGTATCGCTGCCGTTTCGTCCAAAGATGTCTGGGCCGTGGGGTACTATGTTGACTCGCAGACCCAGAAGTATCGTACTCTGATTGAACACTGGAATGGCACGAAATGGAGCATTGTTGCCAGCCCAACTGGATCGAGTGAAAGCAGTCTCAATGCAGTCGCGCATGTACCCGGAACGACGACGGCGTGGACAGCAGGCGACATCTTCAGGAACAGCGGTCGCTTCACACTCACTGCCTTCAACAGCTAATAGATGGCGTGATGTTGCCTGACGAGAGGAATGCAAGTCAATCAGACTTGCATTCCTCTTGGAGATATCTTTCCCATACGGCGCCTATCTGGAGATCAGCGCTATTCAATGAAGCATCATACTATGCCGGGCGAAAATGGGGAGGAATAGCACAAAAGCTGGATAATGAGGAGAAAAGTCATGCGCTCTCGAAGCAAAATCTTTTTGTCGGTGGTAAGCACGGTTGTTCTGGCAATGTTCATGACGTGGACCGTGCCTGCCGCTGCTGCTCAGGGGCAACATGCCTGCGCCGTACAGTCACTTGTAGCACCGAACTGCAAAACGTGGAAGGTAGTCAATAGTCCGAGCCCTGGATCGAATTTTAATATGCTGAATGGGGTGGCGGCGCTCTCGGGCAGGGATGTGTGGGCTGTAGGGAACTATTATAAGGCGAACAAACCCCAACCAACGTTGATCGAACACTGGAATGGTACGAAATGGAGTGTGGTCAAAAGCCCCAATCCCGGGGCAGGGTATAATATATTGAATGGGGTAACGGCGATTTCAGCCACCGACATCTGGGCTGTGGGATACTACACCAGAGACGATGGGGCCGATCAGACGCTGACCGAGTTGTATAGCTAGCGGACCTTTCCGTACCTGTAGAGCGGTGAATAAGGGTACTCCCTTATTCACCGCTTCACCGGCACTGCCACTCATGCTTTAGAAGCTCTCCTTTGAAGCAAGAAGTTCTTCCTATGTTGTCAGGCTTACGGTCTCAAATACGTGGGGAAGGACCTGGTAGCTTGTGTGGAGATTATCTGCGTGATGCCATTGTGCGTCAAGGCGTTCTTTTGTGAGTAAGTTGTGGTGTCAGTGTAATATCATTTAAAATGAAACAGATGAAGCATTTCGTCCGACATCCATGTCGAAAGCAGCAAACACGATTGGCGAGAGGAGGGACGGATGTTGTGAAATGGGTGCGATGTTTGTATCTCTAAGCTTGCTGTGAAAGCAGGGAGATGTTCAAAGAAAGAGAGTGGTTCTTGCAATATGGCGGTACGTAATCAAGAGAATCAAGGACGGATACTGACGATTGAACACCCAACTAATAGTGTTCCCGCGCTCATGGTTTTCTCTGGAAATGCAGGACAACTCCTGCGCGGAGACATCCCGACAGCAAATATCCTCAAAGCCATGCGGCAACGTGTGCAACGAAATGGTGTCGCATTTACGATGCATTTTCAGGAAGCTGGCACGGGAAGAAAGAATAGCGTGGGAATGACGAGGCTCCTTGAAGACGTTTTTGGCGATGACGTTGTTATTTTCCGTTATGGCTCGCAGGAATCAAGCGGCCAAGTCCGGCAAGGTTTTGATCAATACACCGTTTCTTCCACGAACCTCCCGGTTCGTACGCGCAGCGTTGTCAACCTGCCGGTCGTTGAGCGCAATGTCATGAGAAGGAATCAGCGTGCGGCAGTGAATACCAGCTATGATTTTGTTTTGCCAGACGGGGAACAGAGATATTTGGAAACAACTGGATTTCATTATGATCTTGGATTAACTGCGCTCAGTAAAAGAGTCAGCTACTTGCAGGCGGAGGAGACAAGACAGGCCGTGGAGAAACTGATCCAACAAGATATAAACCAGGAAGGGAGCAATGTTTACCCGGAAGTGAGAAAAGCAGTTCGCGGACGAAAAGGATTGGTGACATTCAGCGGAGATGGCAATACGCGTGGATTTGTCGGCACACGCTGGCAGACGGACCGTATAGCGGCATTAAAAAAGGGTCTCGGAGACGATTTGACGGAAGCGACGGAGGAAATTGGCGTGACTGCTAATCTTTCCCACAGTATTCAGCAAGAATTAATGGAAAGAAAGAACTCTTTGCTCAAATTCACGAGTATCGTTGTTGATAATGTAATTGATATAATTGATGAGACGACGGGGAGTAAATGGGGAGAGAGAAAATTAGATCATCAATTTTACCGGGATTTTACTATCACCGCGGAAGGGTCTCTTCTTCCGTTGCACAAGTTTGATGTAATAGAAAATAATGTGTACTATGGTTTTGTCAATGCCGACCATTATTTCATCAGTACGCTTTTTGGCTATCAAATGAACGGCTCGATCTCTTGAGCATAGTCGTTGCCGACCAGAATAGCGTTTTATAAAGCCCAAACTTGCGTTTGTTTGTAAATCACCTGAGTTACAGTATTTGTCCTTCCTGCAACAAGGCCTATCGGGCGGTTGTCCAAAAGAGTATCTTGCGTTTCAGCTACACAGTATCCGTTAATGTACAGAGAGAAGAGGACATAAAACAGACCGACCACTACTGCGAGTCAGGCAGGTAGTGGTCGGTCTGACTTGTTAAGCAAGCAGTCGCTGGCCGGGTTTATCATGGGTCGTGACTATTTTTTAGAAGGAAAAGGAGAAGAAGTATGCTCTCCATTCTCCATGATCTTTCAGCTTTGGCCCTGACAAAGAGCCGTCATAGCCAGTTTCGATGCCATTGACGATCGGTTTGCCCCTGGCAATCACATCCCCCGAGGGAAAATGGAAGGTGATAATGATATTACCGCTTTTCATTATCTGGGCCGAGGCATCGGTAAACCTGCCATTGGGGGTATGAAACGAGCCTGTCCAGGTCTGGTCATTCAGCGCGATTGCGCCGTAGTATTTTGTGCCTTTGTCAGGACCGCTCGTGGTCACTCCTCCGAAGGCCAACCCGACAACGGGTGCCCCTCCAGGACCAACAAATTGCCAACTCCAAATACCGGAAGCGACTTGACGCCCATTATCGAGAAGTTGGAAAACGCCGGTAAATTTGCCTGGTGCGAAGAGGGTTCCCTGAGCGGTCAAGTATGTTTCGCTCCCATGCGAGAAGGTAAATGTAATATTATTTTGCTGATCAAACTGACCTTGTACCGAACTCTTAGCGCCGTTGGTTTCGTTGAAGGTACCGACGAATGCGCCGCCGACATCAAGCGACAAACCGCCGGTAATCAAGGCACCTTTGTTATTTCCGTGTGTCACAAGCCCGGTGAAGGTTGCCAGTGCCGGCGTTGTGAACGGTTGTGTGGGATGATTGGGGGCGGCGAAGCTGATAGCTGGGAGCAGTAAGAATATCATGCACGCCAGCAAGGGGCTCACCACCAGACGTGTTTTTTTCAACATGAAACGAACCTCCTGAAATTTCTACACTGTGTTCAAAGGACAATCAAGTCACGAAGTAGGTAGCGCATACTCACACGAAGGATTCGTCTCTCGAAGCGTCTTTCACGGCGTATACGAAGGAAGTGTATAACCATGCTTTCTCATAGCGGCCACAATCTAGACTACTGTTGTCACGAAAAGATAACAATTTCTCATAGTAAATGGTGTCTAGCGTCTGTTAGTAATGCAAAATTACGGCGGTTTTGTATGAGAAACAATAAGGTATGCTTGTGACTGTACCCAACCAGATGGTAGAGGAATAACCTTATACCCGTTTTCACGATGTGCGTCATAGCGCGGCGACGATGCTTCTCAGTATGAAGGTGCATTCGAAAGTAGTGCAAGAGCTACTGGGTCATAATCAGATAAGCATGAAAATGGACATCTACAGTCATGTGCTTCCGACGATGCAAGAGGAAGCTATGAACAAGATGAATGATGCTTTGCAAGAGTAGTAGGATGCCGGTTGCTGTACAATTGCTGTACAATTGCTGTACAGGAACGTCGAAAGAGAAAAAGAAACCGTCTCAAGTGCCTTTGCAGGCCGTTTGAGACGCTTGAAAATGCCGAAGGGGGGATACGCACAATATCGTTCGCCGACGTTCGCGGGTATCCCTCCCGTGTCTTCTAGAGCGGGTTCGCATTCGCTCATGTTCGGGGGTGTTCGCTGCCGGTTTCCGGCGTTCCTGTCACGATTCCTGTCAATAATAATCAATTTGTAAAAATACAGTGAGTGAGTATTCGGACGGGCAGAGTCTTGCTCTCAACAGGGCTTAGCAATTTTTTGAGCCGGATTGGAAACGCTGTCGCGTGAAGGCCGGGCGTTTCTTCTTGTTATTCATATCGTATCCTTTTCCTGACAAATAGTGTTATATGGCTCAATAATAACAGTTGCTAATCAGTTGTTTTGCTCTGTTGTATCGCCTGCTGCAACTGTCTCATTGCATAACTATGGCTGATGTGTTCTTGCTCCAAGCGCAGATTGTTCTCGGTAAGATGGAGGAAGAGCGCGTGTTCATCGGGATGAAGGTGTGGGAGTTGACGGGCAGAGCCGGGCGTGCCTGCAACGCAAAATTCAGCGAAGGCGGAGAATGTTTCCCAATCCATCATAAGGGATGTAACGTGCGGGAAGAGCGCACGCAGGCTTGCGAGAATCTGGAAACCCTGCGCGTCCAGATCGCCCCAGTAAAGGATGGGGCACTCCGCGAGCCAGGAAATGCTCTTCAGGTTACGCACCATGAAACCGCCACCGAAGAGTGCAAACGTATCTTTGTGCGGTGGCAGTGTGAGAAATGTCATCTCGTTTTCGGTAACGACGCAGCATTGACCTCGCAGTAGATCAAGCATGCTGAATTGCGAGGCTGGTACACTCATATCCGTGAGCGGCAAATGATAGAGATTGTACAATTGTCCATCGAGTAAACGAAAGCGTACCGGCGATTCTTTCTCACGCAGCCCGAAACGCTGCTCGAACGTGATGGCATCCGGCGATATGGACTCTGGTGGGAGAATCTGTTCCAGCAGTTCGCGCACACAGGCTCGATGCTGCTCGATGAACTTGGTGTGAATGTTAATCGGCAATTCGCGTAGATAGAGATTCGGCCTGGGGTGTTCCAGAAAATAGCGGCACACGGCAAGCAAGTCCGGCCATAGCCTGTGTTGTTCAATCACCTTCTTTGGTGAGTATATCATCCACGCTTCCAACTGCGGTAATTGCTCGCGGATGAGCGCAACATCGTGGCGGAACAGGTCAAACTCTTCTTTTTTCTCGACAAGCTGCAAGAAATCTTGCTCCGTTGCGATAATTATGCGTACCGGCACGGTCTGCTGGCCGGAGAAATGTTTCTGCTGTACCTGGTAATCCAGCGTGTAACCATAGCCACGTTGCTCTTTGGACTTCGCCTGCAGCACACGCACGCCTTCGCGTAATGCTAGATAGTCCGAAGGCAACTTGCCCACGGGAAAATCTAGCGGGAAAAACGGCTGATCACTCAGCCAGGCGTGCAGAAATGGTACGTAGAGTCGCGCCACTTTTTGCTGGATATCAACGGGTGTAATCACCGATACCAACTCCTGTCTGTAGTGCCTGCTTATGTTCAAAGTATTCAGTCATCGTAAAATTGTACACCTTCGAGTCATTTTCTTCCCGATTGTTGGTCACATAGTGGCACGCATTGATGTATGGTTCGAGGACATGAATCTTGTCGAGAGGCGTGATTACCAGCATTTGCAGGTCAAGCTGTTTGAAAAGTTCCATCGCATACCGTGCGTTCATCTCGTCCGAGCGCACAAAGGCTTCGTCAATCACCACGAAACGAAAAGTGTGGCTGCGTTCGTCTTGCTGATCAAGGCTATACTGGTAAGCGATGGCGGAGGCCAGAATAGTATAGGCCAGCTTCGTCTTTTGGCCGCCAGATTTGCCAGACGAATCGTTGTAATAGTTCTTGATAGTATCATCTTCGCGGTAGCGTTCTTCGGCAGAGAAATCAAGCCAGTTGCGCACATCTGTCACCTTTGCCATCCAACGTTCTTCCTGCTCGAAGCGTTGGATTAACGACTGGATGCGCCGGAAACTGGCCTCGTTGGCTTCGGGGGTGCGCGGCTGCGACACATCCGGCAGACAGTCGCGTAGTTGCATCCTGAAATCTTTTACTTCGCTGTCGCGTGCAGGATCATAGCATAGCTGAATGTACGTCGTCTGCGTGTAATCAATCAAACGCAAGGACTCATTTAGCCTGGCAATACTCTCCCGAATCTCTTCGATCTGCCGCTCAAGACCTGCCTTGAACACGCTGATATTGGTAATCACTTTCTCATCCAGCAGTTCTTTAAATTTTGTGCGATAACGCGGTAAATCCTCGCGGCGAATTCGTTCGTAGTGATGGCGATAGGCGGCGATAGCTTCTACTGACTCATCGAGTTCATGGGCAACGTCCGGGCTAATTTTCTTGAAATCTCTCATCTCTTTCGTGATGCGGTCATTCAGCGGTGCCAGCTGACCGCGCAAGGTCGCGGCACGCGCACGATAAAACTGGGCCATCCTCTCCCGCGTCTCATCGGCGTTTTCGATGGTTAGTACAATATTCTTTTGTTCTTTCTCAATGATGGCAATGTACGACGTTAAATCTGCATGTGACGCGGCCTGCACCATCGCGCCGCAAGCACGGTGCTGACCCTCGTAGTTATCAATGGTACTGGTAAGTGAGCCGATGGTCTTTTGTACTTGCCCCCATTCCTGTTCTCGTCCCTCACGCTGTTGCTTGATCTTCTCTAACTGCTGGTTCATCTGGGCCAGGTGATCGGCACTGGCCTCAAGCTCGCGCTTCTGCGCCAGCAATTCGTTGCGACTGCGCTCATCAGAATGCCAGTCTATGGTAGCAAACGTGGTAAAATCAAGTAAGCTCTGTAAAGCTCGCTCACGCTGTTGCTCATGCATCTGTTGCTGCTCGATCTGTTTAATGTTGGCACGCAGTCCTTCTAGCTTTTTTCCTTGTGTTAGAAGTTCTTTCATGATGGCTTTGATTTTCTCGGCATTGCTCCAGCCAAGTACATAGCGTTTGCGATCATCAAGGGAGGCGCGGTCGTCTTTTTCGTGGCGTGCCGCGCTATGTTTGATTTGACCGTTGAGCGTGAGGGCTCGCCGTACCTGCTGAAATTCTTCCAGTGTTTCGCAGCAGGTATAATCCCAGGCTTCAATGAGTTCGGCAGCGAGCCAGCCGGTAAATTCGGTATCCGGCTTCACTTCCAGCTTGAAAAAGAGCAAGTCGCGTTCAAGGTTGGTCGTGTTACGTGGAGTGCGCGGCCCGCGCAGACGATGGTAGACGAGCCGCCCATGCAAGTTCGTCTGGTCAACATAGCGGCTGATGCGCTGGTAGTGGTGATCGGGAACGAGCAATTGCCGCCCGAAACCGTGCAACAAGCGTTCGATAGCTGGCTCCCATTGGTAGGCATTCTCACGAACACGTAGCAATTCGCCAACAAACGGTAATTCTTCTTCCGGTATGGAAAGCGACTGAAGCATGGTAGCACGCAATTTGATATCTTCGGTAGGAATCTGGCTCTTACGCTGTCGCAGGGAGGTCAGTTCCTCACCCAACGTACCCACCTCTGCAACAAGCGCGGATTCCCGGTTTTTGAGGGCGTCACGCTGGCTCGTCAGCGATGCATTGTGCGCCACAGCTTGCGGCAAAAGCGCACGTGCCTGTTGCGCATTCTCTAAAAAAGTTGCCTCGTCCTGATACTCTGACAGACTAGCCGTTCGCGCATGTACGTTATACTGTACTGCCTGCTGCTTTCTCGTTGTCTGCCGTTCGGTCAGCGTCTTGATATCTCGCTCGATATCAGAGATACGCTGACCGACGTGGTCGTTCTGTTTAGCGACCTCTAATTTGACGATCTGGTACTCCAGGTCATCAATATACTGCTTAAGAGTGTCGCTCTGATTTTGTGTATCAATTTGTTGTTGGCGAGTACTGGCAATAGTGGTTGCTAGCAGCGTTTGCTTGCGCTCAGCGATGTACACGGGAACAACCAGTGAACATTGCTCGGCACCGGCAATTCGCTCCCGCAGCTTCTCGTATTCCTGCACGTCGTTCATAAGCGGCTCAAGTACGGAAAGCTGTTGCTCGGCAAGCTCAATGGCTGCATGAGCGCGTGTCAGATTCTCGAAATTCTCGCGTAAATCAGCAATGCGTTTTTCCGCGTCGGTCTTTTGCAGCATATGATCGCGCACAAAGGCATTCAGGCCACCGATATCTTTGATGGAGACAATCTGGTTGAACAGGTCGAGTGCTTTTTCGGAGCGCAGACCCAGCAAGCGACGGAAACGCTGGCTGTACTTCACGAATTCCTCGTAGACTTCAGCGCCGTGCGCTTTCAGTTGTTTCTTCAAATCAGCGATGCCGGTGCGTACTGCAAAATCCCCCTCAATAGTGAGCGGCACTGGCGCAATAACATGGAACTTACGCAATTCGCCTTGCTGCCACCAGAAGACCTGGGCCAGCGTGACGTACTGTCTCTGACGTGTGTTGACAAAGAGTGCCAATAGGACAGAGTAGGAATCTTTCTCACGCAAGTACTCCACCCGTGCCACATTGCTCTCACGCTCCTTCTGCTTGCTAAATGCGCCGCGTACATACGTGCTTTCGTTGCGCTCGCGGTGCTTTTCCGTGCCGGACGCCTGATTATATGTGCGGCGATTATAAGGTACGAAGAGGGTCAACAAAGCGTCTGCCAGCGTAGATTTGCCAGAGGCGTTCGCGCCTGTCAGCAAGGCGGTGCCACCATGTGGCGTCACACGCCAGATACGCTGGTTAAATGTTCCCCAGTTGTAGACCTCGAGTTGTTCCAGGCGGAAGCCGCTCGTGGTATGGCAGTCGTTTTCTGTGCAGGAGCTAATCGGATGCAGATGCTGTTGTTCCATGACGAGCCAGTTTCTCCTTAATCTCAGCGAGCTTGTCCGCGTCAATTTTCGCCTTCAAGATACGCCGCACTTCAAAGTATGCAGGGTTGTCAGTATCGGGCATTCGCTTGAGGAAACCCAGGTCAATAAGCCGCTCTATAGACAAGTTGATACGACGTTGCATGGCACGTTCGTCGGTGCGAGCAAGCAAGAACGGGAACAGTAATTCGCGTATCTGAGCATCGGTGATTGTACACTTGCCCGCGTCAAGATGCGTGGACTCGAACTGATCAATCCATTCGCGCAGGAGAACACAGAGCAACGTCGCGTGATAGGTCAGACGATCACGCCGTGTCAGGCGCGGGAGTGTAATGACCTGCCCTTCGTTGTCTTCGAGGGTGGGCTGGTGCAGGTAGGCATAGCCCTCTTCTTCATTGAGACAAACTTCGAGACCAATGCGAGCGAAATACTCCTGCACCGGCGTGAAATGCGAGAGCAGCATATTCCAGGCTGATGCCTCATCGCTGAATAGAGGGTTCTGGAGCAACTTGAGGATAACAGGTGCATATGGTGCAATGGCGCTAGTCGGCATAGGTCCTCCTTCGATACAACACATGCGGAATATTCAATGTCCTCATTTCTTGGCCGGAAGGTGTGGCGATAGAGATTTCAATCGTTTCAGTCTGTTGCTCATCTATAGAATGGTCTGGATCGTCAGCGGCAAGTGTGCAATAGGCCATCACCTCGGTTAGCCCTTTTTCCGGCGGATAATGTACCAGCACATCCGCCAGAGTCACTTGAGAGTACACTTGCAGGAGTTCTTCGATGTTGCGATACATCACCAACTTATCAACATGAAACTGCGTGTGTAGCGTTACGAGATCATCAAAAGGCGGTTCCGCGTCGTCTGCATTCACGGGCAGGGCGGAGAGGGAAAATGTTTCACCGGGTTCCCATAATGCATATTCCATGACCAGGCGGGCTTCCGGTGGTCCTTCAAGCTCGATGAATGCTACTTCATCCACAGATGTGCTGGCGACACGGAACGCCATCTTTTTGATTTCGGAAACGATGGCACGCACGCGGTGACGTTCGGCAATGCTCCGCTCGTCAAGCAACCTGCGTAGTTGCTGCGCCAGACCGGCATTCGATTGCACCACCTTCTCACCTGCAGCGAGCAGGTTTGAAGGCAAGTGTTGGAGAATGCGGCCCTGGTGGATAACTGGCTGCAAATCGGTCTGATGTTGTATGGCATTGAGCAACCCATATAGTTCATCTTGCTGCAAAGGAGCCATCAGGAAGTCCCAGAACGTGTAGAAGCTGCGTCCCTGGTCTGAAGATTTCAGTTCAGTATCAGCATCCAGAACGAAAGCGACCAGATCGCCTTTCAGCACATTCGACTCCAGCTGGGCCTGTTGCAATGCACGCGCAATATCCCGGAAGCGATCCTCCACGAGGCGGAAGTCGCGCAGGAGTTGTCGCGCCCCGTCGCAAGCTTCAAAAAATCGCTCCTTCAACTGCGTGGTAGTATACAGGTCATCAACGATGCCCGTTGCGCGAATCTGGTTAATTTGCTGTTGGAGGGCATCACGCTGCTGTTCAAGCTGCGCCAGCCGCTCAGCCGGGTCCTGCGTACTTTTCTGCACGATATCTCGTAGCAGTTGCACGATGTGGAGGAAGCGTGACTCTGTACCAACAAACGGCTGTCCATGCAACTCCTCGACCCAGCCGATAGCGCGTTCGGTTTCCGCCGTCAACTCTACAAGCGGTGTATCGCTGCTGGTCGGGGTCGTGATACGAAGATAGCGATGCTGCTCGTCGGCCCATTCCGTCAGATAGGATGGAGCCGATTGCGGGAAGCTATCCGGCACCTGTTCGTTCAGCGCCTCAAGCATGTCTGCAAGGCGTTCCGTTAGTTCCGCGAACGGAATCGCAACATGCTGCTCACGCTTGAACTGGCGATACAGGAAGCTGATAATCAGCGCGGCGTGTTCGGCCTTGAGTAGCCGAATGCCCGGCGCGTGCTGCAAATCATAGGTAAGCTGGTCGTAATCCATCACAGTCTGCGCCAACACGTTTCTTGCCCTCCCTTTGCTCTCCTCATTTCAAGAAACTGTACGCTCAGTATACAGGTTCTTACAGGACAAGGAAAATCCGGTAGAGATGGTATGCAAGAAACTGTGTCAGAGATGTTCACGTTTTACTCCTCTTCCATCAAGGTAACGTGCGACGCACCTTCAACGAGTTTCAAACTGTAGCGATTCGGAAAGGCATAGGCGAATTCCTCCTGGTGAGAGACGAGAATAATGCGCGAGAGTTGCTGTCCCAGCGTGCTAAGTTCCTGTATCATATCGTCACGCCCGGCTCTATCCAGGCTACCAAATCCCTCATCAATAATCACCGACTCAATATGGTGCGCTTCACGACTGCTATAGCGACCGATTGCTAACGCCAGACTAACAGCGATGCGGAATTTTTGACTACCACTGACGAGCGCAATAGACTCGGCGTATTCTCCGGTATCTCTATCATGCACCACTAAATCCAGAGCTTTTTCTGTCCGGGGCAATGCATCGCTCTCACTGCGCAATTCAAGACGCATACGTCCGTGCGAGAGCCCGTTCAGTATCTGGTTAGCAAACTCCACGATGGCATCCTCAGCACGGTTGAGCAGGTACAGTTGCAGGCCACTTCTTCCCAGGTGTTTCGCAAGAACATCGTAGAGATGATAAAACTTCTCGGCCTCAAGCTTCTGTTGCTCCAACTCCTGTCGGAGCTGGCGCATCCCTTCCAGTCGAGTCAGAACGCTTTTCAGTTGGTCTCGTTCGTCTCCCGCCTGTTTCTGTATAATCTTTTTACCAGAAAGTTCTCTTTCAACCTCGCTCGCCGGTCGCTTCGCCTCCAATGGATATTCGACAATCTGCTCGTCCAATGCCTCGATATCCTTTTTGTACAGGCTTACCCGCTGGTGCGATTCTGTAAGCTGACTATACAGCAAGTCATAACAAACCAGGTTATCACGCTGCTGCTCCAACACAATCAGACCTGCTTCATCGAGTGTATCCACTTTGCGTTGCCACGACGCGGGTAGACTGTCTATTCGCGTGTGCTGCACACGTACTTCGGATTCTTGGCGAGCGGTCTCTATATGTATGCTATTCTGGCACTCAAGTAACTGCTTTTCCAATCCCTTGAACACAGTATCGGTTTCCTGTGCCGTCTCTTTTGCTTGCTCCTGTACTTGTTGTTGGCCCCCGATGTTATCAACGAGTACTTTCTGCTTCTGTTCGGTATCATTCTTTTCAGTACGAGCATTTTCGGCAACGCCGATATCTACAGCCTTCATCTGTTCTGCAAGTTGCCGTTCAAAAACTGTTCTTTGACTGGCAAGTGACTGCCAGTCGTTAAAGTTATTCCGAAGTTGGGCAACATAATCTGCCTGAGTATTTTTCTTTTTTGCCTCTTGCTGTATGGCATCTATATCTTCTGTCGTTGGGTAAACAGTTGTGAGCCATCCCTCGTTATCTTCCGGCGCAGTTGCGATAACGTATAGCTGAAATGTCTGTGGTATCGCGTCGAAAGCTTCGCATAATCGTCGTGCGTGCTGTTTGGCTTGATTATGAGCAGTTTGGCATTCGTGCTTATATTGAGTGCCAGTATTTTTCACCTCTCCTATCTCTATGTCCAGAGCGGAAAGCTCTTCTTCTTTCTCCTGCTTCCAGGAAAGTGCATGTTGATAATCATCCTGCACCTTCGTGAGATTCCGTTGACACTCATCTATCTGCTGTTGGAGACGGGTTTTTTCTTTAAGCACATGGTCTCCAGCAATCTCTTGCCCACAAAGGTCGCACACCGGTCTCACAGCAACATTTTCAAATCGTTGTAACCGCTTTTGAGCATCCGTCAATCTTGTACTGCCAGACTGTTTTTCGCCGAACAGGCGTTTTTCCGCATCCTGTGCATCAGTACATGCTATCTGGAGTATTGTTCTGCTATCTCGTAGTTCCTGAAAACGCCCACGAAGTGTTTCCAGGCTTGTTGTCGCAGCCTGCTCGCGCCTCAATACATCCCCAAGGTCTGTGCGTTCTCTCGCAAATGTTTTGAGCCAAGGTAATGTGTACGCTTTCTCATCGAGGATGCGTAATTGTTGCTCTGCATCAGTAAGCCGCTGTGTAATATCGGATGGAAATGCTGCTAATTGCTCTTCCAAATTCGCTATCTGTGTTTGTAGTTGTTCTACATGTTCCAGCTTGCTTACTATTGGGGCAAGCTCTGAAAGACGAATTGCGTACCGGTTTGATGTTTGCTGTAGATCGGCGATTGCTTGAGCCTGGTTGGTAACTTGCCGTTGTGCAGTATTACTTTTCTCTTCAGCAACGTGTACTTCCCCTTCAAGGCCATGCTGCTGGCATTGCAAACTGTCAAGTTGTTCTTGCAATTTGAGGAGGAGAGTCCGGCTCTGAACAATCTGACCAAGCGCCGGTAGTACGCGCTGCAAATCTCGCAACCCGGCAACTCCGTTGGTGATTTCATCCTCGCTTTCCAGTAATTCTTGTGCTTGTTGAAGTTCTTCCCATTTCTTCTGGCGTTTTGCTTTATCCTCTTCCCAGTGCCGTGCCTGTTCAAGGTAGCCAGTGAAATGCCCTACGGCATCCTGCGCCTGCTGCCAGTTTTCATCTGTCTGCTTTAATTGAAGCTGCGTTGCATCCATTTCTTCATCGCTAACAGGGCGCACCGAGGGAGATAATAACTGCGGTACAAGTGAATCTATAGTAGCCTTGAATGTTCCGCGTCGTTTTTCCGCAGCTTCGCAGAGTTTTTGATAGCGTGATAAGTCTATCAGTTCCGCCAGAATGGTATATCGGCCTCTGGCGTCGGCATCGAGCAATTGCTCGCTTTTCCCCTGTAAAAGCAAACAGGAAGAAGTAAACGCAGCGTCATTCATGCCGATAGTTTGCCTGACCCACTGATTAAGCCCGTCCTCGCTGTCCGTGTTGTCAATTCGCTTTGTGCGTGCATTTTCGAGATTGCTGATATCGCTGCTCTCAACAATAAAAGCCTCACGTGTTGAGCGACCTTTACGAGGGTGGATGCGTTTGATGCGGTAAATGATGCCATCCACTATAAAATCAAAAGTGACGATGAGCTTGTCGGAATGGTGATTAATCAACTCATCTGTAGAACCTTTCGTTTTTCTGTTGGCGCGGTGGGTGCCGAAAAGGGCAAAGGTGATCGCGTCAAAAACGGCGGATTTGCCGACACCATTTGGCCCCCAGAGAACCCAGAGCGATGAGCCGTCAAAATTGATGACTTGTTTTTCTCTGTAGCTCAAAAAACCTTCAAGCGTTACCTGTAATGGAATCATTGCTTACTCCTTACTCTATCGTTGCCAGCAATGCTTGCGCCAGCCTGAGAAGCTCGTCATGTTGAGGATGGTCGGCGAGTTTTTCCTGGAGGTAGCTTTCTACTGTACCGGCGAAATCATGAGGCGCTGTTACATCAAAGGTATTTAAAGATACCTGCGCTCCCTCAGCCTCAATCTGAGATTCGTAGGAACGGGGAAAGACCTGCTTCAGTTCGTCCATCAGGCTCTCAAGATTGTGTTCGCCTGGTTTATATACCAGGCGGTATGATACCAGAGCCTGCTCGTGATCAGGATAGCGTTCGCGCAGTCCCTGCATATCAGTTTCCGGATTGACAATCTCGACCCGATAGATAGGCGTAGCTTTCAGAGGAAGGCAGATGGGGTCTGCTCTTCTGCCATCTGGGCCAATGTCAACCAGCACAATGCTCTTGTCATCATCACGTTCACCGTAGTTCAACCGCTCGATGCTGCCCGCGTAGCGAACGTGCGGCGTGTGTTTCCAGACAAGCTGTGGTTTATGAATATGCCCGTAGGCCACGTAATCCCAGTGCGCTGGAATCTCTCCCTGATCGAATATGACATCGTCGCTTTCTGAGACGTGATGATGCGTATGTACCTGCATTCCACGGACATGAATATGGGCGACCATGACGCTGCGCAAGTGATCTTTCACCATTGTTCGCTGCATAGACTCAAGTTTACTCTTGAACTTTTCGTGCAGCAGTTCATTGCGTTGCGCCAAGCTCTGATAATGGATGTTATCATCTCTGAGATAGCGGGCAGGTGTTGGATATGGAAGCAGCACAAACTGTATACTCTGGCCTGATTTATCCGCCAGTTCCAGTACTGTTGGCCGGGTCGCCAGGTAGAGGCGTCCCTGTGGGCGGGGACCAGTTGCTCTGGGATCAATAGGGGTAGCCATATCGAGAATAGAGCGCATGATAGAGAAGAAATCTTCGTTATCGTGATTGCCGCTGATACCGACAATGCTCCCGCCTTTCAACAGGAACGGCTTGAAAATGCGGTTCACGTCATTTATTGCCTCGTTCAATTCAACCATCCGTGTTCCCTGACTGAAAATGTCACCGGCAACCACCATCACATCAACTTTGTGTTCATCGAGGTAACCCGCGATCTCTTCCAGCCGTTTCGCAATATCGGGCTGGCGGGGAACTCCTTTGAGGTATTCGTTCAAGTGCCAATCAGCGGTGTGCAATATTCGCATGGTATTTACCCTCTTTCCATAAGTGAGTCTAATATGTCAGTATCTCGTCATCAGGTGTTACCGGGGCATCGGTATTCTCTGGTACAAGGACTTCACGTGGATTCATCGCCCATACGGGAAATGGAACGCGAATGTGCATTGGTTCCCGGAAGTTATCCTGAATAACCAGTTTCTCATTTTGCTGCAATAATGCTGCCTTGCTTTTCGCGCTCGCGCTTAGAGCCTGTTAGGGACTCGAACTCAAAAACTGGTCAAGGACTAGAAAAGGCCGTCCATTGATGAAGCATGAGACAAGCGAACACCACCAAATGCAACCCGGCAAGGGTGGTAGGAAGTCGCTCA
>Ga0307372_10004909_pt1 | contig 20377 bp, 26 predicted proteins | sample OX1MG_FD_202533 | JGI IMG/M metagenome (GOLD analysis project Ga0307372, IMG submission 202533) | Soil microbial communities from Risofladan, Vaasa, Finland - OX-1 | ecosystem: Environmental > Terrestrial > Soil > Coastal area > Acid sulfate soil | place: Finland: Risofladan, Vaasa | collected...
ATCATGATGTTCGTCGAGGACGTGGGCCGGCACAACGCGGTCGACGCGATCGCCGGCTTCATGTGGCTGGACGCGATCGACGGCTCGGACAAGATCTTCTACACCACCGGGCGCCTGACCAGCGAGATGGTGATCAAGTGCGCGCAGATGGGCATTCCCTTCCTGGTGTCGCGCTCCGGCCTCACGCACATGGGCCACCAGATCGCCAGGCGCGTGGGAATCACCATGCTCGGACGCGCGAGCGGCCGGCACTACCTGGCGTTCAGCGGCAGGCAGCGCCTGCTCAGGACGGCGCCGCGAGCCAGCGCGCTCGCCTGAGCGCGGCGCTTCACGCCGGGACGGAAGCCGCGCGCCGCGCCTCGATTTGCGCGCGCGAAGGCAGCAGCAGCGCGCCCGAGAGCGTGAGCAGGGAGAGCGCCGCGAGCACGGCGAACATGTTGTGGAACCCGCCGGTGGCGCGGTACAGCAGCGCGACCAGCGGCACCCCGGCCGCGGCCGCGCCGAGCGAAACCACGTAGCGCACGGCGTAGACCCGCGCGCGGTACTCGTCGCGCGTATAGCGCCCGAGGATCGCGTCGTTGAGCGGGATCTGCCCGAACACCACCAGCATCATCGCCACCGCCACCGCGAGCATCGCGAAGCCGCTCAGCGAGCCCGCGAGCAGCAGGAACGGCGCCTGCAGCAGCGCCACTGGAACGAACACGCGCTTCAGGTCGAAGCGATCGATCAGCGTTCCGACCACCACCTGCGCGACCGCCGCCATGCAGTACACCAGCGAGACCAGCGCGCCGATGCCGAGGCTGGTATGGGTGAGCGCGGCCATGCGCTCCTGGAACAGCTTGGGCATCGCCACCGTGGTGGCGTTGAAGATGATCCCGCCGCATATCGTGGCGAGCACCACGACGCCGAAGATGCGCCACATGGTGCGCGCGTCGATGTCCTGCCCGAGGCGCTTGCCGGTGCGCGCCACCTTGCCCGGGTCCCTGGCCAGGGCGAGGAAGGCGGCGCCCGCGGCCAGCGTCGCCGCGCCCGGCAGGAAGAACGCCGTGCGCCAGCCGGCGAGCTGCATCAGCGCGCCCGCGATCAGCGCCGCGGCGCCGAGCCCGAAATTGCCCCACAGCCCGTTCCAGCCGAGCGCGCGCCCGATGCGGCCCGAATCGGCGACCAGCATCGCGGTCGCCACCGGGTGATAGATCGCCGCGAACATCCCGACGCAGGTCAGTCCGATGCCGATCTCGAGCGGCGTGCGCGCGAACCCGGTCGCGATCATGGCGACGCCGGTGCCGAAGAAGAACACCACCATCATCTTGTAGCGGCCCCAGTGATCGGCGAGCCAGCCCGCGGGCAGCGCGAAGGCGCCGAAGGCGATGAAGCCGCCGACCGCGTACGGCAGCAGCTCGGCGTAGCCCACGTGCCACTCGCGCGTCAGGCCGATCACCACCGTGGGAAAGACCAGCATCACGAGGTGGTCGAGGAAATGCCCCAGATTGAGGAACCGGGTGAGGAAGCGGTTGCGAGCGGGCTCGTCCATGGACGCAACGATAGCCTAAAATCGGACCCATGATGGGAGTCACAGGCATCGTGCTCGCGGGCGGCCAGGGCCGGCGCATGGGCGGGGTCGACAAGGGCCTGCAGCCGCTGCGCGGCAGGCCGATGATCGAATGGGTGCTCGAGCGCCTGGCGCCGCAGGTGGACGAGATCGTGATCAACGCCAACCAGAACCTCGAGGCCTACGCGCGCTTCGGCCATCGCGTGATCGCCGACGAGGTCGTCGGCTTCGCGGGGCCCCTCGCCGGGCTGCATGCCGGAATGAAGCTCGCGACGCAGCCGCTGGTGGCGACCGTGCCGTGCGACTCGCCGTTCCTGCCGCTCGACCTGGTGGCGCGCCTCAGGGAAGGCCTGCAGGCGAGCGATGCCGAGCTTGCGGTGGCGAAGACCGGCGCGCAGCCGCATCCGGTGTTCGCGCTCGTGAGAACGAGCCTGCGCGCGAATCTCGAGGCGTTCCTCGCCGCCGGGGGCCGCAAGATCGACGCCTGGTACGCGCCGCTCAAGATTGCCGAGGTACCGTTCGACGACGAGGCCGAGGCGTTCTCGAACATCAACACCCGCAACGAGCTCGCGAGCTTCGAGTCGCGTCCATGAACTCGGTCGAGAAAATCGTCAGCTGCCTGGACGGCTACGACCCGCATGCCCTGCGCGTCGACAAGGCGCGCGAGGCGATCCGCAGCTGCCTAGTGCCGGTGAGCGCCGTCGAGCGCGTGGCCACGCGCGCGGCCCTGGGCCGCGTGCTCGCCGCGGACATCGTGCCGGCGTTCGACGTGCCGGCGCACGACAACTCGGCCATGGACGGCTACGCGGTGCGCGCGGCCGACCTCAAGCCCGATGCCGAGACCGCGCTCGACGAGATCGGCAGCGCGCTCGCCGGGCGCCCCTACGCGGGCACGGTCGGGGCGGGCGAATGCGTGCGCGTGATGACGGGCGCGATCATGCCGCAAGGCGCCGACGCGGTGGTGGTGCAGGAGGTGGTGCGCATCGCCGGCGACGCGATCATCGTCCCCGCGGGCCAGAAGCGCGGCCAGAACATGCGTTACGCCGGCGAGGATCTGAAGGCCGGCGTGGCGGTGCTGCGTCCCGGGCGCTCGATCGGCCCCGCCGACCTCGGCGTCATCGCCTCCCTCGGCCTCGCCGAGGTGAGCGTGCGGCGCCGGCTGCGGGTGGCGTTCTTTTCCACCGGCGACGAGCTCGCCTCCGTGGGCGCGCCGCTCGCGCCAGGCCAGGTCTACGACTCGAACCGCTATACGCTGTACGGCATGCTTGCGCGCCTGGGCGTGGACATCATCGACATGGGCGTAGTGCGCGACGACCCGCAGCGGCTCGAGACCGCGTTCGTCGCCGCCGCGGCGAGCGCGGACGCGATCGTCACCTCGGGCGGCGTGTCGGTCGGCGAGGCCGACTTCGTGAAGCAGCTGATGCGCAAGCTCGGCGAGGTGCTGTTCTGGAAGATCGCCATGCGCCCGGGGCGGCCGATGGCCTTCGGCCGCATCGGCGGCGCGGTCCTGTTCGGGCTGCCCGGCAACCCGGTCGCGGTGATGGTGACGTTCTACCAGTTCGTGCGCGAGGCGCTGCTGTTCCTCGCCGGGCGCAGCGACGACTGCGCGCTGCCCCTGCTGCGCGTGCCGAGCGCGGCGCCGATCCGGAAGGTGCCCGGGCGCACCGAGTTCCAGCGCGGGGTGCTGTCGCGCGACGCGGGCGGAGCATGGTCGGTGCGCCTCACCGGCCAGCAGGGCTCGGGGGTGCTGCGCTCGATGTCGGAGGCGAACTGCTTCATCGTGCTCGAGCACGAGCGCGGCCCGGTCGCGGCCGGCGAGCCGGTGCAGGTGCAGCTCTTCGAAGGGCTGGTGTAGGCGCCCGCCGCAGTCAGGCGGCACCCGGCCCGAAGCGGGCGACCCAGTCGCCGAGCCACGCGCGCACCGCCTGCGCGTCGGCGAGACGCCAGCGCGCGGCGCTGCGGCCCGCGCCGACCTTGATCGCGTGTCCACCCATGCGATTCACCACTCCGAAGCCGTACTCGTCGGTCAGGTCGTCGCCCACGAACACCGGAGCGCGTCCGCGGAACGGCGCCTCCTGCATGTACTCCTCGATGACCTTGCCCTTGTCGCGCCCGCCCGGCTTGAGCTCGAACACCATCTTGCCGGCCAGCAGTTCGAATTCATGGCCGAGCTCGGCGGCGGCCGCCGCGGCCTCGGCGCGCGCCGCATCGGCGAGTTGCGGCGCCTGGCGGTAATGCAGCGCCAGGCTGTGCCCCTTGTCCTCGAGCAGCAGTCCGGGGTGCGCCGCCGCGAACGCGTGCAGGCGCACCGCGGCAGCACGCAACAGCTCGCGCGGGAAAGCATGCTGGTGCGTTCGGCCCGCGGCGTCGCGCCGCTCGATGCCGTGCTGGCCGGCGACGGCCAGCTCGAGTGGCGTGAACAGCGTGTCGACGTCGGCGATCGAGCGCCCGCTGATCAGCGCGAGCGCGCCGCCGGCGGCCTGCTGCAGCCGGCCCAGCAGCTTCACCAGCGCGGCGTCGACGTGCACCATGTCCGGCCGCTCGGCCAGCTCGAGGAGCGTCCCGTCGATGTCGAGGAAGAACGCCCACGACGGCGACGGCGCCGGCAGACTCCGCGCCGCGTCGAACGGCGTGGAATGCGGATTCATTCCCTCCTGCATGCTTCGCTACATAGCACAATTCCGGTTCCGGCCCCGCGTTTTTGGCAGAATGACGGCATGCTCAAAGCCCTCCACAGCGCGCTGCAAGGCCGCGCTGAAGCGCAGTGACCGACTTCGCCGCGCGGCTCGAGCAGCGCATCGCGGCGCACGGGCCGCTGTGCATCGGCATCGATCCTTCGGGCGCCACGCTCGCAAAATGCGGCTTGCCCGATTCCGCAGCGGGCGCGCTCGAATTCGGCCGCCGCGTGCTCGAGGCGGCCGAGTACCGGCTCGCGATCGTCAAGCCCCAGTCGGCCTACTTCGAGCGCTTCGGCAGCGCGGGTGTGCGGGCGCTGGAGGAGCTGGCGGCGCTGGCGCGCGCGCGCGAGGTGCTGGTGCTGCTCGACGTCAAGCGCGGCGACATCGACACCACGGGCGAAGCCTACGCCGAGGCGTTCTTCTCGCCGTCGAGCCCGCTGCGGGTCGACGCGGTGACGCTGCACCCCTATCTCGGGCTCGGCGCGCTGCGCAAGGCACTCGCCTACGCGGCGCGGCAGGGCGGGGGCGCGTTCATCGTGGTGCGCTCGTCGAATCCGGAGGGCGAAGCGCTGCAGACCGCGAGGCTCGCGAGCGGCGAGACGGTGGCCGCGGCTCTGTGCCGCGAGATCACCGCGCTCAACCGGGAGCTCGCCGCCGGGCCCGTCGGTCCGGTCGGCGCCGTGGTCGGCGCCACCTGCAGCGATGCCGCGGACACGGTCGCGGCGCTGCCGCGCTCCTACGTCCTCGCTCCGGGCGTGGGGGCGCAGGGCGCCACCCTGGAAGAGGTGCGGGTCCGCATGCCGCAGGCGCTCGGCCGGGTGCTGCCGAATGTCTCGCGCGCCATCCTTGCCGGGGGCTCCGGCCCGCACGAGCTGCGCGCGACCATCCTCGCGCTGAGGGAACGGGCGCGCGAGCTCTTGTCCGCGCCGGCGGCCTGACGCTCGTCTAGCTGCGCTGGCGCAGCAGCAGCGGCAGCCGCCCCCAGTCGACCGCGTCGAGCGCGTTCTTCGCGACCAGGCCGAGCTCGGTGTCGCCTTCGATGACCAGGCGACGCGTGAAGAACAGCGTGTCGGGGTCCTCGCGCCTCAGTGCGAGCGAGAGAAAGTCGCGCAGCGCGGCGCGGATGGTGACGTCCGCGCGCCCGTCCGCGGCCCGAAAGCCGCGCGCCCCGAGCGTCACCGAGACGCCGGTTCCCGCGTCGCTCACCTCCAGGCGCACGACCCTGCCGCCGAGCGGTTCGAGCGCCGCGCGCGAGAGCAGCCCGCTGCGCAGTGCAACGTTGAGCGCGACGGCGAGCAACGTCGCCGGGGGGCGCTCCGGCAGGCAGCGCGCGAGCGCGATCAGAGGCGCCGGCAGCATCAAGCGGCAGCCGCCTGGCGATCGGCGAGAAACGTCTGCTCGAGCCCGGGTCGGCCGTGCCAGAAGCCGTCGCAGGTCTCGCCCGGCATGAACGGCGCGAGCGCCGCGCGTGCGGCCTCGGAGTCGAGCACGCGGTCGCAGGCCGCGCGCAGGACCCGCAGGACCTGCGCCGTGTCCTCGGACTGCGGGCTCACGCGCAGCACGTCCACCCCCGCGGCCGCGAGCGCCGGCAGCTCGCCCGCCAGGCTGTAGACGCGCGCCGACTGCGTCTGCACCCCGTTGAGCGCGAGAAACGGCGCGCCCTCGCGCGTGTCGAGCGGCATGCCGTCGGGGAAGCCCAGGCAGCGGAACTCGCAGCTTTCCTTCTGCAGATTGAAGCGCCGCGCGGTGAAGCAGCGCGCCGAGAAGGCGAGCGGCAGGCGACCGTAGCCGAACAGCTCGACGTCGAGCGCGGCCGGACGGCCCGCGAGGGTGCCCGCCAGCAGCTCGCGCGAGGCTTCCACCGGCGCCACCCAGCGCGTGGCGCCCAGCTCGACCAGCATGGCGAGGGTCTGAGGGTTGTAGACGTTGAGGTGCGGCCCGGCGACCCAGCCGCCGTGGCCGGCGAGCAGGCGCGCGGCGCCCATGTCGTTGGCCTCGACGCGATACCGGCCGTTGTACAGCGTGCGCCGCACGAGCTTGAGATCGCCCGCCGATTCGACCAGCGCCTGCGTCGAGAGCACGACCTCCTTGCCGCGCGCGGCCAGCATGTCGGCGATGGCGAGCCAGTCGTCGAAGTCCAGCTCGTGGCGGCGCGAGCAGACGACCTCGCCCAGGTACACCACGTCGGCGGGGGACTCGGCGATCGCCGCATAGAAGTCGAGCATCGCCCGGCGCGGCCAGTAGTAGAGCACCGGTCCGACGGACAATTTCATCGCGCTCGCCCTACTTCCACGGGCGCGAGAACGCGCCCAGCGTGTGCTGGCTGCCCTCGGCATGGCGGTCGAGCACGGCCATCCATTCGCGGCGCGGGATGTAGCGCGCGCCCTCCTTCGCCGCGGCGTCGATCGCCGCGCGCCAGACCCGGGTCACCTGCGCGACGTACGCGGGGCTCCTCTGGCGGCCCTCGATCTTCACGGCGCGCACGCCCATGTCCCTGAATTGCGGCAGCAGCTCGAGCGTGTTCAGGCTCGCCGGCTCCTCGATCGCGTAGTAGGTCGCCCCGTCGGCCTGGAAACGTCCCTTGCACAGCGTCGGATAGGCGGCGCGCTCGCCCTTCGCGTAGCGGTCGATCAGCACGCCGTTCAGGCGCGACTCGAGGCCGGTCGCCGTCTCCTGCCAGCGCACTGCGCGCGGCGGCGAGCACGCGCCCATCGTGTTGGGCGAGTCGCCGCAGGCATAGGCGGAGAGCTGGCAGCGCCCCTCGACCATGACACACAGCCCGCCGAAGCCGAACACCTCGATCTGGACCGGGGTGTTCTTCACCACGTATTCGACCTGCGTGAGCGAGAGCACGCGCGGCAGCACCGCGCGCTTCACGCCGAAATGCTCGTGGTAGAAGGCGATCGCCTCGTGGCTGGTCGCTGAGCTCTGCACCGACAGATGCAGCTCGAGCCCGGGATGCTCGCGCGCTGCGTGCCGCATCAGGCCCGGGTCGGCGGCGATGACCGCGTCGACGCCGAGCCCGGCGGCGCGCTCGAGGGCGCCGGTCCAGCGCTTCCAGGTCGCGGCCTGCGGGTAGGTGTTGACCGTCATCACCAGGCGCCGGCCGCGCTGGTGCGCGTATGCCACGCCCCAGGCGAGCGCCTCGTCGTCGAAGTTCAGCCCGGCGAAGTTGCGCGCATTGGTGTTGTCGCGCAGCCCGAGGTACACCCAGTCGGCGCCGTTGTCGATCGCGGCTTTGAGCGCCGGCAGGCTGCCGGCAGGACAGACCAGTTCCACCCGCGCGATTTTACGGATGCCGCCGCCCGCGACGGCCTCGCCGAGGTGACGCGGATCAACAAATCGCCGGTTTAAGTGGCGCCGCGCAGGCGATCGAGATCGGAGACACGCACGCTCAGATCGAGAGCAGGCCGGGCCCGTCCCAGCCGGTCCCTTCGCCCGGGTATCCTGTCTGCGCGGAAACGAGGCGCATGCCCTGCACTGTGACTTCGTGACTCCAGTGGTGATGGCCGAAGATCCAGGCGCGCACTTCCGCGCGCGCCGCGGCGGCAATGAGCTCGCCGCAGTCGCTGTGGAATGCGGGCGACAGGGGCGTGATGCCGAACGCCGGGTTGAAGGCCGCAGAATGCGGCACGTGATGCGTGACGACGATCGTCGGCCCGTCGTGCGGCGCGGCGAGCCGCTCGGCGAGCCAGGCGCGCGACAGGCGGTGCTCCTCGAGCGCGTCCTGCGGCAGGAAGGGAGCGCCGCCGCGGCGCGCGATCAGGCGGTGATCCTCGATCATCTCCTGCGCCAGGCGCATCGCTGGCCCGCGGTCCCCGAGCGCCGCATAGTCGGTCCAGAGCGTGGCACCGAGAATCCGCAGCGTCCCGGCCGAGGTCGCATAGCGCGCCTCGCCCCGGTCGAGCACCGTCACGCCATCCAGCCTCGCCGCGAGGAGCGCCTCGCGCTCCTCGTCGAACGTGCCGCGGTAGTACTCGTGATTGCCGGGCACCACGACCACTGGGCAGCCGAGGAAGGCGGCCGCCTGGCTCGCGTAGCGCAGCGTCGAGACGTCGCGCCGCGAGCGCATCCTGCCGATGTCGCCGGCGAGGACGAGGAGATCCGCCTTGCCGGCGAACGCGCCGATATCCGGACCGAGATCGAGCGGGTACAGGCTCGTCCAGCCGAGCCGGCCGGCCTGTTCCCGGATCTCGATGTGAATGTCGCTGTAGTAGAGGATCTTGGCCATGCGCTCCCGCCCCCCCTGTGCCGGCCCCCTTGCAGGATCGCGCCGCGGTGCCGGCGGGTCAACCCGGCGGGCGGTGCGTGAGCCAGCGCGTGATCTGCTCCAGGGTCGTGTTACCGCGCACATCGGCCCGGAGATTGACGCCCTCGCGATGATCGACCGTCTCGGACGAGGACGGCGCGGGCGCCGCGTCCGGCCGCAGGAGCTGCTCCAGGTGATGCTGATGCAAGCCTAGCGTATCGAAGTCGCGTTCGTGAACGCCCGCTGCCAGGCGATAGCGCGTCCCGCAGTACGGGCACATCGCTTCAGGCTCGTTCACGACGTCCAGGAAGACTCGCGGATGCCACGACCAGAGCGGCATTTTTGGATTCGGGCAATAGGCCGGGAGATCGCGCGCCGAAAGCTCGACGATCGCCGAATGCCCTTCGCCGCTCGCACCGGTCTCACCCCGGCCGGCGTCGGACGCGACACCGCCGGGGTCCGCAGGAGCGGGCCGACCGTCGCCGTTCACCCGCGTCCCCCCCGTGCGCCGGCGCGGCCGCGTGTCGCCGTGCGGCGCGTCTTCGCAGCGCCGGGCCGATCCGCGCTCGAGCCGGGCTTCGACGTACACCCGCGCGCGGCCTCGTAGCGCGAGGCCTTCGCCAGCGTATAGACGATCGCAGTGCCCTTGACCGACGCCCAGGGCGTCAGCGCATGCGGTTGGGTGCGTCCCTTGCCGATGATGTGCTCGACCGCGATCCCGCGCACCGACAGCGCATCCGCGATCAGCGAACGATGGCAGCGCCAGGGTACAGCTTCCGCGCACATCAAGGCGACCCGCTTCTTCGTCGCGCGCTCGATCAACTGCTGCAGATGGACGGCAAACGCGGGCGTCTGCATGTAATCCGCGAAACCGCGAAACGACGCATTGTGCCAGCCCATGTTGGGCGAATCGGGAACGGCGCGCCGCAGGCCGCCGAGGCCCGCCGTGTGCCGATACGCGATGCCCGCGGCCTCGAGGGCGTGCGGCAAGGTTTCCCGGTTGAACTGCGGATTCGTCCTCGATCGGGGAATGGTGCGCACGTCCACGACGCCGGCCACCCCTTGATCCGTCAGTAGCTCGATCAGCTCGGCCAGGCTCCTTGTCGAATGGCCGATCGTGAGCACGACCGTGCGACAAGCGTTCCTCCCGGATTTCCGGGAAACCGTCCGGCCTCGCGCATGGCGAACCGTGGGCCGTCCTTTCGCGGGCGGACTTACGATCGTCTCAGCGCCGCGCAGCCGACCCTCCCGCGACGGGACCCTCTTGAACGTCGGACACCGGCCGGTAGAGCGCGGCCCACAGCGCGAACATGGCCACGAGGATCCCGAGCCAGAAGACACCCCAGAACATGAGCAGCGGCGGGGCGGCGCCGTTCCAGTGAAGCCCCGCCAGGATGAGCAGCAGCACGCCGAGCACCAGATTGACGCTGCTCTGCCACTTCCGATAGTCGCTTGTGTGCGCCCAGAACGCGAGCACCAGAACGCGCACCGCGGCGAGCGGCAGCCTCCACTGGTTCGCGCCAGCCCAGGCCCGATCGAACACGGCCACGTAGACCAGCCAGATCCCGAGAATGGCATTCAGCAGATTCGCGACCATGATTCGTGCTCCTCCAGGCAGCACAGCTCCGCCAGATACGAGCACGTGACAATCTAACGTGAATAGGACTGCAGACTCGCTTTGCGGTGACATTAACCTGGCGCAACTCGCGCTCCCGAATGCTCTCTTCGTGCTCGCCTTCGAATCCGGCTGCCCCCTCGAACCGAAGCATTGATGTCAGGACAATCGAAGAGACGGGCCCTTGTGTAGGATCATTGATTCTGCGCAATCTGACGACGCAGTGCGATCGGATACCCGCGGCAGTAGACTTGGAGTGCTACGCTGTAATCATGTCATCCGGCCGCGACCCTGAGTGGGTCTCACAGATCAAGGAAGACGCAGCTACGGTACCTGCAACCGTGGCGTGTCATTCGTGTTTTCATGAAGTACCGCGATCGGTAGCGACGATGGTCGAGGGATCGGACTACCTCCTCTATTTCTGCGGACTGGACTGCTTCGCGAAGTGGCGCGAGGGAGGCGGGCAGCACCCGCGCTCATCGCGCGACGGCACATGAGTCCTGCGCATCCCCCGCAGCAAAGCGATCGGGCGCTCGCTGACCAAAAGCGTATCGACTTTCTGGTGAAGCGCGATGGGCTCGCCGCCGCGACGCAGTGGGTGTGCCGCACCATGCGGATCTACCGGCAGGCGGTACTGAACCCGCGCCACCACGCGAGCGCTCAGGAGTATCGGCGCAAGTTCATGCAGTCATATTGTTCGTTCAAGGCGTGGCTGCGCGGCGGGGCGGCCGGCCGGGCGCCCGCGGCAGGACTTGCCTTCGTTGCCACCGATTCGAGTCGCGTCCGTGCCGCATCCGACGAATGAGCCGCTGGTGGCGCCTCGGCCTGCGCGCCCGCGCTCCCTGAACCTGTTCCGGCTGCGCTTTCCGGTCGGAGCGATGTGCTCGTTCGCCCACCGCGTCTCGGGCGTGCTGTTGGCGCTCTTCCTGCCCGTGGCGATCTATGCGCTGCGCCGCTCGCTGGACGGACAATCGGGATATGCCGCAATTACCGGGCTGCTCAGCTCGAGCGCTGCCCGGGCTCTGGTGGTGCTTTTTCTTTGGGCGCTGGCTCAGCACGTCTTGGCGGGCGCGCGCCATTTGCTGATGGACATCGATGTCGGCTCCTCGCTCACGGTCGCACGGCGCAGTGCGTGGTCGGTGAATTTGCTGGGCCTCGCGCTTGCGCTGCTCGCCCTCGGAGCCATTTGGTGAAGGCGATCCCGAGCGCCCTTCCGGCGTGGCTGGTGCAGCGCCTGAGCGCGTTGTACATGCTCCTGTTCCTGTTCTATGCGCTCGCCAGCTGGACGCTGGCGCGTCCGGCGGGATACGCGGCCTGGAGGGCCTGGGTTCTCGCCGGCTCGATGCGCCTGCCTGGCCTGCTCTTCTTCGCCGCGCTCTTCGCGCACGCCTGGGTCGGGCTGCGCGACGTCATTCTCGATTACATTCATCCGATCTGGCTGCGTCTGGGTGCATTGACCGCCGTCGCCGTTGCACTCGCGCTCATGGCGCTCGCCCTCGGCGCGCTCTTGCTGGGGCCGTGACCAACAGGGGGCCGTCGTGGAATTCCTGATCTACCGATTCATCCCGGACGGCGACTCGCGCCCGCGCATGCAACGCTACGAGATGGCACTGCATCCGCACGACCGGATGCTGCTCGACGCTCTCGAGCGGATCCGCGCGACGCAAGACGACAGCCTCGCCTTTCGCCGTTCCTGCCACGAGGGCATATGCGGCTCCGACGGTATGAGCATCAATGGACGCACTGGCCTCGCGTGCATTACGCCGCTCGCAAGCTTGCGCGAACCGGTCGAACTGCGGCCGCTGCCCGGATTCCCGGTCATTCGGGACCTCGTCGTGGACATGACGCGGTTCTTCCAGCAGTACCGCTCCATAAGGCCGTATGTCATCGACGACGAACCTCCTCCCGAGCGCGAGAGGCTGCAAGCGCCCGAAGAGCGCGCCCGGTTGGAAGGCCTATACGAGTGCATTCTTTGCGCCTGCTGCTCGGGCTTCTGCCCCTCCTACTGGTGGAATCCCGACCGGTTTCTCGGCCCCGCGACGTTGCTCCAGGCGCTGCGCTTCATCGCAGACAGCCGCGATCACGCGACCGCAGAGCGCTTGCATCACCTGAACGAGGTCTATCGCCTGTTTCGCTGCCGCTCGATCATGAATTGCACCGAGGTATGCCCGAAGCACCTCAACCCGGCGCGCGCGATCGAGTTGCTCAAGCTGCGGATGGTGAATGCGCTGATCTGACCGCACTGTTCAACGAAAAGGAGACCATCATGGCACGCATCGTGAAGCGCACCTACCAGGAGCCGTACAAGCTTTCGATCGGCGGCGAGGACAAGTACCTGTGCCGCTGCGGACTGTCGAAGAATCAGCCCTTCTGCGACGGCTCCCACAAGCTCACCCAGGGCGAAGATAAGAACAAGCTCTACTGGTACGACGGGGCAGGCCAGCGCCACGAGTGTCCCGACAGCTTTCCCGACATCCGCACGTTCTGAACGATTGCCGAAGAGGGGGCCGCGAGCGCGTGGCAATCTTGAACACGGCCTTGGCGGCCGCGAATGCCGAGGCGCCGCCGGCCCCCCGTGCCGATCCCCACAGTCCCCGCCACACGCCCTGGAGGGGTAGCTTACCGTGACAATCCACCAGTTGCGCCTTCTACGCCGCGAGACGGTCGCCGAAGGCACGATGGCATTTCACTTTTCCAGGCCCTCAGGCTTCCGGTTCCGGGCCGGCCAGTCGCTGCTGATGACGTTGAACGAACCGCCCGAGACGGACGGTGAAGGCAACGGCCGCACTTTTACGATCGCCAGCGCGCCTCACGAGCCCGAATTGATGGTGGCCACGCGCATGCGCGATACCGCGTTCAAGCGTGTTCTGAAATCGATGCCGCTCGGCGGCACGGTCACGGTCGACGGCCCGAACGGAGAGATGCTCCTCGACGAGGGCTCGGCGCGGCCGGTGGTGTTTCTCGCAGGCGGCATCGGCATCACGCCGTTCCTTTCGATGTCTCGGTACGCGACTCATGAACGGCTCGCGCATCGGATCCACCTGTTTTACGCCAACAAGCGACCCGAAGACGCGGCGTTTCTGGAGGAGTTGAGGAGCGCGGTTGCGCTTAATCCCGACTTCCGTCTGATCGCCGTCATGGCCGAACCGGATAAATCGGCGCCGCCCTGGACCGGCGAAACGGGTTTCATCCGGCGCGAATTGCTGGAGCGCCACCTGCCGGATCCGACGAGTCCGGTCTATTACTTCGCGGGCCCGCCTGCTATGACCACGGCCATGCGCGAAATGCTCACGGATCTCGGCGTCTCCGAAGGGGCCATGCGCTACGAGGAGTTCTACGGCTACTGATTGAGCATCCGCGGTGTTGATCCCGCTTCACGCTTGCCCGGATTATGGCCTCCTTTCACACAGCATCCCCTCTCGCGCGTCCCCTGTGATCGGAGTAACGTGGCGGTCGCGCCAGCAATCCAGTTCCCAGTCTTTCCGTTGCCGTTCACGCCTTCGGGAAGCGACTTGGCCCACGTCGGCGCATTGCGGGTGAGCCCGGGCGCGCTCGCGGGCTTCCCATGCATCGCGCCTCGCGGACTCCCGGTAGCGGCGCATCGCCTTTCTGGCAACAACTCGCATCCCGCCACGCCGAGTTCTTCGCTCTTCACCACCGGCCCCAACCAAGGGACGCGCAACCCGCGCTTCGGGCTTTGGTCTGCTGAAAACGTCTCCGCGTCGTGCGGATGAACGGCACGCCGCAGCGCGCGGTGACGAGCGAACCGCAAGATAAATCCCCCACTCACGAAGAGGGCGCAGGAGCGGTGTTTCGCAGTACACTCTCCTCGATCTAGCGACCGCACCCTCCGCAATCGTGCAGTGCAATCAACCGAGATTGCCGGCTGCTTCGCGACGCCACGCGCCGATAGCGCTGGCCGCTGGCTGCCGCTCGCGCCGTTCGCCGCAGCGCTCGTGGTCGCCGCGTCGAAACCTTTCGGGAGGGACAGCGTGAACACGGAAGCACCAATCCCGCGCGCACTGCTGACCAGGTTGGCCGCGTACTTGCCGGATCGCCTACCGCTGACCGAGCGGGAAATCGACGCCATGCGAATGCTGCAGTCCGAGACTCACACGATCCGGCGTGGCAACAATATCGTCGTTCAAGGGCGCAACTACAGCGGAATCTACGTGCTGGGCGACGGTTTCGCGCTTCGCTACAAGGTATTGAGCGACGGCAAGCGACAGGTTTTCCATGTGGCCCTCCCGGGCGACTTGATCGGATATCCGGCGTGCTTCTTTGAACATGCGCTCTACTCGGCGACCGCGCTGACCGAGGTCACCGCATTTCTCGTCAAGTTTGACGATTTGACGGAAATATTCCGATCGCAACCCCGCGTGGCCATGGCGCTATTCTGGGCCGGAGCAGGAGAAACGGCCATGTACGGGGAACACCTGGCCGCGGTCGGCCGGCGCGGGGCGCTCGAAAGGGTCGCGCACTTCATCCTTGAAATGTCGATTCGCCTGCGTGCCATCGGGATCGGCGACGGCCTCAGGTTCGGTATGCCGCTGACCCAGGAACATATCGCGGATGTGGTCGGACTCAGCGCTCCCCACGTCAACAGGATGCTGCGCCGCCTGCGTGAGGAGAGGCTGATCGACATCACGGAGTCGCAGATCCAGCTGCTCGACCGAGCGTCGCTGGCCGCGCTTGCGGATTTCGATGACCTATATCTCGCCCGCCGATCCGAGATCCAGAGCGTCGCGACACCGGTGTCCGATCTTTTCGACGGCATCGGATCAAAGCACGGTGTGCGGCCGCTGCGGGTCTGACGCGCGCGTGGACGAAGCCGTGGGACGATTTCATTCAGGAACGCGCCACGCGACCAGGCGTGACCACCGAGGCGACTGGGGTCGCTGTGGTCCTCCGGACTCTGAGCTTACCCGGTAGCGCTTTCACTGCGGCAATATCCTCGCAGGACGCTCCTTTGCGGCATTCATGATCCGGCGCAAGGACATCCGGTTGTCGTCGTGGTGCGATACGGGGGTGCGCGCGCGGCGGAATCGATGACGGAAAGGTTCATGAAGCGCTTCCCTCCGCAGGTTCCCATCAAACTCTCGTGACATGACGCAGCGCCTCGACTACCGGAAAGCGGCGCCCGACGGGATGGTCGCGATGCGCGGGCTGGAGAACTACGTGAGGCACTGCGGCCTAGCGCCGTCGCTGCTCGAGCTCGTCAGAATGCGCGTCTCGCAGATCAACGGCTGCGCCTACTGCCTCGATATGCACAGCAAGGACGCACGCGCGCAAGGCGAGACCGAGCAGCGTCTACACGTCCTTCCGGCCTGGCGCGAGACGACCCTCTACGACGAGCGCGAGCGTGCCGCGCTCGAATGGACCGAAGCGGTGACGCAGGTTTCCGATGGGGGGGTACCGGACGAAGTCTACGAGCGCGCGCGGCGGCACTTCAGCGAAAAGCAACTGGTGGATCTCACCCTCGCCGTCATCGCGATCAATGGCTGGAACCGGCTCGCGATCCCCTTCCGCGCGCCGGCGGGCAGCTACCAGCCGGGGCGCAGATGAGCACGGTTGCCGAGATCGCGGACAGCGTCTTCCGGATCTGCACCTATGTCCCGGAGGCGAACATCCAGTTCAACCAGTTCCTCGTGCGCGACGAGCAGCCGTTGCTCTACCACACTGGCCACAGGCGGCTGTTTCCCCAAGTGCGCGAAGCGATCGCGACGCTGATCGATCCGGCGGCGCTGCGCTGGATCGGCTTCAGCCATATCGAGGCGGACGAATGCGGCGCGCTCGCCGATTGGCAGAAGCTCGCGCCGACTTCCACGGCAGTCTGCAGCGCCATCGGCAAGCGCATCGGCGTGGACGACTTCATTGCGCTGCGCCCGGCCCAAGCGATGACGGACGGCCAAACGCTCGGCACCGGCCGATTCCGATTCCGCTTCCTGCACACGCCGCAGCTTCCGCACGGCTGGGACGCGGCCCTGCTGTTCGAAGAGACGCAGGCCGTGCTGTTCTGCTCGGACCTGTTTCATCAGAACGGCGACCTCGAGGCGATGACGCGCGGCGACGTCGTCGGCCGCTTTCGCCAGACGCTCATCGACAACCGCGACGGGCCGACCCCGGGCTACATGCCGCACACGCCGCGCACCGACGCGACGCTCAAGCGCCTCGGGGAGCTCAATCCAAAGGTGCTCGCTGTCATGCATGGCTCGAGTTTCATCGGCGACGGGCAGCGCGCGCTGGCCGGGGCCGCCGCGATGATGCGCGAGGTGCTCGGGTGAGTGCGGAGGAGTGCGGAGGTGAGCGAAACTCCCGGCGAATCGAAGGTCGCTTGCCTTTCCGGCCGGCGCGGCGCCAAATAGTTCTCTGGGCCTCGAGCGTATTCGTGTCGCTCGCGCCGCCGGCTCGAGTAGCCGGATTGTCTGCGAGCCGGAAGACCGGGAAACGAATTGATCGGCCATCGCATGGCTGATCAACGAGCGGGCTCACCGAGTGGCCCCGAGGCGTTCCGGCGCGGCGCAATCTTTCTCACCTGATGGATTATCCGCGCCCATGAAGACCCGCCTCAGCGAACGTTTCGCCCTGTCCTACCCCATCATGCTCGCGCCCATGGGGGGCGTGTCGGGTGGCGCGCTCGCCGCCGCGGTTTCCAACGCCGGCGGCTTGGGCATGGTTGGCGGCGGCTATGGCGACCTGAACTGGCTGAAGCGGGAACTCGAGAGCGTGGCGGCCGCTACGCATAGCTCCTGGGGCGTCGGCCTGATCACCTGGAAGGCGACGCGCGATGCGGTCGAGCTTGCCCTGTCATACAAGCCGCGCGCCTTCTTCTTCTCCTTCGGCGACGCTTCGCCGTATGTGGATGCCGTCAAGGCCCGAGGCTGCGCGCTGGTCTGCCAGATCCAGGATCTGCGCGGGGCGCGAGAGGCCAGGGCCATGGGCGCCGATTTCATCGTCGCACAGGGCGCGGAAGCGGGCGGCCACGGCGCCGCTCGCGCCACCCTGCCGCTGGTTCCGGCCGTGGTCGACGCCGTCGAGCCGGTGCCGGTGCTTGCCGCCGGCGGCATCGGGGACGGTCGCGGGCTTGCCGCGGCCCTGGCACTGGGCGCCTGCGGCGCGGTGATCGGCACGCGCTACTGCGCCACGCCCGAGGCGCTGATGCATTCGCAGGCGGTCCGGCGTCTCGTCGAGGGCGACGGGGACCACACGCAGCGCACGCGCGTGTTCGACGTCGCGCGCGGCTACGACTGGCCGCAGCACTACACCGGGAGGGCGTTGCGCAATCGATTCATCGAGCGCTGGCACGGGCATGAAGCGGCGCTCGCTGCCGACGCTGCTGCGCTTGACGGTTACCGCAGCGCGCAGCAGCGCGGCGATTTCGACGACGCGCTGGTGTGGGGCGGAGAGGTCGTCGACCTGATCCGGGGGGTCGAGCCCGCCGGAGCGCTCACCGAGCGCATCGGCCGGGAGGCGGAGGAGCGGCTGCGCCGATTCGGTGCCTCCTGAGCACGTCCCCGGCGGGACCAGCGCGGCCCGTCTCGCCGGAACACTTTGGTCCCGATTGTCATCCAATGCCGCACCTGAACAACCGGGAGACCGCAGATGTTCCTCTGGGCCGCAATACTGTTCGCACTCGCCGCATTGGGCGGCCTGACCCTGGCAGCAATGCACTTTCGCGGCGGCGGCCGGGAGCGGCCGCCCACCGCCCTTGCCGTGGTGCACGGGCTGGTCGCGGCCGCGGCGCTGGTGCTCCTCATCATCGGCGTGGCCGGCGCGGTAGCCGGTACGTCCGCCCTTCCGCTGGCTGCGTTGGCGCTCTTCGTGATCGCGGCGCTCGGCGGGGCCTACATGTTCCTCGGCAAGCACCTGCGCGGTCAGGCGCTGCCGGGCCCGGTCGTGGTCCTGCACGGTTTGCTCGCGGTCGCGGGGTTCCTGCTCCTGCTCGCATTCCTGCTGACGCACGCGGGCGCTGCCTGAACTCGTGCGCCACCCGCTGCATCCGATGTTCGTCCACTTCCCGATCGCGCTGTGGACAACCTCTCTAGGATGGGACGCGCTTGCGCTCGGTTTCGGGACCGCGTCCTGGTGGTCCCTGAGCTACTGGTGCCTGGCAGCCGGGCTGCTGATGGCACTGCCCGCCATCGGCACCGGCTTCGTCGAATTCGCACGCATCGAGCCGGGCCATCCCGCGGCGAAGATTGCGGTCTGGCATCTGAGCGCGATGTCCGCCGCGGCGATGTTCTTTCTCGGCAGCTTGCTGTTGCGCAAACCCGCGGCTTCGCCCGAGTCGGTCCTCGCCGCGCTCGCCCTATCGCTCGCGGGCCTCGCCTGCCTGATCGCGGGCGGCGTCCTGGCGTCCAGGCTCGTGTACGGGCACGGCGTCGGGATGAAGTGACGCCGCCCGCGTCGGAAGCCGGCTCGGCCGGCGGCACTATGCAGCGGCAATTCGCGCCAATACGTGCGCTACGATGCGGTCACAGCGCGCGCCCGCGAACCCGAACGCGTCCTGCAGCGCGAGGTCGAGCTCGCGCGCCAGCGTCTCGCGCAGGAGCGCCCGGGCGCGGAAATAGCGCGTGCGCACCGTGGCGGCGGGAATGTCGAGCGCCTCGGCGGTTTCCTCCACCGACAGCTCTTCAACGGCGCGCAGCACGAACACCGCGCGAAACGCATCCGGCAAGTCGTCGATCTTAGCCTCGATCAGACGCAGGCTCTGCGCACGCTCGACAGCGCGTTCGGGCTGCGCTGTGTCCGACTGGTCCATTTGCCTCTCCGCCCAACCCTCCTCGGTCCCGAGCGCGATCACTTCCGCCCCACGCCGGCGCTTGCGCAGCCGGCCGAGCGCTTCGTTCGCCACGATGCGCACCAGCCAGGTGGAGAGCTGCGCCTCGCCGCGAAAGCCGGGCAACGCGCGGTAGGCCTGGACGTAGGCCTCCTGTAGCGCGTCCTCCGCCTCGGCGTCGTCCCGCAATATTGCGCGCGCGGTACGAAACAGCCGCCGGTTGTGACGCCGCATGATCTGCGCGAAGGCCCGCTGTTCGCTGTCGGGGGCGGCCTGTCCGAGGGTGTTCGGAATCGTGTCCATGATTGCAGCATTGGATGATGCGCGCTGCCGCCGCGTTCCGCGCCCCTGAAGCGTGCAGGGTTATCCGGGGAGGCTCTGCCGCTATGCGCTCGAGATGCTCTGCGCGCGCGAAACCCGATCCGACGCAGGGTGTCTCAGCGCGCCCTCCGCCGTACCTAGCGCGCGTGGCTCGCCGGCCGCGACACCGCCCCCGGGTGGCGCCGGAAGGTCGCCCGTTGCGCAGCCGCAGCCGCCCTCGAGGGCGATCTGGCGATGCAGCTCGCGGTAGCGCTCCTCGACTCGCTCCCCGAAGAGGGGATCGCGGCCGGCAGGGACAGCCGCCTCCACCGCGGCCCAGTCATGCTCGTCGAGCAGGCGCTCGGCGCGCGGAAACAGCTCCCTTTCCTCGCGGGCGAGATGCTGCCGGTAGTACGCGGCATAGGTCGCCGCGCTTGCCTCGACCGCCTCGCGCGACATGAGCGCGCCCGCGGCAATCGCCTCGAGCTGTTCGAGCAGCTGCTTGCCGCTGCGCGCGATGACCTCGTGGTCACCGGTCAGGCGCCGCAGCAAAACAGACCCGCGCGGATCGCGCCGGAGCAGGCGCGAAATCGCGGCGTTCTCCTTGGGGTGGTGAAACCGGTCCGGGTAGTGCCGCAGGTACGAAACGATGTCGAGCATGAGTCCGTAGTTCGGCCGGGCGCCGGCGTGGAAGAGTCCGATCTGCGCCTCGAACAGATCGAGCAGGCGGCGAAATCCCGCATGCTCGCCTCTCCAGAGGTTGATCTGAGCCGTCATGATTGCCTCCTTCGACGTATTCCCGTACTGCAGCGTATGCGCCAACAGGCAAGGGCGATATGACCGCCGTCATGGCACGCACCCGAACTCCGCCTTAGGCTTGCGGCCCGGATGCGGCTTGCGACCCGGATCCGAGGTCGACCATGACTTATGTCGTCAGCGAAGTGTGCATCAAGTGCAAGTTCACCGACTGCGTCGAAGTCTGCCCCACCGACGCATTCCGCGAAGGGCCGAACATGCTCGTGATCGACCCGAACGAGTGCGTCGACTGCGGCCTGTGCGTGCCCGAGTGCCCGGTCGAGGCGATCGTCCCGGACACCGACTTGCCACGAGCTCAGCGCGCGCTCGTCGGGCTCAACGCCGAGCTTGCCGCGCTCTGGCCGTCCATTGTCGAGAGGGGAAGCCACCGTCTCCGGACGCCGAGACGTGG
>Ga0307372_10004912_pt1 | contig 20370 bp, 20 predicted proteins | sample OX1MG_FD_202533 | JGI IMG/M metagenome (GOLD analysis project Ga0307372, IMG submission 202533) | Soil microbial communities from Risofladan, Vaasa, Finland - OX-1 | ecosystem: Environmental > Terrestrial > Soil > Coastal area > Acid sulfate soil | place: Finland: Risofladan, Vaasa | collected...
GCCAGGCCGCCGCCCAGGGCGATCCTGGCGGCACCGGTCAGGGTAGCCACGTCGACGATCTGGTCCGGGGCCAGGTTGGCGACGGCGTAAGCCAGGGCATCGGCAAGCACCAGGCGGCCTTCGGCATCGGTATTGAGCACCTCCACCGTACGGCCGCCGAATTGCGTGATGACGTCACCTGGCCGGAGCGCGGCTCCCGACGGCATGTTCTCGGCCGCCGCCACCAGCCCGGTGATCCGGTCACCGACGCCTAGGCTCGCGAGCGCCGACATCGCGGCCACCACCACGGCGCCGCCAGCCATATCGGTCTTCATCGCCTTCATCCCGTCGTTCGGTTTCAGCGACAGACCGCCGCTGTCGAAGGTGATGCCCTTGCCGACAAGGACCACATGCCGCTCCGCGCCGGGCGGATCGTACCTGAGCTCGATCAGCCGGGGCGGCCTGGCCGACCCCGAGCCGACGGCGAGTATCCCGCCGAAGCCCGCATCGGCGAGCTCGCCCTCGGTCCACAGCCGCACCGCGAGCCCGGCCCGCGCGGCAACGTCAGCGCAGGCGTCGGCGAGCCACTGCGGGGACTTGCGCACCGACGGCGTGTTCGTCAGGTCCCTGGCAAGCCCGACGGCCGCCGCGAAGATCGCTGCCTGCTCGATGGCGCGGACCGCCGGATCCGGCGAACCGTTACCCGCGGCGATCAGCAGCCTGACCTCGGCCAGTTCGCCGCTCTGCTGGCTCGTATCTGACTTCTCCGAGTACCGGTATGAGCCGAGCAAGATGCCTTCGGCGAAGGCCCTGGCCTGGTCCGCGTCCTGACCCAGGACCGCGGCGGACACTGCGGTCTGTCCGGGACGCACCGTCCTGCCGAGCTCGCCGCCAGCTCTCCGCAGCGCGCGGGCCGACCTGTCGCCGACGCCGAGCAGCAGGACGCGGACCATCCGGCCTGCCAGTTTCGCGACAACCAGGCTGCTCTGGCCGGCCCTGCCGGTGAGCTGGCCGACGGCGGCGAACTCGCCAGCGGCCATGCCGAGCATGGTGTCCAGAGCGTCGTCGGCCACGACCGCGCCGCCGGCCTCGACCGCGACGACCACGAGATCAGCCGGCTCGCAACTGCCCGCGGTCACGGCAGCCAGGAAGTCGCCGACTCCGCCCAGATCGGCACGTGCTAGAGCAGTGACAGCACTGGTGACAGGCATCTGGCGAGTCTGGCTCAGCCGACAGCCGACTCGAGCGCGGTGCCGAGCGCCCTCGCCTCGTCCGGTGTCAACTCGACAACAAGCCGGCCACCGCCCTCTAGCGGCACGCGCATCACGATCCCGCGGCCTTCCTTGGTGACCTCAAGCGGACCGTCACCCGTCCGCGGCTTCATGGCCGCCATCATGCCTCCCTCTCGCCAAGTCCTCGGAACTCACCAAGCTCACAACCACATCAATCAGTACCACTATTATCGGTCAGTTCCTTGACCTTGGTGGCATCGATCGGCCTTACCCGGCTGCTTGATCGTCCGCGAGCGAAACTAAGTGCGTGAACGCGAGATCGGCGCTCTTCGACTTGTACGGTGATCACCTGCTCTCCCGGGGCGGGCAGGCACCGGTTGCGGCCCTGGTCCGGCTGCTCGCACCGCTCCGCGTCACTCCCCCCGCGGTACGGACGGCAGTCTCCCGGATGGCACGTCAGGGCTGGCTCGTTCCGGTCCGGCTGCCCGACGGGGCGGGTTACCGGCTGACGCCGCGCGCCGTCGCGCGGCTGGAACAGGCCGCCGACCGGATCTACCGGCGGCACGGGCCGGCCTGGGACGGGCGCTGGCATGTGGTGATCGCCGAACGAGTAGCCGAGCGCGCCAGGAGGCAGCGGCTGAAGTCGGGCCTTGAGTACCTGGGCTATGCGAGCTTGGACGGCTCGGCCTGGATCAGCCCGCATCCCTCGGTCGAGCTCGCCGCGCTGCTGGCGACCGAACAGGTCAGCGCCGAGTCTTTCCGCGCCAGCTACGACGGCGATCCTGCCCGCCTGGCAGCCAGGGCCTGGAACCTGGACAGCCTCGCGACTTCGTACCAGCGGTGGCTCGCCTGGGCCGGCGAGCTGCTCGCGGCCACTGGCGCCGATCAGCCGGATGACGTGGTCTTCATGGCACGAAGCGAGCTGGTGCACGAGTGGCGCAAGTTCTTGTTCATCGACCCGGCGCTGCCCGCTGAACTGCTGCCGCCACGGTGGCCAGGTGCCGTAGCCGCCGATTTGTTCCACGCGGAAGCTGATCGGCTCTTGCCTGCGGCCGCGCGCTTCGTGGACTGTTGTCTAGCGGGCAGAGCCGGCCCGGCAAGATCAGCCCGGCAAGGTCAGCCCGGCGAGACATGAGCACGCCACGATATGAGCACGCCGCGACGACGTGAGGAGAACCAGGTGGGCGACAGCGTCCTGCTCGAGATCGACAATGCGATAGCCACGGTCACGCTGAACCGGCCAGCGGCCAGGAACGCGCTGACCGCCCAGACGAAGCGGGAGCTGCTCGACGCCCTGGCGGCCTGCGGCTCGGACGCGGGCGTGCGGGCTGTCATAATGACCGGCGCTGGCCAGGCGTTCTGCGCTGGCCAGGACCTGCGCGAGCATGCTGACCTGCTGGCCAGCGGCGGTTCACCACTCGACACGGTCAGGGAGCACTACAACCCGATCGTCATCCGGCTCGCCACCATGCCCAAGCCGGTCATCGCCGCCCTGCCCGGTGTCGCCGCGGGCGCAGGGGCTTCGCTCGCCTTCGCGTGCGACTTCAGGATCGCCGCCAGGCGGGCCAGCCTGCTCATGGCGTTCGCCCGGGTAGGGCTGTCGGCGGACAGCGGCGCGTCGTGGACGCTGCAGCGGCTCGTCGGCCCGGCCAAGGCGGCTGAACTGCTGATGCTGGCCGAGCCGGTCTCCGCCGAGCAGGCATTCGCCATGGGCCTGCTCACCAAGGTCGTCGACGACGAGGCACTGACCAGCGAGGTGCGCCAGTTCGCGGGCCGACTGGCCGCCGGTCCCACCATGGCGTATGGCGCCATCAAGGAGAGCTTGCTGTACGCGGCCTCACACGACCTGGCGGACTCCCTGGAGAAGGAAGCCGAGCTGCAGACCAGGCTCGGGCAGACCCACGACCACGTCGCGGCCACCAACGCGTTCGTGAACAAGGAGCCGCCCAGCTACCTGGGCAGCTGACGGATCAGTGCGGGCTGATCAGTCCGCGGTGCCGGCAGGCGGCTCAGCCGCCAGCCGCGCAGTCACCAGGTCCTCGTGCGCCGTGACGAGCCGTTCGGTCACCTCGACCAGGTCGTCGACGTGCAGCCGTTCGTACTGGCCACTCGGCTCGCGCCACCAGATCAGCTCACCCTGACACCACACGGTCAGCCGATGACTCACCGAGAGCACAGCCAGATCACCGCTCGGCTCGGTCACGGGGACCAGTCCGGTCCCAAGACCCCGGTCCGCGAGTGCCGCGGCCAGTTCCTCGATCGCCTCAGAACCCTGCGGGGCTAGCCGCTCGCCGCGGGCAAGTTCGCTGGCCGGCGGGACTCGCAGGGTGAACCAGACGGCCTTGCCCTGCACTTTCCACGCGCCGAGGCGACCGCGGGACAGGTGGTGCCCCCACATTCCGGCCGACAGCCCGGCGACGATCTGCAGCCCGCGGCCACGGACCGAGTCAGGACCAGCGGGCACGGCGGCACCCACCGGCACCGGCTCGCCGGCGTCCCAGCCAGGCTCGGAGTCGAAGATCTTGCACACGATCTCCCGCCCCGTGCCGCAGGAGCGCACGTACAGCCAGAACTCCGGCATACCGCTGACCGGCCGGCGGCCGTGGCCGCCGAACTCGACGTTGCCGTGCGCGTTGAGCGTATTGGCTGCCAGCTCACTGGCCATGGTCACACCGTCGTGGACCAGATCGCCGGGCAGGCCGAGGCCAGCTACCGATTCCCTGAAAAAGCTTCGCGCCGCACTCGCGCACGTGCTGTCGAGCGGCAGGGGCCTGGCAAAGCAGCCGCCGGCGCGGACGCTGGCGTTGGCAACTCCCACCTTGGAGCCTGCCCCGCCGGAACCAGCCCCCGCGGCTTGCATGCGGGCAAGCCGGCTCGCGGACGGCCCGAAGGCTGCGGGTACGTCGGCAAGCGGAGCCGCCAACCAGCCATTGCCTGGCGCCTGACTGTCCGCCTTACGCGCCGCGTCCCGTCCCCGGTCAGCGGGTGACAGCAGCATCGCGGCCCCGCCTTCCCACGTTTAGCAGCTAGTGTGCCCAGATTACGAGTCTTTTGGGAGCAGGTGCAATGACTCTCGCCAAATTGCGGGCAGGCGCGTCGGCTAGCGCTACGGCAGCACCCTGGCTCAGCGAGCCGTTGCCTGATTCAACCGATTACTGACATTTGACACATGTGATGCCCGTGTACAGTGACATTGGCGGTGCTGTCCGCACGACCTGTGCCGCCTGACGCCTCGAGACAGGGGCAGTCACGCAAGGAATCCCCCCGAGGCTCCCTCCTCGGGGGGATTCCAGTTCGCGGGATCCGCCGGCACCGCGCCGGGCGGACTCGCTCAACCGCCAGGCGTTGCTGTCTAGATGTCGTAGCGGCCGCTCTTCAGATCGGCGAGCAGTGCGTCGAATGCGGGCCGGGACACCAGGTGCGCGCCGTCTTCAGGACGGGTGCTGTCCCGGACGGCGACCACGTCGCCGAGGTTGGCCGCGATCTCCACGCAGCCGCCATTCGCGTAACTTGCTCGGGCTTTGCGCCAGATGGCACGAGACAGGTCAGTCATGGATTACTCCAGTCGTTCCGCAAGCTGTTTCAGGTAGTGGGCGGTATCCCGCGGCTCAAGGGCGGCGTCCACTGCCCGGTCAAAGGCCTCGATGTAGCTGCTTACGTATTCGGCATCGCTCACCTCCTGGATTCCGTGGTCGGTCTCGGTAAACACCAGGCTCGGCTCGTCGCCGTCGTAGTCGAAGATCCACACCGCAGAGAACATGCCGGGCGGCGGCCCGTCGGCGAACCGCTGCAGATGCAGGTGAACGTTGGGCCGCTCACCTATCGCAGCCAGATGAGCGAGCTGCTCCCGGCGTTCGGTCCTGCTGCCCCACCTGTACATCAGCGAGGCTTCTGCTATCACCGCTTCTAGCTGCGGCAGCGTCTCCTTGTCGCGATCGAGGACCTGCTGCCTGCGCAGCCTGGCCTCGGTAGCGCGACGACGCCAGGCCGGCGGCTTTCCGCTCGACCGCATCAGCGCGTCGATGTAGTCGGCGGTCTGGAGCAAGCCGGGGATCACCAGCGGCGTGAAAACCCTGATCCTGGCCGAGTCGGCTTCGAAGCCAGGAAACTCGTTGTCAAAAATGTCCTGGTAGTCGCGCCACCAGGGCCGGACCCTGGATGCGATGGCTAGCTCTTCGGTTTCCTTCGCGCAGGCTTCATCGGCCTCGTAGAACCTCAACAAGTCCCTGATGTCACTCATCTCAGGACGTTTCCACTGGTTGGCCTCGAACCGGCCGACCTTTCCTCGTCCCCAGTTCAGCATGTCGCAGACATGATTGGCGGTATAGCCCGCATCGAGCCGCAGTCTGGTTAGTTTGCGGGCCAAACGGAGCTTCGCGATGGTCGCGCCGTAAGCGTCGTCGCTCAACCCTCAGCCTCCTTCAAGCCCCGCTACGGTTACCATAGCGGTACTTAACTTGCGATTCACAATTCACGTACTCAAATGTTTGCGGCCCAATGGCTTGACTAGCCGAACTCGCCAAGCACGACGCCGTCGAGGAAACACAGCCACTCGACCCGGTCGTACACGAGCACCCGGCCCGCGGCGTCGCCAGCCACCCTGAGCAGCACCCAGTCGACGTCTGCCCGGTCCGGGCTTGGCACGAAGGCGATCTCGAACGAGCCGGCCGAGCTGCCGGATCGCCGCCAGTCAAGGCGGTCGATATCGACGCCTAGCTGACTGATTGTCGGCTTTGGTCTGGAGGTCACGCGGTCTTCAGGCACCATGGCTCCGCCGATTCATGTGCAGCCGGGCGTTCCTTGGACCTGAGCCTTCCAAGATCGCTACTTAAAGCGGTGATCAGTAGCATATCGGGCGTACCACGGCAGGGTAAGCACTCTGCCGGAAGCAATCGGCGAGATGGTCGTCGACGACCCCGCAGGCCTGCATCATGGCATACGCGGTGACCGGGCCGGTGAATCGGAAACCGTGCTTGCGAAGGCGCGCCGACAGGGCCTTGGACGCTGGCGTCCAAGCGGGAATGTCGGCGAGCGTACGCGGCGCGACCGCGGCCCCGTCTGCCGCGAAACTCCAGACGGTTGCCGCGAGCCCGGCAGGCAATTCGAGTGCTGCCTGTGCGTTGCCGATGGCGGCTTCGATTTTGGCCCGGTTTCTGACGATCCCCCGGTCAGCGAGCAGCCTGTCGACGTCGCCGGCGCCGAACGCCGCGACGGCGACCGGGTCAAAGCCACAGAACGCCGCGCGGAAGTTCTCCCGCTTGCGCAGAATGGTCAGCCAGGACAATCCGGACTGAAAGGCCTCCAGGCACAGTCGCTCGAACATGCCCACGTCGTCGCGGACCGGGCAGCCCCATTCTTTGTCGTGATAGGCCAGGTAGTCCGCGCTGCTCAGGCACCACGGGCAGCGCAGTTGCCCGTCCGGGCCGAGCGCGGCCCCGGTGATCTCGGTCATGGCTGCGACGGCTGGCTGCGGGTGCCCGGCTGCTGGCTCCCGGTGCCCGGGTCGGTGTCCCTCGTACCGGAGAGGTGGCCGGCGCCCGCGACGGCGCCCGGCCCGGCAGGTCCCCGCTGGTCGTCGGGCGCGCTCGTGCCGCCGAGCAGGCCACGAAGCCTGGCGATCTCCGCGTCCCGCTCGGCGAGCAGGCGGGCGGCCGCTCGCAGTGCCTCAACCGTGGCCTGCGCCTGGTAGCCGAGCAAGCCGATGGGAAGCCGGAGCGCGGCCACGTCGGCCGGCGTCGCGATCCGGGGCCGTGCCGCTGGCAGGTCGCGGCGGAAGTGAGCCAGTTCGCCGCCGCGGCCCATGGCTACGGCCACGACGCCGACGATGATCGCGACACAAGCTGTCAAGAGCACAAGGTACACAACCGCAATCGTGCCACGGCCGCCTACCGTGTTCATACTCCAGCCGCAACCGGACGCATGCCGGACAGGCCTGGTTAACCGCGCGGAAGCCGCAGCACGCTGGCCAGGCGTTGAGCTCGTGGTCGCGGAGCCGTTCAGGCGTTGACCCCGTGGTCGCGGAGCACGTCATTCAGCGCGGCCTTGTCATGCCGCTCGCCCTCCGGCAGCCGCTTGAGCACCAGCACGCACTGCATCCCGAAATCACCGCCAGGGAAGCTGCGGCCGCGGGTGCCGCTCACGCAGACCGACCAGGCCGGCGCCTCGCCGCGCGGCAGTTCCTCGCCGGTCTGCACGTCGATGACGTGCGTGGTCGGCGTCAGGATCGTGCCAGCGCCAAGCACGGCCCCGGTACGGACCCTGGCGCCCTCCACCACCATGCAGCGCGAACTGATGAACGCCTCGTCCTCGACAATGACCGGCACCGCGTTCGGCGGTTCGAGCACCCCGCCGATGCCAACTCCGCCGGACAGGTGGACGTTCTTGCCGATCTGCGCACAAGACCCCACGGTAGCCCAGGTATCGACCATGGTGCCGGAGTCCACGTACGCGCCGATGTTCACGAAGGACGGCATCAGCACCGTGCCAGGCGCCACGTAGGCACCCCAGCGTACGATCGCGCCGGCCACCACGCGAACGCCGTCGAGCTTGGAGGTCAGCGGCACCCGGTCGTGATACCGGAACTCACCGACCTGCGACTGCCGCATCGGCAGCACTCGGAAGGCGAGCAGGATGGCGCGCTTAGCCCGCTCGTCGACGACGATCTGGTCCGTGTCCGGGTCTGGCCAGGCCACCCGCACCCGCCCGGCGTCGATCAGGTCCACCGCGGAGGTGATCGCGTCCCGGGCGCCTACGTCGTCCGTGGTCAGGTTCGCCCGGTTGTCCCAGAACTCGTCGATTTCCTCAGGGAGCAAGGAAACAGCCATCTGCTCAGCTGGACTTTGGCTCATGGAGCGAGCCTAGTGCCGGCCGGCAGGCAGTACCTTCGTTGCGTGGCAGCAACTCGCCCTAGCCGAGCCGGTGCGGCAGCCGTGCTGGTCGTCCTGCTCGTGCTGGCCGCCCTGGCACTGCTGCGCGGCAGGCCAACGCAGCCCGGGCCGGCGATAGGCGACGGCTGCGTGGTCCGCGGTCCAGGCTTCGCGATCCCGCTCAGCACCGACCAGGGTTCGATCGCGGCGGACATCGCAGGCGTCGCCCGGCATCGGTCGATGCCGGAGCGCGCCGTCACCATCGCGTATGCCGCGGCGCTTCAGGAATCCGGCCTGGCTGACCTCGCCTATGGGGACCGCGATTCGGTCGGTGTCTTCCAGCAGCGTCCGTCCCAGGGCTGGGGCACCAGGACTCAGCTGCTCGATCCGATCTACGCGACCACGCGCTTCTTCGCGGCGCTGGCCGCCGTCCCCCGCTACAGCCACCTGCTGGTCTACCAAGCGGCCCAGGACGTGCAGCGCAGCGCGGACGGCCTGGCGTATGACCAGTACGCGCCGCAGGGCGCGGCGATGGCGAACGGATTCACCGGCTACCTGCCGCACGCTGTCTGGTGCTGGTACGGCGCCGGCGTCAAGGACCGCGGCCGGCCGGCGGCGGCCAGCAGGGATCTGGCTGCGGCGTTCGGCCCGCTCCCAGGCAGCCGGCTGGCAGATCCGGCTCGTCGGCCGCGGGCACCCAGCCTTCTGCTGCGGGTGCCCGGGCAGCCGGCCGGCTGGGCGGTGGCCGCGTGGGTGGTGACTCATGCCGCCGCCTACGGCATCAAGGCGGTCAGCTTCGAGGGATACCGCTGGACCGCGGTCCACGGCCAGCTCGGCTGGATCCGCGGCAGCACGCGCCGTCACCTGGCCGGCCGCCCGCACCTGGCCGGGCGCGCTCACCCGGACGCCCGCGCTCACCCGGCCGCGCCCCTCCTGACCGTCACGTTCGGCTGATAACCTGCGATCCCGGGCTGGCGAACAGTAGCGCCCCGACCCTGACGGTCGGCGTTGCGGTGCTGGCCCGATCCGCGATACTGGTCTGATCCGCGATACTGGCCTGGTCTGTGTTACCGGCCTGGTCCGCGATACTGAATCGGGAGCCGCGGGACCAGCACCGGGCCGCGGTTGGAAGAGGAGTTCGCAGTGACGTACATCATCGCCCTGCCATGCGTTGACGTGCTTGACCGGGCATGCATCGAGGAATGCCCCGTCGATTGCATCTACGAGGGCGAGCGCATGCTCTACATCCACCCAGACGAGTGCGTTGACTGCGGCGCATGCGAACCGGTCTGCCCGGTAGAGGCCATCTACTACGAGGACGATGTCCCCTCGCAGTGGAAGGACTACTACAAGGTGAACGTCGACTTCTTCGAGGATCTGGGCTCACCGGGCGGGGCTTCGAAGACCGGGAAGATCGGCAAGGATCACCCGACCGTCGCAGCGCTCCCGCCGCAGGCCGCTGAACATTAGCCCGGGGCGATGCGCGATGCCAGTCGCCGACGCTGCCACCAGTGCCGGCCCGGTATCACCGGCAACGCGGTCCCTGGCGGCGCGGCTGCCTGGCTTTCCCTGGGACCGGCTGGCACCCGCCGCAGCCGCGGCTGCGGCGCATCCGGACGGGATCGTCGACCTGTCGGTGGGTACGCCAGTCGACTCTGTCCCCGAGATTGTCCGCGACGCGCTCGCCGCAGCGGCCGATTCTCCCGGCTACCCGCTCACCAAGGGCACTGGCAAGCTCAGGGCAGCGGCGGCTGGCTGGCTGGCGCGCAAGCACGGCGTGCGGGTGAGCCCGGACGCCGTGCTGCCGGTGATCGGCACCAAGGAACTCATCGCCTGGCTGCCGACGCTGCTGGGGTGCGGGCCAGCGGACGCCGTCAGTTTCCCCGAGCTGGCTTATCCGACCTACGACATCGGTGCGCGCATCGCGAGCGCCCGGCCGGTCGCGACCGACGAGCCTGACCGCTCCGACGCGGTGCCGGTGCGGCTGGCATGGCTGAACTCGCCGTCCAATCCGACCGGGCGGGTGCTGTCGCCGCGGCGCCTGCGGGAGCTGGCGGACTGGGCCAGAGGATGCGGCGCGGTACTCGCGGCCGACGAGTGCTATCTCGATCTGGGTTTCGACACCACGCCCGTCTCGCTGCTCCATCCGGATATCTGCGGTCCCTCACACCAGGGGCTGCTGGCCGTCCACTCGCTGTCCAAGCGGTCGAACCTCGCGGGATACCGTGCTGGCTTCGTGACCGGGGACCCTGACCTGATCGCGGCACTGCTTGAGGCACGAAAGCATGCAGGGATGATCGTGCCCGCCCCGGTACAGGCCGCGATGACGGCCGCCCTGAGTGACGACAGCCACGCGACCGAGCAGCACGCCAGGTACGCACGGCGCCGGACGATCTTGCGGCCGGCACTGGAGCAGGCAGGCTGGGCGGTCAGCCATTCGGAAGCGGGGCTGTACCTGTGGGCCGCGCACCCGGCCTACGACTGCTGGGAGTCGGTCCGGGTGCTGGCCAGGGCGGGCATCCTGGTATCACCAGGAGAGTTCTACGGCCCGGCGGGCCACCGGCACATCCGGGCGGCGCTGACGGCCACGGACGAGCGGATCAGCGCGGCCGCGGGTCGGCTGCGAGCCCTGGCGTAACCACGGAGAGCGCTGTCGTCGCCACGGGGAGTGCCGCATCGGTCAGGCCGCGGCGCGGCGCAAGGATTCGCCGCGCAGAGCCTGATCTACGCAATGAATCGCCGCGGATGCGCATGACGCGCATGGGTAAATAAGGTCTGCGGGCTCCTAGGCTCATGGTGATCCCTCAACCTTCAGGAGGCGCCATGACGTCGGCGGAAGGCAGGCCCCGCGAGTCGCCTCATTCGCGGACATACCTCATGTGCCGACCGGAGTACTTCACGGTTGAGTATGCGATCAACCCGTGGATGCATCCGGGTGAGCCTGTCGACGTGTCGCTCGCCCGCCGTCAGTGGGAACAGCTCAGGGAGACTTATCTCAGCCTGGGCCATACGGTGCTCACCATCGACCCCGAGCCAGGGCTGCCCGACATGGTCTTCGCTGCCAACGGCGCGACCGTGATCGACGGCAAGGTGCTCGGAGTTAGGTTCCAGCATCCGCAGCGGCAGCCGGAAAGCAGCCTGTACCTGGACTGGTTCCGGCGCAACGGCTACGGCACCGTCGCCGAGCCGGTGCGGGTGAACGAGGGCGAGGGAGACATCGTCTACGCCGGCGGCGTGATCATCGCAGGCCACGGTTTCCGCACCGACCAGGCGGTACGCAGTGAGGTCACCGAGCTCTTCGGCCTGCCGGTCATCAGCGTCCGGCTGACCGATCCCCGGTTCTACCACCTGGACACTGCGCTGGTGGTGCTCGACGAGCACACGGCCGCGTACTACCCGGCTGCCTTCGATGATGCTGGCCGGGCGGCACTGGCGGCGCATTTCGCCGAACTCATCGAGGCCAAGGACGAGGACGCGGAAGTGCTCGGGCTGAACGGAATCAGCGACGGGCGCAACGTGGTGCTCCCCGTACAGGCGACGGGCCTGGCGGAGCAGATCAGGCAAGCCGGGTTCACCGTCGTGCCGGTAGACCTGTCCGAGTTCAAGAAGTCCGGCGGCGGCCCGAAGTGCTGCACGCTGGAATTGCGGTAAGCGGGAGGTAACGGTGTCCGCAGGTAAATTGACGGCGGAGCAGCTCAGCGCCCAGTCCGCCGCGCACAGCGCGCACAACTACCACCCGCTGCCAGTCGTGATCGCCAGCGCCGAAGGCGCCTGGGTCACGGACGTGGCCGGCCGTCGTTATCTGGACATGCTCGCCGCTTACTCCGCGATCAACTTCGGCCACCGGCATCCGCGTCTCGTCGCCGCCGCGCAGCGCCAGCTCGAGCGGGTGACCTTGGTCAGCCGCGCGTTCGAGCACGACCAGTTCGGCCCGTTCTGCGCCGAACTCGCCGCGATGGCCGACATGGAGATGGTACTGCCGATGAACACCGGCGCCGAAGCGGTGGAGACCGCGATCAAGACGGCCCGCAAATGGGGCTACGAGGTCAAGGGAGTCCCGGCCGACCAGGCAGTGATCATCGCATTCGACGGCAACTTCCACGGCCGGACGACGACGATTATCAGCTTCTCCACCGATCCGGACGCCCGCGGCTCCTACGGGCCGTACACGCCGGGGTTCCGGGTCGTGCCGTACGGCGATGCCGACGCGCTGGCGCAGGCCATGGACGACCGGGTGGTCGGCGTCCTGGTCGAGCCGATCCAGGGCGAGGCAGGCGTCGTCGTGCCGCCCGCCGGTTTCCTGGCCCGGGTACGCGAGCTCTGCACGCAGTGGGGCGCGCTGATGATAGCCGACGAGATCCAGTCCGGCCTGGGCCGCACCGGGACCACGTTCGCGTGCGAGCACGAGGACGTCGTCCCCGACATGTACATACTCGGCAAGGCGCTGGGCGGCGGCATCGTGCCGGTGTCGGCTGTCGTCTCGTCCGCTGACGTCCTCGGGGTGTTCAAGCCGGGCCAGCACGGCTCGACGTTCGGCGGCAACCCGCTCGGCTGCGCGATCGCCCGTGAGGTCATCGCGATGCTGGCGACCGGGGAGTTCCAGGAGCGGTCGGCCAAGCTCGGCGCGCATCTGCACGACCGGCTCAGCGCGCTGCCCGCCGCGGCGGTCCGCGAGGTGCGCGGCCGCGGGCTCTGGGCCGGTGTCGAGTTCACCGAACTTGGCGGCCGCGAGGTATCTGAGCGGCTGATGGCGCTGGGCGTGCTCGCTAAGGACACCCATGGCACCACGATCCGGCTGGCGCCGCCGCTGATGATCAGCCAGGACGACCTGGACTGGGCGCTGGACAAGTTCGACAGCATCGTCAGATAAGCCGCGGCCGGCTATGCGCCGTCCTCTGGGTAACCAGCGTTGAGCAGCTGATACAGCACGTGGTCCTGCCATTGACCGGCGATCTTCAGGTAGGCGGGCGCCACTGCCAAGCGGACGAATCCGTTGCGTTCGAGCACCCGCTGCGACCTGACGTTGTACGGCAGCGTGCCAGCCTGGATCCGGTGCAGCCCCAGCTCGCCGAAGGCAACCCTGACGATTCGGGCGACAGCGGCTGTCGCCAGGCCGCGCCCGTTGTCGGCGGCGTTCACCCAGTAGCCCAGGTGGCAGGACTGGAACGGCCCGCGCACGATCTCGTTGAGCGTGATCCGGCCGGTCACCCGGCCGGACCGGTCGAGGATCACGTGCGGCAGAGTGAATCCTCGCTCATGCGCGGCGAGCGCTGCCCGGATGACGGCGCGCTGGCCGTCGGCCGTGAAGTAGTCCTCGGGGCGAACGGGGTCCCAGGGGGCCAAGAACTCACGGCTGTCGCGGAGCAGGTCGGCCAGGACCGGCGCGTCTTCGATGGTGACAAGCCGGGTCATGAGCACCGGACCATGATCGCATAACGGCACGGCCCGCCGACCGGGACAGCACCCGCGCGGCGGTGTTGGCTTGCTACCGGTGGTAGCATAGTGCTATGACTGCTATACCACCAAGGCGTGGCCAGCCGGATAAGCCCTCGCAAGCGGTCGATACAGCCGCCGCGCTCAGCGTGCTGGAGCAAGCGCTCAGGCAGGCACTCGGCTCGGTCCCGCGCGATCAGGTGGTGAAGTGCGTCATGTCGGTATTGCCGACGGCGGCCATCGTCGAGGAAAGTGCGCGGCTCCATGGCGGAAAGGTGAGGAAGGTGAGCGTCTCGATGCCGGAGGAACTCGCGGAAGCCGTGCGCGACCGCACCGGAACCGGCGGCTTCAGCCGCTACGTGACCGACGCGGTCCAGGAACAGGTCAGGCTTGATCTTCTCGATGATCTATCGGCAGAACTTCAGGCCGAGTTCGGGCCGTTTGGCGAAGAGGGGGTCAGGCAGGCTATGCAGCTCTGGCCCGACCACCCCGACCACCCCGACCACCCCGACCACCCCGACCACAAGGAGGAACGGTAACTGGCTCGCTGGTCCTGGACGCTGAAGGCCTCGTCAAACTTGCCGCAGGTGATCCGAGGGCCGCATACCCATTCGAAGCCATCCGCAGGAGGCGGGGCCGTGTCGTCACGGCCGCGTCTACCCTGACCGAGGTTCTGCGCGGTGGCCAGAGGGACGTGCCGGTACATCGGATTCTCGGCAAGGTCTCCATCGTCCCGATCAGCGCGGAGCGTGCTCGTGCGGCGGGCGAATTGCTCGGACGGACGGGACTATCCGGGCACCGCTGCGCTCTTGATGCGCTCCTCGCGACGGTCGCGCTCGACCAACCGAGACCAGTAGTTCTGCTGACCAGCGACGTCCGGGACTTGGCCCGGCTTACCGAAGAACCCGAACTGCCCCGGCAGGAGAGGATCGCAGTTGTCCGCGTCTAGCTGGAGGAGCGTGGCGAACCATCCGCACCGCGGGCGACCGCGCCTGGTGCGGGCGATCCGGCGCGGCATATTGTTCCGCTTGTGACTGTTCTCGGCAGCGCGCTCGATACCGGCGGCGCTCAGTACCAGGCCAGGCGGGCGGCGATGCTCGCCAAGCTCGACGAGCTGGACGCGGAGCACGCCAAGGCGCTGGCCGGCGGCGGACCCAAATATGTCCAGCGCCATCGCGACCGTGGCAAGCTGACCGTGCGGGAGCGGATCGAGCTGCTGGTCGACCCGGACAGCCCGTTCCTCGAGCTGTCCGCGCTGGCCGGCCACGGCACCGGCTTCCCGGTCGGCGGCAGCGGCGTGAACGGCATCGGCGTCGTCAGCGGCACACTATGCATGATCAGTGCCAGCGACCCGACGGTACGCGGCGGCGCCACCAACCCGTGGTCGCTGCGCAAATCGCTGCGGTCGATGCAGATCGCGATCGAGAACCGGCTGCCCCTGGTCAACCTGGTGGAGTCCGGCGGCGCGGACCTACCGACCCAGAAGGAGATCTTCATCCCCGGCGGCCAGATCTTCCGTGACCTGACCAGGATGTCGGCGGCCGGAGTCCCGACGATCGCACTCGTCTTCGGCAACTCGACCGCCGGCGGCGCCTACGTGCCCGGCATGAGCGACTACGTCGTCATGATCGACGGCCGGTCCAAGGTCTTCCTGGCCGGCCCGCCGCTAGTGAAGATGGCAACCGGCGAGGAGTCCGACGACGAGTCGCTCGGCGGCGCGAGAATGCACTCCCGGCAGTCCGGCCTGGCCGACTACCTGGCCGAGACCGAGCACGACGCGCTGCGGATCGGCCGGTCCATCCTCGCGCGGCTGAACTGGCGGAACCCGGCGGGCGGCCCGCCGCTGGTCCCGGCCGAGCCGCGGCACGAACCCGACGAACTGCTCGGCATCGTGCCCGAGGACCTGAAGGTCCCGTTCGACCCGCGCGAGGTGATCACCAGGATCGTGGATGGCTCGGACTTCGACGAGTTCAAGCCACTGTACGGTTCCAGCCTGGTCACCGGCTGGGCGGCGCTGCACGGCTATCCGATCGGCATCCTGGCCAACGCGCGCGGCGTCCTGTTCAGCGAGGAATCCCAGAAGGCGGCCCAGTTCATCCAGCTCGCGAACCAGATCGGCGTGCCGCTGCTGTTCCTGCAGAACACGACCGGGTACATGGTCGGCGCCAGCTACGAGCAGGCCGGCATCATCAAGCACGGCGCCATGATGATCAACGCGGTGTCCAACAGCCGGGTCCCGCACCTGACTGTCGTGCTCGGTGCCTCCTACGGCGCGGGGAACTACGGCATGTGCGGCCGCGCCTACGACCCCAGGTTCCTGTTCAGCTGGCCGAGTGCCAAGTCCGCGGTGATGGGTCCCGCTCAGCTCGCCGGGGTGCTGTCCATCGTCGGCCGCCAGGCGGCCGCTTCCCGCGGCGAGAGTTATGACGAGGAGGCCGACGCCGCGATGCGGGCGATGGTGGAGGAGCAGATCGAAGCCGAGTCTCAGGCGTACTTCCTGTCCGGCAGGCTGTACGACGACGGCGTGATCGACCCGCGCGACACCAGGTCGGTGCTCGGCATGTGCCTGTCCGCCGTGTACAGCTCCCCGGGCAGCGCGGCCGGCCCGGCCGCTGGCCTGGCCGGCCAGGCGAGCGGCCAGGTGGCGGGATCGGGTGGCTGGCCGGCACTGACCGGTGCGAGCCGTTATGGCATCTTCAGGATGTGAGGGGAGCGCCGTGATCAGCCGCCTGCTCGTGGCCAACCGGGGCGAGATCGCCCGGCGGGTCTTCCGGACCTGCCGGGACGCCGGAGTCGGCACCGTCGCCGTCTTCTCCGACCCTGACGCCGGATCGCCGCACGTCGCCGAAGCCGATCTGGCCGTCCGCCTGCCCGGGGCGAGCGCGGCCCAGACCTACCTGAGCGGCGAAGCGATCGTCGCCGCGGCGCTGGCGGCCGGCGCCGACGCGGTGCATCCGGGCTACGGCTTCCTCGCCGAGGACCCCGCCTTCGCGCGCCGGGTCCAGGCAGCGGGCCTGACCTGGGTCGGCCCGCCGCCGGACGCCATGGCAGCGATGGCGCTGAAGATCGAGGCGCGAAAACGGGCTGCCATCGCTGGTGTCCCTGTCCTGCCCGAACTGGACCCGGCGTCGGTCTCCACGTTCCCGGTGCTGGTCAAAGCATCCGCGGGCGGTGGCGGCCGGGGCATGCGTGCCGTGCACGGCGCCGGCGAGCTAACCGGGGCGATCGAGTCGGCCCGGCGCGAGGCCCAGGCGGCGTTCGGCGACGGGACAGTGTTCTGTGAGCCGCTGCTGACCGGCGCGCGCCATGTCGAGGTCCAGGTACTCGCCGACCAGGCCGGCACGGTGTGGGCACTGACCGAACGCGACTGTTCCGTGCAGCGCCGGTACGCCAAAGTCATCGAGGAGACGCCGTCTCCGGCGGTCGGCCCGCAGCTTCGCGAGCGGCTGCTCTCCGCCGCCGCGGCACTGACGCGCGCGGTCGGCTACCGCAATGCCGGCACGGTGGAATTCCTGGTCGGCGGCTCCGGCTCCGGCTCCGGCGAGGACCGCGAGTTCTACTTCCTGGAATTCAACACCAGGCTCCAGGTAGAGCATCCGGTCACCGAGTGCGTGCACGGCATCGACCTGGTGGCCCTGCAACTGGCCATCGCGGAAGGGCAATCGCTGCCCGGGCAGCCGCCGGCGGCGGCCGGCCACGCGATCGAGGCAAGGCTCTATGCCGAGGATCCAGCCGATGGCTTCCGCCCGTCCGGCGGCCCGATCCACGCGTTCGCCGTCCCTGGCACGGACTGCGCGTTCGACCTGCCGCCCGGCCATCGCGCGGGCGCCAGGCGGCCGTTCCTGCGCGTGGACGCCGGCGTCCAGCCCGGGACGGTCGTCTCCACTCACTACGACGCGATGCTGGCCAAGGTGATCACCTGGGCGCCGTCGCGCGCGGCCGCGGCGCGGCGGCTGGCAGCCGCGCTCACCAGTACCCTGATCGCCGGACCCGCGACCAACCGCGACCTGCTGGCCGGCGTGCTGCACGACCCCGTGTTCGCCCGAGGGGAGGCGGACACCTCACTGCTCGCCGGGTACGACTTCGCCGGGCTGACTCCTGCGCCGGCCACCTGCCGGACGGCGGCAGCCGCGGCAGCCGCTGCTGTGGCCGCGGCGAACCGGCGGAACGCGACGGTCGCGGCGACGATCCCCGGCGGCTGGCGCAACGTCACCAGCCAGCCCCAGATCACGTCTTTCGACGGCCCGCACGGCCGGATCGATATCCGGTACCGGTGGACCAAGGACGGGATCGCCGTCGATGCCGACGAGTCAGGCGGTGAGCTGATCGTCACCGCCGCCACGCCCGCCGAGGCGACCGTCGAGGTGGCAGGCGTGCGGCACCGGTTCGGCATCACCCGCGCGGAGCAGGAAATCTGGGTCGCCGTACCGTCCGGATCGGTCCGGCTGACGCTGCTCGACCGGCTGCCCGCCGCGGCCGCGGCGGACCAGACCGGGTCGCTGGTCGCCCCGATGCCGGGCAGCGTGACCAAGATCGCGGCAGCGGCGGGAGCACAAGTACTCGCCGGGCAACTCGTCCTCGTACTCGAAGCCATGAAGATGGAGCACCAGATCGTAGCCCCGGCAAGCGGCGTCCTGACCGAGCTGAGAGTCGGACAGGGTACCCAGGTCAACACGGGCGACGTCCTTGCCATCGTCACCGCGGCCGACGCCGATTCCAGCGGGGAGTAAGCAATGACCGACGCCGACAGTGCAGGCACCGGCAAGACAGGCACCGGCAAGACAGGCACCGGCAAGACAGGCACCGGCAAGACAGATACCGCACAGGCTGTCCTCGTCCGAACGGAGACGACGGGCGGGGTGGCGACAATCACGCTCGATTCGCCGCACAACGCGAACGCCCTGTCCACCAGGTTGCTGACCCAACTGCGAACGGCGCTGGACGACGCGATAGCCGATCCGGACATCAGGGTGGTCGTGCTGACCGGCGCTGGCCGGGTGTTCTGCGCGGGCGCTGACCTGAAGGAGGCCCTGACCAGTCCTACCGGCGCTACCTCGCTGATGAGCGAAGTGGTCACCCTGATCTGGGCGAGTCCCAAGCCGGTCATCTGCCGGGTCAACGGCGCTGCCAGGGCCGGCGGCATCGGCCTCGTAGCCGTGTGCGACATCGCCATCGCGGTGCGACAGGCCACGTTCGCGTTCTCCGAGGTACGGATCGGCGTGGTCCCTGCGGTGATCTCTGTCCCGTGCCTGCGCCGCATGCCGTCGCGGGCGGCGGCCGAGTACTTCCTGACCGGGGAGGCATTCGACGCGACACGCGCCACCGAGCTTGGCTTGCTGACCAAGGCTGTGCCGGCCGAGGACCTGGACACCGAGACCGCTCGGTATGCGCTGTTGCTGCTGCGCGGCGCGCCCGGAGCGCTGGCTGGCACCAAGGCGGTACTCAGGGACGTCCCCGCGCTGTCGGTAGCCGACGGCCTCGCCGCCATGGCCGAACTTTCCGGCAGGTACTTCGGCTCCGCCGAGGCACGGGAGGGCATGACCGCGTTCGCGGAGAAACGCGACCCTGCGTGGGTACCGGCTGCGGCCAGCCCGGCTGCGGCCAACCCGGCGGTACCCAAGCCGGCGGCGAGCTCGGGAGCGAGCTGACATGCCCGGCCGCGATGTCCTGCGGATCGCCAATTGCAGCGGCTTCTACGGCGACCGGCTCTCGGCGGCGAAGGAGATGGTGCAGGGCGGGCCGATCGACGTGCTCACCGGAGACTGGCTGGCCGAACTGACCATGCTGCTGCTCGGCAAGGCGATGCTGAGCGGCCGGCCGGGATATGCCAGGACGTTCCTCACCCAACTGGAACAGGTGCTGCCGACCTGCCTGGAACGCGGCATCAAGATCGTCGCCAACGCCGGCGGGCTTGACCCAGCCGGATGTGCCGCCGCGGTGACCGAGATCGCCCGCAGGGCGGGGCTGACGCCGGTGATCGCGCACGTGGCGGGCGACGACCTGCTGGCCAGATTGCCCGAGCTGTCAGCGGCCGGGCACAGCCTGGCCAACCTCGACACCGGCGAGCGTCTCGCCGACACGGGGGTCACCCCGCTGACCGCGCACGCTTACCTGGGCGGCCTGCCGATCGCTGCCGCGCTCACGGCCGGAGCGGACGTGGTCGTCACCGGGCGGGTGACCGATGCGGCGCTCGTCGTCGGGCCAGGCATGTGGCGGTTCGGCTGGACTGGCGACGACCTGGACGCGCTCGCCGGGGCCGTGGTGACCGGCCACGTGATCGAGTGCGGCTGCCAGGCGACCGGCGGCAACTACGCGTTCTTCGGCGAGGTTCCTGACCTGGCACATGCCGGGTTCCCGCTGGCCGAACTCGCGGCGGACGGCTCCGCGGTGATCACCAAGCACCCCGGCACTGGCGGGCAGGTGTCGGTGGGTACCGTGACCGCCCAGTTGCTCTACGAGATCGGCGGTCCCCGCTACCTCAACCCCGACGTCATCGCGCGCTTCGACACGATCGCCCTGGCACAGGTCGGGCCGGACCGGGTACGGGTCAGCGGAGTACGGGGCGAGGCACCGCCGGCTGACCTGAAGGTCGCGCTGAACTACGCGGGCGGTTACCGGAACTCGATGATCCTGGCCATCGAAGGGCTGGACGTCGCGGCCAAGGCTGAACTGGCCGAGCAGGCGATCTGGGCTCGGGTGGCGGGCGGCAAGGCGTCGTTCGACACCGCCGACGTCGAACTGGTCGGCTCCGATCCCGCGCTGCTGCGGATCACGGTGCTCGACCGGGACAAGATGAAAGTCGGCCGGGCGTTCTCCGCCGCGGTCGTCGAAACCGGCCTTGCCAGTTACCCGGGCTTCTA
>Ga0307372_10004914_pt1 | contig 20369 bp, 24 predicted proteins | sample OX1MG_FD_202533 | JGI IMG/M metagenome (GOLD analysis project Ga0307372, IMG submission 202533) | Soil microbial communities from Risofladan, Vaasa, Finland - OX-1 | ecosystem: Environmental > Terrestrial > Soil > Coastal area > Acid sulfate soil | place: Finland: Risofladan, Vaasa | collected...
TCGGCTCGTCGCATCCTGGGGCTGAAGCCGGTCCCAAGGGTTGGGCTGTTCGCCCATTAAAGCGGTACGCGAGCTGGGTTCAGAACGTCGTGAGACAGTTCGGTCCCTATCCGATGCAGCCGTAAGTGAATTGAGAAAGGTTGTCCCTAGTACGAGAGGACCGGGACGAACGAAGCTCTCGTGTGACAGTTGTCCTGCCAAGGGCATGGCTGTTTTGCGACCTTCGGGTGGGATAAGCGCTGAAAGCATCTAAGTGCGAAGCCCGTTTCAAGATAAATTCACTCACTGGGTTAACCAGGTAAGGCCCGTGGCCAGACGACCACGTTGATAGGCCGGAAGTGTAAGTGCAGTAATGCATTCAGCTGACCGGTACTAATCGGCCGAGGGCTTGGAGTTTGATGTTCGTGCTCGTTCTAGGACGCTCAAGGAGCTGGCTGACGCCGGTTCTGATCTCGAGAGAGATCGGGCGCATAGTTTCCGGTGGTTATGGCGGTGGAGATATACCTGTTCCCATTCCGAACACAGCAGTCAAGCCCACCAGCGCCGATGGTACTTGGGGGTCCCCCCCTGGGAGAGTAGGTCGCCGCCGGGATTTCTTGAAAGGCCCCCACTTCGGTGGGGGCCTTTCGCTGTTTCATTGTGGCAATCAATTCGGCCAACGAGCACCTATGAGTTGAGGATGCGCGCCTTTTCGTTCTCGAACTCTGCTTCAGTCAACATGCCTGCATCCCTCAGGGCGGCGAGTTTCCATATCTCGTCGGCGCGGCTGCGTTGGAGTGGTGAAAGAAAGCTGGGGGTGTCATCGTCGTAGTTCGATTCATTTGGGCTTCGTCGCACGTGCCGTTGAACGTGGTCGACGGCCTCTTGAATTCGCTCCATCGGCTCAGATCGGAAATCGAACACCACTGGTTGGACGCGGGAATTGACGTGAAGGACCATTTTCGTGTCGAGTCCGCTTGAGGTTTCGAAGACCGCGCGGTCGCCGACACTTATCGAGGCGACCCGTGTTTTCTTCAGGCTAACGCCTCGAATCGTTCGATAGGGGATGACGCGGTGCGCATCGCCGAGCCTGGTGCGAGTTTCGAGTCGATCGTCAAAGAAGGCGACGATCGTGTCCAGGGAGGAAAGTTCAAGGAGGGAGTGACTGGAAACCATCCCTTCGCTCTTCCAAAGGATGGCGGCCCCACGTCGGGCGGCCAAGTCACGTTTATGTCGCTGGTTGAGATCGATGAGCATGTCTTTGAGGTTCACGACAACTCCTTCTCTCGTTGTTCACAACTTACTTCTGGTCACTCTCGCATGATCGCCTCGACGAAGCATCCCGATCAATGATGCGGCGCAGTCCTAGCGAACTCGTGCGTCGTGGCGACGAAGCAGGATTTCATCGACTGTCTGGTCAGCGGAGAGGCTCGACGTGTCGAGCCACACGCCGATATGGGGCGTCTCGGCTTCGAATGTGGCACAGAGCGCTGCCACGTCCCATTCGCCGTAACCGACCTTGTCACGCTGTCGTTCGCGCTCGGTGACGACGTCCGGTCGCGGGTTGAGGACCACGACGTAGAGCGGCGAGATTTCGAGGCGGCCGACGACGTTGGGGAGTGCGGCGCCGACGTAGATGTCTTGGAGCACCACGGTGAAGTCGTCGCGCCAGTAGTCATTCGCCACGTCAGCCGCGATGCGTTGGCGCAAGTCGAGTTGACGGAGTGCCTCCTCACCCAGTTCGGGGGCGATCGGGTCGCGACCGCGAACGATCATTTTTCGAAACACGTCGCCGCGAAGGTGCACGCTGCGCTCGAAGCGTTGGGCGATCAGCTCAGCGACCGTCGACTTTCCCGACGCCATGACGCCGGTGATCACGAAGCCCACGGCCGGTTCGTACCGCTCGCCCTGGGCCGGAGTGGCTACTTTTGCGCTGCGCGACGCGACGAACGACACTTAGGTCCGACGTTGCCGATGTTGGGCATCGGGGGTGCGGTGTTCGTGCAGGCGGATGATCACGCGTCGGGCCAGACCGAGGTGGGCACGAAGACGTCGCCGCGCATCAAGAGCCGGGCAGTGCGAAGAAGCGCCGCATGCTTTACCTCGACTTCACCGTCGGCCACGGCCACGTCGAGCATCACCGAGAAGTAGCCAGTGGGATGTTCGATGTTGAGTACGTCGTGCTCCGTTGGGTGCTCGGCTATTTCGAACGCGACCGATCCAGGCACCAGGCAGGCGGTCGCCACCGACAGTGCGCCGAATACGCCGATGGCGTCGTGGACCCGTTTGGGAATGAACTCTCGCGTACTGATGGCACCGCCATGCTGGGCGGGCGCCAGGAGACACATCTTCGGAACGCTCGCCGAGGTCACGTCGCCGAGATTCATCATCGGTCCGGCTGCGAGACGCAGGCGCTCGACGAGTTCACAGACGTCGAGGTTGGTCTCGATGGCGAACGGTTCTTCGTAGCCGGAGAGCCCAACCTCTTCGGCCTTGAGACACACGACCGGCATGCCGTTGTCAATACACGTGACGCGGATTCCGTCAATGACATCCACAGCGTGTCCGGTGGGAAGCAACGAGCCACACGTGGAACCGGCGACGTCGAGAAACTCAATGGCGATGGGAGCGTGTGTGCCCGGCACGCCGTCAATATGAGTGTTGCCTTCATAACGAACGCGACCACCGGGCGTCTGCACGTTGGCCACCGCCAGACTGTGCGTGTTCTCCATCCAAATCCGAACGTCAGTCGTGTCGCCGCTTGCCTCAACCAGTCCTTCTTCGAGGGCGAACGGCCCGACCCCGGCAAGGAGGTTGCCACAGGTCTGTGTGTCCGACACCTCAGCGCGATCGGGCCACACCTGCAAAAACAGGTAATCCACGTCCGCGTCGTCGCGTGTGGACCGGCGAATGACAGCGACCTTTGATGTAAGTGCGTCTCCACCACCCATGCCGTCTATCTCGCGCGAATCAGGTGCACCGACGGCGGCGAGCAACACCGCGTCGCGGGTTGGACGGTCATGGGGTAAGTCGCCCGCGTGGAAATAGAGACCCTTGGACGTTCCACCGCGCATCACGGAACAGCGAATCGGCATCTGTGAAGTCATGCGACGTCAACCTCGCGGCTTGTGGGACCGCGTTTGGCACTTCTCACCACTACGCCCATTGGTCCCTCGCAGTCCGTCGTCGACGATATCGATACCGGCGCGAACAGAATAGACGCCGCGCTCGTGTCTGTCGAGGAGGCTTGCGAGGGACGAACTCTCAGTCACCGACGACCCGATTCACTCAAATGGCGTCCCAAGTACCCCTAGTAGGATTGATGAATGCCCGCTCGAAATCCTTCGCCTCGTCGCGCCTCCGGGGGGCGACCACCGAGCGCGAATCGTGGGGTGCCGAGCGCTCGGCGACCGGCCTCTGGATCCAATGGCGGGGCTCGTCGAAACCCGCGTGGCGCGGATTCCCGTGACACTGAGCGAAGCCCTCGAGAGGGAGCCGAGCGGCGTATTGATCGCTCTCGGACCGAGGGTCGTCCGGCGCCGCGGGGCTCTCGTCCGAATGAACGCAGCGCTCGAGACTCCAAGGGTCATGACGCTCAGCCGCGTCGCGACGACCGTGAAGAGCGCGACCCCCGGGGGAGTCGTGATCCTCAGCGTCGACCTCGGCCGGCCAGTGCCGGCCGAGACCCTCGAGCACCAAAGCGCGCTCCGTCGCGAGACGGACATCCGTCGAGTCGTTACGAGAACCAAAAGACCTCGCGGTCGGGTGGTTCCTACAAGGAAGCTTCCGGCGCTCGAGATCCACGGTCGAGCGACCGTCGGCCCTCCTCCTCGGAACGTCCCGCGCGGGGACCGCGAACCGAAGCTCGCTTCGACCCGACGTCGCGTGATCGCCGGCCCAGCCTTCCGCCACGCAACCGCGCAGGCGCTCGTCCCCGTACGGAGCGACGCCCGCGCGAACTTAGCCCCGAAGAGATCGAGCGCGCCAAGGCCGATTCCTTCGGTCGCGCCAAAGGCTGGGGCGGCGTCGCTCGTAAGGGCGGCGCGAACATTAAGTCGACCGGTCAGGCAATGGAGGTCACGCCGAGTTCTGGCACCAAACCCGAACGAATGTCGACTTGGGTGCAAGATGAACGTCCGACGAGCGTCGCACCGGCCGCCAAGGAAAGGCCGAAAGTCAAGTACGCACTTCCGGGCGACATTGCCGCCGACGTCCGTAAGGCCTTCATCGGCACGTCTTACATGCGCGAAAAGATGGTGATGACCCTCACCAAAGCGGCCGAAGCCTACGACCGCAAGCGCTACGACGAAGCGTTGCGACTGGGCCGTATCGTCGCCGACGCAGTCCCGGGCGTCGCCCCCGTGCGCGAGTTGACCGGCCTCGCCGCCTACCGAGCCGAACGCTGGAACATGGCCAAGATTCACCTGCGGGCGCAGTTCACCATCACCGGAGACGCCGAGCATCTGCCACTGGTGATGGACTGTGACCGCGCCAACGTCCGTTACCGCGCGGTCGCCAAGACGTTCGCCGAGTTCGAAGCGAGTGAGCCGACCGCCGAAGTTCTCGCCGAAGGGCGCATCGTCATGGCGGCCTCACTGGCCGATCAACGGCTCTACGGCGAGGCGATCGAGCTTCTGACCAAGGCCGGTGCCACGAAGCACCTCCGCAACCCCTCGTATCGTCACGTCCGCCTCTGGTACGCGCTGGCTGACGTCTACGACCGCGCCGGGGACCTCACTTCGGCTCGCGAACTGTTCGCTCGGGTCGTGATCGCCGAGCCCGACGCTTACGACGCGAAGGCTCGACTCGCCGAACTCGGTGCCGGGGCGCCTCGAAAGAATCGCAAGCGTCGCACGACGCCGGTATCGAAGAAGAAGACCGTCAACTAGGTCGTGGCGGCGACCGCCGCCAGGAGCGAAATCTCACTTCCGCGCGTGTCACCGATCAATCCGACCACCATCTTGTTCATCATGTAGGCGACGGTGAGACCAAGTTCCTGGTCCATCATGATGAGCGATCCCCCGAAGCCGCCCCAGAAGCACGAGCGAGGACCGACCGGGACGTAGCTGCTCGCCAGTCCGTAGCCCAAACCGAAGCTCATGTCGACGCCCAGGACGTGGTCAATGCCACCGACCTGGCGCTGAAAGACCAAGTCGCCGGTTTTCTCCGAGAAGAAACGGTGCCCGTTGACGTGGCCGTTGTTGGCCACGACCTGTTGCACGGTCGCGACCGACAGGGCGTTGCCGTGACCGTTGGCGGCGGGGATCTCGGCCGCGCGCCACCAGCGTTCGCGCGGGGCGACGGCCACCTCGTTCAAGTTCCTCAAGGTGCGCACGCGAATCGAGTCGGAGGCATCATTAGAAAAGTCCTCGAGCGCCGGGGGGATCACGACGCTTACGCGGTGCTCTTCAGATTCGGGCAACCCGATGTAGAAGTCGACGCCGAGCACGTCAGCGACCTCGCTCTTGAAGTACTGGCCAATGGTCGTGCCGGTGATCCGGCGCACGACCTCGCCGATCAAGTATCCCTGGGTGGCGGCGTGATACCCCGTCTGCGTGCGATCGTCCCACCACGGCTCTTGGGCGGCGAGCAACGTGGTGGCCAACTCCCAATCGGCGAGGTTCTCCGGTGGCATCGACACCTGCCAACCCGAGAGACCGGCTGCGTGATTCATCAAGTGGCGTACCTCGATGGCTTCCTTACCGTTGGCGGCGAATTCCGGCCAGTACCTCGAAACGGGAGCGTTGAAATCCAGTTCGCCTCGGTCATAGAGCATGAGGGCCACTAAGAACGTCATGGTCTTGGTGGTTGACCACACGTTCACGAGAGTGTCGCGGTCCCAAGGAACGGTCCGTTGTTCATCGCGGTAGCCGCCCCAGAGGTCGACGACGAGTTCCTCGTGGTGAAAGACCGCGATAGAGGCGCCTAGGTCGGCACCACTGGCGAGCGTCTTCTCGAAGTGATCGACCAGACCGGCGAACTTTTCGCTCGTCGTTCCTTGGACTTGGGACATCGGCTCTCCCTACTTCGGTGGTGGACTCGAGGTTACTTTCACGACGTCATACCCTTTAGACCGACGAGGGCCCGGGCGTGCTCGATTTCGCCCATATGGCGTAGCGCGTGCTGGTAGATCCAACACTCGATGGCGTCGCTGCGAGAGATTCCCCGATCAGCGCCGACGCGCGCGGAAAACGTCTGGGCGATCGACGCTCCATAAGGATGGGCCACGACGACATCGCCAAAGGTCGAAGGCTCGATCCCGGCGACGAACTGTTCGGTCGCTCGGTACACCATTCCCTGAAACTCGAGGAATGCCTCGTAGTTCCCGATGCGCTGGTGCATCATCTCCGCGACCGATTTTTCCTTACCGGGGTCATTGATCGCCAGTCCCATACGTGTCGCCCAGGTCTCGCTCATCTGGGGCATCGCTCCGCCGAGAAAGACGATGCTGCCGTCTTCGATAAGCACCTGATGGACCAGCGAGAAGGCAATCGGCAAGACGTCCGGGACGACGACGCGATTGACTTGCTCCTCGTCCATCGTCGCGCAGGCGTCGTAGTAGAGCGAGTGCACGGCGCCTAGACGTCGCGAGAGTGACGATCGATAGTCGAAGTCCATCCCTGCAGTTTGACCCATTGATCGACGCGTCGTTCGCTGTCGAGTCGAGCGTTTCGAAGATTGAGGCGATGTACTCATCTTGTAACCTTGGGTCATGGACATTGCCTCGCTGCTAGGTGACGAAGCGTCTTCGCTCCTCGATCACAAGGCCACCGCCTTTCCCAAAGAACTACTGACCCTCCCCGGGCCCAACTACCTCGACGACGTGTTTGCCCTCTCGGACCGGTCGCCGACCGTGCTGCGCAACTTGGGCATGGTGCACAACCACGGACGACTGCGCGGGACCGGTTATCTCTCGATCCTGCCGGTCGATCAGGGCATCGAGCACTCGGCTGCGGCCTCTTTCTCGCCGTACCCGGAGTACTTCGACCCCGCCCGGCTATGTGACCTGGCCATCGAAGGGGAGTGCAACGCCATCGCCTCCACGCTGGGCACGCTCGGTTCGATCTCACGACGCTACGTCCACCGGATCCCCTTCATTGTCAAGATCAACCACAACGACCTGCTGCGCTACCCGAACTCGTATGATCAACAGCTCTTCGCCTCGGCCCAATTGGCCTCGGACTTAGGGGCCGTCGGTGTCGGCGCGACGATCTACTTCGGTTCCGAGGGATCGATCCATCAGATCGAAGAGATCGGGAAGGCGTTCGCTGAAGCGCATCGCCTCGGCATGTTCACCGTGCTCTGGACGTATCTGCGAAATGACGCTTTCGTCAAGGACGGCGTCGATTATCACTTGAGTGCTGACCTGACCGGGCAGGCCAACCACCTCGGTGTCACCATTGAAGCCGACATCATCAAGCAAAAACAACCGATCAATAATGGCGGTTACAACGCGGTCAAGTTCGGAAAGACCAGTCCTTTGGTCTATTCCAAGTTGACGACCGATAATCCAATCGACCTCACGCGTTGGCAAGTCGTCAACTGTTACGCCGGACGGATCGGACTCATCAACTCCGGTGGTGAATCGAAGGGTGACGACGACCTCGCGGGCGCCGTTCGCACTGCGGTCATCAACAAACGCGCCGGAGGTCAGGGACTCATAGTTGGTCGAAAGGCGTTCCAGCGACCGATCGACGAAGGCGCGGCACTGATCAAAGCCGTCCAGGACGTGTACTTGGACGAATCCATTACGGTGGCGTAGTAATACGCTTCAGTAATGAGTGCGGAACGAACCTCGGATGCGGGGTGGCGCACGTGGCCGAACTTGATCACCGCAGTGCGACTGGCGCTGCTACCTCTTTTCTTCTGGCTCTTATTCGACACCAATCACCGCGCCATCGCGGCGTGGTTGTTGGCCACGTTGGGAGCAACTGACTGGATCGACGGCTTCGTCGCGCGACGCTGGCATCAAGTCTCCAACGTGGGCAAGATTCTCGATCCCGTCGCCGATCGGGTTCTCGTGATCAGTGGTCTGCTCTGCGTCGCCGCGGCCGGCGGTGTGCCGTGGTGGTTCGCGCTGACGACGCTGGCGCGTGAGCTGATTGTTTCGATCCTGACGGTGGTCCTCGCGTCCATGGGAGCCGCGCGCATCGACGTGCTGTGGTGGGGCAAAGTATCGACGTTTGCCCTGATGACGAGCTTTCCGCTCTTCTTGTTGACGACCAATCCTCATCACGCGGCGTTACAAGCGTGGCAACACGCCGCGCGCGACGCGTGCTGGGCGATCGGGCTCATGGGACTGACGCTCTCGTGGATCGTGCTCTTTGGTTACGTCAAACCGGCGCTGCGCGCACTGCGCACCGGGCGTCAAGCTCGCTGATTCGGATAAGTTTGCCGCATGTTGATACCCGGTGACCTCAAGTACTCCAGCGACCACGAGTGGGCGAAATCGAATGGCGACGTGATTCGAATCGGGATTACCGACTACGCCCAGGACGCTCTTGGCGACGTGGTGTTCGTCGATCTGCCCAAGGTTGGTACCGCGATCGCTGCGCACGCGGCGATCGGCGAAGTCGAATCCACGAAGTCAGTGTCCGAGATCTACGCACCGGTTGGTGGCACCGTCACCGAGGTGAATGATTCGCTCGCCACTGCACCGGAATCCGTGAACGCCGACCCCTACGGCGAGGGTTGGATCTGCGAAATCACGACGACGAGCAGCGATGACTTCGACGCACTGCTTGACGCTGAGGGCTACCAAGCTCTCACCAATAACTGACCCTGACGAACACTCGTGAAGTTCACTAGTGTGAAGCCGATGAACTGCCGTCGATGTGGGGAAATTCTGAACGCCAACGCGAACTTCTGTTGGTCGTGTGGCGCCCCTCAACACGACGCCAACTCGCCCGAAACAGCCGCGGTGCCGGTCATCGCCGCTGTAGAGGTTCTGCACCCCGGAACGAATCGCGGTCCTAATGGTGAGCACGGTGACGAGTTGGTGATTGCGGCGGGTCCGGAAGCGGGCAGTCGAATCGAACTGAAGGGCGAGATCACGACCGTGGGACGACACGAGAACAGCGACCTGCTCTTGGATGACGTCTCGGTCTCGCGCCATCATGCGATCTTCACGCGTACCGCGAGTGGGCGGATCACGTTGCGTGACCTCAATTCGTTGAACGGCACCTACGTGAACGGCACTCGGGTCGAAGAGACCACGCTGCACTCGGCTGACGAGGTGCAGATCGGCAAATTCAAACTTGTCTTTTGGGAGGCGACGCAATGAGCGGCAACCAGGGAATAATGCGCATCGGAGAGGTTCACGCGGAACTCCGAAAGTACTTCCCTGATATTGAACTCTCCAAGATTCGCTACTACGAGGACAAGGGGTTGGTACAGCCCAGTCGAAGTCGCAAGGGCTATCGCCTGTACTCCGAGCGCGACGTGGAGTGCCTGCGCGAAGCCATTCGCCTGGCCCAAGAAGAGTTCGTGCCGCTTCGCGTGGTTCGACTTCGGTTGATCGAGCAGGGACTGCTGCGCGACGTTCCCGTACCCTCGAGCCCGCGACACGCGGCGCGAGAAGCGCTCTCCAATGTCGTGTCGATCCCGGCACCGCCGCCAACGCCGCCGGAACCGCGCCCAACCTTGAAAGTGGTGCCGCCGAGCATTGAGCTCACAATGAGCGGCGAACAGCAATTCTTCTCGAAGGCGGAGTTCTTGAGTACGACCGGATTGGATCCCGCCGTAGTGACCCAACTGCACGTGCTCGGCCTCCTCGCACCGGTTTCGCTCGGCCGCGAAGTGGCCTTTAGCGAGTTCGACGTGCAAGTCGCGACCCTCGCACAAGCGCTCCTCGATCGCGGTCTTGAAATTCGCCTGCTCGGATCGCTGCGACGAGTCGCCGAGCGAGAGATTGGAGTGATCGACGACCTGTCGGCTCCGCTGCGATCAAAGTGGAGTGATTGCACCACCGAGCAGACCCAGAGCGCCACGGTCGAAGTGGCGGCCGAAGTCGGGGCTCTTCGTTCGGTGCTGTACGAGCGCGCGTTGCACAACTACCTGACGAGCCAGACGTAAAGTTTCAACCCGTACCGGTCTAGGCTCTTTACATGGTTGAAGTGGTCCTCCGGGCAGTACGGGTAGACGTCGGATCCTCAACACCCCTCTTGTTGCTCGAAGAGGTGTCGGGCACGCGGGTCCTACCTATCTTCATCGGGGCACCTGAAGCGGCGGCTATCGCGTACGCGTTGCAAGGCGTGAAGGCACCGCGACCGATGTCGCATGACCTCCTCGGCAACGTGATCGTCGCGCTCGGTGCACAACTCTTCGCGGCGGAGATCACCGAGCTACGTGACAACACGTACTACGCAAATTTGCGCTTGCTTCGCGACCGCGACGAGATCAGCGTGTCGGCGCGTCCGAGTGACGCGGTGGCCTTGGCGCTACGCGTGGGTGCTCCGATACTCGTCAACGATGATTTGATGGCCGCCGAAGGCAGGATCATGGAACTTGAACTCGACGATGACGACGATAGCGACGACGACACCGACGCGCCGAATGAAGCAGATCTGGTGGCCGAACTACGAGAGTTCCTCGACACGATCCGACCCGAGGACTTTGGTCAGTGAGACGCGGCCTCACTTCGGTCGCCATATTCGTCGCCTTCGTGGTGATATTGACCTTGAGTCGACACATCATCGATACGCCGTCGAGCACTACGACCACGACGACGGCGACGACCACGACGACATCGCTTTCCACCACCACGACATCGGCACTCGCCACCGCGTCCACTTGTAAGGGCAGCGATTTCACGGGAATCTATAACGAAGGCCAGGGGGCGGCCGGCACGGTGTACGCGAGTGTGACGCTGACCAAGCACACCGCCGGATCGTGTTCGGTAAAGGGCTGGCCGATTCTTACGTTGCAGGATAAGACCGGCGCCGTCTTGGAGCTCAGCCAGGTCAATGAGACCGGATCCGCTAACGCCGTCCAGTTCACGCCGGCCAAAGCCAACGAGGCGCCCTCCGCGCTGACCCTCACCAACACTTCAACCGTCAACTTCTCACTGGCTTATCAGGACGTCCAAACAGCCAACACCGTGTGTGACAATGCGCTCACGATCAGTGTGCAGTTCGCCAAGGGCGCCTCGACCGTCGCGGTGACGCCGGCGTATCCGGTGCAACCGTGTGACAACGGGAAGATGTGGATCAGTCCGTTTTATTAGACCACTGATTCGAGCCGCTGGTTAGGTCAGACGGGACTGAGCATCACGAGAATGCGTCCGCGGGTACGCCCTTCACGCACAACGTCGAACGCCGAGGGCAGATCTTCGAGTTGCACCTCGCGATCGACGAGGGCGTCGAAGTCAATGAGAGAAGCGATGTCGCCGAGCGAGGCCCAGACACGATCGCGAGTGGCTCTCGTGGCTTCGACCGAGTCAATACCGATCAGTGCGACGGATCGAGTGATGAAGGGATAGACCGTCGTGGTCAACTCGGCGCTGGCCACGAGTCCGCTGGCGGCGACGGCGGCGCCGTAGCGCAGCGAGCGAAGAATCTGCGCCAAAGTTTCGCCGCCCACGCAGTCGATGGCCCCGGCCCACGATTCGCTCGCAAGTACTCGACCCGGGTTGTCCGCAATATCGGCGCGGCCAATGACGCGCACGGCACCACGATCCATTAACCACTGCGACTCATCGATCGAACCGGTGGACGCAACCGGCCGATAACCGGTCGCGTGAAGAAATGCCACGGCCTGTGAACCGACGCCGCCGGTGGCGCCCGTGACCAGCACTTCAGATCCGGATTCGAGACCGTGGTCTTCGAGAGCCAGCAGACTCTCCATCGCCGTGAAGCCCGCCGTGCCGATGATCATCGCGACGCGTGTCGACACTGAATCGGGAAGAGGGGTGACGTATCGTGCGGGAGCGTAGATGAACTGCGCGAACCCGCCGTCGCGCGAGACCCCCAGTGCGCCCCCATGTACCGCGACTCGGGTACCTTCGGGCAGTGCTGAGTCGCTCGAGCTCACCACGGTGCCCGCGGCGTCGACACCACCCACCAGTGAAGCGACCCGACGAACTCGGCTCTTGGGCGCGGCCACCAGTGCGTCCTTGAAGTTCACGCCGCTGTAGTCCACTGCGACGAGGATGTCATCAAGATCCGTGGCGGTCGCTTCAACGTCACGAACGCCAATGGAAAGAAAATCGTCAACCTCATTGACCACGAACGCGCGCATGTATCAACACTACGCTCGTGCGATTCGGTGTCACTTGACGCGTACCATGACGAAGGTGACGACGATCTCCTTGAACGGCCATCCCACCTGGGCGCGAGTACCGAAGGAGAAGGGCACGACGGTGGTACTGCTGCACGGAGGCATGTCCAGCAGCGCGAGCATGTTGAAGTCCATTGGGCCGTCACTCCAGAAGCGCTACGCCGTCGCGGCCTTTGATCGACGCGGACACGGACGCACCGCTGACACCGACGAAGCGTTCTCCTACGACGCCATGGCAACCGAGACCATCGCCTTCCTTCGGTATCTGAAGCGCCGCGTCCACTTGGTGGGCCACAGTGATGGCGGCAACATCGCGTTACTGGTCGCGATGCGTGCTCCGGAGTTGTTGCGTCGCGTCGTGGTGATCGGCGCGAACTATCACTTCAAGGGTCTGATGCCCGTCGAGAGCTTCGATACCGACAGTGAGGACTTCGCTCAATGGGCGGAGCGTTACGGCGAGAACTCGCCCGACGGAGCGCAGCACGCGCGAGCCGTCGAAGAAAAGACCCGGATCATGACGTTCTCCGAGCCGACGCTCGAGCTCGGGGATCTTGCGACGATCACCGTGCCACTACTGGTGATGGCTGGCGACGACGACGTCGCCAAGCTGTCGCACACCTGCGCGATGTACGAAGCCATCCCCGAAGCGGAACTCTCAATCGTGCCGGGCACGTCCCACATGCTGCTCAAGGAGCGAACGAAGGAGTGCGTGCGCATCATCGATCACTTTTTGAGCGCCAAGTTCCCACCGGTCACCTTCGCGCCTCTGCGTCGTGCCCCCACCGCAGTTGGGGAGTAGAAAGGTCACTCAAAAGTGCGACTATGGGTACAATTGGCGCAATGCTGACGCGGGTCTCTTTCGCGCGCACTCGCCTTCTCTCGTGGTGGGGAGCGCTGTCGGGACTGAGCAGCGACGCACTCCTCTACGGTCTGTCGGCCGTCTTCGCTTTGGGACTCGGCGCGCTGTCGAGCCAAGGGGCCCAGTGGCAGTGGGGGTATCTGGCGACGGGACCCTACGCGCTGTGCGCTGTGCTCGCGTACGGCTTACACCGAATGAAACTGAGGCGCTCGACGATGGTCCGCGCCGCTTTGTTGGGACTGGTGTTGCTGGGTTCGGTCGCGATTCCGTTGGGGCTCGAAGCGAAGTGGCGCGTCGCCCAGCCCGAGGTCGGCGTGATTCAGCGCGCCGGCGCCAACCTCAGTAAAGACCGCAACCTCTACCCGTCCTACGACAAGCACGGCAAATTGATCGATCCGCTCCTAGGTTTGCCCGCCTACGAGTCGTTCTTCCCGTATTTTCCGCTCATGGGCGTCTTCGGACTTCCGTCGGCCGAAACGCACCAGAGCAAGGGCCTGACCGATCCACGCATCGCGATGTCGCTCTTGACCTTGCTGGCGAGCGCACTCGCGCTCGGACTCTTGCGCGCATCGTCGAAGAAGAAGATTCGAGTGGCCCAGTGTTTGCTGGCGTTGCCGACCGGCGCGTTGTTCTTATCGACCGGCGGTGACGACATGCCGATACTGGCGCTCATGTTGCTCGGTGTGGTCGCATTGCAACGGCGACAGAACAATTTCGCCGGCATAAGTCTGGGCCTCGCGGCCGCCATGAAGCTCACGGCCTGGCCCATGGCCTTCGGTGCGCTCTTGGTCGCACGCGACTCCAAGCATCGCTCAGCCTGGCTGCGCGTCGCGTCGTGGATCGTGGCGATCGTCGTAGTGACGGTGGCGCCGTTCGCCATTCGAGCGCCGTGGGCTTTCATGTCGAACGTCTTCGCCTTCCCCTTGGGGCTCACCAGTGTCGCCTCGCCGGCGGCGAGTGCGTTACCGGGGCATATCTTGACGACGCTGTGGGCGCCGGCCGGTCACATCCTCGCGCCCGTGACGTTCCTCATCGGGGGATATTTCATGGCGAAGTACCTGCGCCGACACTGGCCGCTGACGCTGTCGCAACTTTTGGCCATCCTCAGCCTGGTGTTCCTGACAATGATGTGCGTCTCTTCGGCCACTCGAATCGGCTACATGATCTATCCGCTCAACTTCGCTCTGTGGTCCTGGGCCTGCACCGAGACGACTGCTCCCGTCAAGGAACTGGTTCAGACCGTCTCAGAGTTCTGATAGATCCGAAACGTCCAGTCCACGAGGTTGCGCGACGACTTCGTGACCGTGATTCCGGCGACCCAGTAGAAGCCGTCGTTGCCGGCCTTTTGGAAGAGCGACTGCGGCGCGCCTTTACTGGAACCCTGGGAGAAGAGGCTCCATCCTCGAACCTCGAGTTGGGACTTGTAGAACTCGAGTAGCGACGCGCTGTTCGTGGTCGTGACGAGTGGCTGATAACAGTCGAAATCCCCGGCGCCGGCGTTCGGGATACGGCCCGCGGACTTCGCCGTCGTCCCAACCGGGACCAGGAACACGTCATCGATATTCGCCGGAATCTCCGACCTGCTGGTGCAGAAGTCGAGGACGGCCGCTGAGGGCGCCTTGGCGATCACACCGACCACGACGGGCAGCGTTGTCGGCGGTTTCGTGACTGCTTGATCGGAGGTCAGATTGATGATCATGAACACGACGAGCACGAGGACGGCGAAGATCAGCACGCCGGCGGCCGGCCAGATGCTGGTGGTCGTCGTGAGGGGAGCGCGCGGTTCGTCGCTCATTGCTCCCATCCCAGATGGTCAATCGGTCCGCGACCCCGTCCTAATTTCCAGTCGGCGGCACTGGTGAGCGCCTTCAGCACGAAAGCCTTCGCGTCGCGCGTCGCGTCAGGCACGCTTCGTCCGAGTGCGAGTCCCGCACAGATCGCCGCCGACAGCGAACAACCCGTTCCGTGGTCATTCACCGTGTCCACTCGTTCGGCGTTGAACACATAGACCTCACCGCGGCCCACCAAGACGTCGGGTGCGTGGCTCTCGGTGAGCGATCGCTCCGCGAAGTGACCACCCTTCACGAGAACCCACATAGGGCCGAGACCGAGCAGCTCGTTGGCGAGGGCGAGCATGTCGTCGTGGCTTCGGATGTCGTTCACGTCGACGCCGCAAAGCAGCGCCGCTTCGTGAAGATTTGGGGTCACGATCTCGGCGTGGGCGATCAGCGAGTCGCGGTAGGCCTCGACACCGCCGGCGACCATAAGCGCGTGACCCGTGGATGAAACGAGCACCGGATCCACCACCAAGTGGGGGAGCAGTCCTTCGCGAGCGAGTTCGGCCACTTTTTCCACGGTCGCTGGTTGGGCCAACATGCCGGTCTTCACGGCGCTCACCTCGAAATCGCTGGTGACGCTGAGAACCTGCGCGGCCACCATGTCAGGATCGATCGGGACTACCGAGTCAACGCCGACGGTGTTCTGGGCGGTGACTGCGGTCACGGCGTTCGTGGCGTGCAGGGCGAAGGCACTAAAAGTGCGCAGGTCGGCCTGAATCCCGGCCCCACCACCGGAGTCCGACCCCGCGATGGAAAGCACGGTGAGGGGTTGCACTAGAACAACCTTAATGAATTAAGGCAATGGGTCGGTACGCCTTGGTCTCTAGGTATACAGACGCGCGGAGTCGTGCGTGACGAATCCGGCCACGTCACCACGGCTCCTTACGATCCTCCACATGGCTGCGAACGAACCGGACTGCCTCAGCGCGCTTTGTTGTCGCCTCACGGTCGACGAGAACGTCCGACGTCGCCTCGACCTGGCGTTTGTGGCGGCTGGTCATCTGGAACGGGCTCTTGTCCAATGGGCTCTCACCAATCTCGTGTCGATGCGTCGCGCCACGCGCTGGCGTGATGCCTGCCTTACCGGTGCCGTGGACTTAGCGGAAGACGAGGAGTTCGGAGAAGCTGCTCGAAAAATCCGCAACGAAGCGTTCAGAACGCTTCGAGAAGAGTACTCACTCACCGAGTACGGCTTCACGAAAAGGATCTTGGAGATACCTCGCGACTCGAAATGGATCGGTGAGCACGTTCCTTCTAAGAGCGCCTTGGTGCATGCCGCTCGAGTGTGGGAATCCTTCGCCGCCCACCTCTTTCGTGGTGCCGGTCGACCCAAGGTCCCGCGACCCTGACGCAGACTTGCCACTGTGGCGCCGTGAAGAAGAAGTCTCTGGCCGAACGCTGGCACCGATGCGAATCCTGCGGCTCCGGAATCAAATCAGCACCGGTGGATCGAGATCTTCACTCGGCCTACCTGGCGGCGTTCGTCACGACGACCTCGTCACCGATCGCATCAACCCTGGACACGGATCGGGCCCTCGGGGCTTGGTCAAGGGCCGAGGCGCCCTTAGTCGCGGTGTCCGGGGATCCTCAATCGAGAAAAACCAGCCCGTCTCATTCATATGGGGCCACGAGCTGGTCGCGACGCAAGGCTTCGGATCGGACTGGTAGAGCAATCGCCAGTGACGTCGACCCCGACTGTCTCGGACGCGCGGAGGATTCACTTCTCGGCGACGTGGGCTTCGGGAAGGCACAGGCCAAAAGGCTCCGGTACGCAGCGTCCACCACGGAAAAGGGCCGATCGCGAGGTCGTCCACTGCAGTTAGATGGATAGCCCCCGGTACGCTGTAGTCGTGGGAGATCTCTTTCAAATCGGTTCGCTCAGTTCTCCGTCGCGGCTCGTGGTCGGTACCGGAGGCTTTCGTTCAATGGACGTCCTGGCGGCCTCACTGCTCGCGTCCGAAGCGTCGATCGCCACTGTGGCACTGCGCCGAGTGGAGCCGAACATCAAGGGATCCATCTACGACTTGCTCGGTCGATTGAACTTCTCGCTGCTACCGAATACGGCGGGATGCTTCTCCGCGGCCGAGGCCGTCAAGGTCGCCGAACTCGCCCGTGAGGCCTTCGACACCAACGTGATCAAACTCGAAGTCATCGGTGACGACGTGACCTTGTTGCCCGATACGTCCGAGACCTTGGTGGCCGCCGAAACCCTGGTTCGCAGTGGTTTCGAAGTCTGGGCCTACACGTCGGATGACCTCATCGTCGCCCAGCGTCTCGAACAGACCGGTTGCGTGGCGGTGATGCCGCTCGGCTCACCTATTGGCTCTGGTCTGGGTGTGCGAAATCCCCACGCGATTGGACTGATCTGTGAGCGCGTCAGCGTGCCGGTGCTGCTTGACGCCGGGGTGGGCACGGCTTCAGATGCGGCCCTCGCCATGGAACTCGGCTGCGACGGGGTGTTGGCCGCCTCGGCGATCAATCGCGCCCTGGACCCGGTGATGATGGCCGAATCGTTGCGCGACGCCGTGAAAGCCGGGTTTCTGGCGCACCGTGCCGGCCGTATTCCGCCGCGTCTCCACGCCGAAGCCTCCTCGCCGTCAATGGGGAGACCAGATTTGTTCGCGAACCCGACCGAGTGAAACTACACTCGTGTAGTCCGTCGAGTTAGTCTGGGCAGACCTCGGTCGGGAGGAAACGACACATGGCAGATTCTTCAACATATGGATTCAGCGGTCCGATGGTCTGTCGCCTTACGGGCGTCACCTACCGTCAGTTGGACTACTGGGCGCGAACCGACCTCGTGACGCCCTCGATCACTGCCGCCCAGGGCAGTGGATCAAAGCGCACCTACTCCTACTCAGACGTCCTCGAGGTGAAGGTGATCAAGTCACTGTTGACTTCGGGCGTCGCACTTAATCGCGCCCGTCAGGCCGTTGAATGTCTCCGTAACTCCTTAGGCGCCGATCTCGCCTCGTCCAGTCTCGTGTTGAGTGACGCCGGATCGGTGCTCGCGCGTGACGACGGCGACTTGGTAGACCTGCTTCGCGGTGGTCAAGGTGTCTTCAACATCGTTCCTCTGGCGAACGTGGTCGCCGAACTCACGACCACGATTCGCCAAACGCAACTCGCAATGTCGGAGAGGGAGACCCGTTCGGCGTGAGCGACCCATCGCCGATCGACGCGTCGCGTCGTCGGCACCCCAGTCTTGAGCCCGTGCCGCGCGAACGGTTCGCCCACCCCAGTGAGAAGGCGTTCGCGCGCCTCTTGAACCTCTACGGATTCGCGTGGTCCTACGAACCGGTCGAGTTCCCGCTCGAGTGGAACGACGTCGGAGTCCCGGTGAGATCGTTCCGTCCTGACTTCTATCTGCCCGAACGACGTCTCTTCATCGAGTTGACCGTATTGGAACAACGACTCGTCACGAAGAAGAATCAGAAGGTCCGCAAGTTCCGCGCGCTCTATCCCGAAGTCGAACTTCTCGTCGTATACCAACGCGACTTCGTGGCGTTGCTCGAACAGCACGGTCTCGGAACTCTGGCTTCACTCGCCGCATAGAGTGGCTGACGTGACCGATCGACGCCCGTTTCTCTACGACGCGCACGTCCAATTGGGTGCCAAGATCGTCCCTTTCGGGGGTTGGGAGATGCCCCTGGCGTACGGATCCGGCACGCTCGCCGAACACCTGGCCTGTCGAAATGACGCCGTCGTCTTTGACGTCAGTCACCTCGGCACCGTGCGCTGTGACGGACCGCAGATGTTCGACGCGTTACAGGCCACGCTCACGAACGATCTGCGAAAGGTCGCGCCCGGTCGGGCGCAGTACACGCATTTGTTGAACGACGACGGTTTCGTGGTCGACGACATCATCGTGTGGTGGGTCGCCGACAATGAGTTCGACGTCATGCCCAATGCTTCCAACACTTCAGGCGTGACCGACGCCCTACCCGGCGTCGACGTAACGTCTGAGCGCTGCGTACTCGCCGTCCAGGGCCCTCACGCTCGCGCGAAGGTCGCCCGGGTAGACCAACGATTCGCCGACGTCGCTCGATTCCGGGTCACGCGTTTTGACTACGACGGCGTCGAAGTTCGCGTCGCCGGCACCGGTTACACCGGTGAGGAGGGCCTCGAGATCGCCGTTCCCAACGAGTCCGCCGAAGGACTCTTACAAAAGCTGGTCGACGTCGACATCACGCCGGCCGGACTCGGCGCTCGCGATACGTTGCGATTAGAAGCCGCGCTGCCGCTCTACGGACACGAACTCACCTTGTCCTCGACGACGCTCGAGGCCCGATTGGGCTGGGTCCTCGGCTGGGACAAGGAGACATTTCGCGGTCGAGCGGCCGTCGAAACCGAACGAGACCGCGGTCCCAAGAGGTTGTTGACTGGTCTCGTCGTCGAAGGTCGTCAACCCCTGCGTGACGGCGGTGAAGTCCTCATCGACGGCACCGACGTCGGGACCTTGACCTCGGGCAACTATTCGCCGGTGCTGGAGCGCGGCATTGGACTCGGTCTCCTCAGTGGCGACTTTGAATTTGGCACACCAGTGTCAGTGGCACTACGCGGCCGAGAGATCGCGGCCTCGGTGACACCGTTGCCCTTCGTTCGAAAGGCGAAGTGACGTGGCCGACTACCTCCCGCACACTGCGGCCGAGATCGAAGAGATGTTGGCGTTTCTCGGCATGGACTCACTCGAACAACTTTTCGCTCACATCCCGCCAGCCGTTCGTCTCAGTCAAGGACTCGATCTGCCTGAAGGCATGAGTGAACCTGACGTCGCGGCGCTCTTCACCAAGTACACGTCGGCCAATCAGGCGAAGGCCAGCGCGATGACGTGTTTCGCCGGCGCCGGCGTCTATGACCACGAAGTTCCGGCCGTGGTGAAGGCGCTGGCCGGGCGTTCGGAGTTCGTGACGGCCTACACGCCGTACCAACCCGAAGTCGCCCAGGGCGTGCTGCAAGCGATCTTCGAATACCAGACTTTGATCGCTCGACTTAGTGGACTGCCCATTCCCAACGCGTCGCTCTATGACGCGGCGACGGGTCTCGTCGAGGCCCTCAACATGGCTCACGGCGCGACGTCACGCCAGAAGATGGTGATATCGGCTGGTGTACATCCGCACTGGCGTGACGTGGCGACGACCTTTGCCCGCGGCACGGGTCACGAAATTGTCGTGGTTCCTCTCAAAGACGGCGTCACCGATTGGGGGAGCGTTGACGCGTCGAACGCTGCAGCGATCGTCGCCAGCTATCCGAACTACCTCGGCGTGCTCGAAGACATGAGCGTTGCCAAACAACTGGCCGTCGCTAACGACGCATTGTTCGTCTTGGGCGCCGATCCAATAGCTGCCGGAGTCCTTACGACCGCCGGACAGTGGGGCGCTGATATCTTCGTCGGCGAGGGTCAACCGTTCGGGACG
>Ga0307372_10004918_pt1 | contig 20360 bp, 16 predicted proteins | sample OX1MG_FD_202533 | JGI IMG/M metagenome (GOLD analysis project Ga0307372, IMG submission 202533) | Soil microbial communities from Risofladan, Vaasa, Finland - OX-1 | ecosystem: Environmental > Terrestrial > Soil > Coastal area > Acid sulfate soil | place: Finland: Risofladan, Vaasa | collected...
GGCCCCAGGAGGCCCCCAGACGTGCCGAGCCGGGAAATGAAGGGAAACCCGCGGCAGCCCCCCGCCCCGCGTCCAGCGGCCGCTCACGCGGCCGCGCGGCACCGGCCGCTTACGTCTGAATTACAGCTGCATACATTGACCATGTCACCTGATCGGGACCATAATGACATCATGAACACCTTCCTAAGCATCTTCCGACGACTTCCGCTCGCCCTGCTGCCGCTCGTCGCCCCCGCCGCGGCCGACGACACGGCCCCGGTCGATTTCAACCAGGTCGCCCCGATCTTCAGGCAATACTGCCTCGGTTGCCATAATGCCACCGACGCCGAACACGGCCTGGTCCTCGAAAGCTACGATGCCGTGCTCCAAGGCGGCGACGACGGCGCGGTGCTCGTGCCGAAAAAGAGCTCCGAGAGCCGGCTGTTGCTGATGCTCGACGGACGCGCCAAGCCCGTCATGCCGCCCGAAGGCAACGAAGGTCCGACGAAGGCCGAAATCGCGCTCTTGGCCGCCTGGATCGATGCCGGCGCCAAGGGCCCCAGCGGCCAAACGCCCGATCCCACGCTGCTGGTGACGCCCAAGGTCGAATTGCTCGCTCCGGCGCGGCGCGTGATCAACGCGGCCGCCATCAGCCCCGATGGCAAGCTGGCCGCGCTGGCCGGCTATGGCGAGGTGCGGCTGGTGGCCACCGACAACCGGACGACACAGCGCACCTTGTCGGGACACCGCGGCAATGTCACCGACGTCGCGTTCTCCAGCGACGGTTCCCAGCTTCTCACGGCCGCCGGCGAGCCAGGCTTGTTCGGCGAAGTCAAGCTTTGGAACACCGCCGACGGCGCGCCGCTGCGAACGATCGTCGGCCATCGCGACGCCCTCTACGCGGCCGCGCTGGCGCCCGATGGCAAGCTGATCGCCACCGGCGGGTACGATCAGGAAATCAAGCTCTGGGACGCCGCCAGTGGTCAGGAAACACGAACGATCGCGGGGCACAACGGCGCGGTCTTCGACCTGGCCTTCAGCCCCAACGGCAAATACCTGGCCAGCGCCAGCGCCGATCGCACCGTCAAGCTCTGGGACGTCGCGAGCGGACAGCGTCTCGATACGTTTGGCCAGCCGTTGAAGGAGGTTTATGCGGTCGCCTTCAGCCCCGATGGGCGGCGCGTGGCGGCGGGCGGAGTCGACAATCGCATCCGAATCTGGCAGCTCGGCGATACGGCCCAGGAGGGAACGAACTCGCTGGTGATGACACGTTTCGCCCACGAAGGGGCGATCGTCGCCTTGGCCTATTCGCGCGACGGGCAGGCGCTTGCGACGTCGTCCGAGGACCGAACGGTGCGTGTCTGGGACGCCCAGACCGTGATTGAACGCCAGTCGCTTGAAACGCAGCCCGACTGGCCGTCGGCGCTCGCCTGGGGGCCGGACAACCATACGCTTCTCGTCGGCCGCCTCGACGGCTCGCTGGCCTTCTACGACGCGGCCACCGGGCAGGTCATTCCTCCGCCCAAGCCCGAACTGGCCGTCGTGTGGCCCCGCGGAGCGCAGCGAGGCGCGACGACCATGCTGAAACTGATGGGCAAGAACCTACTCGACGCCGGCAGCGTGCAGTTCACCACTCCGCAGATCAAGGCGCGAATCGTGCCGGCCGAGACGCCGCGGGCCGACGAACTATGGATCGAAATCACGCCGGCGGCGGACCTGCCGCGCGGCACGTACCCGCTGGCCGTGGTCACGCCCGGCGGCACGAGCGGAACGCTGCCGTTGGAGATTGACGATTTGGTCCAACAGACCGAGACCGAGCCGAACCACCTGACGGCCACGACACCCATCGTCGCGCCGCCGGTGGCCGTGTGGGGAGTGGTCGCCGCGCGCGGCGACATCGACCAGGTCGGCTTCGACGCCAAGGCAGGCCAGACGATCGTCTGCGAGTTGGCGGCCAAGCGATTCGGCTCGGCGTTGAACGCCGTGCTCACCGTGCTCGACCCGGCCGGAAAGGTCGTCGCCGCCAACAACGATTTCGACGGTCAGGACGATCCACTCTTGGCCTACCAGGCGCCGGCGGACGGCCGCTATACCGTGCGGGTCAACGACCAGGCGATGAACGGATCGGACAAGCACTTCTATCGGCTCACGATCGGCGAGTTGCCCTACGTGACGGGCTGCTTTCCGCTGGGCGTGCCGGCCAACCAGGAAGCCGAAGTCGAGTTGGCCGGCTACAACCTTCCGCCGGGAACGAAGGTGAAAGTGCCGGCCGGGCCGCCGGACGACCTGCCGGTGCCGATCGACTTGAACCATTTCCGGGTCGCGCGGCCGCTGACGGTGCTCGCCGCGGCCGGCTCCGAGCGGGTCGAATCGGAGCCGAACGACGCCCCGGCCGAGGCGACGGCAATGGCCGTCCCGGGCGCCGTCAACGGCCGGCTCTGGGCGCGGCGCGATGGTCCAGCGGCCGACGTCGATCTGTTCCGCTTCGAGTCGCAAGCGGGGCAACGCTGGATCATCGAAACCGAGGGGGATCGCCGCGGTTCGCCCGCCGATACGCGCATCGAGGTGCTCGACGCCCAAGGCCAGCCGCTGACGCGCGCCCTACTGCAAGCCGTCCGCGATTCGTACCTGGAGTTCCGCGGCGTCGACTCGAACGCCGGCGGCCTGCGGCCGAAGAACTGGGAGGAGATGGAGCTCAACGAGTTGGTCTACGTGGCCGGCGAGGTCTGCAAGATTTTCCGCATGCCGCAAGGTCCCGATTCGGAAGTCGTGTTCTATACGCTCGGCGGAAGGCGGCGCTGCTTCTTCGACACCAGCGCCACCAGCCATTCCCTGGGCGACCCGCTCTACACGGTGGAGACGCACGCGCCGGCCGAGAAGCTCGTTCCCAACGGCCTACCCATCTTTCCGGTCTACTACGCCAACGACGACGACGCCGACCGCAAGCTGGGCCGCGACTCGAAGATCGAGTTCACCGCCCCGGCCGCCGGCGCGTATCTGGTGCGCGTCAGCGACGTGCGCGGCTTCGGCGGCGACCGCTTCGCTTACCGGCTGTTGGTCCGCGAGCCACGGCCCAATTTCCAGGTCAACCTGGCCGACGTCAACCCGGCGGTCAACGCCGGCAGCGGTCGCCGGCTTACGTTCAGCGCCGAGCGGCGTGACGGTTTCGACGGCGACATCACGATCGACGTGGCCGGCCTGCCGCCGGGCTTCACGGTTTCGACGCCGCTGGTGATTCAGGCCGGGCACGTCGAGGCCCGCGCCGTCTTGCACGCCGCGGCCGACGCCGCGCAGCCGACGCCCGACGCCTGGAAGCAGGTGAAAATCGTCTGCCGGGCCGAAATCGACGGCCGGCAGGTCGAAAAGGAAGTCAATCCGCTCGGTCAGGTCAAGCTGGCCGAAAAGCCGAACCTGCTGGTCGCGGTCGAGCCGGCGGAGTTGACGATCGCTCCGGGCACGACGATTTCGGCCCTCTTGAAAGTCGAACGCAACGGCTTCAACGATCGCATCACGTTCGACGTCGACAACCTGCCGCACGGCGTGATCGTCGACAACATCGGGCTCAGCGGCGTGTTGATTCCCGAGGGACAGAGCCAACGGCAGATCTTCCTGAGCTGCGCCAAGTGGGTGCCCGACATCGACCGCCGTTTCCACGCCTTGGCCAACAATGCCGGTGCCCAGGCTTCGCCCGCCGTGATGCTGCGCGTGCGGCGGCCCGCCGCGGCGAAGGAGTAGGAGAAAGGAGAAAGGAGAAAGTGTTCCTCGTTCGGGGCACCCGCGGCGTGGGTCGGCTCCGCGTGGGAACGTCTCTTCGGCCGCTCCGCGGCCAGGACGTCGCCAGTGCGATGAGAACGATGATCACCAGCGTACAAAACCAGCGAGTCAAAGACGCTTCCCGGCTGCGCGACCGCCGGCAGCGCGAGAAGCAGGGGCGGTTCGTGATCGACGGCGCCCGCGAGTTGGGCCGCGCGATCGACGGGGGCCTTGAGCTCCTCGAGGTCTTCGTCTGCCAGCCGCTATGCGTCGGCGATGCCGCCCGCTCCGTCGTCGCTCGTCTCGATGGCGCGAGCGTGGAACGGTTTGGCGTCACGCGCGACGTATTCGCCAAGCTCGCCTTCGGCGAGCGCGCGGAAGGGGTGCTGGGCGTGGCGCGGACGCCGCGCAACAGCCTGTCCGATTTGCGGCTTGGCGAGCGGCCGCTGGTGGCGGTCGTCGAAGCGATCGAAAAGCCGGGCAATCTGGGCGCCGTGCTGCGCAGCGCCGACGCGGCGGGCGTTTCCGCCGTGATCGCGGCGGGCCATGGAACGGACCTTTACAATCCCAACGTGATCCGCGCCAGCCTGGGCACGGTATTCACGCTCCCGGTGCGCGCGGCGGCCTGCGACGAAGCGCTGGAGTGGCTCCGCGAACAGGGCCTCGACGTCTTCGCCGCGCGGGTCGAGGCGCCGCGGCTTTACACCGACGTCGCCTACACCGGCCCGGCGGCCATCGTGCTGGGGAACGAAGTGGCCGGCTTGTCGAGCGTTTGGAACGCCTCCGGCGTCACGCCGGTCAGGCTTCCGATGCGGGGCGCGGCCGACAGCCTCAACATCGCCGCCGCCGCCGCCGTCTTGTTCTACGAGGCGCTGCGGCAACGGCATTCGGTCGTTTCGCAACGTCGAGATGGTCTTGATGACGACCCTTGATTGCAGGGGCGTCTTGGAATTCCGTTTCGTCGCGGATCATGCTACGACGACTGGCCAATCGGCCCGGAGTCGCGGACGACCAATTCGACGGTGTCGAGCAACTGGTCGAGACGGAAGGGCTTGTAGAGCACCGCCCCCGCCTGCAAACCGGCCTGGCGGCACTTGACGATGGAATGGCCGGGGTCGTAACCGAAGCCGGTCATCAGCACCAGGGGGACGTGCTCCATGATCGTTTGCAGCTTGGTCAGCGCTTCGTAGCCGTTCATGTCGGGCAGGCGGATATCGACGATGATCACGTCGTAGCTTTGACCGGGGCTGAGGTTGCGGACCATCGAGATCGATTCAGCGCCGGTGTGCGCGGTCTCGACGATACAGCCGTAACGCTCCAGCAGGTTATGGGCGGCCACGCGCACGCTGTTGTCGGCATCCGCCACCAGCACTTGCAGCCCGCGCAGCAGAGGCCGCTCGGTGTACTGCTGGGCCTGGGGATGGGCCGCGCTGGGGGCCATTTGCTGGCCCACCTTCTGGATCACCTGCTTGATGTCGCGGGCGTTGCGCAAAATGCGCTGCAGTCGTTCGGCGACTTCCGGCTCGTGGCCAATGTAGCGCTCCATGACGTTCACGGCGTCGTTGAGGATATCGTCGACGGGCAGCGCCACGGCGCTGTGGATCGCCTCGACGCTCTCGGCGGCGGCGCTGACCTTTTCGGCCACCAGCAATTCGAGCGTGTTCAGCGCCAGCGCCACGTCGCGGGTGAAGATTTCCAGGAACTGCAGATCGCTTTCGTTGAAGGCCCGCGGATCAGGGCTTTCGACGTTGAAGGTGCCGATCACCTCGTCGTGCAAGAGCAAAGGCACGGTGAGCGAGCTCTTGGCCCCCTTGGCCCCTTCGATATAGAGCGGATCCTCCGTCGTGTCCTCGCAGAGGTAGCTCTTGCCGGTGGACGCCACGAAGCCGGTGACGCCGTTGCCCTTGGGCTGGGCGTAGAGTGCCCTGCCGCTGGCCTCGGGTATCAGGCCCTCCGACAAGAGCGGTTCGAGCTTGCCCGTCTTCGCGTCGAGCATGCGGATTTCGACGACGTTGAAGTTCAGCAGATCCCGCGTGTAGTGCAGGATGTTCGACTTCAGCAACTCGATCCGCTCCTCGACGGTCATGTGAAACAGTTCGTCGGGCGTGAGATTCGCCAATTCGATGCCCGCCTGGTGAATGGCGGCCAGTTTCTGCTGCTGCAAAACCTCGCTCGTCACGTCGCGGATCGTGACGACCAGGTTCTTGGGCGGACCATCGGACTCCAGCAGCGGGGCGGCATGCACCCGGAAGTAGCGGTTGTCGCTGGAACGCAGGGTCGAGGTGCTGCCGGCGCCGGTGGCCAGCGCGGTGTAGAAGGGACAGAAGTCGGGTCCCAGAATTTCGGGGCTGCCGAGCACGGCGTAGAAATTCAAGCCGACCACGCTGTCGCGGTGGGCCCATTCACGAAGCCGTCCGTTGCCCCAGAGAATCGTGTTGTCGCCGTCGAGCAAGACCATTCCGTCGGGCATGCCCTGCAAGATGCGGTCGTTCTGAAGTAGTTTGCCGACTTGCAAGGCCTCGCGGACGTGCTCGCCACCCAGAAAAACGCCGGCAAAGTCCTCGCGCGCCAAGCGCGCCAGAGCGCGGATCGGATTCTGGACGGAAACGACCTCGAACGTGTCGGCAAACGCTTCGAGCCGCGGCTCTTGCCCTTCGCGCGAACCACGCACATACAGCAGTTTCGGTTTCGTCGCCAAGCGACCTGACTCCCGGATTGGCCAACGGACATTACGTATTATAGGGATGCTCCCCCGGCCTAACAACAGGCCGAATCGCTATCGTCGGTATCGTCCGATCCATTGTCTTCTTGCGCGGGTTGGGTGGCGGCGGCGCCCATCCGTGGTGGGCGGTGCCCACCCTACGTTAGCCATCGGCCATGCGAAGCGGGGTTGTTCACCCTGCCGGCGACGTGTCCGTGTTTTCCCCGCGCGCCCGGCGCGCCGCGCCGGCAAGAACAGTCGTGCTCGATCTGCCGGCGGCGCCGCGAGTATCGCGGGCCAGGCGTTTCCGCGAGGCGCCGGCGAAATATCGACGATACCAAACTTACGGCGATGACCTCACGAATTGGGAGAGTCCGCGAGGACGAACTTCACATGTGGCGCGCGTTGTTCCTGGCCTTGGGTGTGTATGCCTGCCTGTTGGGCGCGGAATGCCTGTTAATCGACAAGGCCGTGCTCAGCGGCGCTCGTGGCGGCGGTTTGATGGGTGCGTTGAACCCCGCGGCGGCCAAACGCGAGTTGGTCCCCTCCGACTGGGCGCCCTGGAGCCTGTTGTCGGCCGGGGCGGTAACGATCATCTATTCCTTCAGCATTCCCAAACGGCTCGTCAAGGCATGAGTGGGTCGATACGGAACGGCCCGCGTCATGCCACGCGGCAGACGCAGCACTTGAGGTACTCGTTTTCGAGGCAGGTGGCGGCCACGGGGTGGTCGGCGGCCGCGCCGCGCTGTTCGAGCACCTGAATGTTCCGCCCGGTTCGCTGGGCGACGTCGGCCAGCACATGCAGGAAGTCCTCTCGCGTGACGTGCCCCGAGCAACTGCACGTCACCAGGATGCCGCCAGGTTCCAACAGATCGACGGCCTGCTTGTTCAGGTGGTGATACGCGCGCAGGGCTTCGCCCAGCGCCTGGCGACGGTGGGCGAATTTGGGCGGGTCGAGCACGATGGCGTCGAACCGCTCTCCGGCGGCGGCCATCGCGTCGAGTGTCTTGAAGGCGTCGCCTTCCTCGAAGCGGGTGTTCGTCAGTTCGTTCAGCGCCGCGTTGGCCCGCGCCAGCGCCACGGCCTTGGCGCTGGAGTCGATTCCCAGCACGTCGGCCGCCCCACCCAGCGCCGCGGCGCAGATGCCGAAACCGCCGCTGTGGCAGAACAGGTCGAGCACTCGCCTTCCGCGCAGATAGCCGGCCGCCACGCGGCGGTTCTCGCGCTGGTCGAGAAAGAAGCCCGTCTTCTGACCTTCGCCCACTTCGACTCCGTATCGTAGGCCGTGCTCGCTGATGAACACCTGGCGCTCGGGCGTTTCGCCCCAGCGGCCCCCCTCGACGATCGTCATTTTTTCGAGCTTGACCACCTCGCGTTCGGCGCGGACGACAATCCCGCGCGGCTGCGCCAGTTCGGCCAGAATCGGCAGGATCTGCTCAAGCCGCGTCGCCATCGTCAGCGCCGTGACTTGCAGCACCAGGTACCCGGCGTAGCGATCGACGATCAGGCCGCTCAGCCCGTCGGCCTCGCTATTGACCAGCCGCGATGCGCCGTCCGGAACGCCGGCGAAAAGCCGCCGTCGCCAACTCAAAGCCGCGTCGAGCCGGCGGCGCCAGAAGGCCAAGTCGAGCGGCTCTGTTTCGCACCAAGTATAGAGCCGCACGCGAATCCGGCTGTGCGAATTGTACGCGCCGCGGGCAATCCACTGGCCGCGGTCGGAGCACAACTCGACCACGTCGCCGTCGGCCGGCTCGCCTTCAACGCGTTCGATCGCCGAGTCGAGCACCCAAGGGTGCCGGCCGAAGAAGGGCCGGGCTTTGCGTGGCTTGAGAATCACACGGGACATCGCGGCGCACGGACCTGGAGGAAAGCGCGCTATTATAACCAACGGCCCGCTCAAAGGCTAGGATCGTCCGGATAGTCCCATTGGGTTCTGTAGGTAGGGAACGCCCTCCGTGGCGCTCCGTGAAGCGGGTGCGGCGTCTTCCGGCCGGACACGGAACGCCACGGAGGGCGTTCCCTACAGAGTCGATCCCTATCTGTTGAACGAGTCGCTCTCCGGTTATAATGAGACCTGATAGGAGATCCCATGCCTTTACTCGATCATTTCCGGCCACCCTTGAGCCAACAGCGGCACTGGGACAGCTTTCACGGCGCTTGGGCCGAGGCGATGGCGATCCATCTCAATCAATCCGTCTTACCGGAGCAATTTGTCGCGGAAGCGCGCGTTCAATTGGGGTGCCAGGTGGAAATTGACGTCGCCACTTTTTCTCAAATGGGCACGGCGCACGTCTCGGGTTCGGGCGGCGTTGCCGTGTGGGCGCCTCCCAAGCCGATCGCGATCGTTCCTCTGGGATTTCAGGATCCCGATGTTTTCGAGGTTCAGGTCTTGAGCGAGGAGGGAGGATCTCGCCTGGTGGCCGCCGTCGAACTCGTCAGTCCGGCGAACAAGGACCGGCCTGCCAGCCGCCGCATGTTCGCGGTCAAGTGCGCCAGCTATTTGACGAGCGGGGTCAGCGTGCTTATCGTCGACGTGGTGACTCAGCGCGCCGGCAACCTGTACGCGGAGCTTCTCGACCTGTTGCATGCGCGGCTTTCGACGGCCGGACAAGGCGCTCACGATCTTTACGCGACCGCCCATCGAACGGTATCGGCCGCGCCGGGCCTTGGCCTGGAAACCTGGGCCGAGCGACTGACTCTGGGCGGTCCTTTGCCAACACTTCCCCTCTGGCTGCAACCGGATCTGTGCCTGCCCCTCGATCTGGAAACAACCTACCAGGCGGCCTGCGTCGCCCGTCGGATTGCGCCGGAATGACGACGACTTTAGCCCGGATTATTGGCGGAAGGGCTGGAAGCCGGGTAACCCCGGGCAACCCGTCCTTCGTCGGCCCGGAGAACCCGCAATGGAAGAGGAACTTCGCCGCGAAATACTGGGAACCTGCCTGGCAGGCGGTGTTCGTCGGCGGCAACGACTCGTATTTGCCGCGGGTGCGGGCGGCAGGGTTCGACGGCGTTTACCTGGACAAGGTTGACGAATACGAGTGGTTCGAGGAACATGGCGAATGAGGTTATCCGATCTGAGCGTGGCCCGCCTTGCTACTGTTGGGCTCTACTATGTGTTGAACCTCCATCAGGTGTAGTCATGAGCAGTATTCATTCCGACGCGAAGACTCAAGAACGGGCGATCGTTTGCACGCCTGGCATTTGCGGCGGGAACGCCCGTATTCCCGGCACTCGGATTCCGGTGTGGGGACTGGAGCGAGCACGACGTCTCGGTTGGTCGGATTGGCATCTCATTGAGGCTTATCCCTGGCTGAAGCAAGCCGATCTTGAGCTGGCATGGGCCTATGTCGCCACACATTCGGAAGAAATCGACGGACAAATCCGGGAGAATGGGGGCTAGCTAGTGTTGCAGTACGCCGCGCAACAGCAGCGAGTCGTGTTGGCATTCAACGAAGGCGATTTTCGGCGGCTGCACGCGGAGAATCAGCGGCACTCCGGCATCCTTTGCGGCGATTCCGAGCTTCCAGGCAAGGCACACGCCAGAAAGCAAGCCAAACGCATCGACGCATTCCTCAAGGCCAACAATCTCAACAGCCGGATCGAAAAGCTGCCACCGGCTTGATTGAAGCAATTTCAAGCCAGATGTCGATCGGCTCTGAACGATGCAATACACACGAACGATTCTCTATTATGTCAGCGGGCACGGTTACGGCCACGCGACGCGCGCCTCGGAGATCATGCGGGCCTTGGCGCGCCGATCACCGGAAACGCGAATCGTGGTCCGCACCAACGCGCCGGCGCACCTGTTTGCCGGCATTCCGAACGTCACGGTTCAATCGACGCCCCACTCGCTCGATCCGGGCGCCGTCGAAGAAACCGATGCGTTGGGCGTCGATGTGCCGGCGACGATGCGCCGGATCGAACAGTACTACCGCGATCGCGAGGCGCTGGTCGTCGGCGAAGCGGCCCTCGTCCGCTCCGAGAAGGCCTCGCTGGTGGTCGCGGATATTCCACCGCTGGCCGGCGACGTGGCCGAAGCGGCCGGCGTGCCGGGCCTGGCCATCGGCAATTTCACCTGGGATTGGATCTACGAACCGTTCTTCGTCGACGATTCGCGGCGGCACCTGCTGAGTTGGATCCGCGACGGTTACACGAAACTGGGAACCTACCTGCGGCTCCCTTTCAGCCCCGGCGAAGGTCACGACATGTTTCGCCGAGTCGTGCCCGTCCCGCTGGTCGCGCGGCATGCCTCCCGCGGCCCAGGCGAGGTCTTGGCGCGCCTGCGAATCGACCCCGCCGACCGCCGCCCGCGAGTGCTGCTGGCAATGCGCGGCCGCATTCCTCCCCAAGCGCGCGCCTCGGCCGCCGCCGCCAATCGCGATTGGCTCTTCCTGCACTTCGAGGCCGATGCCGACGACGAACATGAGAACTGCCGCGGCGTGACGCTCGGCGCCGAGTTGACCTTCGGCGACGTGTTGAGCGTCTGCGATATCGCGGTCTCGAAACTGGGGTACGGGATTCTTTCGGAGTGCGTGGCGGCCGGCAAGGCGCTGTTGGCGCCTCCACGGCGGCATTTCCGCGAAGACGAGGTTTTCGACCGCGAGGCCGCTCGCTACGTGCGATGGCAGCCCATCTCGGCCGACGACTTCACCGCCGGCGATTGGTCGGCGCACCTGAGGCGGCTGATGGCCATGCCGCCGGCGGCGCAAACGATGCCGGCGGACGGCGCGGACGCGTGCGCGAAGATCATCGCTTCAGTGCCAGGATCGCATCGATCGGCGAAGGGGTCCGACAGCCGGTGACTTCCACGAAGCCGGCCTGGCTCAATAGAACCTCGTATTCTGCGAGCGTGCGCTCCTTGCCCTCGGTGCAGACCAGCATGTTCAAGCTCTGCATTTGCGCCCAGTGAGGGCCGCACTTGTCGTCGTCGAGCAGTTTTTCGGCGATCAAGATCGCCCCGTTGACGGGGAGCCTCGCGTGGATGCGTCCGAGCAATCGGACGATCTTCTCCTCGGTCCAATCGTGCAGGATGCGCCCCAGGGCGAACAGGTCGCCTTCGGGCAACGGGTCGACGAAGAAATCGCCCGCCACGATGCGAATTCGATCGGCGACGCGCGAGGCCCCCACGATCTCCTGGGCGAGTGGAACCGCGTCGGGCATGTCGAAGACGACCGCGCGCAGGTCCGGATACCGCTGGCAGGCGGCGATGGCCAGATGGCCGGTCGCGCCCCCCAGGTCGACCAGCGAATGGAAACGGCCCAGTTCAAACGCCGAGACGACGTGCGGCGAGCTCATCAGGCCGAACCCATGCATGCCCATCAGGAACTCCCGCTTGGCTTCGTCGGTGCGGAAGAAGTGCGAAAAGATCGGTCCGTCCCAGCCGTAGGTCTGTTTCCAACGGTGCGTCCCCTCGCGCACGGCATCCTCGAGGTTGGCCCACAGCTTCCACATCACGTCGTTCGAGTAGTTGATGTAACCGGTCATCCGGCGCGGACTGCTCTTGGTCAAGAAAGCGTCGGCGGCCGGTGTGTTTTCGTAGTCGTCCCCGTTCCGCCGCAAAAGTTCCAGCCCGACGCAGGCATCCAACAGCCGCTCCAAGGCGTCGGAATCGGCTTTGAGGTCGATCGCCAGGGCCCTCAGTCCTTTTGGGCCGGCGGCCAGGGTATCGAAAACGCCCAACGAGACGGCGGCAAACATCGCCTTCGAGCGGCGGAAGGCCCCGATCAGTTCGAGGACGAGGGCGGGATCCGGCGGGGTGATATCTTTGGCCATGGCGCTTGTCCGGTGGTGTGGTGGTGGCTGGTGCGAGCTTGATTCTATACTTCACGCGGCGGACAATGGGACATTTTGCAACGAGAAAGAGAAAGCGGTGGCTGGTGGCAGAGCCTAAGCGATGCCTCGGCTCGATAGCGACCGGGGCATCGCTTAGGCTCTGCCCCAGCCACCGTGAAAGCCGGATCGCGCGAGGTATAACCATGGGAAGGTATAATCCGTAAAAAAAAGCGATCGAATTCAGACACTGCGCTCGGTTTTGATCCGCCGGCAAACTTGCCGGCGGTAGAATCAGGTTACTTGACTACCGGTATCCCACATGGCATAATCTGGCCGAATGCACTGCCCGGCGTATCGATCGCATGGAAACCACAATCACAATTCCACGGCTTTATCCGTCCGACCACCCAACGGCTGGGACCGCTGGCTTCCGCTTCGGAGCGAAAGGAACCCACACCAGCCGCACCATGATGTTCGACGATTTGTCGGCCCTGCTCAAGGCGACCTCGACTGCGGCGACACGACAGGATCACGCCCATGCGATCATTAACCTGAATTGTTTGGCCAAACCCACCGCGGCCAGCCGCCGCCTGACGAATCAACGCATCGGCGAATTGTACGCTCTTGATTGCGCGGTGCCCATCTACCGGGTTTTTCGCAGCCTGTGGGATGCTCAGGAAATGGGACGCCGTTTGCTCGCTCTCCAATGCGCCATAGCGCGCGACCCGTTGCTCGCCGCCACGGTGCCTGCCGTTCTATCGCTCCCGCCGGGCGCCGAATTCTCTCGCGACATGACGACGAGCGCGGTGCGTGAAGCGGTTGGCGAGCGGTTGAACGACAGTTCGCTGGCCAAGGTCGTGCGCAACGCGGCGAGCTCCTGGACGCAATCCGGACATCTGAACGGGCGTACGTTCAAGAAGCGCCGGTTGGTGACGGCCACCTCGGTGACTGTGACCTTTGCACTGTACCTGGGCCGCGCGGTCGGCTTTCGTGGTGCTGAGCTCTTCAACACGGCGTGGTTGACGCTGCTCGACTGCACTCTCTCGCGGGCGCGCGAACTGGCGTTGGAGGCCAAACGCATCGGCTTGATCGACCTGCGGACGACGGCAACGCGGGGTGGAACTATCTGGCCGTGCCGATCACCTCGCACGGCGGCGGAGTGACGGCATGAAAATCAGCGAAATCCTGCACCGCGATCCGGCCGCCCACGGCCTTGTGAACCAAGGCCAGGCGCGGATCGCCGACCGCCCAGGCGAGAAAGAGCTGCTCGAGCTGCGCGGCGAATTGTCGACCTTCGTCTGCGAGGGCCAGTTTGCCGACGGCATCCAGAAAATCCTGCGTTCGTTTCTCGACAATCTCGGGCGCAGCAGTCAGAAGGGCGCCTGGGTCAGCGGCTTCTTCGGCAGCGGCAAGTCGCACGAGTTGAAGATGCTCTGCCACCTTTGGCAAAACACCGCCTTCGCCGACGGCGCCACCGCGCGCAGTCTGGTGCCGCAGATTCCCGACGACATCGAGGCCCTGCTCCGCGAGCTCGACATCGAGTTTCTGGTCACCTTGTTTCAGGCGAAGTACGCGCACAAAAAACTGACCGGCGACGCCAATTTCCCTCAGACCGGCGTTGAGAAAATGATCCAGGCGGTTCGATGTCTCTTCGATCCAAACGCGGCGATCACTACTAATGTCAATCTGACGGTGAGAATCGAGGAGATTCGTTCGCTGATCCGCGACGGACAAATTCCCCGAGTCCGCGCCGTCTTGTGCAACAACGGACTTCGATGGCCCAGGACGGCCACGCAAATCATGGACGCGGCCGGTTTTTTCGGCCGAGCAAGTGCGGTGGGAGCATGCCAATCATGACGAAATCGTTCGTCTCATGCAGGCGACGAAACAGGTGGACGACACGCTTCGGCTGGCCGGGAAGGCAATTGTCGAAGATTTCGACTACTGTCGCGTGTTGGTGGGCAAGCTTCCGGTTCCCGAGATCGCGGCCCTGTTCAACCGACACGGCGATTTGTTGATCGAGCGGAACATTCGACGGTTCCTAGGACTCCAAGGGAACCGGGTCAACCTGGGCATCTCGCATACGCTCCATACCGAATCCGAGCGCGGGAATTTCTACTTTTACAACAATGGCATCACGCTGGTCTGCCGCAAGTTCACGTACAACGCCCTTCAAGGGGAGAACTTCCAGGTGCGTGTCGAGGGGATGCAGGTCATCAACGGGGGCCAGACCTGCAAAACGATTCAAAGTACGTTGTCGGCGCTGACCGGGCTTGAGCCGGGTTTGGAGAAGGCGTTCGTCTTGCTCCGATTGTACCAGTTGCCCAGCGACGCGGCCGACCTCGTCCGTAGCATCACTTACGCCACGAACAGCCAGAACCCCGTCGACCTGCGCGATCTCAGATCCAATGACGCGCGGCAAAAGGGGATCGAAATGGCGGTTCGCGACCTGGGCTACACGTACCACCGGCACCGTAGCGAGGCATCGCTCAAGCCCACCGACGTCAGCAGCGCGACCGCGGCCACAGCCGTCTTATCGATTTGGCGCGACGGCCCCCATCAGGCGAAGTTTCAGGGCCGCGAGCATTTTGGAAAGCTGTACGACCGCATTTTCTCCGACGACCTGAATGGCGCGCAAGTCGTCATCGCCGCCCTGATCTTCCGCCTTGCCGAGAACAAGCGGCGGCACCCACCGGCCGGCGCCCCGGATTTTGTCGCCTATGGCTCGTGCTTTCTAGCCATGCTGATGGGGCGGTATCTGCTGGCCGACCTCGCCATTTCCCTGGCAGACCTGAACCACGTCACCTTTCCCACGGCGAAAGCCCGCCTCGAACGGAATGAGGACGCCTACTTCGCAAGGGCTGTCGGCGAAATCGATGCGGCCATCAAACGGCTCTACGGCAACCAGCAGGTGTCGTTGCAGCGTCTCGCGGCGACCTTCCGGCGCGGCGATCTGATTCAGGAGCTGAATTGATGGCCCTGAAAACCGTTCCAGTCACCCGTAGTGCCGACACGCTCATCGATGCCCTTCGAGCGTCGTTGCTCGAAACGGCGAGACATGCTTCCGGCGACGCCCCGCCGGTCGCCATTCTGTGGACTGACGCCGGCGGCCAATGGCGCTCGCTGGTTCCATCGCTGCGCGCCGCGTTGCCGGAACTCTACACTCTTGGAGCGTACGATCCTGGGACGCGCTCCGGCCCGGTGATCTGGCTCAAGTGCATCGTCGACCGCACGCTGCCTGAAGTGTCGATCGAGGATGATGGGCTAGGAAGGGCACCCGCCTTGGCAAGTCCGGCGCACGACGCGGTTCCCGTGCTCTATTTGCCCGGCGTGGACCGCCAACAGTTGCGCGCGGCGGGCGATTGCCCTGTGCGCCTTCAGCCGTTGGTGGAACTGCAGTACCGGGGCGCCGTTTGGCGCCAGCGGAACGGGCGCGACTGGACGGTCGATGCGTTCCTCGCCTCCGAATACGGGCTGGGCCTCGACGTGGCGTTCGACGCGGCCACCTGCGACGCGCTGACGCGCGCTTTACCGCTTTTGGCCCTCGAACCGGTCTCGGCGCTGCGCGGGCGACGGCTTGAAGCCGAGGACTTCGACCGGCTCGCCATCGGAGATCCGGTGCGCGACCTGCTGTCGTGGATGAGCGACCCCGCGGGATTCCACGGGCGCGGCGACTCAGCGCGCTGGCAGACGTTTCGAACCGTCTGCATGCGGGAATTCGACCTCGACCCCGAGCAGGACGGCGAGCAGAAGGCCGGCGGCCTGCTCTTGGAGGGAGGCGGCAAATGGGACGCCGTGTGGCAGCGGTTCCGTGAAGCACCCAAGATTTATCGTGGCCTATCGACGCTGCTGGGCGGCAAGGTAAAAACGCTGTTCGACGACCCGTCTCGCCGTCCCACCGCGAACGCCGAGCAAGAGGAATCACTGCGGCGGGAGTTGGAGGCCGCCGTCGAGCTTGCGCACCACGACGCCTGCGAGCGCGTCTTGGCGTTGGAGCGAGAACACCACCGACGGCGAGAATGGGTCTGGGCGGAGCTCGGCGAAAGCCCACTGGCCACCGTGCTGGGGCCGCTGGGGCGTCTGGCGGCGATTGCCCGCGCGCCGCTGGGCGGACCGACGTTGGAGGCCGTCGCCGAGGCGTATGCCACGGAAGGCTGGCGGTGCGACCGCGCCGCTCTGCAGGCCCTGTCCACGGTTTCAGGGTCGCTGGATAGCAGTCTGGTCGCGCGCGTCGTCCGCACGCTCTACCAGCCTTGGCTGGACAAATCGGCGCGGCACTTCCAATCGCTCGCGGGTCGTGAGGGGGCGAACCTGCGGAACCTTGCCGCCGGGGTCGTCGCGGAAAAGGAAACCTGCCTGCTGTTCAGCGACGGGCTGCGGTTCGACGTGGCGAAGTTCCTCCAAGAGGGCCTGGAGGCGCGCGGAGTCCGAACGCGGCTGGAATTTCGTTTTGCCCCGCTGCCCACGGTGACCGCGACCGCCAAGCCGCTGGCTTCGCCCGCTCACTCGGCGTGCGTCGGCGATGCCGCGGCCGAAAACTTCACGCCGTTCATCGGGACCGAGCGCCAGGAGGCAACCGCGGCGCGGCTGCGCGAAGAATTGAGCAGAACGTGCATCGCCGTGCTCTCGACCGACGATCTACGGCCCCCGAGCCGATCCGACCGGGGCGGATGGTGTGAAATCGGCCAACTCGACCAACTCGGGCACTCGCTCGGCGTGAGGTTGGCGCGGCAAATCGAGGCCGAGGTGGAGACCATCGCCGAACGTATCATTGGCTTGCTCGACGCCGGCTGGTCCCGCGTGCGCGTCGTGACCGACCATGGCTGGTTGTTGATGCCCGGCGGATTGCCCAAGGTCGATTTGCCGCACTACCTGGCCGCCACGCGCTGGGGACGCTGCGCCACCGTGAAGGGAGAATCGGCGACCAGCATTCCAACCTATTCCTGGTACTGGAACCCGCGGGTGCGGATCGCCTGCCCTCCGGGTATCGGCGCGTTCTTCGCCGGCACCGACTACGCCCATGGCGGCGTAAGCGTTCAGGAATGCGTGGTCCCTGATCTGATTGCCGAGCGCGGCGCCGCGCGGGGGCGCGCCGCGATCCAAGAGATCCACTGGCGCGGGATGCGTTGCCGCGTGCTTGTCGAAACCAACGCGCCGGGCGCGCGCGTCGATATCCGTCTCAACCGGAAGCGCGCCGATTCGAGCATCGTCGCGGCGCCAAAGGAACTGGGCGCCGGCGGCGAAGCCAGCCTGGCCGTGGCCGACGACGCCCACGAAGGGGCCGCCGCCACCGTGGTGGTGCTCGACGGTGCGGGAGAGGTGTTGGATCACGAGACGACGACTGTGGCGTGTATAGCGCCCTGACCACCCGCGCGGGGAACGAAGCCGTTGACGTCGCCGACCATTGACGATCTCGGAGTGACGATGAGCGCCTCCTTGCCCGAACTGCTGGTCGCCCGCCTCGCGGCAAGGCCTTTGCCCGGCCGCGCGGCGCAGCGGCGGTTCGAGCCGGAATTATGCTATGGCCGGCATGCGGGCCCTCCCAGCGGCCGGGCACGGTCGGCCGCCGTGCTGGCACTGATCTATCCACACGAGGGGCAGTGGTATCTGCCCCTCACGGTTCGACGAGCCGACATGGCGACGCACGCCGGCCAGATCAGCCTGCCGGGCGGCTTGATCGAGCCAGGAGAAACGGAGTCCCAAGCCGCGTTCCGAGAGTTGCAAGAAGAATTGGGCGTCTCGGCCGACGGCGTGAAATTGCTCGGCCAACTGACGCCGCTCTACGTATTCGTCAGCGAATTCCTCGTCGTCCCTTGGGTGGCCGCCGCGAGCAAGCGGCCCGACTGGCGGCCCAACCGCGACGAAGTGGCCGAACTGCTCGAGGTTCCCCTGGCACTTGTTTGCGACCCGGCCCATCACGGACGCCACGCGCGCCGCCAGTACGGCGTCGACTTCACGGCCCCTCACATCCAATGGGGCCGGCACCGCGTTTGGGGCGCCACCGCCATGATTCTCGGGGAGCTGATCGCTGTCATCGCGGAGGCGGGCCGAGGTCGGGACGACACGGGAATGATTGACTCCGGTGGAACGTCCGTCTAAAGTAGGCGAGATGGCCTGGATTATTCATGTTCCCACGCGAAAGGGGTTCGGGTCACACGCATTTTTAGTAAACTAAGAAATGCATCACTAACACCGAGATATTCTATGTGACTTCGACGCAGATGGCCACGAAGCCATGCGAATATCATTAGGTCAACCGGGTCCATGTCGCCAAGAAACAGCAGTCCACGCGATCCGACCAACGCGGAAAGCCAATGGACATCGTCCTGATTGGGCAGCCCGTATCGCCCGATCATGCCGATCTGGTCTGCTGCTTTAGATTTGCTAATAGCGGCCGAAACAGTCCACGGCTTCGTTGTGTAGATAACCCGCTCCCTCCGGTCACCGTCACCGTACCCGGAGCTAGGGCCGTTGCCGTCGTCCCCGCCGTGGCGGTGGTCGTGATCATACCTCCGCCCCCAACCGTCGTCGTGCCACCAAGAACGCCGCCTGTGCCACCGGCCGTGAGCGTCCCGGCGCCGCCGCCGAAAAACACCGGGTCGAAGAGTCCGCTCGGATCGACATGGGAGGTCGGCCGGTCGCCAACATAGCAATACCAATTCAGTCCTGCCTTCTCGCCCATCGGATCGCGACTGAGAAACCTTCCGAGCGACGCGTCGTAGTAGCGCGCGCGGTAATGGTAAAGGCCCGTCTCCTGATCAAGACGCCGTCCCGTGTAAACGAATGGATTGCCGGATACCGACTGTGCCCTCACCGTCGTACCGTCCGGCGCGAGAATCAGGGGGCGCCCTACGCCGAGTATGCGTACGCCTCGCTGACGGCGCCTGTTTGGTCGGTTAACGCCGTCACTTGGGACCGATCTTGAAAAGAGGGCCAATTTCGATCGTGGAGAGGGAGCCAGCGGGGGCTGGCGAGATGGTCGCGGCTCAGCGGGCGCATAGCATCACCCCGCTCGGCGCGCGAGTTTTTTGCGTGGAGTGGCTGTGGCGGTGACGAGATGTGGCGTGGTCTGGCCGCCCCGACGGTGTTGGGTGGCATGTGCGAGGTCGATGTGGACGCCATCATGGCTGGGCCACCGCCGAATCGTCCAGCGCAGGCTACGGTGCTGGCCGCGACAGGATGACCAGCTTGCGCAGTCAACGCTCGTAGGTGAGCGGCCGGCGAGGCTGGATCAGGGCCTGGGGCAGGATTGAGCCTGAGAGGAACGACCCGGCCGCTTGAGCCGGCGATCGCCCGTTGCGTTCGCGCAGCCAAGGGTGGGTTGGACGTCCCAGCCTTTCACGACGGATTCGCTTACTTCGCTCGTGCCGTTGCCGGTCCCGTTGCCGGATCGGCGATGTCACGCACTGGGCGAACTGCGTTTGCTTTGTTTGCTTCGATAGGCTCCCCTCCCACGGGTGCGGGCAATACTCGGTCGAGCATACGATGGCAGCCAACCTCGCACAAGTCGTGCGTTCCCGGCGCTGGTCGAACGGCCGCGCCGCGATCTATCGAGACGCGGAAAGAGATCCTAAATGAAGCGAATTCTGGGGAACGAGACAAGGAAAGAGACAGATTTCGTGCAAATCAGGCTGAACGAGACAAAGAAAGAGCTGAGGGGACTGGCCTTCACGAGAAGATCGAAATTGGCCCTGATTCCAAGATCGGTCCCATCACTGAAGACACCGATTTCTGGTGGTAATAATACTTCGTTCCAGCGACATCCATTACCAGCGGTTCATCAACGTAAGCGCCGAACGCGTACTTCCGCTGCGGCGTTGCGGGGGCTGTTCCTAACGAGTATTCCGCAATCTCCTGGCCGACGACACCCTCGCGTAGAGGTATGCTGAGTGAGACGAAGACGGTGGTCGTTCCGCCGACAGTCTTTAAAACACGACGGCCGAACAGATCGGAGCGGAAAAGGGGACATTCTACTTTTGCCTCCTCCGGAGAATTCGTGGATGCCCATAGCATGTGTTTTGCTCTAAGTGTATGGTATATTGACAGTTTCGGCACGACGTCAACGCTGGGAAACCGAGTACGGATTCCAAGAAAGATGGCTGCGGGGCCTCCGGGGTGATAACTTGGAGGCTCCGCCCATCTCTTATCGTGA
>Ga0307372_10004921_pt1 | contig 20349 bp, 20 predicted proteins | sample OX1MG_FD_202533 | JGI IMG/M metagenome (GOLD analysis project Ga0307372, IMG submission 202533) | Soil microbial communities from Risofladan, Vaasa, Finland - OX-1 | ecosystem: Environmental > Terrestrial > Soil > Coastal area > Acid sulfate soil | place: Finland: Risofladan, Vaasa | collected...
GGCCCCTGGCCAGGCCGGCCAGCACCTGCGGGTCGCGCTCCCCGGCGATCAGCGCCCCGATCATCGCCCGGCCGGACTTGCCCATGATGTCGGTGGCCACCGACGACAGCTTGATCAGGGCGTCTTCGAGCAGCTTCTCGATCCGCTGGGCATGCCGGGACCGGTCCCGGGTCAGGTCCAGCCGCAGCCGGGTGTAGTCGCGCAGCTGGCGGATCTCCTGCGGCGGGACGAAGCTGGGCCGCAGCATGCCCCGCTCGGTCAGCTTCGCCTGCCACACGCAGTCGAGCTTGTCTTCTCCGAACTAACACATCCGTCCCGGTGGACAATGTGCATCAGCAGGTCAAGGGCCGTTTGATGGCGACGAGGTCGTTCCTTGGCCGGGGTGACAAGCAGCAGCGAGGAGAAGGCCGCTGGGTGGTATAGGGCCGTATGTCCGCTTCCGGTAGTAGCGAATCCAGCCCTCGCGCTCTCGTGGCCTCGCAAGTAGTGCCCGGGACAGGTCGGCAGCATCAGGGGAAGTGGTCCACCTTGCCTGTGACCTGCGGGAACGCCAGAGTGTTCGGTTAACAGGTCCGTCTTGGGCCTGCCCGGCACGTTCTTCACGTCCCGGGCGTTCACCAGCTGCACGCTCAGCCCGGCAGCCTCCAGCAGGTAATACCAGATCCGCCAGTAGTCCGACGTGGACTCCAGGGTGACCTTCTCGATCCCCTCGCCCGCCAGGTGATCAGCCAGCTCCAGGACCGCGCCGGTGGTCGCGCTTACCTCCCATACCCGGGTCCGCTTCTTCCCCGGCCGGGACGGGTGCGGCACCCGGGTGCAAACCATCCCCGATGCCTTCGCCACGTCGATCGCGGCTACCCGATCCAGGATCTGCTCGTATTCCTCGTCCTCGATCTCCTGCGGCTCCATCATCGCCGCGACCCCCTCCTCGCATCGCCGTCAGGGCACGCGCACGGATGCCCGGGGGCCTCAGTCGGAAACCGAAATTCTGACCGGCGTGCTCGAAGCAACAGTTCGCGACCCGTCTGGGTCAAGGCCCCGGCGCCAGGATCGCCAGCCCGGACAATCGCGGCATGAGGCTGAGGTGGCTACGCGACAACGATGTTGTTGAGGGTGATACCCCGCTCGTGCGCGGCGGGGAACTCGACCCGGACATCCTGCGAGCCGACGCCCAGCGATACCACGACGTCTACGCGACCTACGGGATCTCGGTATTCGCAGTGCGCGGCCTCTCCCTGGAGGAGATGGCCCAGCAGGTACCGCTGGTCCGCTTCCATCGCATGACGATCATTACCGCCAGAGAGCTCGCCGGGTACGGGCTCCGCTTAGAGCCCACCGGGCGGAATCCGCGTCACTATACGGTCGCCTTTGACGACCTTGAGCAAGGCGTAAAGGCCCTCACCAGTTGCGCCCGTGAGGTCGTGACCAATCCGTATCACGACGAGTAGCCTGGCACGGAGGAGACGTGATGGAACCCGAGATCGACTTGATAGCTGACCTCAACGCCGAAGACGACGAAGGACTTGGCTGGTCAACGCTGAGCGACGCTCGCGACGCAGCTCAGGTGCGGCCTGGCGTGATGCTGGTAGCGGGCAACCGCCTGGGCAAGGCCGTCGTTCGGGTCGTGGCCGTTGACGATGATGGGCAGGTGCACTTCATCGTCTTGCCTGGGGCGCTGGAGAAGAACCGCCACCTCATCGGCCGGCGCGCCCTGGCCTGACCGGAGCCCGGCCGCTGAGGGTGGGCTCCGGGCTACCGTTCGCCAGCACCCGCTGTTGCTTGTGTGACCTGCGCAGGCTTACCCGCAGCGGATCACCTTCAACCAGGACATCGCGGTTCGCATGCCGGTACCTTCGCCCCACCGAGACATCGGTACCCGCCGCGACCCTACTGACGTGCCAGTTCGTTAGCTGATGGGGCTACCGATCGGATAGCTGCGCACAAGGTGACTCACTGTGATGACCAAGTTCGTCAGTCGACCTCAGCCAGCCGTGCTCTCATCCAGGGATACGGGTCGACAAGCGGCCGACGACGCTTGCGACATTCAGCGCGCAGTTCACGCAGCCGTTCTCCGGCGGTGTAGTGGCGCCCGCGGGTCTCGCCTTTGGGATCCAGCAGTCCGAGGTCGGCGAGGCGTCCCAGGTCGCGCGTCGCGGTGTGTTTCTCGATCTCCGCCATCTTCATGTAGCTCGAGCGGCGCAACCGGTAGCCGAGCACCGCCTCATAGAGGAGCCCGGCGACCCGGTCGGGAAGGCCGTGCACACCGACCAGCGTGTCGAGTTCACCCCAGATTGCGGATGCCTCGTCTACTCGGCGGGCGACCGTCTGCGCCTGCATGTGGTGGGCCCGGAGGTTGAATGCCGTCCATAGGTGCGCATCGGGGCGCGGCTGCCAGGAGCCCTGGCCGGTGATCGCCAGCACTTGGTAATAGCCGTCAGTGTTGTGACCTAGCCACTCCTCTACGCTGGAGAAAGCCGGCTCGATGATCGACTGCCGGGAGATCGTCAGAGTCTGCAGTGCCCTGGCCATCCGGCCATTGCCGTCCCTGAACGGATGGATCATGACCAAGTTCAGGTGCGCCATCGCGCCACGCACGAGCGGGTCGACGTCCGCATCCGATTGCAGACTCGCAGCCAGGTCCTCCATGAGCACGGGCACCCGTCCGGCGTCCGGCCCCTCGTACACCATGAGGTCACGTTTCTCGTCATGGACGTAGATTGGGCCCGTCCGGTACTGGCCAGGACTCTTGGTCAGATCGTGGGCCAGCATCATGTAGTGCATGCTGCGCATCGCCGACGTGTCGATCTTGAATTGGGCGTCACCGGCCATCTGCAGCACGTAGCCGAGCGCCTGCCGGTAGCCACGGATCTCCGCCCACGTCTGCTCGTCAGCGCTCAGCGGTTCGTCATCGTCGAGAGCCGCCGCAGCGTCATCCTCAGCTACGACATAGCCTTCGATGCTGTTGGACCCACGGATCGCACGGGCCAGCATGGTACGGCGCAGGCCACCCTGCCACCGTCGCGGAGCACGGAGCACGCTCGCGAGTTCCCGGCGCATCTCGTGGATCTGCGTGAGGACCTCTTGATCCTCGGTGGTCAGCGGAGGGCTATCGTAGATCATCGTAGTTCGATGTCGCTATCATAGCGACATCATAGCAGCCAGTGTCGCTATGATAGCGACATCGCAACATTGCCGAGCGGACATGAGCTATGCTGGCTCAGTCGAGTCCGAGTTCATAAGCAGGTGGCTCGCTTAGTCCCGCCTCAGGGTCCTTGACCAGCGTAGACGCACCGGCAGCGGGTCACCTTCAATCAGGATTTCGCGGTTCGCATGCTGGTACGTACGGCCCACCCTTTCTGGCCTCGGTCTTCGTGGCTGCTGTCAGCATCGTTGATCCTTCCTGGTTGCAGTTCTGGTTGCAGTTGAGTTCGCCGGGCTCTGTGCGGGTGCGGAGGGTCAGCCCCACAGGGCTTCGGCCATGCGATCGGCGGCGTCCTGACTGAGCTGGGCCGTGACGTGGGTGTAGAAGGCGTCGAGGTGCTCGGGCTGGAGACGGTCAAGCCGGTGCTGACCAAGCCGGGGAATGATCCAGCGCCGCACCTTCGGCTCATACGTGCTGTCCAGCGTGCCCTGACTGACCGTGCGTGGCGCGATCGTGGTCAGCCACGTCATCATCCAGTCCGCGACGGTGCGTGGCTTGCCGCCCTTGCCCGCGGACCAGCGTCCCGTTTCTGTTCTAATTCACGGACCTTCTGCGCGACCTCGGCCTCGGTCGGGCCGATACGGTGGCGGCGGTCCGGGGATCCGTCGTCCCTGATGCCCATCGTGACCCAGCCGTGCCACGGGACTGCCCGGCTGGCAATAAACGATCCAGCGCGGCAACCCCCGAACACACCCCTCGCCACCAGTCGGCGGCGACAGCACGCTTCCCGATCCAAGCGACGCCGAACTCACCTGCCAGCGGCTACGGAACATCTTCGCCCACCGTCACGAGATCGACAACACCAATCCCGACAACTGACTTGCCTAGTGAACACAGTTGAAGTCGCAGCGCTTGGTGACCTGCACGATCACCGACAGCGGCGCCGCGGCGGCCTTGGCCAGCGCGGCCGGGTCGGTACCTGCGTCAAGCGTGAAGTGGTGCCCTGCGGTGAACGCCACCGGGCCACCGTGCTCGCGGCTGCGGACCCGCGCGGGGACCGCAGGCATGGGAAGCAGGGGCAGGCCGACGGTGCCGGGTGAGGTGGTGGTCATGGATTCCATCCCCGTTGGTCTGGGCTGGATCGGCGATCAGCGTTTCCCCAAGCCTGACGCCGGATCACCGGCCTGCCGCTCCCCGTGCTGGGAACATGTCGTTCCCACCCCGGGTACCCGCTGACCTGGGTCAAGCACACCTGACGGGTCAGCGGCTTCCCGCGCCCCGGCAGGGGGATTCCCATCTGGACGAATCGGCCGTTGCGGGCTGCGTCCGCGTGGCTACGGTTGATGGTGACCCATCGTCCCTGCTGGTGCGCAAGGTGCTGGCCGTCGGCCGGCTCACGGAAGGGCGGTAGTGATGCCGTATGCGAAGACCAGCCTGCGGGCTGAGAAGCGCGCGCTGCGGGAGAAGATGCGTGCCCTGGGGCTGGGCTACGGTGAGATCGCTGCTGAGTTCGCCCGTCGTTACCGGCTGCGTCCCCGGGCCGCGTGGCGTGAGGCGTACGGGTGGAGCCTGACCGAGGCCGCCCGGCAGATCAACATCCATACCGCGCCAGGAGGAGGCCAGCAGCGGTGTGGTGGAACTCCGGCGGACCGGCGTGGCAGATCGCACGCCCAAGCCGAGAGGTACTCATGACGGCGCACGAGGGAAGCGAGCATGCCGAGCAGGCCGAACGGCGCGACATCGGCGACGCCACCTTAGAGCAGATGCGTGCCGACGTCGTGCGGCTCTCCCGTAGCTACCTGAACGAGGAGCCATTCCCGCTGTTCCTGGAGATGCGGCGGGTGCGGGACCGGATGCTCGCGGGCGGCGGGCATGAGTTCCGCCGCCGGGACGACCTGCGGCCTGGTATCTGGCTTCACCGCGGCCAGGTGTTGGGTGCCCGTGGGCCGCCCAGACGCCGGCTAATTGCCTGGGCGGTGTGCATGACCTGCCGGCCCAGGCGGGCCGGCGGGAGATCTCCTGTCCCGCATTCAGGGTAGGTGAGCGCAACGCTGGCGGCGGGATGGCCGGCGTGGTCGAGGACCGCGGCGGCTACCGAGGCAAAGCCCTGTGTCACCTCGCCGTTCTCGGTGGCATAGCCTTGGCGGCGCACGTCGCCGAGTAGCTGCCGCAAGGCAGTGGGTGATCCTGGTCCCGCATCGTTGCGCAGGACGAAGGACTGCGGATCCGGGAAGAGCGCGCGTACCTGGGCGCGGGGCAGGGCGGCGAGCATGGCCCGCCCGCTGGCGGTGAGCGCGGCGGGCAGGCGCACGCCGACATCGGTCACCAGGGGCGGCCTGCCGGGTGCGCGCTCTTCGATCACATAGATGACCTCGCGGCCGTGCAGCACGGCCAGGTGAGCCGTGTGGCGGGTGCGATCGGCCAGGCTGGCCATCGGAACGCGGGCCACTCGCTGCAGGGGTGCCTGGCGCGTGTACCCGGTGCCGAGTTCGTAGGCGCTCACACCGAGCCCGTAACGGCGCTCCTCTGGCAGGTGCACCACGAATCCCTCGCCGCACAGCGTGGCAAGCAGGTGATAGGTCGTGGAGCGGGGTAGCCCCAGGTCTTGGGAGATGGCCGCCGCGGGTACGGGCCCGGCCTGCCGGGCCAGATAGCGCAAGACTCCCAGCACCTGGGACGCAGCAGGAACCTGGGACATGGGAAGCGCCTAACGAAACGTCTGGGATACCAGACAAATTGCCGGCCGGGGTCATGGTACCGGACATCGGTTACCAGTTCCCATGGGGATATGCGCCCGGCCGGTTGCGGGCTGCGGGCACCCGCCCGCCGCGGATGCGTGCCGGTCGCGCTGCTGGAACGAGGGGGGAAGCCAGTATGGAGGGAGCCCGGGTCGTGCGCGCGCCACGCGGCACGGCACTGTCCGCGGGATCGTGGCAGACCGAGGCGCCGCTGCGGATGCTCATGAACAACCTCGACCCGGAGGTCGCGGAGCGCCCGGATGACCTGGTGGTGTACGGCGGCATGTACGGGCAGATGACTGCTGGGTCATGGATCTACATCGGAACGCAGGGCATCCTGTTGTCCGGCGACGCCAGGGACATCCATGCCACCGACCAGGCTGTGCTGGACATGTTCCCGGACAACGATCACCTGCACCGGTGGATCCGGGCTGCCCAGGACCGCGTTGCGTTCCAGGGCCTGCCAGCCCGCATCCATGCGGGAGGGCCCCGGTGCGGGCGCGAGCGCCGCAGCCGTGCCCGGGCATGCTGGCCGATGAGATGGTTCGCCGAGCACGCGCTGCTGCCCGGCGGGCCCGCCAGGGACGTGGCGACTGCGATGGAAGCCGCGCTCGGCCCGCTGCGGGAACCCGCATGAGTTCCGCGCTGCTCACCGGCATCGGTGAGCTGGTCACCAATGACGTGGCGGTCGGCGACGGGTCGCCCCTTGGCATCATCCGCGACGCCGCGCTGGTGGTCAGCGGCGGCGCGGTCGAGTGGGTGGGAACCGCCGGTGCCGCCCCGGCCACCGATGAGCGGCATGACCTCGGGGGCCGGGCGGTCATTCCGGGCTTCGTTGACTCCCACTCCCACCTCGTGTTCGCCGGCGACCGGTCGGCAGAGTTCGCGGCCCGGATGGACGGCAGCCGGTACGACGGCGGGGGAATCTCTGCTACCGTCGCGGCCACGCGCCGCGCCACCGATGAGGCGCTGCGCGCGCTGCTCGCCGCGCGGGTCGCCGAGATGCGTGCCCAGGGAACCAGCACGGTCGAGGTGAAGAGCGGGTATGGCCTCACCGTCGCCGACGAGGTGCGCGCACTGCGGCTGGCCGCCGCCGTCACCACCGAAACGACCTTTCTCGGCGCCCACGTGGTGCCATCCGGGGCGGGGCGCGATGAGTACGTGCGGCTCGTCTGCGGCGAGATGCTGCGCGCCTGCTCGCCGCACGCGCGGTGGATCGACGTGTTCTGCGAGCCAGCCAGCGAGCACGCCTTCGGCGGAGATGAGGCGCGCACCATCCTGGAGGCGGGCCGGGCCGCCGGCCTCGGGCTGCGGGTGCACGGCAATCAGCTGTCCGCCGGGCCGGGCGTGCGGCTGGCCGTGGAACTCGGCGCCGCCAGCGTGGACCACTGCACGCATCTCACTGAGGCCGATGTCGATGCGCTCGCCTCGGGCGCGACGGTGGCCACTCTCCTGCCCGGCGTGGAGTTCTCCACGAGGTCCCGCTACCCCGACGCACGCCGGCTGATCGCTGCCGGTGTCACGGTCGCGCTGGCCACTGACTGCAACCCGGGATCCTGCTACACGTCGTCCATGCCGTTCGTCATCGCGCTCGCGGTCCGGGAAATGCGGATGACCCCGGCCGAGGCGCTCTGGGCGGCCACCGCGGGCAGCGCACGGTCGCTGCACCGCGAGGACATCGGTGTTCTCTCCCCGGGCGCGCAGGCCCACCTGACGGTCCTCGACGCGCCCAGCTACATCCATCTGGCCTACCGGCCGGGCGTGCCGCTGGCACGTGCGCTCAGCCTGGGCCGCGGCCCAGGAGAAAGAAGAGAACCATGCGACACAACGTAGCCGGGCTCGTCCGCACGCCAGAGAAGACGGCATTGCTCGTCATCGACATGCAGAACGACTTCGTCATCCCGGGGGCACCGGTAGCGGCACCCGGTGCGCCGGAGATCATGCCGTTGATCGCTGACCTGGCGAGCCGGTCCAGGGCGAAAGGGTTCCCGGTGGTCTTCACCCAGGAGATGCATCGCGCCGACGGGTCTGACTTCGGGATAGAACTCGAATTCGAGCCCCCGCACTGCCTGGAGGGAACCCCGGGCCTGGACATCGTCGATGACCTGGCCCCGGAGCCCGGGGACCGCCTTATCCGGAACAAGCGCCGTTACGATGCGTTCCTCGGTACTGACCTCGACTTTGTCCTGCGCGGCGCGGGGGCGGAGAACCTCATCGTCACTGGGGTCTGCACGGACGTCTGCGTCATCTCGACGGTCCAGCACGCTCGCAATCTCGACTACCGCTGTTTCGTCGCGGCCGATGCGGTCGCCGGCACCTCGCCGGAGCGTCATGCGGCGGCGCTGCTGTGCATGGAGCATGTGTTCGCCAATGTGGGCAGCGGCAAGGAAATCGCGGAGCTTTTCCAGATGTAGGCGTGCCGTGCGCGGATGCTGGCCGCAGCGGCCCTGCGTGCGGCGGCGGGTGCCGCACGCTAGGTCGCTGCGCCGCGCTGCTGCAGGTGACCAAGGATCAGACGGCCGGCGTTGCGGACGTGCACGCTCATCGCGGCGCGGGCGGCGTCGGCGTCGTTCGCCTTGAGCGCCTCCAGGATCCGGCGATGCTCGGTCACATTGATCGCCTGGATCTGGTCCCTTGAGTCGATCGTGCGCCAGACGTAATCCTTGGGGAAGCGCCGCTGCAGGTCAGCGATGAGCCGGTCGAGCAGGCGGTTACCGCCGACATCCCGGATGACGCCGTGAAACTCCTCGTTGAACCGGGTGAGCTGCGCGTTGATGAAACTGCCGGCAGGACGCTGGCTCTCGGGCAGTTGCAGCGACGCGACGACAGCTTCCAGCTGCGACTGGATCGACTCGAGTGCCGCGACCTCGTCCCGGGAGAAGGCGCCCGCCGCGAGTGCGGCCGCGTAGCCTTCCATCTCGGCCCGCACCGCGTACACCTCGGCCAGCTCGGACAGGGTGATCACCCGGATGCGGGCGCCCTTGTGCGGGACGAGATCCACCAGGTTCTGCGCCTGCAGTTTCCGCAGCGCCTCGCGTACCGGGGTCCGGCTGACCCCGAATCGCGCGCAGATCTCCTCCTGCATGAGATGCGAGCCAGGCGCGTATGCGCCGTCCAGGATCTCCGCTTCCAGCCGGAAGGCGATCTCGTCCGCGTAGCTCGTCAGCGCGATCGGCTCATTGGCACTCATCTGGGCTCCAATCTGCGCCTCGGGCCTCCTTCGCCACCCTCCCGCCAGCACGCGATCCGGCTCGGCGTCGCCCCGATGTGGTCACCCGGGGCCCGGTTGGCCGGACCCGCAGCGGGGTCATGATACTGCCGGCCCGGCTCGGCCCCGCATGCACGCAGGTCGCGGCAGCCCGGGTGGTGACGGCTTGACGCCGGGCCGGCGGCGGGTGCCAGGCAGCAGCGGGACGGGTGGCCTGGGTTCACGCAAAGCGATACTAATCACGCTCTTGACATTTTGGATCCACGGATACGAAGATCTCCCCACTGATACGGGCTGCCGGACAGGGGATGGAATGACGCAGAGCGCCGCCCGGGGAGCCGCCCCCACCGGCAGCCACCGCTCGTGCCTGGGCTGGGAGCAGGAGGGGGTGCTGCGTTGCCTGCTGAACAACCTTGACCCAGCCGTGGCCGAGGACCCGGACGCGCTCGTCGTCTACGGAGGCCGCGGCAAAGCGGCCCGCGACGAGGAGTCGCTGCGGGCACTGGTCGGTGCCCTTCGCCGGCTGGCCGGGGACCAGACCCTGATCGTCCAGTCCGGCAAACCGGTGGCGGTGCTCCCCAGCCATGCCGACGCCCCCCGGGTGCTGATCTCAACCGCCATGATCGTCCCCGCCTGGTCGACCGACGAGAACTTCTGGGCGTACGAACGCGCCGGCCTGACCATGTACGGCCAGATGACCGCCGCGGGCTGGTTCTACATCGGGACGCAAGGGATCCTGGGCTTCACGTACGAGACCTTCGCGGCCATCGCCAAGCGCCACTTCGGTGGCCGGATGGACGGCCGCCGGGTGCTCACGGCCGGTCTGGGTGGCATGGGTGGCGCGCAGGGCCGTGGGATCACCTACAACGGCGCCAGCGCGCTCATCGTGGAAGTCGATGAGCGCCGGGCCAGGCGCCGTGCGGACGCCGGGTGGGTCGACCACCTCACCTACGACTACGCGGAAGCACTCCGGCTGCTCGACTCGGCCACCAGCCCGGTGGCGATCGGCCTGGTGGGCAACATCGCTGAGGTGGCCCCCCGGCTGGTCGCCGACGGCGTGCACTTCGATGTCGCGACCGACCAGACGGCCGCCCATGACCTGCTGCACGGCTACGTTCCGGCCGGGTACACACCGGATGACACCGCGGCGGCAGTCCCCGGCGATCAGGGATACGAGCGGGCGGTCCGCCGGGCCCTCACCAGGCACGTCGGCGCCCTGCTGGCGCTGCGCGAGCGCGGCACCGTGGTTTTCGAGTACGGCAACAACCTCCGCGCCCAGGCTGTCGCGGCCGGGCTGCGGGGGGCGGCCGACATCCCCGGCTTCGTCGCCGCCTACGTTCGCCCCATCCTGTCCCGCGGGGTCGGGCCGTACCGGTGGATCTGCCTCAGCGGGAATCCGGAGGACCTGCGCCGCACAGAGGAAGCCGTGCTTGAGGTGGCCGGCACCCCGGGGATGGCCCGCTGGTTCGAGCGTGCCCGCAGCGACCTGCCGGCCCAGGGCCTGCCTGCCCGCATCTGCTGGCTCGGGCTGGGGGAGCGGCACGCGGTCGGGCTCGCCATCAACCGGCTCGTCAGGGAGGGCGCGATCGGGCCGGTGGCACTCGGCCGGGACCACATGGACCCGGCGTCCGTCGCGTCGCCGACCCGCGAGACCGAGGGAATGCTCGACGGCAGTGACGCGATCGCGGACTGGCCGGTACTGTCGGCCCTGCTCAATGCCGCCCAGGGAGCGAGCTGGGTGGCCGTGGGCAACGGCGGCGGGGTAGGCGTCGGGCGCAGCGTCCATTCCGGCATGGTCGTTGTCGCTGACGGGTCGGAACTGGCCGAGCGGAAGATCCAGCGCGTTTTCTGGGCCGACCCTGCCCTCGGCGTGGCCCGTTACGCCGACGCGGGCTACCCGGACGCGCTTGACAAGGCCCGCGAGATGGGCCTGGACCTGCCAGGCATTACCGGAAGGGAGGCCCAGTGACCACCATGCCCGCGCCGCCTGGCAGGACGCTGGCGGCGGCCCCCGTCTACCAGCTCAGCATCGATACCGGCGGCACGTTCACCGATGGGTTCGTCACCAGCGGGGACCGCGCGGCGCAGGTGAAGGTGGACACAACGCCAGAGGACCCGACCGAAGGCTTTGCCGCCTGCGTGGCAGCCGCCGCCGGGGCCATGGGCGAGTCCCTGCCCGCGTTCCTGGCCCGGGCCAGCGTGGTGCAGTTCAGCTCCACCATCGCCACGAACATCGTGGTGCAGCGCACCGGTGCCCAGGTGGGCCTCGTGGTCACCGCAGGCTGCGAGCGGAGCCTCTACGGGACCCCGGATGATGCCAGCCGCCTGGCCGGCTTCGCCCACCCGGAAGCCATCCGCGGCGTGGACGAGGCCACCGGGCCGGATGGCACGGTGCAGCGGCCGGTCGATCCGGTGAGCCTGGAAACCGCCGTCCGGGAATTGCTCGAGCACGGCGTGGCCCTGGTGGTCATCAGCTTCGCCGGGGCGCATCTCAACCCGGCAAACGAGCTCGCGGCCAAGGCACTCATCGAGGCGTCCTACCCGCGGCACTACCTCGGCGCGATTCCCCTCGTGCTTTCTTCCCAGCTCTCGCTGCATCCTGACGACCACGCCAGGACCGCGCTGGCGGTAGCGAACGCCTACCTCCACCCCGTGCTGGCCCGCAGCCTGTACAAGGCCGAGGACCGGCTGCGGGCCGGGAAGTTCCAGCATCCCCTCCTCGTGATCAACACGGACGGGTCGAGCACGCGGGTAGCGAAAACCCGGGCGATCGACACGTACAACTCCGGGCCCAGCGCCGGCGTGCTCGGCGCGGCAATTGTTGCCCGTGCACTGGGGGCCGGGCACGTGGTGACCTTCGATGTCGGCGGCACCACGACCGACGTGGCGCACATCATCTCGGCCACCCCGCCACGCTCGGCAGCCACCGAGTTCGGCGGCCTGGCCCTGCCGCACCCAGCCGTCGCGCTCTGGTCTTTCGGGCTGGGCGGCGGCTCTGTCATCGCCGCGGAGCCCGCGGGCGGGCTGACGGTGGGCCCGCGCAGCGCGGGCGCGGTGCCTGGCCCGGCCTGCTTCGGGCTGGGCGGCAGCGACCCTACCCCCACAGATGTCTGGCTTGAGCTCGGCTACCTCGAGCCAGGTGAGTTCCTCTCCGGGCGGCGCCAGCTCGACCCGGGCCCAGGACGGGCCGCCCTCGCTGCGCTGGCCGCAGAGCTTGGCAGCAGCACGGAGGAAGCCGCATTGACAGCCCTCGGCGCCGTCCACGCGGCGCTGGCGGGCCACCTGCGGGCGTGGGCGGCCGGCCAGCCAGAACTCACCGGGTCCGACCCGGCCCGGCGGTCGCTCTTCTCCTACGGCGGCGGTGGTGGCCTGCTCGCCGTGCCTGCCGCCGCGGCGCTGGGCATCGGCGAGGTGGTGGTGTTTCCGCAGAGTTCGGTCTTCTCCGCGTTCGGCGGCAGCTTGCTGCCGGTCGCGCATGCTTATCACGCCGCCGTGCCCGATGTCAGTGCTGCGGGCGCCATCACCCAGGCGCTCGCCGGGGTGCTCGACCGGGCTGCGCGGGACATGCGTGCCGAGGGTGTCCAGGTCGGGTCCCGGGTGGTCGCCGAGGTGACCCTCAGTGACTTCACGGGGCAGCAGGCCAGCGCCGCCGGGTCATTCCAAGACCTGCTCAGCGCCCCGGCGACTGCGGGCGTGGTGCTGCCCGGGCCCGGCAGCCGCGGACGGCTGAGCCTGAGTATCACCGCGGTGAGCGACGTGCCGCTGCGGCCCGTGGAGCTGGGGCGGGATGCCCAGCTGGGTGCGACCCGCAAGGTCCGCTTCGCGGATGGGGTGCGGGATGTGCCGGTATCGGGAGGGCTGGGTCACCCGGGCGCGCCGCCGGTGCCCGGGCCGGCCTTCCTGGCGGCACCGGACACGACCGTGTTCGTGCCGGCCGGCTGGACTGCCGAATTCGGCGCCCTCGGATACGGAATCGTGCGGAGGCAGGGCGATGGCGGCTGAGTTCCGGGTGACCGAGTACCTCGTCATCGACCTCGGCGGCGAGCGGTGGAGGTGCCAGCGCTGCAGCGCGGACCTGGGGCCAGCGCGCGCCAACTACAAGGAAGGCTGCCTGGTCGCCGAGCGCGATCCCACCGAGGTGCACCCGCCGCGGGTGGCGGGCCCCTACACCTTCGCTCCCGACCCGCGATGGTGCCGGATCATCGAGTTCTACTGCCCGGGCTGCCTGACCCTGATCGAGGCGGAGTACCTGCCGCCGGGGCATCCGATCACCCACGACATCGAGATCGACATCGACGGCCTCAAGGCCGCGGCGGCGGCGCGCGGCGAGGAAGGACCAGCGTGAGCGGGACCATCGACATCGACATCGGCGGCACGTTCACCGACTGCTTCACGCAGCTCGACGACAAGGTCGCCTGGTGCAAGACGCGGACCACCGGCTATGACCTCAGCCGCGGCATGCTCCAGGCGATCGAGGAAGCCGCCGGCAGGCTCGGCCTGGGTACCAGCGACCTGCTCGGCCGCACCGACATCATCCGGTACTCCACCACGCTCGCGCTGAACAGCCTCCTGGAGGCGAAGGGGCCAAGGCTCGGCTACATCACCACCGAGGGGTTCGAGGACAACCTGCTCGTCGGCAGGGGCAGCCAGTGGTCGGACGGGCTCAGCATCAAGCAGCAGCGCAACATCGCCCGCGCCCGCAAGCCCACGCCGCTCACCAGCCGCGAGCTCATGGTCGGGGTCAAGGCGCGGATGGACCACCGCGGGCGTGAGGTACGGCCACTCGACGAGGCGGACGTCCTGCGCAAGCTCGATTACCTGGTGGACCAGGGCGTGCGCGGGTTCGTGATCTGCCTGCTGTGGTCGCACGTCAACCCTGCGCATGAGCTGCGCATCCGTGAGCTCATCGAGCTGGAGTACGGCGAGAGCTACCTGGGTCACACCCCGGTATTCCTGTCGAGCGAGAATTCCCCGCGTCGGCTGGAATACACCCGGGCGACCACCACCCTGCTCAACGCTTATCTCCACGCATCGATGTACAGCGAGCTTTCCGGGATCGGGCAGCGGCTGCGGGCGGGCGGCTACCGGGCGCCGCTGATCATGGTGCACAACACCGGCGGCATGGCCTCGGTGCTGCGCTCCACGGCCATCCAGACGTTCTCCGGCGGCCCGGTGGCTGGGCTCATGGGCAGCGCCCACCTGGGCAGCGCCTACGGGTTCGAGAACGTGGTCGTCACCGACATGGGCGGGACCAGCTTCGACATCGGCCTCATCGTCTCCGGCAGCACCAGGTTCTACCAGCTCGCCCCCACGGTGGACCGCTGGCTGGTGGACGCCACGATGCTCGACACCCACTCCATCGGGGCGGGCGGCGGCTCGATCGCCCGGATCAACAACGACGTGGGCGGCCGCATCGAGGTAGGCCCGGAGAGCGCCGGGTCCATGCCCGGGCCGGCCTGCTACGGCCAGGGCGGCCGGGAACCCACGGTTACCGACGCTGACCTGGTGCTGGGCTACGTCAACCCGGCCCGCTTCAACGGCGGCCAGCTGCCCATCAATCCGGCGCGGGCGGAGCGTGCGCTGCGGGACCGCATCGCCGGGCCGCTCGGCGTGCCGGTCACCGATGCCGCCCTCCTGGTCAAGCGGATCGTCGATGCGCACATGGGGGCGGTCATCCACAAGGAGACCGTGCTCAAGGGGTACGACCCGCGCGATTTTGTCATCTTCGCCGCCGGGGGCGCTGGGCCGCTGCACGCCTGCGGCTATGCGGAGGCTGCCGGGATGACCCGCATCGTGATCTTCCCGTTCGCGCCCGTGTTCTGCGCGTACGGCTCGTCGACCATGGACGTGCTGCATGTTTACGAGAGATCAGCCCACTTCACCTTGTTCGACGGCAACACCGGGGAGTGGCTCGCGGATACCAGCGGCTTCAACGCGGTCGTGGACGTGCTGGCCGGCCAGGCCGCACGGGACTTCGCGGGTGAGGGATTCGATCCTGCCGAGGTGGAGTACTCGCTGGAGCTGGACATGAAGTTCGGCGGGCAGCTCAACGTGAAGCGGGTGGCCGCGCCGTCGGCCCGGCTGGCCGGTCCCGAGGATGTCCGCCAGCTCTACCGGGCATTCGAGGCCGAGTACTCCGAGGCGTACAGCCCGCTGGGCCTGAACCCGGACGCCGGGGTGGAGATCGACGCGCTGGTGCTCAAGGCACGGCTGCGCCGCTGCCAGCAGCCCCCGCCAGCGCCGGAGCAGCCAGCGCCGGGCGAGGCGACCCTGGGGACCCGTCCGGCGGTGTGGGAACTCGGCGCGGGCCCGGTGCAGACACCGGTCTTTGAAGCCGCGGCGCTGGCCCCCGGCACGAAGATCAGCGGTCCGGCGCTGGTGGAGGCGGAGACGACGACCACCGCCGTGGCACCTGGCTGGTTCCTCGTGGTGGATGAGCGGTCCGCCTTCATCCTCAGCCACGAGCAGGGGGAGTGACGATGAGCATGCTGGACGGGCTGCTGGCGACCGGCATGAAGCCGGAACCTCCGTCCGCCGAGGAACTGGCGGCGGTGCAGTCGCTCGGCCTGGGCGACTACGAGATCCTCTCGGAGAAGCTGGTGCTCATCGCCCAGGAAGGCAAAGAGGTGATGACCCGGATGGGCATTTCCTCCATGCTGCACTCCGGGGACACGCTCGTCGCGGTGTACACCGCGGCCGGAGACCTGGTCGCCCCGGTCTGCGGGACCTACCTGCACTCGGTCACCGGGCAGATCCCCATCAAGTTCATCCTCGCCCAGTACGCCGGCGACCCCTCGGTGGGCGTGCGCGAGGGAGACATCTTCTACTGCAACGAGGCACTGTACGGCGGCATCCACAACCCGGACCAGTTCGCCCTCATGCCGGTGTTCAACGATGGCGACCTCGTTGCGTGGGCAGTGTGCGGGGCGCACCAGAGCGAAACTGGCGGAGCTGAGCCGGGGGGCGAGATCACCCAGGCCCGGACGCGGCACGACGAGGGGATGAAGCTCTCGCCGATGAAGATCGGCGAGAACTACACGCTGCGCGCCGACGTGCTGCGGATGATGGAGAACTTCATCTCCCGCGCCCCGCGGATGCAGGTGACCGACGTGAAGGCGCGGGTCGCCGCGTGCGACCGGGTCCGCGTCCGGGTCCAGGAACTGGCCCGCAAGCACGGGAACACCGTGCTGCGCGGGCTCTTTCGCCGGATGATCGAGCAGACCTCGGCAGGCGTCCGCCGCAGGATCGCGAGCTGGCCGGATGGCACCTACCGGCACGTCGTCTTCATGGACACCACCGGGCACGACGCGTACCTGCTCCGGGCGGCGGTGGCGGTCACCGTGGCCGGTGACCGCCTGATCATCGACTTCGAGGGCACCTCGCCCGAGCACGAGGGGTCCTACAACGCGTTTGCCCACATCATCGCGGCGCACTGCGCGGTGAACCTCTACCAGTTCCCCTTCCATGATTTCCCCATCTCGTCGGGGATGCTCGAGCACATCGACATCCGCGTGCCCAAGGGCTCGTTCTTCGACGCCGACAGCGAGGCGGCGGTGAGCTGTTCCCCCCTGGTGGGTGCGCTGGCCTTCCCGCTGCTCGGGGTCGCCCTGTCAAAGATCATGTACTCGACACCGCAACGCGACCTGGTGTGCGGCTTCTGCACGTCCAGCGCCTCCGCGGTAATGGTGAGCGGGGTGAACCAGCACGGCTACCGGGTGACCGACTTCATGGGCTATCCGCTCAACGCCTACGGCCTGGCCGCGCGGCACGACATGGATGGCGTGGACGTGTTCGGCTTCCCGCACGGTCCCTGGGGCAAGGCGCCGGACGTGGAGGACATCGAGCAGGAGTTCCCGCTGCTCCACCTGTTCGAGCACCAGCTGCGGGACAGCTGCGGCTTCGGCCGCCACCGCGGCGGGTCCGGTGCCGCTGTCTGCTACATGGTGTACGGCAGCCGTTACCTCGCGTTCACCTCCAGCCAGAAGGAATCCAAGTTCCCCTCCGCCAACGGGCTCTTCGGCGGGTACGCCGCCACCACGCTCCCCGGCATCCGGGTCATGGGCTCGGACCTGCTCCAGCGGATGCGGGCCGGCGACCCGGACATCCCTACCGATGACTACGGTCTTGCGGCCGCCGACCCGGGTCCGGGTGAGCTGATCCTGGAGCATCAGACCCGCGGTGTCAGCATCCTCCGCGAGGGCGACATCCTGGCCGCGAGCACCAACGGCGGTGGCGGCTACGGGGACGTGCTGGAGCGGGATCCCGATCAGGTGCTGTCCGACGTGACCTGCTCGATCATCTCGGCGCCGGTGGCCCGTGACGTGTACCGCGTCGTCTTCGACCCGGAGACGATGCTGCTCGACGCGGAGGGCACCAGGCGGGCCCGGGACGATGCGCGGCAGGAGCGTGCCCGGCGGGCCCTCCCGTACGCGGAGTTCGCCGCGCAGTGGGGAACCCGCCGGCCGCCCGAGGAGATCCTGACCTATTACGGCGAATGGCCGTCGGGCGCCCGTAACCGCGAGGTGGTCCGGATTTGACTGGGCGGGAGCGGACCCGGGCGGTGCTGGCCGGCGGCGGGGGCATGGTGTTCGCCCCGCTGGCCTGGTCCGGGCTGCCCGCATTCGTGCATGCCCCGGTGACTGGCGAGTTCTGGCTCGACCCCGGCGTCACCCAGCGGATGCTGGGTGACGCCGCGGTCGTCTGCGCCGCCGATGCCCTCGCGGTGCCGCTGCTGCCGCGGCTGCGCTCACCCGGGGCGCACGCGGCTCCCGGCCATCCGGACGACGTCGCCGGGCTGCCCGACGTCCTGGCCGTCACCAGCCTGGTCGGGCGGCTTGCCGCGACGGGAGCGGTCGGCCAGGTCGGCGAACTGCCCACGCTCGGCCAGCTCGGCCGGCTGCTGCCGGGGGCAGCCGCCGAGGACACCGAGGACGCGCTCAGCGACCTGGCGCGGGCCGCACTGGAAGCAGGCGCCGACGCCGTGGCGGTGCGTGGCGAGGACCACGAGGATGTGCGCCGCACCGTCGACGCGATCGCCTCGCTGGCCGGCTTTTACGGGGCACCGACCCTGGGCGTGGCCGGGGAGCGGGCCTGGGCTGCTGATGACAGCCTTCCGGTCGGGGTGCTCCGCCCGGGGGGCAGCTGGCCGGGACTGCCCCGCGGGCTCATTCTCACCAGCGGTGACATCACCGGATGGGGATCCGCCGCGGATGTGCGGGCACTGCTGCCACCACGCGGGGAGGCGGTCTGAGTGCGGAGAGCGGAGCCGGGACTGCCCGGGCGAGTAGTGATCATCGGCGCCGGGACGATGGGTGCCCGGATCGCGCTCTTCCTCGCCCAGCATGGCCTGGCCGTCTGCGCCACCTCGCGGCGCGCGGAAACGCTGCGGGCGGCCGCCGCCGCCATCCGTTCCGTGCTGGCCGATCCGGTGCCGGACCGCGGCCCTGCCGCGGCAGCGTCCCCCGCGGCTGAAAGCCCCGATGACATCCTTGGCCGGATCCGGCTCTGCACCGATGCTGGCGATGAGCTCGGCAGGGCCGACCTCGTGGTGGAGACGATCCGTGAGGATCTCGCCGCCAAGGTCGCGCTGCTCGGGCAGATCGGGCCGCGGGTGCGGCCCGACGCGATCGTGACCACAAATACCTCATCCCTCGACCTGGCCAGCCTGGCCGAAGCACTGCCCGGCCCGGAGCGGTTCGCCGGCCTGCACTGGTTCAACCCCGCGGACCTGATCGAACTGGTCGAGGTCGTCCCGGCGCCGGGCACCGCGAGCAGCGTCGTGGAGACGCTGCGGACATGGCTGGCCGCCCTGGGCAAGACACCCGTGGTGCTGCGCCACGGCGTCCCGGGCTTCGTCGCCAACCGGCTGCAGTACGCGCTGCTGCGGGAGGCGCATGCCCTGGTGGCGGCCGGCGTCTGCAGCTGGGCTGATGCCGACCTCGCGGTGGCCCGCGGACTCGGCCCCAGATGGGCGGCGGTGGGGCCGTTCCAGAGCATGGACATGGCCGGGCTCGACGTGCACCTCGCGGTTGCCGGCGCCCTGTTCCCCGGGCTGGCCGCGGACACCGCACCACCGCAAGCGCTGGCCCGGCTCGTGGAAGCCGGTCACCTGGGCACCAAATCGGGCCGCGGGCTGCTCGGCGAGTACCCGGCGGAGCGGCGGGAAGCCCTCACCCGGCAGCGTGACGTGACGCTACGACTGATGCCAGCGGTGCGGGCCGCGGCAGCCAGCCAGGCAGGCCCGGGCCCCACTGAACCCCCGGCAGAAGGGCCCCGGCAATGACCTGAACACACCGCGTGCGGAACCGGCCGCGCCTCATGATCGCCGACGCGCCTGCCGCGGCGGCTGACCATGGCCAAAAAGGGGCGGCCCGACCCGTTTCATTGGCAACAATTGACAAGCGCGACCCCGTCACGTTTGACGGCTCTTGCCAACGACAAACTCCCAGATGCCCAGCACCCTTAGCTTAACGCCTGCGCGATACCGCGCTTCCCGACCAGGCACCTCGTTATACCGGACCCGACGGAACGCGCCGCCCTCAACCCATTGCGCTCCGGAGGTGCCTCCTTCCGCCCCGGAGACGTGGCCGGAGGTTTAAGCGCACGTCTCTTCATCATCACACACTGGAACAAGGGAGCAGCGATGAGCACGAAGGCCCAGGATCCCGGTGAGGAACTGTACACAGACGAAGTAATGGTGGTCGAGCCGCACGGCATCGAGCACATCCCTGATAACGAGCGGCATGGCAGGTCTTATCTGCAGGGCACGATCTGGTTCGCCGCCCAGATCAACTTCGTGACCGTGCTGATCGGCTCGCTGGCAGTCGTCTTCGGACTGGGCTTCTGGGCGGCCGTCATCACCTGCGTCACAGCCAATGTCGCTGGCGCGCTCATGAACTCGGCGGCTGTCACGATGGGTCCCAAGCTGGGCATGCCGCAGATGCCGATGAGCCGGGCTGCGTTCGGTTACCTGGGTAATTACCTCCCAGCATTCCTTGCCTCGATGCTGTTCGTCGGGTATTTCGCCACGACGAACATCGTCGGAGCGGAGACCGTCCAGCAGATCTGGCACGGGGCGCCGTACACCCCCATCGCTATCATCCTTGGCATCGTCGCTGTCGTGCTGACCATCTACGGTGTCCATTCACGGGTGCCAGGATTTGGCGTTCAGCTGACGGCGGGCAGTGGCGGTAGCCAGGGCTTTCCTTCGATGGCGGCGCGGACGGCGTCGAGTGCGGCGGTGCCGTGGGCGGCGGCGGAGT
>Ga0307372_10004925_pt1 | contig 20344 bp, 18 predicted proteins | sample OX1MG_FD_202533 | JGI IMG/M metagenome (GOLD analysis project Ga0307372, IMG submission 202533) | Soil microbial communities from Risofladan, Vaasa, Finland - OX-1 | ecosystem: Environmental > Terrestrial > Soil > Coastal area > Acid sulfate soil | place: Finland: Risofladan, Vaasa | collected...
GCACGAAGACGCCGAGTTGGCCAAGGAGTTCTTGGAGGACGCCGTCGTGACCCAAGGGGTGCCGCGTGACCAGTTGACGATCCACGCCGATAGGGGTGGGTCGATGCGTTCCAAACCGGTGAGTCAACTGATGATGGACCTGGGCATAACTCGAAGTCACTCACGGCCCCACGTCTCGAACGACAATCCGTTCAGTGAGGCAGCCTTCAAGACGCTCAAGTACTGCCCCACGTTCCCCGAGCGCTTCGGTTGCATCGAGGACGCCCGCGCGTTCAGTGACGTGTTCTTCGATTACTACAACCACGTGCATCGTCACTCGGGCATCGGACTGCACACTCCAGCGTCAGTGCACTACGGCACCCATACCGAGATACGAGAGCAACGCCAAACGACCTTGACTTCGGCCTTCGAGTTGAATCCGATTCGCTTTCGTCGGATCGCGCCGCAGGCGCCCACCATCCCCGAAATCGTGTGGATCAATCCGCCGATCAAGGAGGTGCTCGCTAATATCTAAAACGACCGAGTGTCTCATTCGACCTGACGGGTTCCGGCCCGGCTTCGGCTGCTCTGTCCCGGTGGCCTCGGGAGTTGTGTCCCACTCGCTCCACCTTCAAATTTGACGTTTTCTCGCTAGTCGCCTTGTCTGGACTTCAGTCCGGACGAGGAGGTCGCCGTGTTGGTGGAGTTATCGATGGTTGAGCAGCGCTATCAAGCCGTGAGAGAAGTAATCGATTCGGGCGATTCGATCACCGCGGTCGCCGCCCGTTATGGGGTCGATCGCCGCACGCTGCACCGGTGGCTCACTCGCTACGCCAACGGCGGCCTTCAAGCGCTGGCGACGAAGTCCAACCGACCCGACACCTGTCCGCACCAGATGGACCCCGTGATTGAAGCGAGGTTGGTGGTGCTGCGACGCAGCCACCCGCGTTGGGGTCCACGCACCCTTCGCACCAAACTGCGCGAGGAGTTCGAGCCGGCTCCGTCGCGGGCCGCGATCTATCGCGCGCTCGTGCGCCACCAACTCATCATCCCGGTCCCGGCCAAGCGAGCAAAGTCCAGCTACATCCGTTTCGAACGCTCCAAGGCCATGGAACTGTGGCAGATGGACGTGGTGAGTCGGATCTATCTCACGAACGGCACGCAGTTGCACTGCGTGACGGGGATCGACGACCACTCGAGGTTCTGTGTCAGTGCGCAACTCGTCTCGCGCGCCACCGCCAAGCCGGTCTGTGACGCGTTGCTGCTCGCGCTGCGGCGCCACGGCGTGCCCGAGGAGATCTTGACGGACAATGGTCGAGTCTTCACGGGAAAACACCAGACCAAGCCCGCCACGGTGCTCTTTGACCGGATCTGTCAGAACAACGACATCAAGCACCGCTTGACCGCGCCCTACTCGCCCACGACGACCGGCAAGGTCGAGCGCCTGCACCGCACGATGCGTTCTGAGTTCTTCGAGCTCGCCACCTACGACACCCTCGAAGAGACCCAGGCGGCCCTCGACGCCTGGGTCGTCACCTACAACGCCGAGCGACCCCACCAGTCGCTCGGCGACGTTCCTCCACTTCGTCGTTTTGAACTGGCCCGACGGGGCGACGAATTAGAAGTCATTGATGGCGACTACGCCGAGCCCGATGGAACCCTGCGCAAGAGTCTGCGTCGAAACGTTGATGACAAGGGCCGAGTGTTGATACTGCACTACCGCTACCACGTCGGAAACGCCTACCGAGGTGAGAGCGTGTCGGTCTCACTGAACGACGGTCTGCTCAGCGTTCATCACCGCGGTGTGTTGATCGCGACCCACGCACGACGTCACCTCCCCGAAGACGACGTGAAGTTCACCGACCGACCCAAGGCCCTTCGCGCCAGTCGACCCACTTTGGGCGACGTCGTCTCTCGCCAGGTCGACAGTTCAGGTTCCATCAGCTTCGCCGGCACCAGTTATCGCGCGGGCAACGCCTACAAGGGTCAACTCGCCGGCGTCCGCCTCGTTGGCGATACAGTCCAGATCACCATCGATGGAAATCTCATTCGCACTCACAAAGGCCGTCACGATCGTTCAAAGGAGTTTGGTGCCCTCGCAATGCCCCACGGCAAACCTAGGAGTCACGGTGTCGCATAACTACCGAGGCCAATCTGAGACACGGGTGGTGGGACTTCACAGGCGGAAAATTGGGCAAGCATGTTTCATGAGTTCTCGAACTGAACTGCGCGAATCTCAAGACTGAGATCATTGATGGGCCGTTGAGGAGATCGTCCGATCGGCCAACGATCACGGGACTGCAGCCCGATCAAATGACGGCGTATGCCCGAGTCTCAATTCGTTCAGCGGCATGATCACATGATGAGGATTGCCCGTCCTTTACGGATCAAGGTCCGGGTGGAGAAAGGTGCGACGCGCGCTATCAGATCACCAAAAGACCCTAATAAGTACCATTTCATTCAAAGTACTTCCACTTAGTTGCGTATACGCTGTACCTGTTCGTTATTACCAAACACGCTTCATAGGAGTGCCATGCAGGGCCTTGAGCCTAAATACACAGTGAAGAGCGTCGAAAAGGCCGCTCTCACCATCTTGATTCTCGAGCGAGAAGCCGGGGAGACAGGACTCTCCCTCACCGCAATTGCCGAAAAGATGTCCATGTCGAAGAGCAGTATGTTTGCTCTCCTACAAACTCTTGCCGCCTACGGTTTCGTATCGGCCGAAAACCGCGAAGGACCAAACCGATATCGACTCGGTCTGGGACTCGTCCGTCTCGGTGAACGGGCGGCCGATCAAACGACGGTCGCCATGGTGTGTCGCCCAGAACTCGAGTCGCTCTCGGCGATAACACGACTTACCGCTCGAGCCGCAGTGCTCAACGGCAGTTGGGCTGTTTCGATTGCTCGGGTGGATTCTCCTGATCCGGTGCGACTTGACTTGCGACTTGGCGAGAGAGAATGGCCCCATCGCTCCGGACTGGGTAAGGCGCTGATGTCAGCGCTGCAAGACGCCGAGGTCCGACTCCACCTTTCTGAGGTGGGAATGCCAGCAAATACTGAGTTTACCATTACCACCGTTGACGACTATCTGGCCAATTTGGCGATTTCTCGCCAACGGGGCTACTGCCTGGACGACGAAGAGGACGCGGAAGGAATTATTTGCATAGCGGCGCCGGTAACCACCGAGAGTGGACGACCATTTGCAGCGATCAGCGTGACCGGTGTGAAGACCGGTCAGCTCGTCGAGGATTTAGAAGCGGTGGCCAAGCAAGTTCAAGTCCACGCTCAACGAATTAGCAACCTCCTACTCCCGGTTGAATCCGCCTAGCGACGTTGCACTCGTGGCGCGAGTCTCGCTCGTTTCACGTTGTAAGCATCGCGGACGCGCACAAACTTTCATAGAGGCGATCAAGTTCCTGCTCGGTCTCAGGATCCAAATGGTAGCCACTTGGTCCCCGAGAGACTGAGGAGCGAATCACCCCCTGTTTCATCAGCAAGTATTTTTCGACCGCGACGTACGAATCGATACTTGTTTGGTGACTGATGAGGGTGTTGAGCGGACCGCTGATGCCATAGGCAGTGTCCCAGTCCCCCTCGTTGAGTGCGACCCACATGCGTTGAATCGCCCAGCACACTTCGGCTCCCGGCATCGTTCCCACCACACCACGTCGGAAGCTATCGACAAGTGCGGCGCCGCCCGATCCTTCGAACGCCCGCGCGCCGCCACCCGAGGCATCGCGCAATTGCGAGAGCCTGGGTCCAATCGGCGCCGCCTCAGGTTTGAAGTAGATACGATCGCCGAACCGATTCAGCAGTTCCACCTGCACCTCAATGCTGAGAGGACGTCCGATATAACCGCTGGCATCCTGGGCAATCAGGACGATTGACGTCGCGTCACCGATGGCAGCGAAGTAATCGTGGACCGCGGCGTCGCTCAAACCAACGGAGATCGGAGGAATCGCCATGACCGCACTGGCTCCTTGTTTCTCCGCGTGCTGAGCGTGTGCGACAGCTGTGAGCGTACTCTCAGCTCCGCAACTGATAACGCTGAGTGCGTCTCGAGCGCTGGCCACGCCGATGACAATCTCAGAGAGCTGGTGACGTTCGGCCTCAGTTAAGCGCAAGACTTCACTCACCATGCCCGTGGTGAGGCCGTTCACACCTTGATCGAGCACCCAGTTCAACTCACGTTCAGTCCCGAGGGCGTCGATCAACCCATCTGCCGAGAACACCGTCTGAACGACGGGCAGAACTCCAGAAAGTACCTTCACGAGCATCGTTACCTCTCCCTTTTCAAGGTTGAATTGTTGCTCACGTCCGACCCACCACGGGTTCAATGAGAGAACGACGAGGCTTGCGCGCGCTGGACGTCACGCCAATTGTGACGATTGGCGTGACGCGATCTGCCAAGTCACGGCGCATTGCGACACGATGCGATAGACCGACCTCATCATCGCGAACGTTCCAAGTGCTGCTACAGGACATTTTCCGAGCCTCCGCTCATTCGATTCGCATCATCGTTCTTCGAATTCCGGCCCAACGTCGCTGTCCATCCGCCGTCCACGGCGATCGATTGCCCGGTGAGATAGGAGGCGTCATCAGACAAAAGGAAACCGACAACCGAGGCAATCTCAGCGGGACGGGCAATTCGGCCCAAAGCATTTCGCGACTCAAGTTCCGCCGTGGCCGCGGCTGAACTTTTGGCCGATGCCAACGAAGCCGCGAGAGCATCGGTCATCACGGCGCCAGGTGCCACGGCGTTCACTCGAATTCCGAAAGGTCCATAGGCCACTGCCGCGTTCCTCGTGAGGGCGTCGATCGCGGCCTTGGTCATTTCGTACACGGCGTAGTCCGGATACGCGAGGCGGCCGTGCACCGATGAGATATTTACGATCGAGCCGGACGTCTTGTTGCGAATCATTCGAGTCAGAGCTTCTGATGTCCCCCACAATGTTCCCATCTGGTTTACATCGACAATCCGCCGGCTCGTCTCTACCGAAATCTCGTTCAAACTGTTCTGAACGGTAATCCCAGCACAGTTCACCCATCCCATCAATCCACCTAGAGACTCCGCGTGACTCCCCGCCTGAGCATGCGTGGAGGGGTCGGATATATCTCCAATCACAATCGAAACTTCTTGGGTCGGTGACTTCGGCTGAAACGACTGAAGTTCTTTCTGGACTTCTCTCAATCGATTGGGGTCATTATCCACCAATGACAATGACCACCCCATCTCGAAAAGCCGGACGGCTATGGCGTGCCCGATGCCCGACGCCGCGCCCGTCACCACGACGGAACTCATGAGGGCAATGCCTTGCGCGAGAATTTCTTAATCTGTGAATCAGCCGCTTCAATCACCGACTCGAGGGAGCCTTCCAAAAGAAGCGTCTGCCACACTTGATAACGATCGTCACGGTACGCCGTTTCGGGTGGGAGATACATGAAGCCGGGGCCGTTGGTGAGGTTGAGCACGAACACGATCACCTCCGGATTACGTCGACGAAGTTCCGTCTGCAAGAGCGAAAACGCTTCTCCAGGATGCGCAACGATGAACGCATCCCCAAGTTGCCAGACCCATAAAGGGTGTTGGGCCCATCCGCCTGAGTCGTAGCCTCGTGCGAGACGAGCAGCGCGCGCAAGACGTTCGCGGGCAGCCAGCGGATCAATGTCCCGCCACTGCTCAAAAAGCTCAGACTCCGTCTTCTGAGGGCGGCACTTCACTCTCACTTCTTCAAGATTAAAGTCGAGCGTGGTCGTCGGTTGATACGGTTCTTCACTCCAGATCGCCAGCGGAGCTCCCGATTCGACGACGCCCTGATATTCGAGGGTGGTTGACGGAGAGCCCATATTTTCTAGGGTGGCGAGGACCGCGTAGCCGAGTGTTCGGCCGTGACGGTCCACAATGTCCGTGCCGGGTGTGTACTGCTCTCGTGGCGCCAAATCGCCCGACGCACCCTGATAGAAGAAACACTGCGCGCCGGTTGCTGCCTCGACCACTTCGCGCGTGGCTCCGATGAAATCTGGAGAGATTAATGCGTTTTCGTGAGCGAGCGTCGTCGGATGACATGCGTAGTTCACTAGAACGGCCGTCGTGTTCCCGTTCTGGCTACTTATTCGTCCCACGGCGACAGTGTCATCGGCTCGAGCGACGGGGTTAAAGCCGAGAATGTAGCGCGGACCACACGGGAGATCGCGGATAACCGCCATGTCGCACTTTCCGTACGCCCAGGTAATCGTGCTTCGTTCGGCGGTCCTTTTGGCTTCCGAGATCAACCCAATGATGGACTCGACAAGTTTCTGTCGATATGGTTCGACGAGTTCACTTCCGGGAAGCGTCGAGTCGCTCTCTTCCAGCGACGGTCCGGCATGAGTGTGGACGAGATGAAGTAGGAGATGTGATCGGTCAGCCACGACGGCGTGCGAGATCGGCTCGAATACTGACATAAAAACATCGATACTCTGCCACCATCCCAAATCGATCGTGATCAGATATCGCCATTCACCATCCGGGTCGAGAATCGCGACGACGCCGGCGCGCAGTGGCCGATGGATGCCGAGCCCTTGACCGGTGCGCGACGCACCCCAGTTGTGGGCTCGGATTCCAATTGGCGGTGTGATGTCGCCATTTGCAAGTCCAACAACGCAGTCAACTTCCTTGGGCGACCACGAGCGAGGTTGCGGGAATAGGTCCTTCACAAGGGGAACAGACGATTTGTACACATTCACCTCCCCCAGCGCCAAACGGCGCTTTCACATTCCGAATTGCCAATTTCAAAGTGCCGTACTTTGTTCTGTAAGACAGAATCCGTTTTGGTAATTCCAACTATACACAACACGCTACGCCGGGACCTTGATTTCAACCGCCGCCCACGTACTTTTGGCCCGAGCTAGCAATACCTTCTTCACGCAACAGTTATGGTGAGACATTCTTCGTCCTACCAATCGCCAATGGCGCCGTCTGAGTACACGACAGATTGCAGGACTTCCTGTTTGAAGGGGTGCTTCGCAATCTCGCGTTCGTTCAGCTCTATTCCCAATCCAGGGAGGTGGCTGGGTAGGGCGTATCTGCCGTTCGACTCAATCGTTCGTTGATCCAAAACAACGTCATTTCGCCACGGAACGTCGTTATTGACCGCCTCGCAAATAATGTAATTCGGTTCCGCGAAGCCGAGTTCAATTGATGCCGCCGTGGAGATGGGGCCCTGCGGGTTGTGCGGAGCGATGCCGATCCCGTAGGCGCGCGCCAACGATGCGACGCGACGCGCCTCGCTCAATCCGCCCACATGAGTGATATCAAGCTGGCACACGTCGCACGCCTGCGCGCTGAAGAGTTGATTGAAAGCCTGTTGGCCCACGATCCGCTCGCCAGTGGCGATCGGGGTAGCGACAGCTTCGCGAATTCGAGCCAGGTCGCGCACGTACTCCGGCCAGCATGGTTCCTCGAGGAAGAACAAGCCATAGTCATCGAGCGCTTCGGCAAAACGAAGACCCATCGCGGGAGACGGCCGAGCATGACAATCAACCATCAGGTCGATCCCGTCGCCCACGGCATCGCGGATGGCGGCAACACACGCCTCGGCGGCTTTCACAGGCAAGAGACCTTCGAGAGGCATTGTCGGTGGAACTGCCATAACTTTCATTGCCGAGAAACCCGCGTCGACTGACATAAGCGCTAACTCGGCGAATCGTTTCGTATCCTCCACATCTGTTTCGTAGAAGTCTTTCATTTCGCCGCCACCGAGATGGGAGTACGTGCGAACGCGATCACGTACACGTCCGCCCCATAGTTCGTGGCACGGAACATTGTGAAGTTTCCCGAGAATGTCCCAAAGCGCGATGTCGATACCGCTGATCGCCGTCGCCCGAACGAGATTATTGCCGTGCCAGAAATGCTGACGGTTCATCATCTGCCACAGATGCTCAATCCGCGTAACATCTTGACCGATCAAGAGCTCCGAAACATCTTCGATGGCGCCAACGACTTCGCGCGTATGCCATTCCAGCGTTGACTCGCCCCAACCCCAGAGGCCATCGGTATCAGTGACCACCTTGACAAACACCCAGTTGCGCATTCGCGCATTGCATACGTGGGTTTCAATGCTTCGGATGACGGGCATGATGGGGTCTCCTTCTATAACTGATTAGAACGCTTTCACTTCTCGTTGTGTGGCTTTCATTCACTTTCGTGGACCGATCACTTTCTGACGCTGGGCACCAAGTCCTTCGATTCCCAGCTCCATGACGTCACCTTCGCCTAACCAAACGGGGGGACGAAACCCCATTCCAACTCCCGGGGGAGTCCCGGTACAGATGAGATCACCCGGCTCCAAAACCAGAAACTGGCTCAAGTAGTGAACAATGAAATACGGATCGAAGATCATTGACGAGGTAGATCCGGTCTGGCGCCTCGTTCCATTAACGTCAAGCCACAGGCCGACGTCGTTTATATTGCCCATCTCATCAGGAGTAACAAGCCAAGGGCCGGTCGGGCTGAACGTTTCGCACGACTTACCTTTCGACCATTGACCGTTGCGCTCCATCTGGAACGCTCGCTCACTGACGTCGTTGACCACTACCCACCCGGCAATTGCCTTCTTCGCGTCGTCAACCGACTCGAGGTAACTTGCGCGCCGACCGATGACGATGCCCAACTCGACCTCCCAATCAAGCTTGGTCGAGCCGCGTGGGATTCGCACGTCGTCGTTTGGGCCAACGAGGGTATTCGGTGATTTGGTGAACAGGATCGGCTCGACCGGTAGGTCCTGCCCCGTTTCCAAGGCGTGGTCTTTGTAATTCAGACCAATACAGAGAATTTGGTGCGGTCGCGCGATTGGAGCGCCGATCCTTTCGCCGTCGAACGTGTCGATTTGACCGCTCTCGGTGCGCTGGGTGAGCACCTCTCGCAGTCGTTCGATTCCCCTCTCGGCGAAGAAACTCTCATCGAAATCACTCGTGAGATCCGAGACGTCCACATAGTGCGTTTCGCTTATCCTCGCCACCGGTCGTTCTGCGCCCGCGGGGCCGATTCTCATCAGAAACATTGTGTTCTACTCCTCAATTTCGGGCAGCGATCATCGCTGCTCTCGGCGGTACGGCAGTCGAAGACAAATTCTCATTGATCGAGTCGGACAAGAACCTTGCCGGCCGTCCCGTCCATCTGCGCGAGACCAACGAAGGCTTCATTCGCGTCTTGGAGGGGTACTTCTCGACTAATGAGCGCACTCACGTCGAACTCTCCGTTCGCAACCCATTGCGCGGCGTCACGAAATTCCGACGAAGAGTAGGCGAAACTCCCCACGAGGTTCCGCTCGTCAGTACTGATGCGATACGGGTCAAGCTGCAGTTCGGGACTGCCCATTCCGACGAGGCACACGGTCCCGCCCAGTTTTGTGGCGAGTAACGCGTCGCGAAGCGTTCCGGAAAGGCCGACCGCGTCGATGGCAACGTCCGCGAGTCCTGGCCAGGCACTGCGAACCTCCTCGGTGACCGCGACCCCAGCGGGATTTAACGTCTTTGCTCCGAGTCGCTCGCAGAGTGCTCGTCGTCCTTCATCGAGTTCGCTAACGATCACTTCCGCCGCGCCATTTCTGAGGGCGGCCCCTGCCACGCATTGACCGATAGGCCCTCCACCGACAACGAGAACGTGGTCGCCGGGCCGAACTGACGCCCTGTTGACCGCGTGAAGAGCGACCGCGAGCGGCTCGATGAGAGCTCCGAGGGTGGGTGGCGTGGTCGAAGGAAGAACGACGACATTTCGTGCGGGCACGACAACTATCTGTGCGAAACCCGCCACGTAATCCGGAGCAACGCCGATGACCCACTTGCGCGGAGAGTGCTGTTCCCTTCCCTCGAAGGCAACGACGTCCTCCTCGGGGATTACCAGGGGATTAAACGTAGCTAAATCTCCGATGGCCAGCCCAAAGTCTGAAGCCCCCTCACCCAACGTTTCAATTCGGCCCACCGACTCGTGTCCCATGATCTGACCAGGAAATCTGCGACCATTCCTTCCGGTGAAACCATGGATGTCAGACCCGCATATTCCAGTAGCGATAATCCGGAGTGTGACTTCACCGGGTCCGGGATTCGGGTCCGGTCGGGACTCCACTTCGCAACGACCGAAATCTTTCAGTACCAACGCACGCATGTTCAGTCCTCATTCCTTGTCGGGCCGAGCAACTGTTGTTGACTCGGCCGTGTAGCTCGTTCGAGCAGTTCCAGCAGATGGCAGTACTCATTACCGGTTGCTCGAGTCATCCCCAATTCGCACGTCCGATTTGTCGACGCGAACGCGTCATAGTGCCGAGTAGCCACTTCCTTCGCTTCTCGATCCGTGGCAGAGGATGTCAACTCAGGGTGAAGCAATCCTCTGTCGCCCGCAAAAGCGCAGCAGCCCCAGTCTTCCGGGACAACAACATCGGGTGAGATGGCGCCGGCAATTCTCGAGAGGGCGTCGTTGGTCCCAAGGCGAGTGGACGAACACGTCGGATGGAGCGAGATCGATCCAAAGGTTGCGGTGACCGTAAGTCGCGGTAAAACGACGTCGTCGACGAAGGTCACTGAATCGATGACGCGAATTTCTGGGTGTCCCCCTCGTCCGTCAGAGAGCAGCGTTTCGAGACCTTCCGTACAAGACGCGGCATCACACACCACGGGAATCTCTCCGTGGTGACTGCTTTCCCAGAGGACCGACGCGGTGCGTTGGCGCATCTCCGCGTACCCATCATTGAAGCCTTTCGATTTCCAGGGGGTACCGCAGCAAAGGCGTTCGATCCCTTCAGGGACCGTGATCGTAATTTCTGCCCGCGCGCAGAGCTCGCTAAACGCGGAGCTCACACCGCAGCTCTTTGTTGCACCGAACACGGTACCGATGCACGCTGGAAAGTGAACGACCTGCGCAGTCACATCGACCGCCGATCGTCGGCGCGAGCCACCGGCGGGCAGATAACTGTCCCAGAGAGGGGCGCTGTCCGCACCAACCATCGATCGAAGAACGCGGGTACTTCGAGTTACCAGAGGTGCGGGAAGACGCTTGGCCACCGTCAACGCAGCCCCTCCGGCTCGAGAAACTCCATCCCAGTGCTTCGCGGAGTACTCCCACGCCTTTCGCTCCAACGATCCGTGGCGCTCCGACCTCAGTATCCGCACCACATCGCCGGTATCGATCTCTACTGGACACGCCGTTTGACACATTCCGTCAGCGGCACACGTGTCGAGCCCGTCATGGGCGAATTCCGTCTCGAGCGTACGAAGCAGCACGATATCGCCCGCGAGTTGCGCTCGAGCCATTTCTCGGAGCAGCACGATTCGCTGTCGCGGCGTTAAGGTCAAATCTTTGCTCGGGCACACTGGCTCGCAATACCCGCACTCGACGCAACGGTCAACCACGCTTTCGACACTCGGAGCGGATTTTAGATTGCGAATGTGAGATTCGGGGTCTTCGTTGATGAGTACACCCGGATTGAGGACCGCGTGCGGGTCACAGAGGTGCTTCACTTCTCTCATGACGTCAAAGAGTTCGTCACCGTACTGTCTTCGAATGAACGGCGCCATGATACGGCCGGTTCCGTGTTCAGCCTTGAGCGTTCCTCCCTGAGCGAGGACCAGATCGACCATATCGAGCGTGAATCGCGAATAGCGCTCAAGCTTCGCCGGTTGCTCAAACGTCTCGTTGAGCATGAAATGAATGTTGCCGTCCTTGGCGTGCCCGAAAATCACGCTGTCGTCGTAGCCGTGCTTTTCGAAGAGCGCCACCAGTTGCAGGCAGGTCTCTAGTAAGGAGGCCACCGGTACCGCAATGTCTTCGAGCAGAGCCGTCGTTCCGCTCGGTCGACTGCCCGAGACCGCCGCGTACAGTCCCTTGCGAATTCGCCAGAGATGGGAACGGCTGACCGCATCGCCACTGACCGCCGCCGGAAAGGTGGTCGGCAGCCGTTCCAGTACGTCGTGTGACCGAACAATTTGCTGGCGCAGAGCCTCGGCGGAATCCTCTTGAAACTCAATCAGGAGAGCCGCGTGGCTTTCGACGATGAATGGGGGCAACACCTTCTCAGCGCCCTCCGCGCGTTGCGACACACGCAAACTCGTCGCGTCGAGCAATTCGATCGCGGCCAAGCCGGTCTCGACCAAGCTCGGCAGGCTCGCCATTGCGTCGGCGAGGTTGTCGAAGATCAGCAATCCCGTAGCCAGATGGCCCTTCACGGGAACCGTTCGAAACGTGGCCTCGGCGACGAAGGCGAGCGTCCCTTCGCTGCCGACAATCAAATGCAACAAGGTCGCGAGCGGCGAATCGTAATCGAGGAAGGAGTTCAACCCATAGCCCATCGTGTTCTTGATCTCGTGCAAGCGTGTGATCAATGCCACCGAATCGGTGTTGCTACGAATCCGATCTCTAAGCTTTAGTAAGCCGTCGTACAGCTCAGGCTCCCGCTGTTGAAGCCGCTCCTCGGCGTCCGCGTCAGCGGTATTCAAGGTCGTCCCGCTGGGCAGCACGAGTACCGCCGACTCGAGAGTACTGTACGTATTGAACTTGGTCCCGCACACCATCCCGCTCGAATTGTTCGCGATGACGCCGCCGATCGTGCAGGCAATTTCGCTCGCCGGATCCGGACCAAGTTTGCGCCCGAATTTTCCGAGCAGAGCGTTGACCTGCCGCACCGTCGCTCCGGGCTCCACTCGCACCTTCGCCCCATTCTCGAGCACGTGAATTCCCCGGAAGCCGCGCCGAGTATCCGCTAAGACACCGCTTGCTGTTGATTGACCGCTGAGGCTGGTTCCACCCGAGCGAAAGGTGATCGACGTCTCGTGTGCCGCGCATGCGGCCATCAGCGCGGCGACCTCCGTCAAATCGTGAGGGACCACCACGACCAAAGGAGTGAGCAGATAGTGCGAGGCGTCGTGCGCATAGGCAAGGCGGTCTGATGCTCTTGACTTGACTCGGTTGGGCGAAGCGTGTTCTAGGGCTTCAAGGAGTTCTGGTGAGGTTCCGGATAACGTACCAATGGTCGCTGGTGGAGCGGTCTTGTCCCGTTGGTTCAAGGAAAGACGTCCTTCCCTCCTCATCCTTCGAGTGCTCCCGTGGCGTCGCGCCAGTCGTCCTTCGACTGGGGGTGATGACAGCGAATGAGATGACCGGCCTGAAGTGACGTGGCCGACGGATCGTCTTGTTGACACTCCGGGAGGTTTCGACCGATGGGGCAACGGGGATGGAACCGGCACCCGGAAGCTTGAAGCGCATCACCTACGTCCGACGGGAGCGCGGCCTGGGGACGACGATCTTTGCGTATGGGGTTGACGATGGCGACGGCGTCCATGAGGCTGTGCGTGTACGGATGACGCGGATCGCCAAAGAGTTCCGAGCGAGAACCTTCTTCAACAAAGCGACCTTGGTACATCACGACCACCTCTTCGGCCATGTAGCGAGCGACCGAGAGGTCGTGCGTAATGAAGAGATAGGTGAGCGCCAAGTCATCTTGCAATCGACGAAGCAAGTTCAGAACCTGTGCTCGCACCGACACGTCGAGAGCAGACACGGCTTCGTCGAGGACGACGAACTCGGGTTCGAGTGCGAGGGCTCGAGCGATGGCGACTCGTTGAGCCTGCCCCCCAGACAACTCGCTCGGTCGTCGGTCGATCATCGCGTGGGGAAGCCCGACAATCTCCAAGAGTTCGCGCGTCTTCGAGGCCCGACTCGTGCGATCGCCCACGGCGTGCGCAAGCAAGGGTGACGAGATGATCTCGCCCACCGAAAGTCGACGGTTCAACGAGCCGTGCGGATCTTGGAACACGACCTGAATGTGCTCACGCATACGCCGCATTTCACGCGCACGCAGAGTCGAAAGATTCACCCCGTCGTAAATAACCGCGCCCTCGTTGAAGGGGATCATCCGCAACACACAGCGCGCCAGGGTCGACTTGCCCGATCCGGACTCACCCACGACGCCGAGCGTGGAGCCACGTCGAATCTCAAACGAGACGTCGTCCACGGCGCGAAGTACCTGACCACCGACGCGAAAGGTTCTCGTAAGGTGCTCCACGATGAGCAGTGGTTCGCCGTTCTGGCCCGGATTACGTGTTTGCTCAGCCATCAACGGCGGTTTCTGGCTGGCGCAGAGCACGCGCTTCGGCGAAGTGACAGGCAACTTCGGCGTCCGTCACGGCGATGAGTTCGGGTCGACGCTCTAGGCAAATCGGCTCCGCGTAGGGGCATCGTGGACAGAAGCTACACGAGCCTTCAAGTTCGCCCGGATGGGGAGGCTGTCCGCCGATCGTCGTGATCGGACGATCGACGGGAATCGTCATATCGATCGCCGCACCGAGTAGTGCCTCGCTATACGGATGCACGGGTCGCTCGTAAAAGGAACGGACGCCAGCGCGTTCGACAATTCGACCCGCGTACATGACCGTGATGTCGTCGCAGAAGCCTGACGCGACCGCTAAGTCGTGGGTGATCAGCATCGTAGCGATTTGGCGAGTTTCCGAAATGGTATCCAAGAGATCCATGATGCGCGCCTGCGTCGTGACGTCGAGGGCCGTGGTGGGCTCGTCGGCGATGAGTACTTCGGGCGCCGCACTGATCGCCATCGCGATCATCACGCGCTGACGCATCCCGCCAGAAAACTCATGGGGATAGGCGTCGAAGCGCTTGGAGGGGCGTGATACGCCGACGTCGCCGAGCAGGTCGATTGCTTGCGCTCGCGCAAGTACTCGCGATGCGTCGCTGTGCAAACGCACCGCCTCAGATATTTGTGCACCGATCGTGAGCACGGGATTCAACGCCGACATGGGGTCCTGGTAGATCATGGCGATTCGACCGCCCCGAACCCGATTCATCTGGCGTTCCGAGAGCGACATCAGATCAACGCCATCGAGCAGAATCGAGCCTCCGATGATCCGAAGGGGCGGGCGCAACAAACGAATGATCGCCAGCGCCGTCACCGTCTTACCGCTCCCCGACTCGCCGACGAAACCCATCCGCTGTCCGCGCGCTAAGGAGAATGAGAGACCCGAAACAACGTCGGTTATCTCTCGTTTCCCCACGCCAATATTCAGATCGCGTACCTCAAGGAGGGCGCTCATAATGCTCGACGATCGGAAAACACCGCCAACTGGTCGGCGAAGACATTCAAAGACCAAATGAGTATGACGATGATGAGCGCGGGAAAGAAGAGGTAGGCCACCGAGTTGTAGAGGAACGAAAAGCCTTCTTGGAGCAGCGATCCGAGCGAGTCCTGGGGCGGCTGAATTCCGAGGCCAAGGAAGCTCAGACTCGCTTCCAAGAGGATCGCGTTAGCGACGTTGATGACCGACATGGCCACCAGCGATTGGCGAGCGTTCGGGAAGATTTCGCGCAGAATCAGTCGCCGCCAACTCGCGCCGTAGGCCACGGCCGCGCTGTAGTAATCGCGTGACGTCTCAGTCAGCGCGACGCTCCGTGCGATTCGAGCAGTCGAGGGTGACAGCAAAAAGCCAATCACCACGATCAGGCTCAACTCATTCGCACCGAATCCGGAGATAAAGATCAGCGCGAGAAGAATCACCGGTATCGCCATGACAATGTCGGCGCTTCGCATCAGGACTTCATCCAGAATCTTTCCCCGCATCGCGGCAATGAATCCCCAGAGGACGCCCAAGATCATCGCGATCGCCGTAGCGCCGAGGGCGATCTCGCACGAAAGTGCCCCTCCGTACAAGACGCGCGTGAAGAGGTCGCGACCGAGTTCGTCCGTGCCAAACCAGTGAGCAGAACTGGGCACCGCAAAGGGGAGCCCCGTGCCTTGTGTGTTTGGCCCGTAGGGGGCAATCAACGGGGCGATGAGGAACGTGAGGAACAACAGAAGTGGCACCGCACCGGAGACGATAAGTAGGACGCGGCCCCACAGCCTAAAACCTCGCATCCGGCGACGAGGGTGCGCGGCGCGTTCACTGGGTTGCGCACCCTGGGAAAGTTCCTTGACGATATCGTCGGGCACGACGTTACTCATCTACAGCGGCTGCGTTCGAAGTCGCGGGTCGAGAAACTGACACGTCAGGTCCACAACCAGTGAGACGATGATAAACGTCGTACTGATGAGCAGTACGGTACCCTGGAGGACCGCGTAGTCGCGCTGATTCGCAGCCGTCACGGCGAGGGATCCGAGTCCTCCCATACCAAAGACGTACTCGACAACGACTACACCGCCCAGCGCGTAGCCCGTCACCAAGCCGAGCATCGTCAACCCCGGAATAAGGGCGTTACGCAGCGCGTGACGAACGACCACGCGCATGCGTGGGGCACCTTTTCCCTGTGCGGTCCGAACGTACGACGCTGAAAGCTCCTCGACCAATTGACCCCGCAGGAAGCGGAATACCAACGGCATCTGCGCAATCGCCAGCGTGCACGCCGGCAGAATCATGAGTCGAATGTTTGGCCACACGCCCTTCGAAAGTGGAGCGTACCCCCCGGCAGGTAACAGTCTGTTATGGACGCTAAAAATCAGCAAGAACATGATTCCCGTTACGAACGCCGGTAGCGCGAGAGCGAAGGAGGCGAACATGCTCGACACCCTGTCGAAGCTCCGACCCGGACGCACGGCACTGAGAATGGCTGCCGGCACCGATATCAAGAGACAGATCAGGATGGAGCCAACTGTCAACTCAAGCGTGGGAGGAATTCGTTGGGCGATGAGCGTTGTTACGGAGAACTGGCTGAAGTACGACTTCCCAAAGTTGCCGTGAAATACTCCAGCTATCCAGTTCCAGTATTGAACCACGAGCGGATGGTCGAATCCCAGTTGACGCTCAATCTTGGCTATATCGGCGGCGGTGACGCCCGAGTTTGCTCCGAACCGAGTGAGTATCGGATTCCCGGGCAAGATACGAAGCGCGCCAAAGATCAGCACGGACGTGCCAATAATCATGACAACACTGACAATGACGCGTCGTACCAGGTAGCGCGTCATAACGCGCTACCTGGTACGTTGCTATTCATCACGCGTCTCAGACCAATTGGTTCGCATCACGGTACAAACCGTTAGCCCTTAATGACGGCTGCTTCAAGGTGGAGCTGGTTACCGCTTTCTTCCCACACTCCGGACACCGTCGAAGAAACAATAGAGTCCGTGGCGATTTGGAGCGGAGTTTCCGTCGGAACTTCCTGGTTCAAGATCTTTTGAATCGAGTCCCAGTTCTTGCTCTGAACCGAGGTGTTCGTGGATCCCACCGCTGTCTTATACGCGGCAGCAATGGCCGAACTATTGAAGTTGCACTCGCAACGTCCGGGAGCGTAGAAGGTCATCGCAAAGACCGGATCGCCAGATACAGATTGGAAGTTCGGGATAATGAGGCCCGGGTAACTCTTACCCGCCGGGTAGAACTTCGCTGCCCAGGTACTCACGTCGTTGCTAACGATCTTCAAATGGATCCCAATGTTGGCGAGGCTCGCCTGCAGGATTTGACCGGCCGTCGTCCATTCGGGGTAGGCCGATGTCGTCCACCAGGTGAAGGTGGCGCCCTTGTGGATTCCCGCTTCGGCAAACAGTGCCTTAGCCTTCTTCAAGTTGTAGGTGTACTTCGTCAACTTTCCGTCGTAGAACGGGTTCGTCGTCGAAAGCGGGTCGGCTTCGGTCGAAACCTTTCCTGCACCAAAGTACGCCTCGCTCAGGACCGCTTTCGCGTTGATCGCGTAGGCGAGAGCTTGGCGGGCCTTCACGTTCTTGAAGGGGCCAGCCTTAGTGTCAGTTTCCCACGTGAGATAGGAGCCAGGATTCGCCGGTGCGACGATCTTCAATGAAGAATTGGCCTTCGCACCTGTTAATTCTGAGTCAGGGACCTGTCCCATCACTTGAAGCGTGCCGGCCGTTAACGCCGTGTACCCGGCGGTCGCGTCAGGCTCCGTCGTAAAGTTGATCTGGCTCACGCTGGCCGGAGAACCCCAGTAATTGGGATTGTGCACCAGCGTCAGGGTGCTGTTCGGCACGAAACTCTGAACAATGAAGGGGCCAGTGCCGATCGGGTTCGTGTCAATCGTCGACAACGCAGCCATATCAATAACTTTGACCGGCGTGACCGCATCTGGGAATGACGCGTTGGGGTCCTTCAATTGAATCACCACACTGTTCGCCCCATTCGCCGTCACCGATTTGATCACGGAGAGTCCGGTGTTGTCCTGGAATGGAGTCGAAGGATTCAAGTAGTAGTTAAAGGAACTTACGACATCGGCCGACGTGACCGCTACCCCGTTCGAAAACTTTACCCCCGAGCGCAGATTGAAAGTCCACGTTTGGTTGTGAGCCGATGATGACCACGACGTCGCGAGGTCCGGAGCAATTTTGCCCTTCGAGTTCCACATCGTCAATCCGTCCCACAAGAGCGGAAAGAGAGTCTCCTCAACGGAGAACGTGACCAGGGCTGGGTTCAGTTGGGGTATTCCTGCCGTGAAACCGACGTTCAACGTCCCCCCTCCTGAAGCGCCCGCTGGACCCGCGGTACTTATGGCGTTGAATCCGATTCCTAGCAAACTCACGACCACCAGATTCGTGGCCCACACCCTCCTACGTCTGACATTCATGATCCTTCCCCCTATAAAAATTTGTCTCTTGATATGCACCGTTTTCCCCTTTAACGGACCCCAGTTGCCGCGTTACGCAAGCGAGAATGCGAGAGCTGTAAGGTCATTTTATTTGGTATTACCAAATTTAATTCTGTCTTGCCGATTATGCTAACCCTCATTGGAGTCCGCTGCAAGTCATTCACCCATGGTCAATTTGGTGAATCACGGAGAAGCGGGTTCAAGAGATTGGCGTAACTTCTCGGTTAGTTAACGACGTCTGAATGTCAATTCCGGTGAAGGACAGTGACTGAGATAGGAAGTCCAGACTTCCTTCAGTGTGGAATGGAGCAAGGTGATCAAGGAGTTCGAAGCAAGGTCCTGTGGCACGGATCGCTATGAACTCGGCGAGTGTTGTCGATGGGATGGCATTCGCAACGAACTGTATTGGGTCGATATTCCAACGGGGCGCTTTTTTCGAGCTCGCGCGAATCGGGAGCACATCGAAATCGTGCGCTCTTACCAGGTCGACGGCGTTCTTACCGCCGTGGCTCCTATGCAAGACAGAAAAGACGGGTGGATCATCGCGTCGGACCAATCAATCTCGATTCTTGATCCTGCGGGTGACGTACGTAGAGTCGCCCAACTTGACTTCTATGATTCTCCCCACGTGCGCACCAATGACGGTGCCGCAGATCCGTGGGGGCGCTTTTGGGTTGGTTCAATGGACAATGACCCGACGGAACGACGGGCAGGACTTTATCGATTCCACCGGTACTTCGAGGCTCTACTCATCTTCGGCGATGTTTCATGTTCGAACGGTCTGGGGTGGAGCCCGGATCAGCGAACGATGTACTACGTCGACAGTCAACCAGGCACCATACACACCTTTGATGTCGAACTGAATGGTGAGATATCAAATAAGCAACTTTTTGCGCACTTCGACATTGAAAACGACGGTTTGCCCGATGGCTTGTGCGTTGACAGTGATGGCGCCATTTGGGTGGCCCTGTGGGGCGGCTCTCAAGTACGCCGGTATTCCCCTTTTGGGGAGCAACTAGCAGTCGTGACACTCAGCACCGCACAGCCTTCGAGTTGTGCAATCGGTGGTGCCAACGGAACCACGTTGTACATCACGACCGCACGCGAAGGCCTGCCTCGGGAAACGCTCCAATTCGACGAAGATGCCGGTCGTCTTTTCTGCGTGGACGTCGGCGTTTCTGGATTGCAGATCGACGCCTGTCGAATTGAGGGCTTGCCCGTCAAGAGGTGATCCCATGAAACGTGACGCAAGAGCGATTCCCCAGGGCCAACGAATTCAACCGGGACTGATGTCGATTCTGTTGACACTTTTGGTCAGCTACCGTACATCGTGAAAGCGGTTGACTTCAGCAGTAACTTCAGCAGTTGATTTGAATACAAGCAGTCATTCGTGAACCATGGTGAACTCAAGCCGCACTGAATGAAAGAGAATTGGACGACCATGTACAATCCTGAACTGGGCTTGAGTCGATGGCATGCAAGGGGTCACACGTTCAGTCCCGGCCGAGCCACTCCTGAATTCGCCAGTCGATTGTTGACGTCGGCTCTCTGATCTGAACCCTCACTCTTTCATGTTCTATCGGAGGAACTGGCCCACCCCGTGCTCGCACAAAAAAACTCACACACCACAAAGACCAGTAAGACAGAACCGACTTGGCTGGACACATTTTCGTCCAATTACTGGGCTAGATGGACTACAAAGACGCAAACAACGAATTGCATAGTTCTTTTAATCCCAAGGTGCCGGGATCGAGACCCGGGCGGCCCACAAGAAAACAAAGGAATTTCGTAAAAACTGGC
>Ga0307372_10004926_pt1 | contig 20343 bp, 14 predicted proteins | sample OX1MG_FD_202533 | JGI IMG/M metagenome (GOLD analysis project Ga0307372, IMG submission 202533) | Soil microbial communities from Risofladan, Vaasa, Finland - OX-1 | ecosystem: Environmental > Terrestrial > Soil > Coastal area > Acid sulfate soil | place: Finland: Risofladan, Vaasa | collected...
CGGGCATTTCCGCCAGGAGAAATCGAGCAGTTCGCTGACGGCGTCCGGTGCCGCAAGTGTCGCCGAGGCTCTCCGTGGCACAGCGATGCTCCTGTTATGTTCGGGCGGATCGACTGCGATCCATCGGCTTCTTTCGCCCTGGTAGTTCTTACTTGCGTCACGATTTTATCTGCACAAAAGATCGCCATCCTTCGCGAAAATGGCATGCTTCGAAATGCCGCTTGTGGATTGTCACGAGCCCTACTTCACGCTTTGCGCGCGATAATTTCTTGGCTTGCGCGATAACCCTGATCAATTGCGGCGTTCGTATAGGCCATCGCCTCTGCGTCCGAATTGGCGATATGGATGCGGCCAAACGGCTGGCGGCCAATCACGCAAGGCCTCTGCTCGGGAGGCCAATCGGGATCATAGAGCGAATTGTATTCATAGGCGTACCCGTGCGGCCAGCGATTGACCGTAATGGCTTCGATGTCCCGAGCGGGATCGAAACCGCCGGTGGAAAACATCCGACCAAGCTGTTCCCGAATGCTTCGCTCGAAGTCATCGAATGTCGTGCTAAACAGCACCCACCGTCCTGCCACTTGCTGCTTACGCGCCGTGTCGCCCGGTCCGCAAAACGCGCGGCTCAGATGAAGCAGGCAGGACTCCCTTGGTGAGCTTGCGTAGCGGTAGCCACCGATATTGACCGGGAAATCCAGCGTCACTTCATCCCAATAGCTTCCTGGGCAATACGCTCCGCTGGTTCCCAATTCCTGAAGCGATTCCCAGTTACGGATTTGCACGTTCGTATAGGCCAAGGGAATTTTTTCTCCGTATGCCAGCGCGTCTTTCTGTTTCTGCGGCATCTCGGGACACAGAAATGGGATCACCATGTTCCAGCACGCGAGAACACAATTCGCGCCGCGGACCGAATATGCCTGTCCCCCGCGAACGTATTCGACTTTGACCTCCTGTGCGCGCTCAGGACCGCCGACATTGCTTGCGTGCACCACAGTGCTATTGAGCCGAATGCGCACAGGCGAGCTGGAGTCGTCGAGCCTCGCATAGTCCATTGACGCAGTGACAATATCCTCCATCGTGTGGCCCGGAGCAGCGCCCGGAATTAATGAACGTACGAGAAGCCTCGCGATGGAGGCATTGCCATCCGGAAAATGAAAAATGTAAGGATAACGGGGGTCTTCGCGGGTGTCTTCCACTCCCAATCCTGGGCCCGGGCGGCCGGATAAATCCATTCCTTGAAATCCTGGATAGCCCAGCCCGGCGAGATCCCCGGCAGGCACTGCGTCAATACCGACACCGTATAGTCCGTAGGTCTGCTTTTGAAAGAAGGGAATGACATCCGGATGCACTTTTACGTAGTTTAGGAGATAGTCTTTGTAACTGGTCTTCGCCAAGCGAACTTTCTTTTCCCATCGCGAAAGCCCTGGCAGATAATCAACCTTTGCCGAAAAAAGCCGCACAATGTCTCTCTGTGCAGCTTCAGGCAGCGGTGTCTTTACCAGAAAATCCCGCCACGACGGTTCGCCCATTCCGGGAACCAGCTTGTCCGTCCCAAAGGTTTCTTTGTCGAAAAAGACTCCGCGGGTGAGATGTCTCGACGCAAAAAAGTCTTGATCAAAATAATGGTGAAAACGCTCGAGATGTATTCCCAGATCGGTAAGCAGTCCGAGAGCCTGGGGACTGTAGCGGTCCGGACTGGCAATGGATTGCGTGCCCCCGTAGCCAATGATCAAACGGCTGCCCGAATGGAACTCATTTCTTTTCGCATGCCCGCCAAAGTCATCATGGTTTTCGATGACGAGCACCCTCGCCTTCGGCCCCGCCAGTTTTCGGAAGAAATATGCGCAAGAAAGCCCGCTCAGGCCCCCTCCCACGACAATCAGATCATAACTTTCGCGCAGAGGCACCGGATGTTCCCACTGTGCTCCATCCACGAGATGGTGTGCCACTTCCCAAGAGCCATCGTGGTCGCCGCGCATTCCTGTCAGGGCAGGCGGATAGTAATGCGGGTTCTGCTCCGGGTCATACGGAGCGTGCGGCATGCCGAACGCATGGAGCCATGGCGAAGACGGCGAGAGTAGCGAGCCCCCAACCGCGATCGCAAAGCCATTCAAAAAATCTCTCCGTGTGATGTTGCGGTCCATTCCCAGTTCGCGGTCACGAGATTGATTGTTCATAGTTTCTCCCGAATGAATTCTACGAATGGTATCTCAGAACGCCTTTGATCCCTCGGAGGCATCAGCCCAGAATCCTCTTGAGCGCCAAGTGGGACTGTCGAGTTGCCAGTCACGCCCCTGGGCGTACATTCCGCGCCATCTTGACCGCAGCCGAGGACAGCGACGGTGGAGTTCATGGTTGCCCCGTTTCGAAAGTGGTCGAAAGCATCCCGGTGGTTCCCTTCTCCGGAACGGAACTGCGGGTTCGCAACCGGTACCAGAACAAAATGACGCCGACTGAAAACAGAAGGAGGAGGGTAGAGATGGCGTTAATCTCCGGCGTCATGCCGCGCCGCAGCCTGGACCATATCTCCAGCGGCAGAGTGTTGCTGCGGCCGATCAAGAAGAAACTGACGGCGATTTCATCCATCGAAAGCGTGTAGATCAGAAGCGCGGCGGCAACCAGCGAAACCTTTAGGTTCGGGAGCGTCACGCGCCAGAAGGTTTGCCAATGGTTTGCGCCCAGATCAAGAGAGGCTTCCTCCTGCGCCCGATCGAATTTTTGAAGTCCAGCATACAGTTCCGTCGTCGCCACGGAAATCAAAGCCGTGCCATGACCCAGGGTGATGGTCAGCAGGCTGAGGCGGATTCCCAGAGCCACGAAAAGCATCAAGAGCGAAAGTCCGGTGATGATCCCCGGGAGAATCAGCGGCAGGAGCACCAGTCGCCGGAACAACGCTTTGCCGGGAAACGAGGAGCGGTCGAGGGCCAGGGCCGCGGGCAGCCCGAGGACGATCGAGATCCCCATGGCGCAAAACGCCACCAGCAGGCTATTCAGCACGGAGTTCCAGAGCGAAGCGTCGGCGAACATCTGCCGGTACCAACGAAGGGTGAACGCACTCGGCGGAAATCCGCCTACCCCCTGTCCATTAAATGAATAGATCACGAGCACGACAATCGGCAAATATAGAAAGGCAAACACGAGGGCTGCGTAAAGGCCCAGCCACCGAGAGGCGCGCGGTCGGGCCCCTCCAGTACTCATGAAAAGCTCCACTTCTTCTCGAGACGCTCTGCCAAAAATAGCAAACCCATGACAAGAATCAGCATGCAGAGCGAAATTGCCGCGCCCAGAGGCCAGTCATACGCGGACCCAAACAGACTAACAACGATGTTGGAAATCATGATGCCGCTGGGTCCGCCCACGAGCAGGGGCGCAAGAAAATCGCCAAGCGAGAGCACAAACGCGAACGTCGCTCCCGCCAGAACGCCGGGAAGCGAGAGCGGCAAAATCACGCGCCAGAACGTTTGCCGGGGTGAAGCGCCTAAGTCCACGGAAGCTTCCACAAGGTTTCGCGGAACATGTTCCAGCGCCGCGTAAATTGGCAGAAATGTGAAGGGGGTGTAGATGTGCGTCAGCATCAGAACGACGGCGAAAGGACTGTAAAGAAAAAACTCCACCGGATGCCGAACCAGGTGAAGATACCGCAGGAAACCGTTCAGAACGCCGTCACTGCCGAGGATCGTTTTCCAAGCATACCCGCGCACCAAGTAGCTGACCCAGAGTGGAATAATGACCAGCGGATAGAGCATGCCCTTTCGCGAAGCCGCACGGAATGAGAGGTAATACGCCAACGGATAGCCCAACAGCAAAGCGAGGGCCGTAACCGCAGAGGCGATCAGCATTGAGCGAAACAGAACAGCCGCATACATCGGATTGCGGAGAAGCTCGCGATAGTTGCCGAGGTTCCACTGGTGAACGATGATCTGGAGCGGCGAGACACGCCAGAAGCTGTAACAGAAAAGCATCGCATAAGGAATCAGGAGAAACAGCGTCACCCAGAGAAGCGGCGGAATCGTGACAGCCGATTTGTACCGGCGGCTGTACATGCTCAGCCCTGCTCCGCGTCTTGGACGCGAATCGCATCTTCGGCCAAAAACTCCAAGACTCCAGCCATTGCGCCCGTCTGACCGCTCGGGATGCGCACCCGCAGAATTTGACCGTCCTCGCATTCGATCTGCAGCAGGTCCGTGGACCCGGCAAATGTCTGGCTGAGAATTCTTGCGCGGAAACAGACAGCGGCGTCTCTGCCAGAGCGTGAATTTGGGGAGCTGGGGCGAATGGATTCCGGCCGCAGCGAAAACGTGGCTGGGCCGTCTGGACCCGCCGCGATCCAAGTCAGCTTTCCGCAGTAAGCTACGCCATTCTTCACCTGGCCTCGCAGCAAATTGGTCTGGCCGATGAACAAAGCGGTATAGGCGGTCTGTGGACAGTTGTAAATTTCGCGCGGCGAGGCGACCTGTTCCATTCTGCCCGCACGCAACAATGCAATTCGGTCGGAAAGAGCCATCGCCTCCTCTTGGTCGTGCGTCACGAACAGAAAGGTGATCCCTAATTCCCGCTGAAGGGACTTCAGTTCGAGCTGCATCTGGCGGCGCAGGTTCGCATCCAGGGCCGAGAGAGGCTCGTCCAAGAGCAGAACTTGCGGTCGGTTGACGAGAGCACGGGCGAGCGCGACACGTTGCTGCTGGCCCCCGCTTAATTTGGCCGGTGCGGAGTGCATGTACTCGCTCATTCTCACCATTTCGAGCACGCGGCGGACGCGCTGATCCATCTCGGACTTTGAGGTTTGCCGAATCCGCAGTCCGTAGGCAATGTTTTCGTAAACGGAACAGTGAGGGAAAAGCGCGTAGGTTTGAAACACGGTATTGACGCGGCGGCGATGTGGCGGCAGGTTGTCCAGCCGCTCCCCGCCCATCCAGATTTCGCCTGCGTCAGGCTGCTCGAAACCGGCGATGAGCCGGAGCATCGTCGTTTTGCCCGAACCGCTTTCCCCTAAAGTCGTGAGAAATTCGCCAGAGGCAACGCTTAACGAAACATCCCTTAACACATCGCGAGAGCCAAAGCTCTTCGAGACGGAGCGAATTTCAAGCAGGGGAACGGCCGCTGAGGTTTTCGCGGCGGGCGAATCATCGCACACTCCATCTGCAGCTCGCAATTTCACCATCGCCTATCCTCGGAGCCCCTCGACCCCGTTTTCAACGAACCCTCGGGAATCGTGCCACTTGCGACTGCGGCCAGAGGGTCATTCTGCCGCTTTCACTTCATTCCAGACTTCCAGGTACTTGGCCCGACGCGGCACATTTTCCCAGAAGTAGATGCGCGCCATATACGCATCGGCATGGTCAAGGTGCAAACCTTTCTTTTCCGCGGCGGTCATAAACTGCGCCGCCAGAGGATTTGCAGGATCATAGCCTGTGATCTGCGAAACCTCTTCTTGCGTTTTGGGCTCGATCATATATTCGAGAAATTGTTCGGCCAGTTGCTTGTGCCGGCTGGCCGAAGTAATCATCAAGTGATCAATCCAGCCGGTCGTGTTTTCTCGCGGAATGGTTTCGCCGATCGGGAACCCGGCCTTGCGGAGTTGGTTGGTCATCAGCGGCCAGCCCATCGCGGCAACAATTTCATGGTTTTCGAACAGGTTGGTGAGCTCACCGCCGGTCGCCCAGATTTTGCGAATATTCGGTTTCAGCTGCAGCAGCTTTTTCTTCACGTTCTCGAGCTCGCCATCGCTCAAATTGTAGAGGTGATCCGGGTCGGGCTTGTCGTAGCCCAAAAGCTGCGCCGCCATGTAGAGAGTCGAAAGATCATCCCAGACGGATATCTTTCCGCGATATTTCGGATCCCAAAGCACCGCCCAGCTAGCCGGCGGCTTGCGGAAAACAGTCTTGTCGTACAGGAGCGGATTCGGCCCCCACTGGAACGGGACACCATACACTCTGCCACCGGCCCGAACCAGCGCAAGCGCACGAAGCTGCGGGGAGAGTTCCGGATAGGACGGAATTTTGGAAAGATCAAGCGGCGCCACCAGGCCGGAACGCGCAATCATCGTGGCCACGTCGCTCGATGGCGAGATCACATCGTAATTACTGGCGCTTCCGCCGCGTAGTTTGGCGACAAGCTCGTCGTCCGACCCCATGTAGGAAGCTTCCACTCTGCAGTGATGCAACCTTTCGAATGGGCGAATGAAGGATGGATCGGCATAGCCTTCCCAAACAAGGAGACTGAGCGTTGGTTCGTGTTTGCCGCAAGAACCCATAAGCAAAGCAGCGAATAACGCCGTTGCCATTGCGATGATTGCTCGCTTCATTCGCCTTTTCCTTCCCGCAGCACGCCGGACAGATGGGATTAGAATGTCGGCGGTGTGTTCACCCAGAGGACCACAGCTTCTTGTTTTCCCGGATTCCGCCACCGATGGTGCATGCTGCTGTCGAAGTAAAAGCTGTCACCTTCCCTGAGGAGGTGCCGCTCGCTTGCCGTCAGAACAATCTCCACGCGCCCGCGGAGGACGTGCAGGAACTCCTCACCATCGTGTGAGTAAGCTTCCCCGCTTCCCGCCCCCGGCGCGATGCGGAACAAGTGCGGCTCCATCGCGGTGTTCCCCCAGGCGAGCAGTTCCATGCGGACACCCGGGCCCACCTCGAGGACCTTCCGCTCACCGGGGCGGACCAGATGCGGGTTGGCGTCTGATGGATCAAAAAGGGACAGCACGTTGATATTGTAGAAGCGGGCGAGGCGCTGCAGCGTTGCCACCGAGGCATTCATCTGCCCCCGCTCAAGCCCGGACAGAAAACCAGTCGAGACCCCCGTGGCGCGCGCCACGGTTGCCAGGGACATCTTGGCCTTCAGGCGCAGCCGCCGCAAGTGCGGTCCGTACCGAACAGGTTGTCTGTGCGTCCGAGGTTCGGCCGCCCCCTTGCGTTTTAGAGCCAAAACAATCGCCGGAGCGTTCAGTCCGCGGGCACGACGGAGAAATTGCGCGTGCCGCAACACCGTGATGTCGCGCGGCGTATAAAGCCGATAATTGCTCGGTGTCCGCGCAGGAGAAATCAGCCCGAGCGTTTCCCAAGCGCGCAGAATGGAAGGGGAGATCCCGACCATGCGGGCAACGTCCCCGATTTTCAAGTAACCGTGTCCGCCGGAAAGTCTCATCGAAGACGATTGCGACCTCCCCAGGTGTTCCGCAGCCTGCAAAACTGTTTTCTCCTTGACATTCCGAGGACCTTACTCTAAGGTTCGCGAATTATAGTAAGGTTTGTCCCAGGGGTGCAAGGCCAATTTGCTGTTTCTCAGCGGTGATTGTTGCTCGGAGGAGCCGCCATGAAATCAGCTTTTTCTGTCTGCGTGGGCCTGTTGCTGTCCGTCGCGTTCTTTTTCTTCAATAGTGCCGCGCTGGCGCAAACCACCGGCACGATTCGAGGAACAGTCAAGGATCCATCGGGCGCCGTGATTCCCGCCGCGAATGTGACGGCCACCTTGGCGGGAATGCAGACTACGCGCACGGCGACTTCCGATGCCGGTGGCAATTTCGAAATTCCAGCCTTGCCCGTCGGGCACTACTCGGTCCAAGTGACCGCGCACGGGTTCAAAACGTTCCTGGTGAAAGACGTGGACGTGACGATCGGTCACGTCATGATCGTCAATCCGACAATGCAGCTCGGCGGAAGCACGCAAACCGTCACCGTCGAATCAAGCGCAGTCCAGGTGGAGACGACCAGCACGCAACTCGGCGCCGTGACGAACAACCGCGCCGTCAACGAACTCCCTCTGAATCTCCGCGACACGTATGCCCTGCTTCAGCTTCAGCCGGGTGTGTCGTCGCAATTCGGTTCGAGTGACACCGTCTTCTTCGGGGCCGACAATCCAGGAGTAGTTTCTGTGAACGGCGGGCGCGGGCGCGCGAACAACTACATGGTGAATGGCGGCGACGGAAACGATTTGTTTGTGAATCTGCCCGCCATCGAGCCATCGCCGGACGCCATCCAAGAATTCCGCGTCATTACCAACACATTCGACGCCGAATACGGGAGGAACTCGGGCTCAATTGTCAACGTTGTGACCAAATCCGGCACCAATCAATTTCACGGTGATTTCTACGAATACTTCCGGAACACCGTTCTCGACGCCCGAAATTTCTTCACTTCGACCGTGCCGGATTTCAAGCAGAACCAGTTCGGCGGCACGTTCGGCGGCCCGATCCGAAAAGATCGAACATTCTTCTTCGTCTCCTACGAGGGCCGCCGCATTCGACAAGGAATTCCTTCTGGCCAGGTTTTTCTTCCCACGGCTGCGGAAATCAACGGAGATTTCTCGGGGGGAGGCAGTGCTGCTCCATTCTCGGGGACGCTCACGGACAACACCGTTGCATCGATCCTGCAAAACCGTTGCGGGACCGCCATTACCAACGCAGGCGGGGCTGCACCGACCCCGGGCACCGCCTACTCCGCCATTTTTCCGAATAACCAGATACCTACGCAGTGTTTCGACCCGGTAGCCGTAAACCTATTCCAGCAATTTGTGCGTCCTTCCGACCCCAACGGAACGGGGCTGGCAACGACCTCGCCCAACAAAAACGACCGGGGAGACCAAGTTACTGCCCGCCTCGACCATAAAATCTCGTCGAGCCAGCAGTTCAGCGCCTATTACTATTTCGATGACGACTCAAGGTTGGAGCCTTTTGCCTTCTTCCAGGCTGCTGGCGCCAATATGCCTGGCTTTGGGTCTTTGTTTGCGACGCGCATTCAGCAGTGGAACATCAGTCACACTTGGACCATCAATTCGACCTCTGTAAACGAATTTCGGTTCAACTATTTCCGCGAGGGCCAGGGGCAGAACAATCATCCCACCCATATACTGTCCAACGTTACCAACTCGTGTACGGGAGCAGCCGCCGGCTTCTGCTTCACGGGAACCTCCGACACGCCGCTGGTCGATTCCAATGGCAATCCGATCTCCCCCAGCCCGCAGTTGGGGATCACGCCGAACCTTCCGGGACGCGAGGGCGTTCCCTTCATCAGCGTCGCCGGTGGCTTCAACATTGGAAACAATTCCGAGGGTGAGCTGCCCCAGATCGGCAATACATTCCAGTGGACGGACAACTACACGAAAGTGATGGGAAATCATACGATGAAGTTCGGCGGTGACGTTCGGCGCCAGCGCTTCGATCAGTTTCTCTATTACAACGTCAACGGTAATTTCAGCTTCTCTCCGGGCGGTCCCAACGACGTCGGCTCGCAGGATCTCTATCCGGATTACTTTCTGGGCTTGCCCAATTCCTTCGGACAAGGATCGGCGCAGGGCGAAAATGTTCGTAGTTCGGCGCTCTATTTGTTTGCCCAGGATAGCTGGAAGGTGAAACCCAACCTGACGCTGAACTACGGACTCCGCTGGGAACTGAATACGCCGATGTATGACACGGGAAATCGCCTGCAGACATTCCGCACCGGCCAGGCGGACACGCTCTACCCCTGCGTCATCGGCGCGAATGGCTCCGCGCTCACGGGGTTTCCGGTCGGCACGGATTGCAGCCCCACCGGACCTGGCGCAGCCGTTTTCCCACTCGGAGAAGTGATCCCGGGCGACAAAGGCGTTCCACCCGGAATGACGACCACCTATTACAAGGCGTTTGCGCCGCGCATTGGGCTCGCCTGGAGCCCCGGCTGGTCGAGCGGCTGGCTCTCCAAGCTAACCGGGGGGCCGGGGAATTCCAGCGTGCGCATGGGGTGGGGCATGTTTTACGATCCGATCGAACAGCTTGTGCTGGAGCAGTTCAGCGCCGAGCCTCCGTTTGGCGGCAGCACATTCGTCTCCGGTCCTCTGCTCCAGACGCCCTATGTTCTTCAGACAGGTTCTACAATTCCGAATCCGTTCAACGGAGTTCTGACGCCGAAGCCGGGCACACCGATCGACTGGTCCGTCTTCCGCCCGATTCTGCTCTTCGGAGAATTTCAGCCCCACCTGCGCACACAATACTCGGATCAATATAACCTGACGCTTCAGCGCCAGTTGACGAGGAGCATGATCCTGCAAATCGGCTATGTGGGCACGCAGGGTCATCGCCTGCTCGCCTCGCATGACTTGAACTTCGGCAATGCGCAAACCTGCCTGGCACTGAATCAGATTCTTGGCGCCAATACGTGCGGTCCTTTCGGCGAAGATTCCTCTTACTTTATCCCGCCCGGAACGGTTCTTCCGGTGAACCTGCCGCTGCCGTACAACGCGGGCAGCGGCGGCAACTTGGTGCCAGCGGGCACCACGGTCGGCGCTGCTGGGATCACTCTGGTTGGGTTGCGCCCCTACTCCTCGCCCCTGTGCCAGCCGCTAACCGGTGTGAATTGCCCGCCGGACGGTGTGCCGGTGTTCAGCAACATTTTCGCCGAGGACACGATTGCAAATTCCAGCTACAACTCCCTGCAAGCTTCCCTCGAACGGAACTTCTCCCATGGACTCCAGTTCGAGGCGGCCTACACCTTCAGCAAATCCATAGATGAGGCGTCGAGCTTTGAGGAGCTGCTCAATCCGATCAATCCGCGCTTGAGCCGGTCGCTCTCGTTGTTCAACGCCACTCACCGCTTCGTATTCAGTCCCTATTGGACGCTTCCCGTCCCGAAATACGACGGCTTCACGGGCAAACTGCTCGATGGCTGGGGCGCTTCGGCGATCATTACGTATCAGACGGGCTTCCCCATCCGCATTTTGGACGGCAACGACGCGGAGCTGCAAGGCAGCTTTTTCTTCCTACCCGTGGGCGAGCCGAATGTGACTGCACCGCTCCAGACGTTTAACCCCCGCAACATGCAGACGTTCAATGGCGTCTCGGGAAACTACTTCTTCAATCCGAATAATTTTGCCGATCCGGTACCCGGACAAGTCGGAAGTTCGTCGCGGACGATTTGTTGCGGCCCTTCGATCAGCAATTCCGACATCAGCATTTTGAAGAACACCTCCATAAATGAGAGATGGAATACGGAATTCCGCATGGACATTTTCAATGCGTGGAACCATACGCAGTTCCTCAACCCCGATGGGAACTTTAGTGACCTTGGATCAACCTTCGGAGTGGTCACGAGTGCACGCGACCCGCGCGTGGTTCAGTTTGCCCTGAAGTTCCTGTTCTGAGCGGAGTGGAGGAAAAGCGAATCGGGTAGATATACTGAAGAACGGGCGACAATCGGAGGCCACAAGGGACGTTCGGTTCTCACGCAGCCAATGGCACCCAGAAAGTCCTCGGCTTCCGGCAGGTATTCAGGCCCGCCGATGAGAGAGACATCCATGCGTTTCACCGTGCTCGGTGCAGGCCTGATGGGCCGCGCTGTGCTGCATGATTTGGCGAATGCTCCAGAAACAGAGAGACTTCTGGTCGCCGATTTCGACGGCAAGCGGGCCGCAGCGGTCGCACGCCAATTTGGCCGCGGCAAAGCGAAGGCCGAATTCGCCGACGTGCGCGATGTTCGCGCGACGACGCGCTTGCTGCAAGATACCGGCGTCGTGGTCAACTGCACGCAATACGACTGGAATCTGCACGCCATGAAGGCAGCGCTGGCTGCGCGCGTGAACTATCTCGATCTGGGCGGCCTCTATTACATGACCCGCCGCCAATCCGAGCTCGACGCGCAGTTTCGCCGCGCTGGATTGCTCGCCCTCATCGGCATGGGAGGCGCGCCCGGCGTCACCAACATCATGGCGCGTGCGGCGAGCGAAGGGATGGAGCGCGTCGAGAGCATCAAAGTCTATAACGCTGGCGCTGACCAGCAGCGATATTCCACGCCGATGGCGTACACGTTTTCCATTGCCACAATTCTCGACGAGCTGACCGTGCCCCCGGTGACGTTTGAGGACGGCCATTTTCGTAAGAAGGAATTGCTCTCCGATCCCGAGCACGGGAAATTCGCCGCTCCCATCGGAACGATTGTGCTGCGCAACTCACTACATTCGGAACTCGGCACGCTGCCGATGAGCTTTCGCAACCTGGGGGTTCGCGAAGTGCGCTTCAAAATCAATTATGCCCCCGAATTCGTCGGCTTGGTGCGCGCTTTGACCACTCTGGGACTGACCAGCCCGGAGGCCGTAGCCGTCAACGGAACGCATGTCGCTCCACGCGCTGTGTTGCTCTCTTTACTCAGCCGCCGCTCTGCGGAAAAGCCGGCCCGCGACGTAGAGGCGATGCGCGTGGTTGTCACTGGTAAGCGCGACGGATGCCGCCGAGCCGTGGCCATGGAAGCATGGACCGACTATACGGTCCGTCCATCGTTTTCCGCTGTCGCGCGCGATACTGGCTTCCCCGCCTCGATCGCCGCTCTGATGATCGCGCGTGGCCAGATCCGCGGCACCGGTGTCGCTGCGCCGGAGAACATCGTTCCGCCCAAGCCTTTTTTCCGTGAGCTCGAGAAACGCGACATCCGCATCCGCCGGTGGAAACTCAATCCGCCGAGAGTTCATTAGTCCGGCCGAGCCGTAGCGTCGGCCCATCGTCATCAAAAGAAGGAGATCGTCCATGCACGAGGCATTAAAAAAAGAGATTGAAACGTACGAAAACAGAACACCCCAGTCCCGCCAGGCGCATGAGCACGCGCTGAAGCGTCTGCCGCTCGGCGTCGGCAGCAATTTTCGCATCTACGATCCCTATCCGCTCTTCGTTCGGGATGGCAAGGGCGGCCGCATCCACGATGTCGACGGCAACGAATACATCGATTTCAATCTTTGTTTCGGCGCGCTGATGGCTGGCCACTGCCATCCGGCGGTAGTAAAGGCGGTCGAAGAACGTCTGCGGACCGGCACGATGTACGGCATGCCGCATACGCTCGAACTCGAGCTCGCCGAAGAAATCTGCGCGCGCTTCCCAGTAGACGAAGTGCGCTTCGGAAACAGCGGCACCGAGGCTACCATGCACGCCATTCGTCTGGCCCGTGGCGCGACAGGCCGCGACAAAATCATTAAGATGGAAGGCGGCTATCACGGCGTGCACGATTCCGTCATGGTCAGCGTGAAGCCCAAGGCAGACCAGTATGGCAGCCCGTCCTCCCCAACTCCGGTGCCATCCAGCGCCGGCGTGCCCGCATTGTCGCTGCAAAACACTCTCGTCGGAGTCTTCAACGACCTCGCATGCACGGAGCGGCTCTTTGCCCAGCATCCGAAAGAGATTGCGGCCGTCATCGTCGAGCCGATCATGATGAACATCGGCATCTGCATGCCCGAGGCGGGCTATCTTGAGGGATTGCGCGACCTGTGCACGAAGTATGGCGCGCTGTTGATTTTTGATGAAGTGAAGACGGGCGCGAAGCTCGCTCGCGGAGGTGCGTGCGAGTATTTCAAGATCAAGCCGGACATCATCTGCTTGGCGAAATCGATCGGTGGCGGCTTCTCCCTTGCGGCCTTCGCCGCGCGGAAGGAACTGATGGACATTATTGCGCAGTATAAGGTGTTTCATGCGGGCACGTACAACACCAATCCGCTGGCGATGGCGGCCGGCATCGCCACCTTCCGCGAAGTGTTGACGCCCGCGGCCTACGAACACGTGATTCGTCTCAACGAACGACTCGTGGCCGGATATCAGAAGGCCATTGGCAAGGCGGGGCTGAAGGCCTACTGCATAGGCGCTGGCTCGAACGGAGCCTTCATGCTTTATCCCAAGAAAATCCGGAATTACCGCGACTGGACCACGATCGACGTCGACCTTTGGAAACAATACTGGTTTGCGATGAACAATCGCGGCGTTCTGGCGCAGGGATTCTGGTGGGACGAGCAGTGGACCATCTCCGTGGCGCACACCGAGGCGGACATTGACCGCCACATCGCGGCATTTGAAGAGATCGCGCCTGGGCTCGCTCGCGCGCAAGAGGAACGGATGGCCGCCGCGGCCCACTAACCCGCTGCGAGGGAGATCCCGTTGAGTACCGAGCTCTCATCCGCTGCTACGCCTCATCTGCGCCGGGTCCTGGGCCAATGGGACCTCGTTTTGCTCTTCGTTGTTGCGGTTGCGAACGTGAACGTCGTCCCGGTGGTCGCGGCCGGCGGTCCGGTGACGGTGTGGTTGTGGCTCGCGGCGCTGATTCTGTTTTTCTGGCCGCAAGGAATCGCCGTCATCGAGCTTTCCCATCGGTACCCGGGCGAGGGCGGAGTTTATCTCTGGAGCAAGGAAATTTTCGGCGATTTTCACGGCTTTCTGTCCGGCTGGTGCTATTGGACGAACAATGTTTTTTATATACCGACCTTGCTTTTCTACGTTGTCGGCATCTCAGTGTACGTCGGCGGCGCGCGGTTTGCGGCTCTGGGCAATAACCGGATCTTCGTTTTCGTGCTCGCACTCATCCTGCTCTGGTTGATCGTGTGGCTCAATATCCGCGGCCTGGGCGTTGGCAAATGGGTGAACAACCTCGGCGGAATTGGCACAGTCATCGTTGTGGTCGTGCTCGCGGCGCTGGCGGCAGTGCACTGGCATATTTTTGGCCTCAATGTCGCGGCGAAGGATTTCAAAATTGCTGGAGCCGACTGGCATCTGGTCTCCTCGTTCGGGGTAATCTGCTTTGGCCTCGTGGGGCTCGAGCTCGCCTCGGTGATGGGAGACGAAATCCGCGATCCGCGCCGGACGGTGCCCCGAGCCGTCGCCTGGGGTGGAATCCTTTCGGGCCTGCTCTATATCGGCGCGACGCTGGCTGTCCTGCTGGCCCTGCCGAAGAAAGACATCAGCGTCGTCCAGGGAATTTTGCAGGCGGTCACACGAATGGCTTCCGACGTCGGCGTCCTCTGGCTCGTACCGCCGCTGGCCTTCGTCCTGACGCTTGCGATAACCGGAACGACTTCCGCGTGGCTCTCCGGCTCGGCGCGGATCCCGTTCGTAGCCGGACTGGACCGCTATCTGCCGCCGGTGCTTGGGCGGATTCATCCACGATACCGGACTCCCTACGTCGCGCTGATCGTACAAGCGACTCTTTCCTGCCTCTTTGCGGCGATGAGCTTTGTCGGTGCTACGGTCCAAGAGGCTTACGAAATCATGCTCCTGCTGGCCGTCGTGCTTCAGCTGGTTCCGTTTCTTTATATGTACGCTGCCGTAATCCGCATCGCGATGCGCGACGATCTGGGAGACGGCTTCTACAAACGCAGGACGCTGCAGCTCGCAGGAATTTCCGGCCTCGCCACGACGACGATTGGCATCGCCGTTGCATTCGTTCCACCGTCCGATCGCCACGAGTCGCCATGGCTTTTTGAACTGAAGATGCTGGTTGGCTGTGCGTTTTTTGTGGGACTCGCGGTTTTCTTTTTCTGCGTCTATTCCCGCCGCAAAGACCGCGAAAAGGTCCGCGTCTCGGCGGCAGCGCCCCGCGCGCAAGGAGAGCTGCCATGAAGCGCTATCGCATGCACATCCATGGAGAGATGGTCGAGAGCGGAAGCGGGAAGTATTTTCCGGTCTACGATCCCTCCACCGAACAGATCATCGCGGAAGTTCCCGAGGCCGATGAACACGACGTGAATCGCGCCGTCGCTGCTGCCCGCGCCGCATTTGACTCCGGTCCCTGGCCGCAGACGACGGCACAGGAGCGCGGACGAGTCCTGTTCCGTTTGGCCGAACGCGTACGCAAAGAGTCGGCCATGCTCGCGGAACTCGAGGCGCGCAACTCCGGCAAGCCGATCGTCGAAGCGGAATACGACATCACCGATGTGGCGACTTGCTTCGAGTATTATGGCGGGCTAGCGACGAAAGTCCTCGGCCACGTAAATCCCGTGCCGGACAATGCGCTCAGTCTCTCGCTGCGCGAGCCGATCGGCGTCGCCGGCCAGATTATTCCGTGGAACTATCCTTTGCTCATGGCGGCCTGGAAGCTCGCTCCAGCGATCGCCGCCGGGTGCACGTGCGTGCTGAAACCCGCCGAGCAGACGCCGCTGACCGTTCTCGAATTCGCTCTGTGGCTTGGGGATGCCGGTTTGCCCCCGGGGGTCGTCAATCTCATTACCGGATTCGGCGAAGCCGCCGGTGCGCCGCTCGTTCGGCATCCCGGCGTCGACAAAGTTGCATTTACCGGGAGCGCGGCGGTGGGCAAGCAGATTGTCAAAATGTCCGCGGACACGGTAAAACGCGTAACGCTTGAGCTGGGCGGAAAATCGCCCAATATTTTCTTTGCCGACGCCGATTTCGAGGCGGCCGTCGACGGCGCACTCTTCGGCGTGTTCATCAACCAAGGCGAGGTTTGCTCTGCGGGCAGCCGCATTCTTGTCGAGAAGCCGATCTATGCCAAGTTCGTCGAAGCCATGGCGGAGAAAGCCAAACGCATCAAGCTTGGGCCACCGCTCGAACGCGGGACAAAGATGGGCCCGCTCGTCAGCAAAGAGCAGTACGATCGCGTGCATTCTTACCTGGAGATTGGCAAGAAAGAGGCGAAGCTGGCTGCGGGCGGGAAGCGCCCCGCGGCAATGAAGCACGGCTATTACGTCGAGCCGACCGTTTTTTACGACGTGCCGAACTCGGCCCGGATCGCGCAGGAGGAAATTTTTGGCCCCGTCGCGGCGGTGATTCCCTTCGCGAATGAAGCCGAAGCGATCCGCATCGCGAACGATACGCCTTACGGACTCGCGGCGGCGGTGTGGTCGCGCGATATTTTCAGGGCCTTTCGCGTTGTCAAAGCCCTGCGCGCCGGAATCATCTGGGTGAACCACATGCAGCCCACGTACGTCGAAGCCCCCTGGGGCGGCTACAAGCAGTCCGGCTTCGGGCGCGAGCTGGGCCCCTGGGGAATCGAGGAATACCTCGAAACCAAGCAGGTGCACATCAACCTGAACGAACAGCCCATTGGTTGGTACTGATATGCCTACGATTCAACTGCGCACTCCTGTTCCGGGTCCGCGCTCCCAGGAATTGATGCAGCGCCGCGTCGCCGCCGTGCCGCGCGGCTCCTTTCAGGCCACGCCTGTTTTCGTCGCCCGCGCCCAAGGCGCCGTGATCGAAGACGTCGATGGCAATCGCTTGATCGATTTCGCCGGCGGCATCGGATGCCTCAATGTCGGGAATCGCGCCGAACGCGTGGTCGCGGCGTTGCGCGCGCAGCTCGATGCGTTTCTGCATACGTGCTTTAGCGTCACACCGTACGAAGGCTACGTGAAACTTGCCGAGCGGCTCAACGAGATTGTGCCCGGCAACTTCGCCAAGAAAACGCTCCTCGTCAACTCAGGCGCGGAAGCCGTCGAAAACGCCGTGAAGATCGCGCGTGCTTACACGCGCCGGCCCGCGGTGATTTGTTTCGAGGACGCATTCCACGGCCGGACACTGCTGACGATGTCCCTTACGAGCAAGACGCATCCGTACAAGGAAGGCTTCGGCCCGTTCGCGAGCGAAATCTATCGCATCCCCTACGCCTATTGTTATCGCTGCTCGTATTCGCTGCGTTATCCATCCTGCGGCGTCTTCTGCGCGCAGCATCTCGAAGACACGTTCAAGCGCGTCGTGGAAGCGGAGAGCGTTGCCGCCGTGATTGCTGAGCCGGTGCTCGGCGAAGGCGGTTTCGTTGCGCCGCCCCCGGAGTTCTTTCCGGTCGTCCAGGACATCTGCCGAAGGCGCGGCATTCTGTTCATTGCAGATGAAGTGCAAACGGGGCTAGGACGCACGGGAACGATATTTGCCTGCACACGCTACGGAGTCGTTCCGGACATCCTGGTCACTGCAAAATCTCTGGGCGGGGGCCTGCCGCTGGCTTCGGTGACCGGCCGTGCGGAAATCATGGACGCTCCCTGCGTGGGCGGGCTGGGGGGAACCTTCGGTGGAAATCCCCTGGCCTGTGCGGCAGCACTGGCGGTCATCGATTCGCTGACCTCGGACGGCTTGCTCGATCGCGCCGAGCGCCTGGGAGAGCGGTTCGCTGAGCGCGCTCGCGGCTGGCAAAAACGCTGGCCGGTGATCGGCGAGATTCGCGGCCTTGGGGCCATGCAAGCCATCGAACTCGTGCGTTCGCCGGAAACGCGTGAACCAGCCAAAGAACTCACCGAACAGATCGTGCAAGCATGCTACGAACGTGGAGTGATTCTGCTGTCTGCAGGGACGTACGGGAATGTGCTCCGATTGCTGGTTCCGCTGGTCATCCGCGACGACGAATTCGACGAAGGACTCGGCGTGCTCGAGACGGCGATCGCGTCGGTTTGCGAATCCCGCGCGACCACCAATCCACGAAAATCAAAATCTGGATCTTCAACAAGCAGCTAATGTTCCTTGGCATCAGTGCGGAGGTGTTTTATGGCTACGAGCGCTATCGGTCCGTTCCGCAAAATCGGTTTTCTACTCGACGGCCGATGGATGCAAGACGGTGAGCCCTTCGATGTGCTCTCGCCTTTCAATCGCGTAGTCGCCGGAACCGCTTATCGGGCCACCGCGCACCATCTGGAGGCGGCCATCGTCGCCGCGCAGCGAGCTTTCAACGTCACGCGTCACATTCCTGCGCACGAGCGGCATCGCATTCTGCAAGCTGTGGCGAACGGCATCGCCAGGCGGCACGATGAGTTCTCGACTACGATGGCCCTTGAGGCGGGCAAACCGATTCAAGCGGCGCGCGCCGAAGTCGAGCGCGCTGTGCTGACGTTCACCGTGGCCGCTGAAGAATCGGCGCGTATCGGCGGCGAGTGGATTCCGCTCGACCGCACTCCCGCAGGCGCGGGCCGGGCGGCAATCGTCAGGCGATTTCCCGTTGGACCCGTCGCGGCCATCACTCCATTCAATTTCCCACTCAATCTTGTCGCCCACAAAATCGCCCCGGCAATCGCCGCGGGTTGCACAATCGTGCAAAAGCCGTCGCCGCACGCGCCGCTGTGTTCGCTCATGCTGGCAGAGCTGGTCGAGCAGGCCGGCTGGCCCGCAGGCGCGTTGAATGTGTTGCCGCTATCGAACGACGACGCACGCAGCATGGCCGCGGACGAGCGATTCAAATTGCTCACATTCACCGGGAGCGCGACGATTGGCTGGGAGCTGAAGCGCATCGCCGGAAAGAAGCGCGTCACGCTGGAACTCGGCGGCAATGCCGGCTGCATTGTACATTCCGACGCGGCACTCGACCATGCGGCCGAGCGCATCGTTGCGGGCGGCTATTCCTATGCGGGCCAGAGCTGCATTTCAGCCCAGCGCGTCTTCGTGCAACGCTCCGTCGAGGAACAGTTCACGGAAAAGCTTTTGGCGCGCGTCGCAGCGTTGAAAGTGGGGGACCCGTTGGATCCGACGACCGACGTTGGTCCGCTGATCAATGAAGACGCCGCCGCGCGCGTTTCGCAGTGGGTGGATGAGGCGGTTGCGGGCGGCGCCAAAGTTTTGGCCGGCGGCCACGGAGGCAGGACGCTCTACCAGCCTACGGTGCTGACGCACGCGCGCCCGGAAATGAAAGTGACCTGCGAGGAGATTTTCGGTCCGGTTATTGTGATCGAGCCGTATGACGATTTTGCGGATGCGCTTTGCCGCGTCAATGATACGCGCTACGGTCTGCAGGCGGCTGTTTTCACCACGGACATCCGGTTGTTGTTTCTGGCGTTTGAAGAGCTCGAGGTCGGCGGCGTGATTGCCAACGATGTGTCGAGTTTTCGCATTGACCACATGCCCTACGGCGGCGTGAAAGATTCTGGTTTCGGCCGAGAAGGCTTGCGGTACGCAATCGAGGACATGACCGAGCTTCGCCTGCTCGCACTTCACATGCACTGATTCGCGGCGACCACTACACAAATCGATTCCCGCCAGGCGAACGGTCAGCCTAATAAAGTAAATGGACAAATGCGAGGCGCTCCCCAAGCCGGATTCTCAACAACCATCCGCTTCGGAGCTAATTGTTCGCTTCGGATTCAATGTTGATCCGGCCGAGGTCGAGGCAGTTGTGAGCGCCCATCCCGCGGTCGTGCGGTCCGCCGTGATTGGCCGGCCGGTTGAACGAGCCGACGGAGACGAGGGGATTGTTGCGTTCGTTCAGCGGTTGCCAGGCTCGCCGCTCACGGCAAATAAGTTGGCGGAGCATGCAGCGCGGTACCTTGCGCCGTACAAGCGTCCGTCGCAGGTCTTGTCCATCCCCGCGATGCCGGTGACTTCGATCGGAAAAATTGCGAAGGATGAGCTTTCAAAAAATGACCTCCCTACGGCAATCACGCACGGCGACGACCCGCCACGGAACACCTATACCACCCTTCCTGATTCCCGCGCCGTGAATCACATCTCACTTTTACGTTCGCAATGTTCACAACGTTCACGCTGTGCCCGCTCGCGCAAGGCAGCCGTGGGCGCACACGGGATACTTTATTCTTTGTCTCACGGGAGGACCCGCATCCCCGCGTCCTGGCCATCAGGGCAAAACTCACAGGCATGCAGGAGTTCACGGGACGGAAGAAGATCCGCAGAGCGCC
>Ga0307372_10004930_pt1 | contig 20326 bp, 19 predicted proteins | sample OX1MG_FD_202533 | JGI IMG/M metagenome (GOLD analysis project Ga0307372, IMG submission 202533) | Soil microbial communities from Risofladan, Vaasa, Finland - OX-1 | ecosystem: Environmental > Terrestrial > Soil > Coastal area > Acid sulfate soil | place: Finland: Risofladan, Vaasa | collected...
TGGGATCTCCGTGGGATTGTCGAACGCCAGTGGCACCCTAATCTTCGAAACGCCTTCGTTTTAATTGTAGGGCGGGTGGGGATCGAACCCACGACCGAGGGATTGTGAGGTAGGAGCACACGGTCGGACTGGTCCGATGGTGTCAACTGGTCCGAATTTGAAAGAAATCTTGTCCGGTGGTGTTGGATTGGTCCGGCGGTGTCGAATTGGTGTGTGGGATGAAACGTGGGATTCCTCGGGGCATATTGCGCCAGACTCGACGCCTACTCGAGACAGAATTCATTGCCCTCGGGATCTTGAAGCACAACCCAGCCACCGGGCGCCTTCTGGCGCCGATCGTCAAGTACCCTGGCACCCAGGCCGACGATCCGAGCAAGCTCCGCGTCGTATGCGGCGTCGTCGTCACCCTCCGCCGCGATGTCGGGATGAACCCGACTCTTCGTTGGCTTCGGTTCTGAAACAGCGACGAACACGAACCTCGGACAGGTGTCCTCTCGCTCAGCTACGAAAAAGTATGGATTCCCCGGTGAGTCCGAAAAGGTGGCTGGCCAGCCCAGGACAGCAGCCCAAAACTCCGACATACGTTCAGCGTCGATGCAGTCGAATGTCACGTTAAGCAGAGAAGATGCCACGGACGCATACTGTAGAAGGCGATCTCGCAGAAGGTCTGGCGGCGAAGGTAATTGTCGGCTCGCGGAAGTCCGCCGACGAAACCGCTCGCAGTGGCGGCCTGGAACCCAAGCGCATTGGAACTACCCCAATTTGTTGCCGCTTGGTAGGGCCGGTGGGGATCGAACCCACGACCGAGGGATTATGAGGTGGGAGCAAATGATCGGACTGGTCCGGTGGGGTCGGACTGGTCCGAATTTGAAAAGAATCCTGTCCGTTGGTGTCGGTTTGGTCCGGTGGCGTCGTTCTGGTATGTGGGATGAAACGTGGGATTTTCGACGTCGTGTCATCGCACAGTGCGAGTTCAGTTCGGGGGCCCGACGTCTGCGCCCTGCTACCAGGCACTGGCGGTTACCAGACTGAGCGAGGCTTCGTGTCAGAGCGCCGACCCAAATGGACTCCGAGTGCTTAGATCCGAATTATGCGCCGCCGGCATCTAGAAAACGATCACGTGCATGCAGTTTGCGGTTGTGACACAAGAAAAGCACTTGGAGTGGAGGCCGATTGTCATACGATCGAAAGGCATTAGTCAATCGGTCGGAAATGCGAGTCCCCAGAGGATCCTGAATGGGTTTCAAAGTAGTGCTAAGCATTGGCAGTACGAAGAAAGTTTGCATCAAGAGGACATCTTATGAAAACTCGGGTAGCACTAGTCTTCGCCGCTGTCACTCTCGGCTTGACTTCTCTCGAAGTCAATTCAGCAGCTGCCACGACAATACGAGTCAACGCTTCGGGCGGTTGGGTGTCGATCTCCGCATCAATTAAGGACAGAACAGCGAGAACATGCAACTGGTCGTCGAGACCAAAGATTCCGGGTTTCAACGCAACCGATCCGTGTCAAACCCGGAACGGTAAAGTCATCCGGTCGGCCCATTTCAACGCAAACACGACAACGCGACCGAAAATCTACGCCATTACTCTGACCATTCACGGAAAGACCGTCACTCTTGATCACTGGAAGGTCATCGAGGCTGCAAGAGCTACACCGCCGACCACAACGACAACAACATCTACTACAACTACAACGACTGTGCCGGGATCGGGTTATCTGCTGACCTGGCCACGTCCTCCTGCGTGCCCGACCAGCGCTGCTGACGCCGACGTTTGTGACGTTGCGTTCCTTGTCGGCGGAACCTTTCAGGTATCAGCCGGCGAGAACATCCTGTTCAACATAGGTTGGGCCGACGCCACGGAGCAATCGTGTGACGCGTACGCGAGTAACACGACCACAACAATGACAATCGCTGGGCAGGCTGTAGAGGTCGTCAGTGATCCCTGCCAATTCGTTGCCTCCGGCGCCGGGATCTCGAACCTTTGGGTATTTGACGCGCGCTATCTCAGCCCTCCACTGCCACCCGGCACGTATTCTGCGAGCGCGGTGATCGTCATTCATGCTCCTGTTCCTTACACGACCGACTGCCCGCCCACGCAGTCCCCCTGTTCGTTGCCGGCGGGAACGGAGACGTTTCCGGTGTCTGTCACCGTGTCCTGAACCGGGCAGGGCTTTGGAAAGCCTTTGTACTACTAGTAGGGCCGGTGGGGATCGAACCCACGACCGAGGGATTATGAGTCCCCTGCTCTAACCACTGAGCTACGGCCCTATCGCCGGGCACCGAATCATCGCGGTACGTCGGAAATCTCCACCCAAGGTAACAGCAACCGTTATATCGAGAGCATCCACGGTGACGCACCTCTTGTACGCCGGTGTCGCGTCAAAGGGGAAGTTGTTTCGGCATCCAGACTTCGCTGCGAGGAGCGAACTGTTCAGACTTGCATTTGAATATGGAAACTCGCCATAGACCGCGAACTCCTTACGTGGTTCGGAGAACTTGAAATTGTTTGCTAACCAACGGCCGATCCAACGACGTGTCGGGTTGCGGTTGGGATCCGGGGCAGTGCGTCACCCCACTGCTTGAGGCGATGTTGCTTGACCATCGCGAAGAGAACTAGAACCAAGACGACGACACTGCCCGCGGTTAGCGCGACGCCGATCATGAAACTCGACGACGCCCTCGCGCACTCGACTCCCGCCACTGTTCCGTTGACCTGACTGGCGTACGAACTGCACAGCGCCACCTGCGAGTGACCGAGCGACCACGTCCACATCCCCACGCCGGCCGTGAGGATGCTCAAAAAGACCGTAACTTTTCGAATCACACTCCAGACTTACACAAACAATATCTTTTATTGGTTAGTTGACGGAAGGTTGCGACCGCGTCGTGATTGCGTCCTGGGACGGTACTCGGTCGTGCGAGTTTGGGCTCCCAGAGCAGGGCTCCCAGAGCAGGGCTCCCAGAGCAGGGCTCCCAGAGCAGGGCTCCCAGAGCAGGACTCGAACCTGCAACCTAGCGATTAACAGTCGCTTGCTCTGCCAATTGAGCTATCTGGGAAGGCGCCCGAAGGCACACGAGACACTAGCACCGGTCACTTCGTTACTGGCTGGCGAACCACGCGCGAAGTCGCTCGGCCGACGGGCTTTCGCGCACCGCGCGACGGCACCTTTCGAGCCGTTTCGACAGCGCCTGGCGGCTGATCCCGCGACCACGAGCGATCTCTTCCAGCGAAGCGGTGTGAAACGTGTATTGCCAGAATGAGTCGAAGTCGTCGCCGCAGAGTCGTCGAAGTTCGTCGATCACCCACGCCGGCGCGTCAGAAGGATCGGCCGGTTGACGCACGTCAATCGACTCGTCCATCGCGGATGGTTCGAATCGTCGGGCTTCGAGGTCGCGCACCATCTGGATGATCTCGGTGGCCTTAGCAGCCGACACTCCGAGTTCTCGCGCCACTGAACGCGCGGTTGCCGGATGAGTTGGAGTCGCTCGTTCAAGCTTCTGGACCGCGAGGACCTGGCGCATCTCGGTGTCGGTCAGGCCCGCTTGCTGTTGAACTGCTTGATTCACGAGCTTCATGATCCAGTAGTTCGCGTACGTCGAAAAGCGCGTGCCCTTTTCCGGGTCGAATCGGTGCAGGGCGTTGACCAGGCCTTCGACGCCGGCGGCTTCGAGATCCTCGTTGCCGAATCGATATCCACGCTCCATGACCCGAACTCGCACCAATCCGCACGTGGCTCGCAACAAACGCGACTCAGCTTCTTGGCCGGCGTGGCGAACCCGACGGAGCCCCCTACGTTCCACTTCGTCCGACGTTCCCGCGTCCAATTCGGTCGCCGCCTCCCGACCGCGTTGGATGACGGGGTAGAGACGCCGCTCCTCGTCAACGCTGAGAGGGGACGTCATATTCAGCCCACCGATTACCCCGCGTGACTCACTCACGGGCTGGAAGCAGCAGTGCGCGCCAGCAGCCAGTCGCGCAGGTCGTCCTCGGCAACGTCGCTGTGGGCCGACTCGAGTAGGTCTAAACGGGCCATCACGTCGTCAATCGTCGCCTTGGCCGTCTGGGGCGACATCGAGCCGTCACGCATCTCGCGCTCAACGACTCGAAGTTCCAGAGGAATCGCCGCGCGCAGCAACTGGGCCACGACCGCCGTGACGTCGCTCGAGCTGTATTCGCGGTCCATGTCGTCAACGACCAGCTGACTCAGAACATTGGCCGCAACGTCGTCGCCATCGCGGAGCATTTCGTCGATGATCTCCGAAGCTGGTCGACCGGTCTCGAGCCCCTCGAAGACCGAACGCTGGACCTCGTTCACGAAGTACACCGCGTGCAAGCGACCGCGAACCTCCGCGGCGCAGTGGTACCGAAGTCGCAGGGCTTCGTAGCCGGGGCGGGGCATCGAACCGGTGGCGTCCGGTGCGGTCTCCCGCTCTTTCACGACCGTCGCTGTCTTGGCGGGTGCCGTCTGAGGCGGGCCGCCTCGCACAATCTCGGACAGTCGCGTACGCAGCGTCGCCGACTCCAGACGGAGCCGATCAGCCACGTCCATCACGTACTGGTCGCGCACCAGCTCGCTCGGGTGCTCGGCTAAGACCGGGAGGGCGGCCTCCCCCGCGCGGGCCCGACCCTCGGGAGTCGCCAGATTGGCCGCGTCGAGCACGCGGTCGAGCCGAAAACGAAGGAAGGGTACGGCGTCGGCCACCGCCCGGCGCAAGGCCTCCGGGTCGCTCCGGGCCAGGTCGGCCGGATCGCTCCCCGGCGGTAACTTGGCCACCGCGACGTCAACTTCGTGTTGTCGCTCCCACTGATAGACCGAGGCCGCCGCACTCTGACCGGCCGAGTCCGCGTCGTAGGCCAGCACGATGCGCTTGGCGAAGTTGCGCATCACGCGAAAGTGCTCTTCGCCCAGGGCCGTCCCGCAGGTGGCCACGGCCCGCGGCATCTCGGCCGCGAAGAAGGCAATGACGTCGGTGTAGCCCTCGCACACGACGATCTCGCCCGAGCGGATCACGTCATCCTTGGCCCAGTTGAGTGCGTAGAGGGTCCGGCGTTTGGAGTAGATCGCGGTTTCGGGGCTGTTCTTGTACTTGGGCTCTTCTCGACCGTCGACCCGTACGGGTGCGCCCGGCATGATCCGTCCACCGACCGCGATGGGTTTGCCCGAAGGATCCAGAATCGGGAATATCACGCGGGCGCGCAACGCGTCCTGGCGTCGCCCGCGACGGTTGACGAAGCCCAGCCCGGTGCCTTCGAGCACCTTGGCGCTCAGGTTCAACGACGTCGACAGCGCGTCCCACTCGTCGGGAGCCCACCCGAGCTGGAACTCGCGGGCCAGTCCCCCGTCGATCCCTCGCTCGCGCAGGTAGTCGCGGGCGGGTCGAGCGTCAGGCCCGGTGAGGAGCCGTTCGTGGTACCAGGCAACGGCCCGAGCCATCGCGTCCAGGAACTCCTGGCGCTCCTTGCGAGCCGGACCGCTGGCACCCTCCTCGTGAAGCTCGATGCCCGCTCGGTCGGCCAACTGACGCACGGCGTCAACAAAGTCAAGGTGCTGAATCTCGCGCACGAACGTGATCTGGTCGCCCGAGGCTCGGCACCCGAAGCAGTAGTAGCGACCTTCCTCGGCGTTCACCGAGAACGACGGCGTCTTCTCGGCGTGAAAGGGGCAGAGCCCACTCCAACTTCGACCTGACTTCTTGAGTGCCACGTGCTCGGAGATGAGGGCCACGATGTCCGTAGCCGATCGCACCTGGGCGATCTCGCTCTCCGAAATGGTCACGACTTGAAGGTACCGCCTGGGCGTCATGGCTCGGCCGAGGGCGTCGCGACCGCTCTCTAGACTCGCACCCATGTCCGACTTCGCCGTAGAGACCGTCGACCTGGTGCGCACCTTCAAAGATGGCGAAGTGCGCGCCCTCGCCGGTGTGAGCCTGCACGTCCCGCGCGGTCAGGTGTTCGGACTCCTCGGACCCAACGGATCGGGTAAGACCACGATGATCCGCATCCTGTCGACGATCCTGTCACCGACGTCCGGTACGGCCACCGTCAACGGTTTCAACGTCGCCACGCACGCTGACGAGGTCCGGCGCAGCATCGGACTCGCCGGTCAGAGCGCCACGGTCGACGAGAACCTCACGGGCTTCGAGAACCTGCGAATGGTGGGCATGCTGAACCACCTGCCCCGCAACGTGGTGATACCCCGAGCGCGCAAGCTCTTGGAGGACTTCGGGCTGAGCGACGCTGCAAATCGAACGTGCAAGACGTACTCCGGAGGCATGCGCCGGCGCCTCGACGTGGCGGCCGCGCTCGTAGCCGACCCGCCCCTGCTCTTCCTCGACGAGCCGACCACCGGGCTCGACCCGCAGAGCCGACAAGACCTCTGGTCGATGATCGAGCGACTGGTCGAAGGAGGCGTGACGGTCCTGCTCACCACCCAGTACTTGGAAGAAGCGGACCGTCTCGCCCACCAGCTCGTGGTGCTCGACCACGGACACATCATCGCGGAGGGGACACCACAGGAACTCAAGACACGCCTCGGCGCGACAGTGCTCTCCTTGACCTTCGCCAACACGTCCGATGCCACACGAGGCGTTGAAATAGTTCGCGACCTGTCCGAAAAGCCTGCCAACGTGGACGGCTCCACGGTCGAACTGACAATCAACGCTGGCCCGGCGGCCGCGGCCGAAGCGATGCGCCGACTCGACGGCGCCGGGCTGACCATTACCGGACTTATGCTGCGCGAACCGAGCTTGGACGACGTCTTCCTAGACCTCACTGGTCACAAGACCGAGGAGGACACCGCCGACGCCATGGTGTCCGCCGGCCGATCCGGACGGAGGTCGCACTCATGACGACAACTGCAACGCTCACGCCAACGACACCCGCGACGGCCCCTCACAAGAGTTCGCTGCGGTGGGCGGCGAGCGACGTCTTTGTGATTGCTCGGCGCGATCTGCTGGCCATGATCCGGATCCCCACCGCCGTGGTGTTCATGTTCGTCCAGCCAATCATGTTCGTCCTCCTATTTCGCTACGTCTTCGGTGGGGCGATCCATACCCAGGGCATCACCAAGGGCCAGTACGTCAACTATCTGATTCCCGGGATCCTCGTGCAAACCACGATCTTCGGCGCGATCAACACCGCCATAGGTCTGGCCGAAGATCTGCAGAAGGGCCTTATCGAACGGTTCAAGGCGCTCCCGATGGCCCGACTCGCGGTGCTCGGCGGACGAACGGTGGCCGACTTGGCGCGCAACGTGCTGGTCGTGCTGATCATCACGGGAGTCGGATTTCTGGTGGGCTTTCGACCTGGCGGCGGTTTCATCTCGTACGTCGAGGCGAGCCTGCTCATGCTCTTCTTCGCCTACTGCCTGTCGTGGGGTTTCGCGTTCATCGGCCTATCCGCACCTAACTCCGAAACAGCTCAAGCGATGGCGTTCCCACTCGTCTTTCCGTTGACCTTCGCGTCGAACGTCTTCGTCCCGCTCAACGACATGCCGAGCTGGCTCCAGGTGTTCGCCCGCAATCAGCCAGTGTCCCAGGCCGCCGAAGCCGTTCGTAGCCTCATGCTCGGCGGGCCAATTGGCAACTCCGTGTGGCTGACCCTTGCCTGGGGCCTCGGGGCACTCTGCGTGTTGACGCCGCTCGCGACGCGACGATACAGCCGGACCGACTAGGCCGTGGAAACCGCCCTCGACGCCACGGCGCTCCAGGAGATCCTCGCCACCTCATTCCCTAGCCACGACGTTCCGATCATCGAATGGGTCGGGCACGACACCGTGACCGTCGTGTTGCCGGTATCACACCTCCACGGCCGCCCGGGCGGAACGCTGTCGGGACCCGCCATGATGATGCTCGCCGACACGACTGCGTGGGTCGCCATCCTCTCTCGCGTCGGTCCCCGCCTGCTCGCGGTAACCACGAGCCTGCACATCGATTTTCTTCGAAAGCCCACGCTCACCGACCTCGTGGCCCAGGGCCGTCTGCTCAAGCTCGGCCGCTCGCTCGCGGTGGTCGACGTGGAGCTCTTCTCACGTGGTGACCGCGAACTCGTGGCCAAGGCCCAGGTCACCTACTCGCTGCCGCCGTCGGAGGACAACGTCGCGCCCTAGCGCGCTCGGCGCGTCGCACGCACGCCGACCATCGTCATCGGTACGTCGTGCACGCCCCCTGGCGCGGCCCGTTGTAGCTCTTCGCGCGCCCGCTCGCCGAGAACGGTTCGTTCGTCGGCGTCACGCACGATGGCGGCCGAATAGGTCTGAAGTAGTCCGAGGAGTTCCTCCTCGGTGCGTCGCCACACCCACGGCACCGCGAACGACTCCATGTCGACGAAGGGCTCCGCCAGGTCCTCGTGCGCTTGGGACGCGTGGCGACCCGCGTCATCGGGCGGTGTGCGGTCCTCACTGCGTCCCGAGTCCGCAAGCTCTTCGAGCCAGTGACGTTCACGGTCCAGGCCATTGCCCAGGATGAACAAGCGCCCGTGGTCGCGCAGCACCCGGGCGAATTCGTTGGCCGATGATGGCTGAGCGAACCAGTGCCAGGCCGACGACGTGACAACCACGTCGAAGGTGGCCTCAGCGACGGGCAGGTCCTCGGCGACGCCGATGAGCACACGCACCGACGGCGATCGCCGCTCCAGAACAGCTCGCATCCCGGGGTCCGGTTCGACCGCGGTCACGGTGGCGCCCAGCGACAACAGGTACCGCGTCACCAGTCCGGTGCCGGCGGCGACGTCCAGGACGTCGAGTCCGTGAATCGGGCCGAGGTGCTCGGCCAACCCCGGCGGCGGCGAGGGTCGGTAGAGGTCGTAGAGCTCGGCTACCGCACCGAAGGAACGCGCGCGGTTCACGAGACGCGCAGTCGTCCCGCCAGTTCGCCAACCAGCGCGTCGATGGAGACCCGAACTTGGGCAGTGGTGTCGCGATCGCGCACGGTGACCGCGTGGTCCTCCAACGAGTCAAAGTCCACGGTCACGCACAGCGGCGTCCCGACCTCGTCCTGGCGCCGGTAGCGACGCCCGATCGATTGGGTCACGTCGTAGTCGCACACGAACTCACGTCGCAGTTGGTTCGCCACCTCGCGGGCCACGCCCTCGAGTTCAGGCTTCTTGGAGAGTGGCAGTACCGCGACCTGGAAGGGCGCGAGGCGCGGGTCTAGTCGCAGCACGACGCGCGTCTCGCCCTCGATCACGTCCTCGTGGTAGGCGGCCAGCAGGAAGGCCATCATCGCGCGGGTCGATCCGACCGCCGGCTCGATGGTGTAGGGGGTGTAGCGCTCACCCGACGCCGTGTCGAAGTATTCGAGACGCACCCCAGAAGCCGTCGAGTGCTTGACCAGGTCGTAGTCACCGCGGTTGGCCACACCCTCAAGTTCGTCCCATCCCCAGGGGTAGAGGAACTCGATGTCGGTCGTTCCACGCGAGTAGTGCGAGAGGTCCTCGGGCGCGTGCTCGTGACGGCGCAGCTGGTCGTCGGGGATTCCGAGGTCGACGTACCAGGCGAAGCGTTCTTCGATCCAGTAGCGATGCCACCGCTCGGCGTCGCCCGGGGCGACGAAGTACTCCAACTCCATGAGCTCGAACTCGCGGGTGCGAAACACGAAGTTCTGCGGGGTGATTTCGTTGCGAAAGGACTTGCCGACTTGGGCGATGCCGAAGGGCGGACGGCGCCGGGTGCTGGTCAGCACGTTGAGGAAGTTGGTGAACATGCCCTGGGCCGTCTCCGGGCGCAGGTACGTCGTGGCGCCCTCGCCCTCCACGGGGCCGGCCTCGGTCTTGAACATCAGGTTGAAGGCGCGCGGCTCGGTGAACTCGGTGGAGCCGCAGTTGGGGCAGACCCCGTCGATCTTGTCGGCGCGCCAGCGTTCTTTGCACCTCTTGCAGTCGACCAACGGGTCCGTGAAGGTCTCCAGATGCCCGGACGCCGCCCACACCGCGGGCGGGCCGAGGATGGCGGCTTCGAGTCCCACGACGTCGTCGCGCTCCAGGACCATCGAACGCCACCACGCTTGGCGCACGTTGCGCAGCATGTTGACTCCGAGCGGGCCATAGTCGTACGTGGAGCGAAATCCGCCGTAGATCTCCGCCGAGGGAAAGACGAAGCCGCGCCGCTTGGCCAGATTGATGACCTTGTCGAGCAGGTCAGGGTCGCGCGGCATCGAGTCCATCGACCAAGGTTACCGGGTCAGTTCTCGCTCCTTAGCCGGACGATGACCTGGTTGGCGAGCAGTCGCCCGCTCGGCGCGAGGGTGACGACGCCGTCATCGACCTCGACGAGGTGCGCGATCTCATCTAGTGACGCAAAGGCCTCGACCGGCACCCCGCGTCGTGTGCGTAGAGCGAGCGAGTCGCGTTCGAAGTGTCTCGTCGCGTCGTCGAGCACCTCGACGCCGGCGACGGGACTCTCACCGCGCGAAATCAGTTCGATGTAACGGTCCGGCGTGCGCACGTTCCACCACCGGCGACCGGCGCGGTGCGAGTGGGCCGCCGAGCCGAAGCCCACGTAGTCACCCTGGTCCCAGTAGACGTGGTTGTGACGGCACTCGTGGCCGGGCCGGGCCCAGTTCGAGATCTCCTCCCAGAGATAGCCGGCCGACTCGAGGGTTCGCCCCACCAGCTCGTACGCGTCGGCGGTGGCGTCCTCGTCCGGGTGACGCGCCGGGTCGCGACCCAGCGGCGTCCCGGGCTCCGGAGTCAGCGCGTAGCAGCTCAGGTGCGGTGGCGGGTGTTCGAGGGTGAGCAGGTCGTCCAGAGTCACCGCGACGTCGTGCAGTGTCTCGGCGCGCGAGCCCACGATCAGGTCCATGTTCCAGGTGGTGAAGCCCGCCTCGGTCACGGCGCGCGACACCTCGCGATGCGCCATCGTGCCGTGGCGTCGCCCGAGGTCGGCCAGCACCGCGGGGCGCGTCGACTGGACGCCGAAGCTCATGCGCGTTACTCCGCCAGCGCGATAGGCGGCCAGACGATCGGCACTCGCGTCCTCCGGGTTGCACTCGACCGTGACCTCGGCGTCGCGAGTTCGCGGTATCGCGTCCAGGATGCGCACGAGCTGGTCAGGCGCAATCCGTGTCGGCGTTCCGCCGCCGAAGAAGACCGACGTCGCGGTCGGCAGGCCGTCGGCGACTGCATTGCGCACGTCGGCGAGCACCGCCTCGACGTAGGCGTCACGCAGGTGATCACGGTCGGCGTACGTCGCGAACGCGCAGTAGTCGCAACGGTGCGCGCAGAAGGGTACGTGGACGTACACTCCGAAGTCTGTCGGTGCGGGGCTCACGACGTCCTGGGACCGGCGAGCGGCGGCGTCGAGCGTGCGGCGCGCAGACGGCGCCCGAAGTGTTGTTCGATCGATTCGGTCGCGATCGCGTTGACCTCACCAGCGCCCGCCGGGTCATTCTCTCGCAGCGCGGCCCCTAGGTCGCCACTCACCAGTCGTCGCATGAGGGTGAGGGCCTCGGCCGAGATCGGACGGCCCATACGGCAATTCGCGCACAGCGCCCCGCCAATCTGCGCCTCGAAGGCAACGAGGGGTCCCCCACGACCGCAGTTCACGCACTCGTCAACCACCGGCGCGGAGCCGTCCAGGCCCAGGAGGCGCAGGGCGAACGCCGCGGGCACGAGGGTCGGCTCGAACTCCGCGACGTCGAGAGCCCCCAGGACCCGAACTAGCAGCTGGAAGATCCCTTCATCGGCAATGTCTTCAGCCGGGATGGCGTCGACAATCTCGACCACCGCGTAACCCGCGGTGATGCGCTCGTACGACGAGCGCAGAGTCGACAACCGCTCGAGGTGTTCGACGTGCTTGGCGATGAAGAACCCCGAGCGCGTGGCGACCAGGTCGACGCGCACATAGCCCAAGACCTCGAGCGAGCCGCCCAAGCGACTGGTCGCGCGGCGCGCCCCCTTGGCCAGGACGCGCACCTTGCCGTGCTCGCGCGTCCACAGCACCACCGTGCGATCCGACTCGCCCGTGCGGTAGGTGCGCAGGACGACGGCGTCGTCGCGAAACTCGTTCACGACGCGGCGTCGTCCTCGTCGGCATCGTCAAAGCGCGGACGGTGCGGCGTCAGACCGAGGTAGCGATTGAGCTGAAGGCCCAGCCACACCATCACCGCCAGCACCAACGGGACGGCCAAGGGCGCGATGAGGCTGGTGACCCCGTTCAGGGCGAGGATCCAGAGCAGCACGTAGAGCGCCAGCCCAACGATCCAGGTCACGCGGCGCACGTTCACGCGTCGACACCGCCGTAGCGGCGCTCGCGTCGCTGATACTCCTCGATGGCCCGGAAGAGATCCTCGCGGCGAAAGTCCGGCCAGAGGACCTCCGGGAAGACCAGTTCGGAGTAGGCCATCTCCCAGAGAAGAAAGTTGGACATGCGGTGCTCGCCCGACGTGCGCACCACGAGGTCCGGGTCCTTCAGCTCAGGGTGGTAGAGCCGCGCGCGAATCGAGCGCTCGTCAATCTTGGCCGGCGAGACGCCGTCAGCCACGAGCTGGCGCACGGCATCGACGATCTCCGCGCGCCCCCCGTAGTTGAAGGCGATGTTGAGGGTCATCTTGCGGTTGTGGCGCGTCAACTCCTGCGCGTGGTCCATCAGGCGAACGACGCCGCGCGGCACCCGACGGTCGCGCCGGCCCGAGAACGTGATCCGCACGCCGTCGGCGTGCAGTTCGTCCGTGCGACGCGTCAGCAGGCCCCGATTGAAGTTCATCAAGTACCGGACCTCATCCAGCGGACGGCGCCAGTTCTCGGTGGAGAACGCGTAGACGGTGAGGGCCTTCAGGCCCACATGCAATGCACCGTACGTGGTGTCGAGCAGCGCCGTCTCGCCCGCGGCGTGACCCTCGGTGCGCGGAAGGCCCCGGCGCTGGGCCCAGCGACCGTTTCCGTCCATCACGATCGCCACGTGACCGGGCACGGCGCGAAGGTCGAGCGAGGTCGGCAGAGCCGTCGGACGCGGGTCGGGCATAGACAAAACTTAGTTCTTGACCCTTCGAAGCCATCCCGAGAGCGACCCCTAGAGTCGGCGCGTGCGCTCCTTCGATCCCGACGAAGACGACCCGTACATTGAACCGAGCGTCGAGGACGGCGCGCACCTCGACGACGACGTGGTCCAGATCGACGTGGACGCGGCGCTGGCGCTGCTCGAGCGCGTCACGGCGGACCTCCCGGGCGGTGGTGAGCACCGAGAGGGCCAGCGCGAGATGGTGCGCCTCATCGTGGCGGCGTGGTCGCGAGCGCGTCCCGCGGCGATCGAAGCCGGGACCGGCGTGGGCAAGTCGCTCGCCTACCTGGTGCCGGCGGCGCTCGCTGGTCGACGCGTCGTCATCGCCACGGCGACGAAGAACCTCCAGGATCAACTAGCGACCCGCGACGTGCCGGCGGTGGCCGCACACGTGCCGGGACTTCGCGTCGCGGTGCTCAAGGGCCGCAGCAACTACCTGTGCCGCAACCGCGCCGGCGGAGTGGGCGGCGCCCATCTGAGCTTCGACGACGGCGAGAGCGTGCCGCGCGGCGTCGCCAACCAGATGCGCCGGATCCTGGCGTGGTCCAACGAGACCGCCACCGGCGACCGAGACGAACTGACCTTCGAGGTCGACGAGCGAGCCTGGCGGGGGTTGTCGGTCACGCCCCAGGAGTGTCTCGGGCGTACGCAGTGTCCTCAGGGGTCCACCTGCTTCGCCGAACTAGCCAAAGACCGCGCCAGCGAGGCCAACCTGCTCGTCGTCAATACCCACCTCTACGGCGCGCACCTGGCGTCGGGCTCCATGTTGCTGCCCGCCCACGACCACGTCGTCTTTGACGAGGCTCACGAGGCGATCAACATCTTCGCGTCACTGCTGGGCACCACGCTGACGGCATCGCGGCTGCGATCGCTCGCCGGCGCGGCCCGTCCCCAGCTACTCGAAAACGTGCGCACGCGCTGCGACGAGTTGGTCGCCGCGGCCGACCGCCTGAGCAACGCCCTGGAGGCCCAGTTCGACGCCGGAGACCTCACCGGCCTCGGCGAGGACGTCACAGCGGCGCTGGCGCGAGCGGGAGAACTCGTCGTCGCGGTGGTCGACGCGCTGCGCGCACTGAACCCCAGCGGGTCTGACGCCGAGGCCCGTCGCACGCGCGCACTCGGACCCGGTATCCATCTCGCCAACGACATGGTGCGGCTCTCGTCGGTGCGCGAGGGAGAGCTCCTCTTCCTGTCGCGCCGCGACCGCGAAGTCACCATCGAGCTCTCCCTGGTCGACGTAGGACCGCGCTTACGCGAGGTTCTCTGGGACCGGGTCACGGCCCTCGCGACGAGTGCGACGCTGCCCGACACCTTGCCCCGTGACCTGGGACTCGACGACGTCGCGGTCCAGCGCGTGGCGAGTCCGTTCGACTACCCGAACAATGCCCTGCTCTACGTCCCCGCCAACTTTCCCGAGCGTCGCGCCGACGCCGCCGAAGCCGCGATCGTCGATGAACTCGTCACGTTGATCGAGGCGGCCGGGGGTCGTACGCTCGCGCTGTTCACCAACCGCCAGGTCATGATCCGCGTCGCCGACCGGGTCGAGCTACGACTCGCAACGCCGGTGCTGGTCCAGGGCACTTTGTCGCGAGGACGGATCATCGAACAGTTCCGCGACGACCCGGCGGCCAGCCTCTTCGCCGTGACGAGCTTTTGGCAGGGCGTCGACGTGCCCGGCCACTCTCTTAGCCTGGTCACCATTGACCGCCTGCCCTTCAGCGTTCCCCACGACCCCTTGGCCGAGGCGCGCCGGGCGCGGTCGCTGCGCCCCTTCTACGACGTCGACCTCCCACGTGCCGCCATGCTCCTGGCCCAGGGGGTCGGACGACTCATTCGCAACCGCGATGACCGTGGAGTGGTCGCGGTGCTCGACACCCGACTCGCCCAGTCGAGCTACCGCGGCGCCCTCTTTCGGCTACTGCCGCCGATGCGCCGCACTCGGGACCGTGACCAGGTGGTCGAGTTCCTGCGAGAACTGGCAGCTCACCAGCCCCTTTCTGACTGACGAGTCCACCGCTCTACGCCCGCGCTGAGTAACCTAGTATTCCACTAGAGATTATAGATAGTCCGGAGTCCCTCTCAATGCACCTCGACTTAGCCCTGATTCTGGGCAGCGCCGTCGTTGGCTTCCTCGTGGGCATGACGGGCCTCGGCGGCGGCGCCCTTATGACCCCCATGCTCGTGCTCCTCTTTGGCGTCTCGCCCTCGACCGCCATTTCGTCGGACCTGGTGGCCGCGCTCTTCATGAAGCCTGCGGGTGTGGCCATCCACTGGCGCCAGCGCACGATCCAAAGACCCGTCGTCAAGTACCTGTGTTACGGATCGGTGCCCGCAGCCTTCGCCGGCACGTTCGTCATGCACCTCATGGGCCAGGGCGCCGCGGCCGAGAGGGATCTCCAGATCGTCCTCGGACTAGCCCTCGTCGCCGGTGCCGTCTCCATGACTGCGCGGTCTTTCCTCGTTCGTCACCACCCCGACACCGGCACGCCGCTCGTGGTGCGCCCCCTCAAGACGGTGCTCATCGGGGTCATCGGCGGCTTCATGGTCGGTCTGACCTCCGTCGGCGCCGGCTCACTGATCCTGGTGCTGCTGCTCGCGCTCTACCCGACCTTTCGCAACGACCACCTCGTGGGAACGGACCTCGCCCAGTCGCTCCCCCTGACCTTCGCCGCCACCGTGGGGACCTTGATCTTCGGCCACGTCGTCTTCTCGCTCACGGCGTCGATCATTGTCGGGGGCGTCCCGGCGGTCATCGTGGGATCCTTCATCTCGTCTCGCTCCACGAGTTACCTCATCCGCCCGGTGATCACCGGCGCGGTCTTGCTCAGCGGCCTCAAGTACCTGGGAATTCCCACAACCGCGCTGGGCATCTCCGCCCTGCCGATCACCGCCATCGTGATCGCCACCATGGTGCGCGTGCACCGCACCCGCATGATCCCCGCGCTGGTGTCGCTGGTCGACCTGACAGAACCAGCTCAGTAACCGAAGCGATCGAGGATCTCGGCGCGCGACTGCCAGTCGCGCTCGACCGAGACCCGCAGTTCCAGGAAGCAGCCCTCGGGCAACTGACGTCGCGCCTCCGTGCCCACCTCTTTCAAGAGCTGGCCACCCTTACCGATCACCATGCCCTTCTGGCTGTCGCGCTCGACGAGGATCTCGACGGTCACGTGGGGCCACTCGAACTCGGTGACCCGGCAGTGGATCGCGTGCGGGAGCTCTTCGCGCATCCTGCGCGCGAGCTGCTCGCGCACCAACTCAGCGATCCACACCGCCTCGGGCACGTCGGACACCTCTTCGTCCGGAAAGAGGAATGGTGACTCGGGCATCGCGTCCGCCACGAAGGACACCAGGGCGGGGACGCCCACGCCGGTGCGCGCCGACACGGCGAAGTACTCCACGCGCTCGGCGGCCGCCTCCTCGCCGTGGTCGGCGGCCAGTGCCTCGACGCGCGCCGCGGCGTTGAGCAGTTGGGCGGCCACGGTGGCGCGCCCGGCGCGGTCGACCTTGTTGACCACGACCACCGGTCGCGGACCTTCACGTCGAGTGGCTTCGAGCATGGTCAGGATGGTCATCGAGTCGCCCGGCCCGATCGCGGCCCCGGCCTCGACGATCGCCATCACGACGTCGACGTCGCTGGCCGCGCCGCGCGCGGTCTCGTTGAGGCGACCGCCCATGGTCGTGCGCGGACGATGCAGTCCCGGGGTGTCGACGAAGATGATCTGCACCTCGCCCTCGGTGAGCACCCCGCGGATCGCGTGTCGCGTCGTGTTGGGACTCGGCGCGGTGATCGAGACCTTGGTGCCCACCATCTGATTGAGCAACGTCGACTTACCGACGTTCGGTCGCCCCAGGATCGCGGCGAATCCGCAGCGCGTCACGTCGCGTGTCTCAGGTTTTCAACGCGCACCTCTTCGATGCGGCGCCCGTGCACGCGCAGCACCGTGAGTCGGTAGTGGCCCGTCTCGAACGAGTCACCCACCCCCGGCACCCCGCCGGCCAGGTCGAGCACCAGTCCGCCCACGGTGTCCCAGCCGTCGCGCGGCAGCTCGAGCTCGTACTCGTCGTTGGCGTCGGCAATGTTCAGCCGACCGCTCAGGGTGATGCCGGCGCTGGGCGAACGGTCGGCCCCGACCGGGGCCTCGGCCGGGTCGGACTCGTCGGTGATCTCACCGACGAGCTCTTCCAGGATGTCCTCCAGGGTCACCAGGCCGGCCGTGCCCCCGTACTCGTCGACCACGACGAACAGGTGACTCTTGGCCCGGCGGATCTCGGTGAGCAGTGACGCCACCTTCTTGGTCTCAGGGACGAACGACGCGACGCCCATGTGGTCGCGCACGAGCTCGTCACCGCGACCGCGTGTGGCTAATGCGGCGAGGTGGCGCAGGTTCACCACGCCCACCACGTCGTCGACGCCCTCGCCGAGCACCGGCAGGCGCGACCGGCCCGACTCGATGGCCAGATCGAGCGCCGCGCGGATGGTGGCGCGGTCGGCCACGTCGACCATGTCGATACGCGGCACCATCACCTCGCGCACGACGGTGTCGCCGAACTCGATGACCGAGTGGATGAATTCTCGCTCTTCAGAGGCAATGACCTCCTCCTCGTGGGCGACGTCGGCCATGGCCAGGATCTCCGAGTCAGTGACGCGCGCCGAGTCGCGAGACGACCCGACGAGGTTGATGACGCTCTGGGCCACCGCGAGCAGCACCCCGGAGATCCACTTGATGGGCCAGAAGCGCAGCATCGCGCTGACGACCGGTGCGGTGACCAACGCCGTGGCGTCCAGGTGCTGGACGGCGAAGTTCTTCGGGATGGCCTCGAAGACGACGAAGATGACGATGACCTCGAGGGCGGTCGCGATGAACACGCCGGCCGCGCCGAAGAGGTGACCGGCTAGGACCCCCACCAACGTCGCCGATATCAGCTGACACATCAGCACCAGCAGGAGCAACGGGTTGAGGAAGGACTCCGGGGACTCGGCCAGGCGCACCAGCGGCCGTGAGCCGCGGCGTCCCTGGTCGCGCAGGGCTCGCGCGCGCGACTTGTTCATCCTCACCAGCGCGGTCTCGGCCATGGCGAAGAATCCCGAGAACATCAGCAGGACGGCGACGACGAGTGCGAGCCCGGTGTCGCCCCCCGACCACATGACGCCGATCACGGGCCGGCCCGGTAGTGGCGGGTGAGAAGCACTTGCTCGCGCGCCTCCATGCGCTCGGCCTCCTCATCCTCGGCGTGGTCCCAGCCCAGTAGGTGCAGGACGCCGTGCACGATGAGGAGCGCCAACTCGTCGTCGGTCGAGCACTCGTGCTCGACGGCGTTGCGCGCGGCCACCGACGGGCAGATCACCACGTCGCCGACGAGTTGAGGTATCTCGGGCATCGGCGCCTCGCCGGGACCGCTGCCGCCGGCGTCCGGCACGCGACCGGAGGGTCCGGGCTCGTTGTCGATGGGGAAGCTGAGCACGTCGGTCGGGCCGTCGAGGCCCATGAACTGGTGGTTGAGCGCGGCGACCGTGACCTCATCGGCGAAGATGAGCGAGACCTCGGCCAGCCCGCGCACGCCCTCGTCGGTCAGCGCCCCGCGCGCGAGGCTGACCCAGCGCTCCAGGTCGATCGGCACGTCGTGCTGCTCGTCGGCGGCGTAGACGTCGATCACGTGGTCTCGCGCTCGTAGGCGGCGACGATGTCGGCGACGATCTTGTGGCGCACCACGTCCTTGGCACTCAGGTGGATGAAGCTGATGCCCTCGACGTGGCCCAGGATGCGCTCGATGCGCTCCATCCCACTGGGCTTGCCGCCCAGGTCGACCTGGGTGACGTCACCGGTGACGACGGCCTTGGAGTTGAACCCGATGCGCGTGAGGAACATCTTCATCTGCTCGGGCGTGGTGTTCTGGGCCTCGTCGAGGATGATGAACGAGTCGTTGAGCGTTCGACCGCGCATGAACGCCAGCGGCGCGATCTCGATGGACCCGTTGGCAATGAGTCGCTGGGACCCCTCGGCGCCCACCATGTCATAGAGGGCGTCATAGAGCGGGCGCAGGTAGGGATCCACCTTGGCCATCAGGTCGCCGGGCAGAAAGCCGAGTCGCTCACCGGCCTCGACGGCCGGCCGGGTGAGCACGATGCGCTGGACCTGGCGCCGGTGCAGCGCCTGGACCGCGGCGGCGACGGCCAGGTAGCTCTTGCCGGTGCCCGCCGGACCGATTGCGAAGGTGATGATGGACGACTCAATCGCGTCGGTGTAGCGCTTCTGGCCCGCGGTCGAGGGCCGCACGGGTTTGCCCTTGGCGCCGCGCACGACTTCGTGGCGCAGGACCTCGCTGGGACGCAGGTCATCCTCGACCATGTCGATGGTCCGGGTGATCTTGGTCGGGTCGAGGGATTGGCCCGCCTCGAGCACCAGGACCAACTCGTCGAACAGACGCAGGACCTTGGCCGCCTCGGGGCCGTCCACCGTGATCTGGTTTCCCTGTACGCGGATCTTGGACTGGGGAAAGGCGCGTTCAATCACGCGTAGGTGCTCGTCACGCGGTCCCAACAGTCCACTCATCAAATGCGTGTTGGGCACGAAGGTGGTCGTCGTCACCGCCTGGTCGTTCCCGGCGTCGTAACTCATCCGGGGGGCCACTCCATACGCCGACCTCCCAACACGTGCAGGTGCAGGTGGGGCACGGTCATCTGGGCGTCGGGTCCGACGTTGAGCACCAGTCGATAGCCGGTGTCGCGCACGCCCTCGATCTCGGCGACACGTTGGGCCAGCAGCACCAGGTCATCGACGATGCCGCCGTGGTCGCTGGCAACTTCATCAGCGCTGGTGATGTGGTCCTTGGGTACGACGAGCACGTGCACTGGCGCCTGGGGAGCCGCATCATGGAACGCGTACGCCCGATCGCTCTGCGCGACGGGTCGAGACGGACTCTCCCCCGCGACAATGCGGCAGAACAGGCACTCACTCATTGGGAGCCCTCATCTTTACCCATCACGGTGCCGGGGAGCGAAAAGCCCCAGCCACCGGCGCCGAAGGACATGAGCGCCGCGGCGACGACCGCGGCGGTTTCGGCACGCAGCACGGTGGGGCCGAGCGACAGGCGTCGTCGGTCGTCGCCCCACTCGTCGCTCTCCCATCCCCCTTCGGGGCCAACGGCCACGGCGTGCACCCCCAGCCACTCGGGTGAACCCGCGACATCGGCGACGCAGACGTTGTCGGGCACGTCGGCGGTGGTGACGGGCTCGCCAACCAATAGGTCGTGCGTGCGCCGACACTGGCCCGCCGCGTCGGCCGCGACGCGGCGCCAGCGCGCGAGCGTGCGCGTGCGCGCGTCACCGTT
>Ga0307372_10004933_pt1 | contig 20318 bp, 20 predicted proteins | sample OX1MG_FD_202533 | JGI IMG/M metagenome (GOLD analysis project Ga0307372, IMG submission 202533) | Soil microbial communities from Risofladan, Vaasa, Finland - OX-1 | ecosystem: Environmental > Terrestrial > Soil > Coastal area > Acid sulfate soil | place: Finland: Risofladan, Vaasa | collected...
GTCCTCGACCGACACCATCTCGAGGACCCGACGGGTGACGAAGACCATGGTGAATGCCGGGTCGCCGAGCGCGTCGGCAGCCGAGACCCAGCGCCACGCTTCGACCTCGCCCGGCTGGGGGTGGACCTCTTGGTCGGCGGGCAGGTTGGCCAGGTAGAACCGAGTGTCGAAGCGGCGCCGCAGCTGCGCCGGGGTGACCCAGCGGGCGAAATAGGCGAGTTCGTCGACCACCGGGGTCAGCCGGGCCTCCTTCAGGGCGAGCGGGAAGCTGACGCCGTGGGCGAGCCGCAGCCGGAGGCGCTCGGCGTCCTTCTCGGTGGCGAAGCCCGCCGGCCCCCGGGCGAGCAGGATGCCGACCTCCTCGAACAGCTCGCGGATGGCCGCGCCGGCGCAGGGATCGCCGAGCAGGCGGTCCTCGGGGTGGACCGAGCCGCCGGGGAAGACGTGCGCGCCGGGCGCGAAGTCGGCCCCGCCGGGCCGGAGCATCATCAGGACCTCCCATGGTTTGGCATCCCGGAGCAGCAGCACCGTCGCGGCCGGTCGCGGCTTCACCGGAGGGCCGTCGTGGAGGACGCCGGCTAGACCGGGGGGTATCTGGGTCAAGACAGGGCCCAGTTTACGATTGGGTTGCTTTGGACCTGGGCTTGAAAGACCGTCGCGCTCTCGTCACCGGCGGCAGCCGGGGCATCGGCCGTGAGATCGCCCGGACACTAGTGGCCGAGGGAGCCCGGGTCGCGGTGGTGGCCCGCGGCGAAGAGGGCCTGCGGGCCGTGGAGGCCGAGCTGGGCGTAGTCACGATCACCGCCGACCTCGCCGGCGATGACGGCTGCGAGCGAGCTTTCGGCGCGGCCGAGGAGGCTCTGGGCGGGATCGATATCTTGGTCAACAACCTCGGCGGGCGGGCCGGAAGCAGCTGGCAGGACACCGGCGTCCCCGAGCTCGAGACGGCGATGAAGGTCAACCTCTACGCGGCGGTCCGGATGAGCCGCCTTGCGCTGCCGGGAATGACCGGCCGGGGTTGGGGCCGGGTGGTCGTGGTGAGCTCGATCTACGGCCGCGAGACCGGCGGCGCGCCCTCCTACAACGCCGCCAAGGCGGCCGAGATCAGTTTCGCCGCATCACTTGCCCGAGAGGTCGCCTCCGATGGCGTGCTGGTCAATTCGGTGGCCCCCGGGTCGATCCTCTTCGAGGGCGGCTCCTGGGACCGCCGCCAGAAGGCCGACCCCGCCGCGATGGCGGTCTTCGTCGACCACGACCTCCCGCTCGGGCGCTTCGGTCGGCCGGAGGAGGTGGCGGCGGTGGTCGCGTTCCTCTGCAGCGAGCGGGCGAGCCTGGTCACCGGCGCCAGCTGGACGGTCGACGGCGGCCAGAGCCGCTCGAATATATAGCGCCCGGATTCGTTCAGCGGCCGGCGGCGAGTGCGATCGGGGCGGCGCCCAGGTGCGCCAGGCCGAGCACGAGCGAGGGCAGGATCCCGAGCACGATGACGAACGCTACCGAGACCGCGATCGCGACCCGCGGGCCGAGGCCGACAGGAACTCGCTCCTCGACCGGGCCCGGGCTCCAGATATGGACGATCACCCGGAAGTAGTAGTAGACCGAGACGACGCTCATCAGGACCGCCAGCACCACCAGCCAGGTGTAGCCGCCCGCCACCGCGGCGGAGAAGAGGAAGAACTTGCCGATGAAGCCGGCGGTGGGGGGGAAGCCGGCCAGGGAGAGCATGAAGACCGTCATCACCACCGCCAGGGCGGGGTTGCGGCGGCCGAGGCCATCGAGGTCCTCGAAGCGATCGCTGTCGGCGGCCGGCCCGGCCAACAGGATCAGGACCGCGAAGGCGCCAAGGTTCATGAAGAGGTATGCCACCAGGTAGAAGAGCACCGAGTCCTGCCCGGCCGGGCGGGCTCCGAGCAGCCCGACCAGGATGTAGCCGGCCTGGGCGATGCCCGAGTAGGCGAGGAGCCGCTTGAGGCTGGTCTGGACGATTGCCCCCAAGTTGCCGACGACCATGCTGGCGGCGGCGACGAAGGCGAGGAAGGCGCCCCAGTCCGTGCTGACGCCGGGGAGGCCCTGCAGGAAGACGCGGATGATGATCGCGAAGGCGGCGGCCTTGGTCCCCACCGACATGAAGGCGGTGACCGCAACCGGCGCTCCCTCGTAGACGTCAGGCGTCCACATCTGGAAGGGCGCGGCCGAGACCTTGAAGGCGAAACCGACGCCCATAAGGAGGATCCCCAGCAGCAGCAGGTTGCTGCCGCTGTTGCTGCCGGCCTCTTTCGCGATGGTGCTCAGCACCGTGCTGCCGGTAGCGCCATAGATGAGCGCCATCCCGTAGAGCACGAAGGCGCTGGCGAAGCCACCCATCAAGAGGTACTTGGCGCCGGCCTCCTGGGAGCGGGTGTCTTTCCGTGCGAAGCCGGTCATCACGTAGAGCGCGATGGAGAGCAACTCGAGGCCCAGGAAGACGGTGACGAGGGAGGTGGCCGAGCCCATCACCATCATCCCGGCCGTCGCGGCCAGGAGGAGAACGTAGAACTCGGGCGCTAGGAACCCGCGCCGGGCCAGGTAGGGGTGGGTGACAAGCACCGTCAGGATGCCGAGCACGGCGAAGAAGACATCGAAGAAAACCGCGAAGTCGTCGCCGGTGGCGAACCCCGAATAGGCGGCGTGGCCACCGGCGGCGTGGAGCAGCAGGGCCGCGGCGATGGCGCCCAGGAAGCCGGCCACCGCGATCCCGGCGACGGCGAGCGCGCGGGCGGCCGCCGGCAGCAGAAGGTCGACGATGATCGCCACCAGAAGTGTGATGGTGACGACCAGGAAAGGAGAGACCTGAGCGAGGTCGCCCTGTGCCTGGGACCAGCTGTAGTTGACGGCTGCGGCGAGGATCACGGGCTCATCAGGTGGGTGAGAAGAAAGGGGTAGAGCCCGATCACGAACATCAGCGCCACCAGTGGCGCCAACAGCGCCAGCTGGGCCGCGCCGAGGTCGTTGTGCGGCGCCGCCAGGGCGTGGCCGGCGGCCTCGAGGCCGGCGTGTCCGTGGGGCAGGTCCTCACCGGTCGCCGGCGCGTACATGGCCCCCTGGAACAGGCGGAGCATGTAGATCGGGGCGAGGACCAGGCCGCTGCAGGCGAGCACGGCGAGCACCGGGCTGTAGGACCAGGCGCCGAGCAGGACCATGAACTCGCCGACGAAGCTGTTGAGCCCCGGAAGCCCGAGGGCGGCCAAGCTGACGACCAGGAACACGCCCGCCAGCACTGGCATCCTGGGCGCCAGCCCGAAGAAGGCGGAGCGATCGCGGGTGCCGGTCCGGTCCACCAGCCAGGCGACCAGCAAGAAGAGCGCGGGCACGATGAGGCCGTGGTTGACCATCTGGACGATGGCGCCCTGCTGGCCGAGCTGGTTGAAGCTGAAGATGCCGAGGACGATGAAGCCCATGTGGCTGAGGCTGGAGTAGGCGACTAGGGCCTTGAGATCGGTCTGGGCCAGCGCCATCAGGGCACCCCAGAAGATCCCCGCGACCGCCAGCCACGGCATCACCTGGTTCCAGTTCCACCAGAGGGATGGGTTGTGGAAGAGGGGGATCAGGATCCGCAGCATCGCGTAGGCGCCGGTCTTGCCCATAACGCCCGAGAAGGCCAGCAGCATCGGCGTCGGCGCCGCAACATAAGCATCGCGCAGCCAGCCGTGGAAGGGAAAGACCGGGACCTTGATGACGAAGGCGATGGCAAAGAGGAAGAAGAGCCCGAATTGGATGTCGGGCGACGCCTGGTGGGCGGCGATGTCGGGCAGGTTGAAGGAGCGGGCGCCGGTGAAGAAGAAGACGCCGATGATCCCGACCAGCATCAGGAGCGACCCGGCGAGCGTGTAGAGCACGAACTTCAAGCTGGCGAAGAGAGGCCTCTCGCCCTCACCCCAGAGCCAGAGCATGAAGTAGGCGGGGATCAGCATCGCCTCCCAGAAGACGTAGAAGAGGAGCAGGTCGACGCTCAGGAAGACGCCGGCCATGCCGCCCTCCATCAGCAGCAGGAGGCCGAGGAAACGGCCGGTGCGCGGGCCGCCTCCGACCGGGGTGGCGAGGACCGCGATCAGTCCGATCAGGGCGTTCAGCACGACGAGCCAGACGCTGATGTAGTCAACGCCGAGGAAGTAGTCGGCGTGCAGCTGCGGGATCCAGGTGACCTGCTCGGTGAACTGGTAGCCGTGAACGAGCGGGTTGAAGGCGTAAGCGCCCAGGGCCGCCAGTGCCAGCGTCACCACGGCCACCAGCACCGAGAGCCACTTCGCCAAGTGCGGCGGCAGTAGAGCCACGGCCGCGCCGCCGACCACCGGCAGCAGCCATATCAATGTCAGGCCGAAGGGCGTCAAGTGGTTGACGCCCGCCAGAGAACCAGCAGGCCGGCGACGACCGCGCCGCCGACGAAGACCAGGATGTAGGAGCGGAAATAGCCGCTCTCCAGCAGGCCGAGCTCACGGCCGCCGCCACGGACCCAACCCGCCACCCCAGCCAGCGAGCCATCGATGACGCGGCGGTCGCCCCGGTCGCCCCAGCGAGCGAGCCGGTCCAGGGGTCGGACGAACGCCCAGTCGTAGAGCTCGTCGAAGTAGTACTTGTGCTCGAGCAGAGTCTGCGCCCAGGGAAGCCGCGAGTTCCAGGGGTGCGGGCTTGCCATCGCGACCTCGGCCACGCCGTCGAGGAAGGCCGCCCGCCGCTCGACGCGGGGCACGTACATCAGGTAGGCCCAGCCGAAGGCGACCAGTGCCAGCACCATCGTCGCGAGGGCGAGCAGAACGTCGAGGGAGTTGGCTGGCCAGGCGATGGCTCCGACGACCGGCCTCAGGTAATCCTCGACCAGGGTGGTACCGAAGCCGATCGCCGTTTTCGACTGTAGGGCCCCGCCGAAGATGGTCAGCGCCGCCAGCACCAGCACCGGCCAGAGCATCACCGCGGGCGCCTCCTGCGGCGCGGCCACCGGGCGGGATGAAGACGGCTTGCCCCAGAAGGCGATCCACCACATCCGACCGGTGTAGAAGCCGGTCAGGATCGCGGTCCCGAAGCCGACGACCCAGAGCCAGATCGAGAGCGGGTCGGGGTTGGAGAAGACGGCGCCGAGGATGAACTCCTTGGAGAAGAAGCCGACCAGCGGGATGACGCCGACCAGCGCCAGCGAGCCGATGAGGAAGGAGATCGAGGTGCCGCGCAGCTGCCGCCAGAGGCCACCGAAGCGGCGCATGTCCTGCTCGTCGTCCATGGCGTGGATGACGTTGCCCGCGCTCATGAAGAGGAGGGCCTTGAAGAAGGCGTGGCTCAGGAGATGGAAGAAGGCTGCGGCATAGGCGCCGACTCCGACGGCCAGGAACATGTAGCCGATCTGGCTCATGGTCGAGTAGGCCAGCACCCGCTTGATGTCGGTCTGGACGATGGCGATCGTCGCCGCCACCAGCGCCGAGAGCGCGCCGATGATCGCGACCGTGTGGTGGGCGTACGGCGCCACGTCGTACAGCGGGTGCAGGCGGCCGATGAGGTAGACGCCGGCGGTGACCATGGTCGCGGCGTGGATCAGGGCGCTGACCGGCGTCGGGCCCTCCATCGCGTCGGGCAGCCAGGTGTGTAGCGGCAGCTGCGCGCTCTTGGCGACAGCGCCGACCAGGAAAAGGAAGGCAGCCAGCTCGAGGGTTCCGGAGTCACTCTTCGGCATCGCCGCGAAGACGGCGTGGTAGGTGACCGCGTGGAACTGGAAGAAGATGACGAAGGTGCCGAGGATCATCCCGATGTCGCCGATGACGTTCATGACGAACGCCTTCCGTGCCGCCACCACCGCCGAGTGCCGCCAGTAGTAGAAGCCGATCAGCAGGTAGCTGCTCAGCCCGACCATCGCCCAGCCGACGATCAGGAAGACAAAGCTGCCGGCCAGGACCAGCAGCAGCATCGAGAAGACGAAGACGTCCATGTAGCAGAAGAAGCGCGCGTAGCTGGGGTCGTCCTCGTGGCCCATGTAACCGACCGCGTAGGTGACGATCAGACCGCCCACGCCGGTGATCACGAGGCACATGAAGAGCGAGAGGTGGTCGAGGATCAGGTTGAAGGGCAGCGTGAAGTCGCCGACCTTGATCCAGGTCCAGTAGGACTGGTCGACATTGACATCTGTGAAGTAGCCGTAGAGCACGGCCAGAAAGGAGAGCCAGACCACACCCGGTCCGACGATCACCGTCAGCATCCGCGGCCAGCGCCAACCGCGGCCGGCGAGCAGCGCGCCGCCGACGGCGGGGAGGAGGAGGATCGTCAGGGGCAGCCAGTTCATCCGCGCAGCTCGCTCAGCTCATCCACGTCCTCGACCTCGCGGAGCCGGAAGATGTCGACCAGGATGCCGAGGCCGACCACCGCCTCGGCGGCGGCCACCGTCAGCGCCATGAGCGCGAAGAGCTGGCCGTCGAGGTTCTGCAGCTGGCGGCTGAAGGTGACCAGGGTCAGGTTGACCGCGTTCAGCATCAGCTCGATGCAGATGAGGATCACCAGCGGGTTTCGCCGGACCAGCACGCCGACCGCGCCGATTACGAACAGGATCGCCGCCAGGTAGAGGAACCAGCCGGTGTCGAGCGACTCTCCGGCGATCTGCAGCGTGCCAGCGTCGAGGAACATCAGGAGCGGTGCTCCCGGCTGAGGTAGATGGCGCCGACCGCCGCCACCAGGAGGATCAGCGAGGTCAGCTCGAAGGGGTAGAGGTAGGTGGTGAAGAGCCCGATCGCCACCTGCTCGACGGTGCCGAACAGGTCCAGGTTGGTCGACGCCGGCTGGTGATAGGTCAGGTTGCCGAGCAGCGAGACGAGCAGGACGGCGAAGCCCGCCGCGAAGACCACGGCCAGCCAGCCCTGGCGGGGCAGCCGGCTGGTGGCCAGCTCGCGGCCAGGGCCGAGGAGGGCGATCACAAAGAGGAAAAGGACCATCACCGCGCCTGCGTAGACGATGATCTGGACCGCGAAGAGGAACTGGGCGCTCAGCAGCAGGAAGTGCACCGAGAGCGCGAACATCACCAGCACCAGGCTGAGCACGCTCGCGATGGGGTTGCGGAAAAGGACGACGCCCACCGCGCCGAGCAGCGCGAGCAGGGACGCGATGAAGAAAATGGCGGTGATCAACTCGTCTTCGGGCCGGTGCCGTTCACCTCGCGGTCGACGACACGCGGGTCCGGTTCCAGCAGCATCGACTTGGTGTAGATGAACTTCTCGCGGCTGTCGTCGGCCAGCTCGTACTCCGGGCCGAGGACGATCGCCTGCACCGGGCAGGCGTCCTCGCAGTAGCCGCAGAAGATGCAGCGGAGCATGTTGATCTCGTAGACCTTGGCGTGCCGCTCGCCGGGCGAGACTCGGTGCTCGGGCGTGTTCTCGGAGGCGATGACGAGGATGCAGCCAACCGGGCAGGCGGCGGCGCAGAGCTCGCAGCCGATGCAGCGCTCGAGCCCGTTGTCGTACCGGCGCAGATAGTGGCGGCCGCGGTAGCGCTCCGAGCGCGGCGACTTGTCCTCGGGGTACTGCACGGTGATGCTGGGTTTCATCGCCTCGGAGAGCGTCGTCCCGAGGCCCTTGGCAAGCCCGAGCAGCTCCTTGCCGAAGCTCAGCTGAGCCGTCCGTCGAGGCGGTCGCGGTTCGTCGGGCATGCGCCTTCTCCTAGCCCACCGCTACCGAGATGACGGCGGTGACGATGACGTTCGCGATGGCCAGGGGGAGCAGGACCTTCCAGCCCAGCTTCATGAGGCTGTCGTAACGGAGGCGCGGGAAGGTCGAGCGGATCCAGATGTAGAAGAAGAGAAAGATCGAGATCTTGATGATCAGCCACAGGATCGGCGGCAGCAGCGGGCCCGCACCGCCGCCCAGGAAGAGGACCGAGGCGATGGTCGAGACGGCGAAGATGTTCATGTACTCGGCGATGTAGAACATCGCGAACTTGAACCCCGAGTACTCGGTGTGGAAGCCGCCGACAAGCTCCTGCTCCGCCTCCGGCAGGTCGAAGGGTGCGCGGTTGGTCTCTGCCACCGCCGAGATAAGGTAGATCACAAAACCCACCGGCGTCACGACGATCGGCCACAGCGCGAGCGGGCCGACGTGCACCGCGTAGTTGGCGATGTCCTGCAGGCGGAGCGAGCCGACCAGGATGAAGGTCGGAACGAGCGAGAGGCCGAGCGACATCTCGTAGCTGATCAGCTGCGCGGCGCTGCGGAGCCCGCCGAGCAGCGAGTACTTGTTGTTCGAGGAGTAGCCGCCGAGCATGATCGCGTAGACGTTCATGGCGCTGATCGCGAAGATGACCAGGATCCCGATGTTGACGTTCGCGATCCAGTAGCTGAACCCGTACCAGAGCCCGAAGGGCACCACCGACCAGGTGAGCAGCGCCGCCAGCACCGCGATCGCCGGCGCCAGCAGGTAGGTGAAGCGGTCCACCCCGGTCGGCATGAAGCTCTCCTTGGTGAGCAGCTTCACGCCGTCCACCGCGGACTGCAGGAGGCCGAAGGGACCGACCCGGTTGGGCCCCGGGCGGCGCTGGAAACGGCCGATCAGGACCCGCTCGGCGAAGACCACGTAGGCGGTGACGGTGATGAGGATGAAGAACGTCACCAGCATGGCCACGACCACCACCACCCAGTGGCCGACCGGGTCGGTGTAGAACCCGCCTGGGTTGGGCCCGTTGTAGGCGGCGATCATGGCCGCGCGGCCCCCAACAGCACGGGCTGGGCGCCGGCAGCCGGCGGGGGTGGGACCATGGCAGCCAGCTCCGGGTGGGCCGCGGCCGCGGCCCGCTGGACTGCCACGATGCCGGCGTAGTCGAGCTCCAGGCCGAGGTAGGCGGCCAGCTCGACCAGGACCTCCCAGCCGTCTCGGCGAGGCGGCTCGACGTCGAGCGGCGGTACGAGGAACTGGACCCGGCCCTCGAGGTTGGTGTAGCTCCCCTGGCGCTCGGCGAAGGTGGTGGCGGGCAGGACGACCTGCGCGCCGCCGTGCTCCTCGCGCGGCAGGTGGTCCCAGGCGGCGTGGAAGCGCACGCTCGCGGGAACGCCGGCGCTCGGCGGCGGCCCCCAGCTGAGGAGGGCTTCGACCCCGTCCAGCGAGTCCCAGCCGGCGACGCCCGCGGCCAGCGCGCCGCGCTCGTTGGTCGCCCGGTAGAGGGGCATCGACTTGGCGCCCAGTGCGGAGGCCAGCTCGGCGACCGCGGCGGCGACGTCCTCGGAGCCGCGGCCGTCGCCGTAGAGGATCCCGACCGGGCCCTCCTTCAGCACGGGGTGGTTCTTCAGCTTGGCGACCGCCTGGTGGGCCTTGCCCGGCTGGGTGGCTACGTGGGTGACGCCTGAACCGCGGTCGAAGTCGGTCTCGGCCGGGTTGAGGGTCAGCAGCTTCGCGCCGCGCCGAACCGCCTTTTTCACCCGGAGGTTGACGATCGGCGTGTCCTCCCTGAGGTCGGAGGCGACCAGCACGATCGCCTTCAGGCTTTCGATCTCCCGGATCAGCAGCTGGTCGGTCTGCGGCGGGGCTAGCGCCGTCCGGCCGTGCATCTTGACCCTGGCGCCCTTGAGGGGCCCGTCGAGGAGGCGGCGGAAGAGGAAGGCCTCCTCGTTGGTGAGGTCCTGTGGCAGCGACACGCCGAGCCTGGCGCCCTTGCCGCGGATGCCCTCGGCGACCGCGCCGATCGCCCTCTCCCAGCTGGCGTCCTCGCCCGAGACCCGGGGGACCTGAAGCCGTTCGGGGTCGTTGACGTCGACGTAGTCGAAGCGGCCGCGGTCGCAGATCCAGCCATCGTCGATCTCGTCGTTCTCGCGGCTGGTGACGCGCATCAGCTCGCCGCGGCGTTCCCAGAGGTTGATGTTGCAGCCGACCGAGCACTTGGAGCAGACGCTGGCGGTGTGGTGCATGTCCCAGGGTCGGGACTGGAATCGCCAGACCCGGGAGGTGAGTGCGCCGACGGGGCAGAGGTCGATGATGTTGCCGCTGAAGACGCTGGTCAGCGGCTCGTCGAACTGGGTGGCGATGAAGGACTCGACGCCACGGTGAGCGCTCGTCAGCTCCTGCTCCCACACGATCTCGTCGTAGTAGCGGGTACAGCGATAGCAGAGCACGCAGCGCTCTCGGTCGAGGGCGATCGAGGGGCTGATCGGCAGCGGCTTGGTGAAGTGCAGCCTGGAGTCCACGACGCGGCTCACCGGGTAGCCGTGTCGGTAGGTGAAGTCCTGCAGCGGGCATTCGCCGCCCTTGTCGCAGACCGGGCAGTCGAGCGGATGGTTGGCGAGCTCGAACTCCAGGATGTCGGCGCGGGCCTTCACGGCCATCTGGCTGGTGACGCGGACGGTCATGCCGTCCGCGACGGGCGTCGTGCACGCGGTCTGGGCCCGCGGCGGCCCTGGACTGATCTCGACCAGGCAGAGGCGGCAGGCTCCGACCGGGTCAAGCTTATGGTGGTAGCAGAAGACGGGGATCTCGATGCCGACCTTCTTCGCCGCCTCGACGATCAGGGTGCCCTTGGGCACCACGACCTGCTGGCCATCGATGGTCAGGTAGGCGAGGTTTGGATCCTTTTCTTCCGGAGGGGTCGGGTTCTCAGGCATGCGCCAGCTTCCTGTGCTCGACCGAGCATTCGTTGCGCAGGCAGTGCTCCTCGTATTCGTCGCGGAAGCGCGCCATCGTCCACTGGATGACCCAGCCGGCGGCGTCGCCGAGGCCGCAGAGGCAGCGTCCGCCGGCAAGGCCGGCCTGGACCCGGTCGAAGAGGGCGAGGTCGTTGACGCTGCCCTCGCCGGCGAGGACCCGCTCGAAGGTGCGCACCGCCCAGTTCCCGCCAACGCGGCAGGGGGTGCACTTCCCGCACGACTCGTGGGCGTAGAACTGCATCAGCCGGTAGGCCATCCGCACGACGCAGCGGGTGTCGTCGGCGACGATCACGCCGCCCGAGCCGCCCATCGAGCCGACCGCGGCCAGTGCCTCGAGGTCGGTGCCGGTGTCGAGCATGTCACCGGTCAGCACCGGCGCCGAGGAGCCGCCCGGCCACCAGACCTTGATCTTGCGGCCCGGCCGGGGACCACCGGCGAGGCCGAGGATCAGGTCGCTGAAGGGCTTGCCGAGCTCCATCTCGTAGTTGCCCGGCCGCTGGATGTCCCCGCTGACCGTGAACATGCGGGTGCCGTGGGACTTCTCGGTCCCGAACTTGGCGTACTCGGCGCCCCCCTTCTCGATGATCCAGGGCAGCGTCGACAGCGTCTCGACGTTGTTGAGGAGGGTCGGCCGCCCCCAGGCGCCCTTGACGGCTGGGAAGGGAGGACGCGAGCGCGGCTGTGCGCGCTTGCCCTCCAGCGACTCCAGCAGCGCGGTCTCCTCTCCGCAGATGTAGGCGCCGTGGCCGCGGAACATCTGGATGTCCACCGCGCAGTCGACGCCGAACGGCTTGGCGCCGATGTAGCCCTTGGCGCGGGCCTGGTCGATCGCCGCCTGGACCATCGCGTGCTGGACGTCGTACTCGCCCCGGATGTAGATCCAGGCCTGCTGGGCGCTGACGGCGCGGCAGGCGATCAGGATGCCCTCGACCAGCTGGTGGGGGTTGTTCTCCATCAGGTAGCGGTCCTTGGCCGTGCCCGGCTCCGACTCGTCGGCGTTGACTACCACGAAGCGAGGGCCGCCGTCGGGCGGCGGCAAAAAGCCCCACTTGATGCCGGTGGGGAAGCCGGCGCCTCCGCGGCCGCGGAGGCCCGACACCTTGACCTCGTTGGTGAGGTCGGCGGGCTCCATCTCGGTCAGCGCCTTCTTCCAGCTGGAGTAGCCGCCCTGCTTCTCGTAGACGGTGATGTCGGCCAGGTTCTGGATCCCGATCCAGCGGGTGACTACGTGGTCGGGCGCCGGTCCATGCGAGCCGCGCAGCTCAGCCATGCGGCTTCTCCTTCGACTTCGGGGCCGGCTTCGGCTTCCGCGCGGCCTCGATCAGCTGGTCGATCTTGGCCGGGGTCAGGTCGTAGTGGAAGCGGTGCTGGTAGCGCATCACCGGCGCGTACTCGCAGGCGCCCAGGCACTCGACGGGCTCGCAACTGAAGCGCCCGTCGGAGCTCATCTCGCCGTACTCGCGGACACCGATCTTGTCCTTGAGGTGGGTGAGGATCTCCTCGGCGCCGCCCAGCTGGCAGCTGAGGTTGTTGCAGACGTAGAAGTGGTGCTCTCCCACCGGCTGCAGGTGGAACAGGGTGTAGAACGTCGCCACGCCCTCGACGTAGCCGGGGTCGATCTCCAACGCCTCGGCGACCTGGGCCATAGCCGCCGGGGTCAGGTGGCCGAGCTCCTCCTGGACCAGGTCGAGGGCCGGCATCACCGCCGACCGCGAGCCTGGCTGGAATCGCTTGGGCAGCTCCCGGATCTCGTCCAGGACGTGCTCGGAGACGGTGGCGCCCTCCCGCTCCATCCCCTCGTGGTAGGGGTTGGTCGGTCCGGTCTGCGGGCCCGTGGTGGGCAGCTGACGCCGGTCGAGGCTCATCGGTCCACGTCTCCCATCACGGCGTCGATGGTGCCGATGATCGCGATCATGTCGGCCACCATCCCGCCCAGCGCCATCCTCTCAGTGGACTGGAGGTTGACAAAGCTCGCGCTCCGGAACTTCACCCGCCGTGGCTTGTGGGTGCCGTCGGAGACGATGTAGCAGCCGTTCTCGCCATGCCCGGACTCGACAGCGGCGTAGCTGTCGCCGACCGGCGGCGAATAGCCCTCGGTGAACAGCTTGAAGTGGTGGATCAGCGCCTCCATCGAGGTGTCGAGCTCCTCCCGCGGCGGCGGCAGCATCTTGCGGTCGTCGACGTTGACCGGGCCGTCGGGCAGGGTGTCGAGCGCCTGCCGGATGATCCTGGTTGCCTCCCGCAGCTCTTTGATCCGGACCCGGTAGCGGGCGTAGCAGTCGCCTGCGTCCTCCACCGCGGTCTCGAAGTCGTACTTCTCGTAGCCGGAGTAGGGCGCGTTCTTGCGCAGGTCCCAATCCACCCCTGAGCCGCGGAGCATCGGGCCGGTCTGGCCGAGCCGGAGCGCGTCCTCCTGGGAGAGGTAGCCGATGCCCTGGGTGCGGAGCTTGAAGATCGGGTTCTCGGAGAGCAGATCCTCGTACTCGTCGATGCTCTTCGGGTACTCGTCCACGAAGCGGCTGCACATCTCCAGGAAGCGGGGCGTCGCGTCGGCCGAGACGCCGCCCGGCCGGATGTAGGAGGTGTGCATCCGGAAGCCCGAGATCTCCTCGTTCAGGTCGAGCACCTTGTCGCGCTCGCGCAGGCAGTACCAGAGCATCGAGATGGCTCCCATCTCGAGCCCGCTGGTGCCGAGCCAGATCATGTGGGAGGAGATTCGGCAGAGCTCGTTCATGATCACCCGGAGGGCCTGGGCCCGCGGCGGGACCTCGACTCCGATCAGCTTCTCGACCGCCAGCGCGTAGCTCAGGTTGTTGAAGAGCGGGGAGAGGTAATCGTGGCGGTCGGTGACGGTGACGACCTGCTGCCAGCGCAGGGCCTCTGCGGTCTTCTCGATTCCGGTGTGCAGGTAGCCGATGACCGGCTTCACCCTCGTCACCACCTCGCCGTCGAGGTCCACGACCAGCCGCAGCACCCCGTGCGTCGATGGGTGGTGCGGCCCGAAGTTGATGGTCAGGATGGTGTCGCCGCCCTCGTGCGCGGGGTCGCGGGAGATGGTCATCCCGCTCGGCTGCGGAGAAGCCGGCTCGGCCGCCGGCTCGCTCAGGCGCGTCTTGGTGCCGTCTGCCATTCTTCGTGTTCCTGGGAGAAGTCGACGGGATCGCCGCCGACCGGGAAGTCGCGCCGCAGGGGGTGGCCGACCCAGTCGTCGGGCAGCAGGATCCGGGTCAGTTCGGGGTGGCCTTGGAAGCGGACGCCGAACAGGTCCCAGACTTCGCGCTCGTCCCAGTTGGCTGGCCCGTAGAAGTCGTGGACCGAGTCGATCACCGGGTCCTGTGGGGGCAGGAAGGCGCGGATTCGCAGCTGGCGCCGCCGCGAGAGGTCGCGCAGCTGGTAGACGATCTCAAACCGCGGGGACTCGGCCTCGCCCGCTCCGCTGTAGGGTGGGCGGCCGCCGTCGTCCCGGCCGAGGTGGTCTACGCAGGTGATGAACCCGAAGAAGTCGTAGCCCTCCGCCCGGGCGGCGGTGATCGCCTCGCGGATCTGCGCTGCCGGCACCGTGACCCATTGATCCCCGGCGCTGACGCCCGTCTCCGTCGCGATGCTCGCGAGGGTCACAGCTTCGGGGTGATTCCCGCCGTCTTGATCTTCTCCTGGAGGATCTGGACGGCGTTGATGAGATCCTCGGGTCGCGGCGGGCAGCCGGGCACGTAGACGTCCACGGGGACGACCTTGTCGACTCCCTGGAGCAGCGCGTAGTTGTTGAAGACGCCGCCGGTCGAGGCGCAGGCGCCCATCGAGATCACCCACTTGGGGTCGGGCATCTGGTCGTAGACCTGGCGGAGGACCGGAGCCATCTTCTGGCTGACCCGTCCGCTGACGATCATCAGGTCCGACTGCCGCGGGCTGGCCCGGAAGGCCTCCGACCCGAAGCGGGCGATGTCGAGGCGCGAGCCCGCGATGTGCATCATCTCGATCGCGCAGCAGGCGAGGCCGAACTGCGCCGGCCAGACCGAGTTGCCTCGTCCCCAGCCGATCACCTTGCCGAGGGTGGTCGTGATGATGTTGTCGCCCAGCGCTTCCGCCAGGTCTTCTACTCCCAATCCAGGCCTCCCTTGCGCCAGATGTGCGCGAGCGCGACGAGGAGGATGAGCATGAAGACCAGCATCTCGATCAGGCCGTACCAGCGAAGCTGATGGAGAACCACCGCCCACGGATAGAAGAACACGGCTTCGATGTCGAAGATGATGAAGAGCATCGCGGTGAGGTAGAAGCGCACCGACATCCGGTGCCGGGCGCGCGCGGTGGGGACGATGCCGGACTCGTAGGCCATGAGCTTGCGACGGTTGGGCCGCGCCGGGCCGATCACGAAGGAGATGCCCACCAGCAGCGCCACCACGGCGACGCAGATGACGAAGAAGATCAGCAGCGGGCCGTAATCGGACAGCAGAGCCTGGGTTTCTCCCTTCGTTGAAGATGGCCGGCCGGGAATGAAAGGTCCGGTTGGATTTTATCGACTGGCCCCGAGCGGAGTTGCCGCCCCCGATTTCAGCCCAGCCTGTACTTGACCCGCGTGCCGTGGCTCAGGGTGGCGTCCACCGGGCAGTACTTGTTGACCGCCATGTCGAGGGCGCTCTCGACCAGCTGCTTGTCGTGCTTGCCGTCCCAGCCGACCTTGAAGGCGATCCTGATCTCGGTGAAGGCGTGGGGCCATTCCTTTTCCTGGTCGCCCTCGACCTCGACCTCGAGCGATTTGAACGGCTGCCGGAACTTCTTCAGGAGGAGGACCGCGTTGATCCCGGTGCAGGCGCCCAGGGCGCCGAGCAGCATCTCGGTCGGACGCATCCCCTCGTCGGCGCCGAAGGCCGGTGGCTCGTCCGCCACCACGCTGTGGCCGGAGTTGGAGTGGATGTCGAACCTGACCTTGTCGCCCGCCCAGCGCGCCACAGCTTTCTGCATGATTCTTGTTTCCCCACAAATATGAGCAAAGAGAAACCCGACGTCCGCCGTTCGTTCGCCCCGGTCGCGGCAAATTATGTGACCTCGCCCTACCACGCGGGCCGGGAGTGGCTTGACGAGGCGCTGGAGCTGGCCCAGCCCCGGCCGAGCGACCGGGTCCTCGACGTCGCCACCGGCACCGGCAACACCGCGCTCGCCCTGGCGCCGCACGTGGCCCACGTCACCGGGCTCGACCTGACCGAGGAGATGATCGTCCAGGCTCGGCGGGTCGCGGCGGAGCGGGCGATCGGCAATGTCGATTGGGTATTGGGCGACGCCGAGGAACTGCCCTTCCCGGACGCCTCCCTCGACGTCTGGATCGCCCGCGCGGCGCCTCACCACTTCCACCGCCTCGACCTCGCGCTGGCCGAGGCCGTCCGGGTGCTGAGGCCCGGCGGCAGGGCGGTGGTCATCGACAGCTCCGGGCCCCGAGAGGCGCGCGACCTCCTCCACCGGGTGGAGCTGCTCCGGGACCCGAGCCACGTCCGGATGCTGACGCTGGACGAGTGGATCGACCGCCTGGAGGCCGCCGGCCTGGTTGTCGAGGAGGCCCGGCTGCGCCAGCTGGAGTGGGACTTCGAGCCCTGGATCACCCGGGTCGGGGTGCCGGCCGAGAAGGTGGAGGGCCTGGCCGCGATCGTGGAGGGCGCCACCGGCGCTGCCCGGGAGCAGCTGAGGCCTGAACGCCGGGAGGGCAAGCTCTGGCACCTCTACTGGCACGCGCTGCTTCGGGCCCGCAAGCCCTGAGCGGCAAGCTCGGTGCGGGCGACCTCGTCTTCCTCCACGACAAGGCCGGGCGGGTCTACCAGCTCACCCTCCAGGAGGGAGGCAAGCTGAGCCTCCATTCCGGTGCCGTGAGCCACGACGACCTGATCGGGAAGCCAGACGGGTCGCTGGTGTCCACCCACACCGGGGCCCGGCTGCTGGCGCTGCGGCCCACCTTCGCCGAGCGTGTGACCGGACGGCGACGGCAGGCGCAGCCGATCTACCCGAAGGACCTGGGCGCGATCCTCATGTACGCCGACATCCATCCGGCCGCCACCGTCCTGGAGGCCGGCTCGGGGACCGGCGCGCTGACGGCCGCGCTGGTTCGCGCCGTGGGTCCGAGCGGCCGGGTGGTCAGCTACGAGATCCGGGAGGACTTCCAGCAGCTGGCCCGGGAGGCGGTCATCGCCGCGCTGGACGGCTTCCCCGACAACCTCGAGATGAAGCTAGGCGACGTCTACGAGGGCGTTTCCGAATCGGGCTTCGATCGCGGCTTGCTGGACCTCCCCGAGCCCTGGCAGGCGATCCCCGCCTTTGCCGGGGCCATTGTCCCGGGGGGCCTTGTCTTCGCCCACTGCCCCAACGTCAGCCAGGTGGCCCGCTTTTGCGACGGGCTCCGCGAACACGGCGGCTTCGGCCTCATCGAGACGATGGAGGTTCTCCAGCGGGGATGGACGGTGCGCGGCCGGAGCATGCGGCCCGACCACCGGATGGTCGCCCACACCGGCTTTCTCACCTTCGCTCGCCGGCTGGCCGGCCCGGAGGTCTTCGAGACCGAATCCTTCTGAGTCCTGAATTCGACTACAAATGAGGTTCGTCAGCAGCGAACCAACGCCAGGAGATGAGCACTTGAAGCAGCCCCTCACCGTCACCGTCACCGGCGCCGCCGGCCAGATCGGCTATTCGATCCTCTTCCGGATCGCCGCCGGCGCGATGCTCGGCCACGACCAGCCGGTCAAGCTCCGCCTCCTCGAGATTGAGCCGGCGCTGAAGGCGCTGCACGGCGTGGTGATGGAACTCGAGGACTGCGCCTTCCCGCTCCTGGCCGGCGTCGAGACGACTTCCAACACCGAGGCCGCCTTCGAGGGCGCCAACTGGGCTCTGTTGATCGGCTCGGTTCCCCGCAAGGCTGGCATGGAACGGGGCGACCTGCTCTCCGTCAACGGCGGCATCTTCGGGCCCCAGGGCCGGGCGATCGCGGCTCGCGCCGCCGACGACGTCCGCATCCTGGTCGTTGGCAATCCCTGTAACACCAACTGCCTCATCGCCCGCAGCAACGCCCCCGAGGTGCCCGCCGAGCGCTGGTTCGCGATGACCCGGCTGGACGAGAACCGGGCCAAGACACAGCTGGCCGGGAAGGCGGGCGTGCCGGTTGCCGAGGTGACCAACTTGGCCATCTGGGGCAACCACTCGGCCACTCAGTTCCCGGACTTCGCCAACGCCCGAATCGGCGGTCGGCCGGCGCCGGAGGTGATCTCCGACCACGACTGGCTGCGGGGTAACTTCATCACCACCGTCCAAAAGCGGGGCGCGGCGGTGATCGAGGCCCGGGGCCTTTCCTCGGCCGCCTCGGCCGCGAACGCGGCGATCGAGTCGGTGCGCAGCGTCCACTCCGGCACCGGAGCCGGGGACTGGACCTCGCTGGCGGTGGTGAGCCGCGGCGAGTACGGCGTTCCCGAGGGTCTCCAGTTCGGCTTTCCGGTGGCGACGGACGGCAAGGGCTGGAAGATCGTCGAGGGCCTCAACCACGACGAATTCGCGCAGGGGCGGATCAGGGCGACCACCGAGGAGTTGGTCCAGGAGCGGGACCTGGTGAAGGATCTCGTCCCGAGCTAGTGTCCTGTAACCGAAAATGATGCGACAATAGGGGGCGTCGCCGGCTGGTTGCAGAATGAGGTTCACGATATGGCACGCGGCCGACCCCCCAAGGGCGTGTTGTCTGTTTCCGATGAGGACCGGGCGCAACTCATCCGCTGGAGCAAGCGTCCCAAGTCGAGCAACGGGCTGGCACGACGCGCGGATATCGTCCTGCGCTGCGCCGAGGGCGTGCCCAGCACCCAGGTTGCGGCTCAGCTTCGGGTCACCAACAACACCGTCAGCAAGTGGCGCAATCGCTACATCGAGCGCGGCCTGGCAGGGTTGCTCGACGAGCCCCGCAGCGGCGCACCGCGCAAGGTCAGCGATGAGCAGGTGGAGGCGGTGCTGACCAAGACCCTGGAAGAGATGCCCCGCGGCGCCACCCAATGGAGTACCCGGACCCTGGCCGAGGCGTTTGGCGGCCAGCTCAGCCACATGACCGTGCACCGGGTCTGGAGGGCCTTTGGGCTACAGCCTCACCGGACCGAGGACTTCAAGCTCTCCAACGATCCGCAGTTCATCGAGAAGGTCCGCGACATCGTCGGTTTGTATTTGTCGCCGCCAGTCAAGGCCATGGTTCTGTGCGTCGATGAGAAGTCCCAGATCCAGGCCCTCGACCGGACTCAGCCCTTGCTGCCCATGCGACCGGGCATGGTCGAGCGTCGGACCCACGACTACAAGCGGAACGGAACCACCTCGCTCTTCGCCGCCCTCGACATCGCCACCGGTAAGGTCATCGCCGATACCCACCACCGCCACCGCAGCAGCGAGTTCAAGAGTTTTCTGGACCTGATTGAGCGCGAAGTTCCCGAGGACCTCGACCTCCACCTGGTCATGGACAACTACGGCACTCATAAGACCGCGCTCATCCAGCACTGGCTGCTGCGCCACCCCCGCTTTCACGTCCACTACACCCCGACCTACAGCTCCTGGATCAACCAGGTGGAGCGCTGGTTCGCGATGCTGACCCAACGCTGGATCAAGAGATCTGCTCACCGCAGCGTTCGTGACCTCGAGGCAGCTCTGCGACTCTATGTGGCCATCAACAACGAGAACCCGAAGCCGTTCGTCTGGGTCAAGACCGCCGACGAGATCCTCGCCAGCATCCAGCGCTTTTGCGTTCGCACTTCGGTTACAGGACACTAGCCGAGCGAGCTAGAAAGGCTAGAAGAGCGAGACCAGGAAGTCGCCCTGCGTACCCGCGAACTCGGGGGTGGGGAGGACGTCCAGCAGCCCTGGAAGGTTGGCCGTGCCCGGCGTGAAGTAGACCCGCACGTGGGCCGGGCGGCCGCCGAGTGCGAGCTTGACCACCGGCTCCAGGACCAGTTCGGTGATCGGCTGGGGACGGCCGTGGTTGGCAGTCAGCAGCAGGTCGAGTAGGCGCTGGCCGAGCGCCACCAGCAGCGGTCCGAGGTCGATCAGCCCCGGTGCATCCTGGATCTCAATCTCGGGCAGACCGAACTTGACCATCCCTATCGTCGTCCAGCGCACCAGCCCGCGCCCGTCGGTCGCCGAGCTGCTGGTGACATGGTCGCCGACCGCCACCGTACCCCGGCCAGCGATCGAGTCGGAGTAGGAAGCGATCGGGGTCAGCCGGAGCGCTGCGGCGTCGAACAGCGCTCCGTTCAGCTCCAGCGCCGCCGAGCGCCCGGCGGCCATCGCCGCCCAGAGGCCGAAGACGGGCACCTCCAGCCTGGCCGGGCAGGCGACCACCGCGACCTGCCAGGCGGCGTCCAACCGCGCCTTCTCCTCCTCGCCGGCGCCGGCTCCCTTAATGACCTCCAGCGGGGGCGGGAAGGCGGTCTTGGCCATGTCGGTGTAGGTCAGCTCGGGCGAGGCGAAGAGCGGTGTCAGCGCGGAGCGGAGCGGCTCCTCGACATGGGCAGCCGACCAGGTGGCGGCGGCGGCGCGCAGGTCGCCGGGCAGCATCGGCGGGTAACCCGGGACGTAATAGACGCGGAACGCGACCGGCACCGACGGAGGCACCGGGATGACGACCGGCCCTATCTCCGCCCTGCCGCCGAAGAGACCGCCCAGCAGGGGCATCTGGGCCGGAATTCTACCTCCG
>Ga0307372_10004934_pt1 | contig 20310 bp, 17 predicted proteins | sample OX1MG_FD_202533 | JGI IMG/M metagenome (GOLD analysis project Ga0307372, IMG submission 202533) | Soil microbial communities from Risofladan, Vaasa, Finland - OX-1 | ecosystem: Environmental > Terrestrial > Soil > Coastal area > Acid sulfate soil | place: Finland: Risofladan, Vaasa | collected...
GGCGACGTCGAGGACGGCGCCCGGCATCTCGGGGCTCTCGTTCGCCGTCGTCATCGCCTCGTCCTCGCGGCAAGGCTCCCTAGCTGGGTGTTGACGGCCATCGCGAGCAGGATCACGAGACCCTCCACGAGGAAGAACCAGTTCGCGCTCACACCGATCAAGTTGAAGCCGTCTTCGAGCACCCCGAGAAAGACCGCCCCGATCAAGGTCCCGAGCACCGTGCCTCGCCCGCCGGTGAGCGCCGTTCCCCCGATGACCGCCGCGACGATTCCCGGAAGGACGATGTCGAGGCCGGAGTTGCCAGGGTTGAGGCTGCCGATACGGATCGAGTCGAGGATCCCTGACATCGCGGCCGCCACGGCGATGATCATGAAGCACCACACCTTGACGCGCCGCACGGGGATTCCCGCCTCCGCGGCCGCGAGCTGGTTGCCTCCGGTCGCGGTCACGTGGGTCCCGAAGCGTGTCTGCTTGAGCAGGACCCAGATCACGATGCCGATGCCGAGCGCCCAGAGGGCGACAGACCAGCTCCCGATCCCGAACACGACACCGAAGGTTCCCGTCGTGCCTGGCATGTTCTGCTGGATCGCGTTCGACTCGACGAGCACGAGCCCGAAGAGCGCGTAGTTGGTCCCGAGGGTCACGATCAGCGAGGGCACCCCGAGCCAGACAGTGACGACCCCGTTGATGAGGCCGATCGCGAGGCTGCACGCGAGCGATGCGGCGATGGCCCAGCCGACCGGCACTCCGTCCGCCCACAGCAGGTAGACGATCCACGGCGCGGTGAGGTACATCTGGCCGGCCGAGAGGTCGATCTCGGCGAGGACGAGCAGGAGCACCTCGCCCGAGCCGATGATCGCGATGGACGACGTGTACTGCGCCATCGTGATGATGTTCGCCACCGAGTAGAAGGTGGACGTCCTGATCGCGAAGTAGATCACGACGCCGAGCGTCACGATGACGACGGTCGCCTCGCGCCGCTGCACGAGGCGCGCGAGAAGCGAGGGAGGCGCGAGCCCCTGCCCGACCCCTTCGGGTCGGGCAGGGGCTCCGGGCACGCCGGCTTCGGATGCGACTGCCGCCTGCGCCACAGTGCTAGTAGGCGATGTGCGCCGGGGGCGTGTACGCGGACTGCGCCGCACCGCTTCCCTCGAAGCGCGTCGTGTGCGCGAGGTACGGCGCCACGTTGCTCTTCTCGACGAAGCCGAGGCCCGTGTCGGTGTTGCACGGCTTCATCAGGCCGGCCGAGACCTGGTAGAGGAAGAGCTGGATCGTCGGCACGAAGCCCTGGAGGTACGCCTGCTGGTCGATCGAGAAGCTCAGACCTCCGGACGCGACCTGCTGGAGCACAGGCGTGCCGACGTCCCATCCCGAGCCGCCGACCTTGCCCTTCAGCTTGTACTTGTTGATCACGTTCGCGACGGCGATCGAGTCACCGGAGTCCACGGTGTACATGAACTTGACGTCCTTGTGCCCGAGATACCACGACTCGACGTTCGCGAGCTCCGCGGTCTGCGCCGCGCCACCGGCCACGGTGACCGTGCTGAGCCCCGCCTTGCGGAAGATCGGCAGCGCGCCGTTGACACGGGGCTGGATATTGCCCGAGCCGGGAGTCGCGATGACCATGGCGACGAGGTCGCCCTTCTTGGTGACCTTGACGATCTTCTCCGCGGCGGCCGCGCCAGCCGTGAGATTGTTCTGGCCGACGTAGGCCATCCGGTTGTTGTTGGGCTCGTCCGCGTTGTAGGCGATGACGGGGATCCCGGACGCGAGCGCCCGGTCCGTCGGGCTGTTGAACGCGACCGGGTCGATGATCGCGACGCCGATGCCCTTGCGGTTCGCGGCGATCGCCTGGTCCATCGCCGTGACCATCTGGGACACGATCGAGTTCTGCGAGCCGGTCCACTGCGGCGTCGGGATGCCGAGGATCCTCGCGGCGTCCTGGAGGCCGTACTGCGTCGCCGTGAAGAACGTGTTGGTGGTGACGTGGTTCACGAACGTGAACTGGTACGCCGGGTGCGCCGCGAAGAGCGGGTGCGATTCGTCCCGGAAGGTCTGGGCGCTCGCGCCCCGCTCGCCGAGGATCTCCATCATCGAGCCGAGGAAGGGGACGGACGCTGCCGCGACCCCTGCGTTGCGCAGGAAGCGGCGCCTCGACACCTCGTAGAGCTTCGGGTCGACCTCGTGTTGCTCGTTGCGGGCCATGTGGTGCCCCCCTGTCTGTTGTCGGTGTGGGTGGTGCTCCTACGTCCCCGACGGTCGCAGGCTAGCGTGCTCGCTCGCCTGCGGACGGGACGCATTCATCGTCGTGCGAGCGCGTGGACCGGTCCAGGGTCCTTCGGCACGTCTGCTGTGACATGCGCGGACGCTCCCGCAGGGTGCTCGTCGGATATGCGGCGCCGGGTCGCCCGCATGTCCTCTTCGGTCTCGCTCAGGTGGCGGGCCATCGCGTCCTCCGCGGCCGCGGGGTCCCCCGCTTCCACGGCCCGGAGCACGCTCTCGTGCGCCGTGATCGCGCGCCGCCAGCGCGCCTGCTGCGCGGAGGTCTGGCGGCGGACCTCGAGCATGACGTCGCCGATCGCACCGAACAGAGCGGCCACGACGGGGTTCCCGGCAGCCTCGAGGACGACCTCGTGGAAGCGCACGTCCGCGGCGACCCAGAGGTCGAGGTTCTCCTGGGCGGCAGCCGCCCGCATCCGCCCGAGGTGCTCCTCGAGAGCTCCGACGTGGCGCGCGTTCCGCCGCCTCGCGGCGAGGCCCGCCGCAGCGACCTCGACGATCCGTCGCGCCTCGAGGAGCCCCTCCGCGACGTCCTCCCCGAGGAAGCGGGCACGCGCCGCGAGCAGGGTGGGATCGAGCGGCGACCAGTTCTCCACGGGCCGGACGAACGTTCCCCGGCCGTGCTGGGGGTCGAGCATGCCCTTCTTGACGAGCGCTTGGATCGCCTCGCGTAGCGTGAGCCTGCTCACGCCGATCCGCCGGGCCAGGTCGGTCTCCGCGGGCAGCGTCGTGCCGGGAGCGATCTCGCCGCTCAGCACGATGTCGACGACCTCCGCTACCACCGCGTCGACGAGGCGCGGTGCGCGGCCACGCTGCGCCGCACGCAGATCCGTCGCACCCCCCGCCGCATCGTCCATGTGCCCGCGCCCCCGTGTCGTCGCACGTCTCGGATCGGTCCTCAACCTCTCGACCCAGTCCTCAGACGAGTGTCACGTTACTGTCACGAAAGGTAGCGAGGCGACGAGCCGCGCGCAAGGAGGCTTTGACGTCGCCGGCGCGCGATGCTGCGTGCGGGCCCGATCACCCGCCCGGGCCGTGAGGAAGGTCGACGATGCGCTACGAACCCGCTGCCGACCGATACGAGTCGGCGACATACCGCAGGTGTGGCCGCCGGGGTCTCGTGCTCCCGCCGATCTCGCTCGGATTGTGGCAGAACTTCGGCGACTCGCGTCCCCTCGACGAGGCCCGCGCGGTCGTCCGTCGCGCGTTCGACCGAGGCGTCACCCACTTCGACCTCGCGAACAACTACGGGCCGCCGTACGGCTCGGCCGAGGTCAACTTCGGCCGGATCCTCGCCGAGGACCTCGCCGCTCACCGCGACGAGATCGTGATCTCCACCAAAGCCGGCTACGACATGTGGCCGGGTCCCTACGGCGATGGCGGGTCACGAAAGTACCTGCTCGCGAGCCTCGACCAGAGCCTGAGGAGGATGGGCCTCGACTACGTCGACATCTTCTACTCCCACCGTTTCGACCCCGCGACGCCGCTCGAGGAGACCGTCGGAGCGCTGGACGCCGCGGTCCGGCAGGGCAAGGCGCTCTACGCGGGCATCTCCTCGTACTCGCCCGAGCGCACGGCTGCGGCCTCGGAGCTCCTCGCCTCGCTCGGATCCCCACTGCTCGTCCACCAGCCCTCTTACTCGATGCTGAACCGCTGGATCGAGCGGGGCCTTCTCGACGTGCTCGAGCACGAGGGGGCGGGGTGCGTCGCGTTCTCGCCGCTCGCCCAGGGCCTGTTGAGCACGAAGTACCTCTCGGGCGTCCCTGCGGGGACACGGGCGGAGGAGGACCACTTCCTCCGCCGGGACTCGATCACCGAGGACCGCCTCGCGCGCATCAGGGCGCTCGACGCGATCGCACGCCGGCGGGGGCAGTCGCTGCCGCAGATGGCGATCGCGTGGGTGCTGCGGGACCCGCGAGTGACATCCGCGCTCGTCGGCGTACGCAGCGTCGCGCAGCTCGACGAGAACCTCGATACTCTCGACAACCTCGCGTTCGACGCGCAGGAGCTCGACGAGATCGACCGTCACGCGACCGACGCCGGCATCAACCTGTGGTCGAGGTCGAGCGAGGACTGATCGCTTGACCAGCACGGTCCGCTCGCCTCGAACCCGTCCGGCGCTCAATCCACCGGGCCGTGAGGTCGTTCGTCGCGGGTGACCTCCGCGCATCGAGCGAGCACCGTCACCCACACGCCGTTCGGCTCGGGATCGAGCCGCTTCCTCGCGCGGCGGCTCGGCCTGCTCTTCATCCTCGCGGGCGCCACGGCCGGCGTATCGCTGCTCTTCCCCGCCGCCCCCGACGCCGTGACACCCGTCGCCGCGGGGTGCGCCGCCCTCGCGGCTGTCGCGGGCGCGTGCCTCCTCGTCGGCGCCGGCGACCGCGCGCCCGCGTGGACGTTCCAGGTCCTCATCGGAATCGCGACGCTCCTCGTCGCCGCGGGCGCGTACGGGGGCGGGAGCCCGGCGAGCGGCGCCGAGCTCTTCTACCTCTGGATCGCGCCGTACTCGTTCGCGTTCTTCTCGACCCGCCAGGCAGCGCTACAGGTCGCGGTCGTCGGCGCGAGCTATGGGGGCGTGCTCGCGGTCCAGCACGTCGAGCATCCCGCGATGGGCTCGTCGGGTCTTCTCGTCGGCGTGTGGATCCTCGTCGTCACCACGCTCGTCGTCATCGGCACGCTCGTGCGCCTCCTCGGGCGCTCGACACGCGACGCCGACCAGCGGTTCCGCCGTGGCTTCGAGGACTCCCCGGTGCCTGCCGCGTTCCTCGACCTCTCGCTCCACCTGCTCGAGGTGAACGACGCTCTGTGCCGGCTGCTCGGGCGCCGGCGGGAGGACCTCGTCGGCCGGTGCGTGCTCGACATGCTCGACACCGAGGACGCCGGAGGCGCACGCTGGCTGCGGGGCGCGGACGGGTCGTCCACGGTCGAGGACGAGTGCCGCTTCCTCAGACCCGACGGCGCCGTCGTCCGCGCCGAGGTAGCCGGCTCGCTCGTGAGGCCGGAGGTTGGCCCGGCCTACCACTTCCATCAGTTTCGCGACGTCACGGCACACCGCCGCGACCAGGAGGCTCTCGCTCACCAGGCGATCCACGACCCCCTTACCGGCCTGTACAACCGCGCGCTGCTACTCGACCGGGCGACGGCCGCGCTCGACTCGCACGGCCCGGCGAGCGGGACGGTCGGAATGGTCCTGCTCGACCTCGACCATTTCAAGGTCGTGAACGACTCGCTCGGCCACGAGGTAGGCGACGCGGCGCTGATCGCGATCACCCCGCGACTCGCTGCGGCGCTCGAGCCGGCCGACACGCTCGCGCGCATCGGCGGCGACGAGTTCGCCGTCTTGTGCGTCGACCTCGCGAATCCGCTCGACGCGGTCGACCGGGCCGGTCGCCTCGCTCAGGCCCTCGCCGAACCGATCGAGATCGCGGGCGCGCCGTACGTCGCCGCCGCGAGCATCGGCGTCGCCGTGGCCGGAGCACCCGGCGCGGACGCTCTCGGCCTGCTCCGCGACGCCGACGCGGCGATGAACCGCGCGAAGGGCGGGGGGCGCAATCGCATCGAGATCTTCGACCGATCGATCCGGTACGAGGCCCTCCGGAGGCTCCAGCTCGAGCACGATCTACGCGCGGCTATCGCCGGGGACGGCCTGATACTCGAGTACCAGCCGGTGGTCGACACCGCGACGGGCGCGCCCGTCGCGCTCGAGGCGCTCGTCCGCTGGGACCATCCGGTCCGGGGCAGGATCGGACCGGACGAGTTCGTGCCGCTCGCCGAGCAGACGGGCCTCGTCGTCGAGCTCGGAGACTGGGTACTTCGGACCGCGCTCTCCCATCTCGCACAGTGGCAGCTGGTCCAGCTCTACGACCCTCCCCTGAAGGTCTCCGTGAACGTCTCCGGCCATCAGCTCGCGGTCGCCGGTTTCGCCAACCGGGTCGCCGAGCTGCTCCGAGCGACGCCTATCGCACCGGGCTCCCTCGGCATCGAGATCACCGAGTCGGTCATCATCGACGTCGCTGTCGCCCACGAGACGCTCGAGGTGCTGCGCGCGCTCGGCGTGACCGTGCTCCTCGACGACTTCGGCACGGGATACTCGTCGCTCGCGTACCTCGAGCAGTTCCCCATCGACGTCTTGAAGATCGACCGCTCGTTCGTGGTCAGGCTCGACGAGGGCAACGACCGGGCGGTCGTGCTCGAGGCGATCCTCGCGATGGCGCGCGCGCTCCACCTCGACGTGATCGCAGAAGGGGTGGAGAGCGCCGAGCAGATCGTGAAGCTTCGGGCGTTCGGCTGCCGGTGGGTACAGGGCTTCGCCGTCTCACGGCCGTTGCCCGCGGAGGCAGTCCTCGGCTTCCTCGTCGAGCAGCAGACCGTGGCGCGCGCGGTCGAGCACGGTGATCAGCCGTGAGGTCGGGCCAAGAGCCCGAGGAGCGCGGGCCCGCGTCGCGGAACGCGGGCGAGGGCGGAACGAGCGCCCCAGGACGGCGGGTGCGAGCGAGCTTCGCCCGATTCGCCGCCCTCGCGATCTCGCTGACGACCGTGCTGCTCGTCGGGGTCGTCGCGGCACTGGTTACTGATTCCGGCAGGCTCGGATCCTTTGGCAGGTTCGACCTCGCGGGCGCCGCGTCGCTCGCGGTCCTCCAGGTCACGATGCTCGCCGGACCGCTCCGGCGCCGCGTCGCGCTGAACGGCCGGAGCGCGGAGCGCGTCACGTCCGACGCGGTGGCGTCGAGCGCGTTCCTGAGCGGAGTCCTCGCGTCGATCGACACGGGTGTCGCGATCGTCGACCGCGCAGGCCGCGTCCTCGAAGCCAACGACGCACTTCGCGCGATCGCCGGACTCGACATCGGCGCGCCCGGCGCGAGCCGGAGCGCCGCAGACGTCGTCTTCGAGGCCCTCGACGGCGGACGCTCGACAGGCCTCGCCGACCTGGCCGGGGCGGTCACGGGGGCCGGCGACGCCGCGTCCCCGCTCGTACTTCTCGCCGCGAGCGGCGAGAAGGTGCCCGTCCTCGTGCGGGCGCGGCCTCTCCGGCTCCCCGGTGGCACCGCTCATGGCGCCGTCGTGACCGTCGTCGACGTGCGCGACCTCGCCGCGCAGCGACGCCAGCTCGAGCGTCGCACCGAGCAGCTCGAGGCCGTCACGGTCGCGACGTTCGCTATCCAGAGCGACGAGGACGCCCGGAAGTCGGTCTGCGAGGTCGCACGTCGGCTCACCGGCGCGGTCGCCGCATCGCTCTTCGAGCCCGAGGACTCGTCCGCGCTCCGCTGCTCGGCGAGCACTAGACCTGCGCTCGTCGGGTTCGCGATCGACCTCGGGAGGCCGTCTGCGATGGCGGCTGCGTTCGCCGGGTCGTCTCCGGTGCACGTCACCGTCGCCGAGGCGGGATCGGGCCTCGATCCGGAGAAGCTTGCCGAAGTCGAGCGCCTCGCCGGGCAGCCGGTCGGAGGTGCCGCATACGTGCCGATGCGAGCGGGCGACGACTACCGGGGCCTCCTCGTCGTCACCTATCCGCCGAGCGCGACGGCGGCGAACGAGGACGACCTCGCGGCGCTCACGGTCCTCGCCGCGCAGGCGGGGATCGCCGTCGAGCGGGAGGACCTGCTGCGAAAGCTCGAGGTCGAGGCGAGCACCGATGCGCTCACCCGGCTCGGGAACCGACGACTCTGGGACCGCGTCCTCGGTCGGGCGGTCGAGCGGTCCCGGCGCCTCGGGATGCCGCTCGCTGCGGCAATGATCGACCTCGACCGCTTCAAGCAGTACAACGACCGCCATGGCCACCTCGCGGGCGACGCTCTGCTGAGGAGCACCGCGAGCGCGTGGTCAGCGGGGCTGCGCGTCGACGATGTGCTCTGCCGAATCGGCGGCGAGGAGTTCGGGCTGCTGCTTCCCGATTGCTCGGCCGACGCGGCGCGGCGGGCGGTCGGCAAGCTTCGCGCCGCGACCCCCGGCGGTGTGACGTGCTCGGCCGGAGTCGCGATGCTCGACCGCCGCGAGAGGGCGAGCGACCTCATGGCGCGCGCCGACGCTCTCCTGTACGAAGCCAAACGCTCGGGGCGCGACCGGACGGCGATGACCGGGGCGCGACCCGCCCCGACGGGCGCTCAGCCGTCCGCCGCCCCGGCTCCGAGACCCACGGGACAGCCGACCCCCGTCCCGCCGAGCCCGCAGTAACCGCCGGGATTCCGGGCCAGGTACTGCTGGTGGTACTGCTCGGCATAGTAGAAGGGGCCTGCGGTCGCGAGCTCGGTGTGCAGCGCCCCGTGCCCGACGCTCGCGAGCAGCGCCGCGTACCGGTCGCGCACCCGGCTCGCGACCACGAGCTGCGTGGGCGTCGTCGCGTACAGCGCAGAGCGGTACTGGGTCCCGACGTCGTTGCCCTGGCGCATCCGCTGGGTTGGGTCGTGGCTCTCGAAGAACATCGCGACGATCGCCTCGTAGGAGGTGCGAGCAGGGTCGAAGACGACTAGCACGACCTCGGCGTGGCCGGTGCGCCCCGAGCAGACCTCCTCGTAGGTCGGATTGGGCGTGTACCCGCCCGAATATCCGACCGCGGTCGTGTATACACCGTCAGCCTTCCAGAACCTCCGCTCGGCTCCCCAGAAGCACCCGAGACCGAGCACGGCCTGCTCGAGCCCCGCGGGGAAGGGCGGCTCGACCGACGTGCCGAGCACGACATGCGGGGCCAGGGGCCCGAGCGGCTCGCTGCGCCCGGCCAGTGCGCGCTCGGGCGCGACCATGTCCTGCCTGCTAGCGGAGAACACTCCCACGGCTCCACCTCCCACCACCTGCGACGGCCCCGTCGCCGCCTCCTGCCACGATACGGACGGCCAGCGCCCCTCCAGCCGCGCGGGGCCCGGCCGTTTCCCGCGCCGGCATGTCTGCGCTCACGAGCGCGCGGCACGTCCCCAGTCGGGGTCGAGCTGGTAGCAGAAGAGCTCGCACCTCTCCTCCTCGTCCCGCTCGCCGATCGCAGCTGCCTGCCGGCGAAGGGCGTCGACGCTGCGCAGGAACCCTCGGTTCGCCACGTGCCGCCAGCGCACGTAGCCGCTACCCCGCCACCCTGCCGCCCGCAACGCGTCGAGACCGCGGTGGTAACCAACTCGCGCGTACGCGTACGCAGCGACGTCGTCTCCGGCGGCGGCGGCGAGCTCGGCGAGCTCGGCCCACGGCTCCAGCAGCCGGGGATGGGCGGCGGCGACGCGTGCGACCGCGGCGAGACGCTCCGCGGCGGGCGTGGCCGTCGCCGCCGCGAGATCCTCGATCAGCCCAGGGGGCGGGTCGGGCAGCACGGTCTCGGGAAGGCCACGGCTCAAGGTCACATCGGAGTCCTCGCTCATAGGGGCATCCTCGCCCGCGGGGCGGCCGAGCGCCAGAGCCGGCGTCGCGCCGAGCGGCGGCGGCGCGTGCCGCGGTTACGCTCGAAGCGATGGAACGTGAGGTGTCCCCGCCGATCTGGCGCTGCTGTGGGTGCGGTGCCCTTGTGCACCCATCGAGCCCGCAGACGCCCGCCGCCTGGTGCAGCCGGTGCGGTCGCGTCACGGAGTGCGTGCGCGACGGCGGCTGAGCCGTGATGGGCGGGGGCGGGGATGGCGCCAACCATTCTGGACTCAATCCATATAATTGACAGATTCAAGCATCGGCGAGTACAGTGCGTGAGTGGTCTCTCCGGCCCCCGGCGCGTCGCACTACCCCAGCTCCTCGGCCGCGCGCCTCCGCGGGGCCGGGCTACGGGTCACGGCGATCCGGCTCACGGTGCTCGACGAGGTCGCCGCGCGACCGCACGCGGACACGGAATCGATCGCCACGGCCGTCGGCGGCGAGCTCGGGACTGTCTCGCGCCAGGCTGTGTACGACGCGCTCCGAGCGCTAGCACAGGCAGGCCTCGTGCGCCGCATCGAGCCTGCAGGGAGCCCGGCGCGCTACGAGGCACGGGTCGGCGACAACCACCACCACGTCGTGTGCCGTGTCTGTGGCGCGACTGCCGACGTCGACTGCGCCGTCGGCTCCGCTCCGTGCCTCGAGCCGTCGCAGGCTCACGGGTTCCGCCTCGACGAGGCGGAGGTCACGTACTGGGGCCTCTGCCCGCGGTGCACGCCATGAGCCGCTACCGCGTAGGGCGAGCACGCCGGCGCCAGCGCACGACCCACCCACGACCGCGTGCCCGGGCGGCGCGCAGGAGGAAGCGCACATGACGACATCTCGAGGCACCTACACCACGACCGACGCGGGGATCCCCGCGGAGAGCGACGAGCACTCGCTCACCCTCGGCGCGGATGGGCCGATCCTGCTCCAGGACCACTACCTGATCCAGAAGATGGCCCAGTTCAACCGCGAGCGCGTCCCGGAGCGCGTCGTCCACGCGAAGGGCGGCGGCGCGTTCGGGGTCTTCGAGACCACCGGCGACGTGACGGAGCTCACCCGTGCGCAGCTGTTCCAGCCCGGCGTGCGGACTCCTGTGCTCCTCCGGTTCTCGACCGTCGCCGGCGAACAGGGCTCTGCGGATACCGTGCGCGATCCGCGGGGCTTCGCGGTCAAGTTCTACACGGCCGAGGGCAATTACGACCTCGTCGGCAACAACACTCCGGTCTTTTTCATCCGCGACCCGCAGAAGTTCCAGGACTTCATCCACTCCCAGAAGCGGCGCGCCGACACGCACATGCGCGACAACGACATGCAGTGGGACTTCTGGACTCTCTCGCCGGAATCGGCGCACCAGGTAACCGTGCTCATGACCGACCGTGGCACCCCGCGCACGTGGCGGCACCAGAACGGCTACGGGAGCCACACGTTCATGTGGGTCAACGCGAGCGGCGGACGGTGCTGGGTGAAATACCACTTCGTGACCGACCAGGGCGTCGAGACCTTCTCCGATGCCGAGGCCAAGGCAGTCGCCAACGCGGACCCCGACGCGCACCTACGCGATCTCCGCGGGGCGATCGGGCGGGGCGAGTACCCGAGCTGGACGCTCAAGGTTCAGGTCATGCCATTTGAGGATGCGGCGGACTACCGCTTCAACCCCTTCGACCTCACGAAGGTGTGGCCGCACGGCGATTACCCGCTCGTCACCGTCGGCCGCCTCACGCTCGACCGCAACCCGGAGAACTACTTCGCCGAGATCGAGCAGGCAGCGTTCGAGCCGTCCAACATGGTTCCCGGCATCGGACCGAGCCCGGACAAGATGCTCCTCGGTCGCCTCTTCAGCTACCCGGACGCGCATCGCTACCGGATCGGCACCAACTACCTTCAGCTCCCTGTCAACCGCCCGAAGTCGCCCGTGCACTCCTACAACCGCGACGGTGCGATGCGCTTCGACAATCCGGGCGACCCGGTCTACGCGCCGAACGCCGCCGGAGGCCCTGCGGCCGATCCCGCGCGTTTCGGTAGCGCGGCGAGCTGGGCGGCGACGGGTGAGATCGTCCGCGCCGCCTACAGCCTCCACGCCGAGGACGACGATTTCGGCCAGCCGGGTTCGCTCTACCGCGACGTCCTTGGATCGGTGGAGCGCGACCACCTCGTCGCGAACATCGTCGCCCACGCGTCGAACGGCGTGAGTCCGGAGGTCCTCGCTCGCGTTGTCGAGTACTGGCACAGCGTCGACGTCGACCTCGGGGCGAGGGTCGCGAAAGGCCTCGCCCGGGGGGTGTGACGGCACGCCCCCCGGGCGAGCTGCCGACGCCGGCTCGGGCGGCGCTTGGCCGCGCGTTTCGCGAATGGGGGGCTCCGGGTAGCATCGCCCGTGCGCGCCTTCACCTGTGGCAACTGCCGGGAGCAACTCGTGTTCTTCGAGAACTCGAGCTGCCTGCGCTGCTCCGCGCCGCTCGGCTACCTCCCCGACGTCGGCGCACTCGTGGCACTCGACGACCTCGGTGACGGCCGGCTCCGTCCAGTCCCGTTGGATCGCGCGGCGCCGGGCGGGCGAGGGGCGATCTACCGGCGCTGCGCGAACGCGGAGATCGCGACGTGCAATTGGCTCGTGCCCGCGCCGTCCGCGGTCAGCGCACCACTGCTGTGCGCAAGCTGCGCCCTCACCCGGACTCGGCCTAACGACGCAGACCTCGCGGCCCTCGCCGCATTCGCGAAGGCCGAGAGCGCGAAGCGCCGGCTGCTGTACCAGATGGCCGACCTCGGGCTCCGAGCTCGCGGACGCGCCGAGGACCCCGCGGGCGGACTTGCCTTCGACCTGCTCTCGAGCAGCGCGGGCAATGTCGTGACCGGACACGCGCGAGGCGTCGTCACGCTCGACCTTGCGGAGGGCGACGACGCGTACCGCGAGCGCACGCGCCACGAGCTCGGCGAGCCGTACCGGACCGTGCTCGGCCACCTGCGCCACGAGATCGCTCACTACTTCTGGCCCGACGTCGTCGAGGCCACGGGCCGCCTCGACACGTTCAGGATCCTTTTCGGCGACGAGCGCGCCGACTACGGCGCCGCGCTCGAGCACCACTACCTCACAGGTCCGCCGCCCGACTGGGACGCAGGCCATGTGAGCAGCTATGCGACGATGCACCCGTTCGAAGACTGGGCGGAGACGTTCGCGCACTACCTCCACATCCACGACACGATGCAAAGCGCCGGTGCCGCGGGCATGGTGGTCGTCGGTCCGCGCGACGACACGACGGGCCGCCGCGACGCTCGACTGGCCGCGGCGCCGCGAGAGAACTCCCTCGATGATGACGCCTACGAACGGGTCATCGCGGAGTGGCTGCCCCTCACGTACGCGCTCAACGCCGTGAGCCGCAGCATGGGCCGGGACGACCTCTACCCGTTCGTCCTCGCGCCGGCCGTCATCGCCAAGCTCAGCTTCGTCCACGCATCGATCCGCGCCGCCGCCGCGCGCCTCGCTACAGTCCTAGCGACGTAGCGATCGACCACGGGGGGGCACGATGCACGAGCTATCGACGGGTGCGGGGATCCTCGCGGTCATGAACAAGCACCATGTCGCCGGAATCGTAGGGATCGTCGTCGGGGTCGTGCTCATCGTCCTCGGCGCGACGAGAGTCCTCGGCCGAACCGCCGCCGCCATGCTCGTGCCGCTCGTGGGCATCGCCGTGGCGCTACTCGGCGTGCTCCTCTACGCCCGCGTGGTCTGAGCGCACCGTCCGCGCACCTGCGGGACCGGTCCGTCGCCTGCGGAGCCTCGCGGACCGCTGGGAGCGTTGCGGGCCTATCCTGCGGAGATGGAGCCAGCTCCCTCGGCCGGTACGGCACCGGACGAGCGTCTCGGCGGGGCCGACCGCCGGGTGCCGATCGGACGGCGGGTTCTGCTCGCGATGGCCGGCCTCGGCGTCGCCGGGATCGTCGCGGGCGCGAAGGTCCAGGGCGCGGTCGGCCGAGCTCTCGGCTCGGGGCTCGGCGCGTTCCTCCCGGGCGGGGACCGCTTCCGCATCTACACGATCACCGGATCGTTCCCCGCGATCCCCCCGGAGCACTACCGCCTCCGAGTGTCCGGGCTCGTCGACCGCCCGCTCGTCCTCAGCCTCGCGGACCTGCAGTCGATGCCGAGCACGTCGCTCGTGAGGGACTTCCAGTGCGTGACAGGTTGGCGCGTCCCCGCGGTGCACTGGGAGGGGGTGCGCCTCGCGGACGTCCTCGACGCCGCGGGCGTGAGGAGCGGTGCTTCGGCCCTGTCCTTCGAGTCCTATGACGGCGCGGACACCGAGAGCCTCACCCTCGACCAGGCCCGCCGGTCCGACGTCGTCGTCGCCTACCGGATGCTCGGCGCCCCGATCACGACGGCCCACGGCGGGCCGGTGCGGCTTTACGTCGCCCCGATGTACGGCTACAAGTCGCTCAAATGGCTGTCGGAGATCCGCGTCGTCGACCGCGTCGTCCCGGGGTTCTGGGAGGAGAACGGGTACGCAGTCGACGCGTGGGTCGGCGAGTCGAACGGGCGCACGGACGCGCCGATCCCGTGAGCTTCGTCGTGCCCGACGCCCCCGCGGCCGCGCGCCCGGATGGCCCCGCGGGAGCGCCCGAGCGAGACCGCGGCACGACTCTCGTACGCTTCGACCTCGCCGAGCGCGTCGCGCACTGGGCGAACGCGCTCCTGTTCCTCGCGCTCGTCGCGACGGCGCTCCCGCTCTATTTCCCGTCTGTGGAGGCAGCGGTCGGACGGCGGGCTCTCGTCGCGGAGATCCATACCTGGTGCGGGGTCGCGCTTCCCTTCCCGCTCCTCGTCTCCCTCGCCGGACCATGGGGAGCGCGCATGCGCCGCGACGTCCGCCGCATCAACCGCTGGAGCGCCGAGGAGGTAGCGTGGCTACGCACGTTCGGGACACGGGCCGTGGCCCGGACGGACAAGTTCAACCCGGGCCAGAAGCTCAATGCCGCGTTCACCGCTGGGGCGATCGTCGTGATGCTCGCGTCGGGTTCGGTGCTCCGATGGTTCGGTCCCTTCCCGCTCAGCTTCCGGACGGGAGCGACGTTCGTCCACGACGTGCTCGCCGCGGCGATCGTCGCCACGATCTCCGCGCACGTCCTGCTCGCCCTCGCACATCCCGCGTCGCTCCGGTCGATGGTGACTGGCCGCATCACCACGTCCTGGGCGCAGAGGCACGCGCCGGCGTGGCTCGACGAGGCGCTCGGTCGCGCGGCGGCATCGCACGGCGAGGGCGGTTCGTGAGTTGACCGGACCTCGAACTCGGCGCCCCGGTCCACTGGCCATCGCGGGCATCATCGCGCTCACGATGGCCCTGGCAGGAACGGTCGCCGTGCTCGCGACGCGCGCGGCGACCTCGCCGGCCGGGAGGCGGGCAGCGACCCGCACGACGCTACGGACGGCCGTCAGATCGACTCCCGCGACGACGAGGCCGGCGCGACGTGCCTCTCCGAGCGCGGCGACGAGCACGGGCGCTGCACGCACGCCACCGGCGGCGAGGGTACCGGCCGGCCACCCGGCGGCGGCGATGCGGGTCCTTCGGACGACGCCGGCGAACGGCGCGACGAACGTCAGCGGGACCGCGTCGATCACGGTGCTGCTCTCGGCCCCGACCGCGGCGGCGACCGCGATGCCGTCGATCTCGCCATCGGTCCCGGGCCGCTGGTCGGGAGCGGGGACAGCCGCGCTCACGTTCACGCCGGCGGAGCCCTTCGTCCCGATGAGCACCGTGACCGTGACCGTCGCGGGCGGCCCCCGGGGCGTGCGGTCGGCATCGGGATCGACCGTCGCGACGAGCGTGTCGAGCTCTTACACGGTCGAGGGAGGATCGGTGCTGCGGATCCAACAGCTCCTCGCGCTTCTCGACTACTCCCCGCTCGTCTTCACGCCCTCGGCGCCGGAGCCGCCCGCTGGTGACGTCGCCGCGCAGCTCGCCGCCGCGTACGTGCCCCCGCCAGGGACGTTCGCGTGGCGATCGCACGGCTGGCCCGCACAGCTCGCCGCGATGTGGCAGCCGGGAACGTACTCGGTGATGACGCGCGGGCTCGTGATGTCGTTCCAGGCAGACCACGGCCTGCTCGTCAACGGTGAGATCACGGCGGGGCTGTGGAACGACCTCTTCGCCGCGCTCGCCGCGGGCGAGGCGAACACCGGCGGATACAACTTCGCGCTCGGAGACAAGACGCCTCCGGAGACACTCACGATCTGGCACGACGGCACGGTCGTGCTGCACTCCGAGGCGAACACCGGGATCAGCCAGTCGCCGACGGCCGACGGCGTCTTCCCCGTGTTCGCCCGCTACCGCAACCAGGTCATGCGCGGCAAGAACCCGGACGGGAGCTCCTATGCCGATCCGGTGCAATACGTCGCGTACTTCAACGGCGGCGACGCGGTCCACTACCTCGGCCGCGCCGACTACGGGATCCCCCAGAGCCTTGGCTGTATCGAGCTCCCGCTTGCCGCGGCCGCGACAGGCTGGCCCTACCTCGCCTACGGAACCCTCGTCGACGTCATCGGCTGACCGCGCCGCCGGCAGAAGGTCGGCGCGTCAACTCCAGGTGACCGTCGCGAGACGTCCCCACGCCCCGAGCACGGCCGGATCGCCGGCTACATCGATCTCGCCAGCGCTGCGACGGTTCCAGAGCAGCTCGTAGCAGTCGTTTGCGGGCCCGGTCACCGTGCAGTCCGCGTCGCTCTCGCCGAGCGAGCCTGTCGATCCCTCGGGGCCTGCGCGCACGCTCCACGCGCCGGGCGCGTCGGTGCAGCGGACCGCGAGGACGATCGGGGGGTCGGCCCGGAACCGATTGCGCGGCCGGGAGAAGAACCCGCGGACGAGCTCGTCGATGCCGTCCGCGGCGAGCTCGGGCCGAAGCGCGGTGCGGTCACCGACGGTGGACTCGGCGTCCACGCGGTGGATGGCGGTCTCGTGCAGCTGGCGGCGCGCCCAGAAGCGAGAGCCCGCGCCCCCCGGGAGAAAGCTCCAGCACGGCCGCTCGGGACCCGCCGCCCGGAGCGCGGTGACGAGAGCCGCGTGGCCAGCGACGAACCACGCGAGCAGAGAGTCGTCGTCCGGGGCGTCGAAGGCGGCGTCCGCCTCGTCGGGCGATACCGGAGCGAGTCGCCCCAGCGCGACGTGGGCCGTGGCCCAACGATGTACGCCGCCTGTGTGGCGGACGAGGTCGCGCACGACCCAGCCGGGGCAGGTCGGGACTGGCGCGTCGAGCTCGGTCGCCGACACGACTGCGGCGAGCCGCGCCCCCTGGCCCTCCAGCTCGTCGACGAGCGTGTCGTGATCCGGCGCCGCCTGCTGCATGAGTCGATGCTACGGCGAGACCAGTCCGCAACGCTACGGCGCGGTCCGGAGCGGTGCGAGGGCGAGCCGGCGGTCGGGAGCGACGAGGATCGCCGCCAGCCGATCGCGTCGGCGACCGCGAGGGCGTCATCGGCCATGTCCTCGAGCGAGCAGCAGGCGACGCTCGCCGGGTGCACGAGCGCGGTGCGGCCCGGGCCCCGCCTACCACTCGACGCTCCGACGTGGGTCGAGAGGCCGACATCACGATTGTCGACGCGCGCGACCAAGAAGCCGCGGTGCCCGAACAAGGACCAGAGATCGTCGTGCAAGGAGAGCATCTGCGCGCCGAGCCCCGCGACGAGAAGCAACGGCGCTCCGTCCGGCGGACCCGTGGTCTCCACGGCGATCTCGACGCCTTTACGCCGCGCCCCGCGGAGCGCGATCCACTGCGCAGCCATCATGTCCAGGCGTCCAGGAACGAGAGAAGGGCGTCTGGTTCGAGCGGGCGTGAGAAGTAGTAGCCCTGGCCGGTGTCGCAGCCCTCGCCACGGAGGCGCTCTAGCTGGAGCCCGTCCTCGATGCCCTCGGCGATGACCTCGAGGCCGAGGTCATGGCCGAGCCGCACCATGGTGCGCACGAGGGCGTGCTTCTCACCGGGCGACGCGATGCTCGACACGAAGGACCGGTCGATCTTGAGTGCGTCGACCGGGAACGCGCGCAGGTACGCGAGCGAGGAGTAGCCAGTGCCGAAGTCGTCGATCGCGATACGCACCCCACGGTTGCGAAGCTCATGCAGGCGCACCGCAGTCGCCTCGGGATCACGGGCGAGCGCGGTCTCGGTGAGCTCGAGGACGAGATCGCCCGGATCGAGCCCTGACTCGCGAAGCGCGTCGTCGACGTCGCGGGCGAGCGAGTCGACCTCGAGCTGGCGAGCGGAGAGGTTCACCGCGACGGCGAGCCCGTGGCCGGCGCTCCGCAAGGCGACGCCTTGACGGCACGCCTGCGCGAGGACCCAGCGCCCGACGGGTACGACCAGGCCCGACTCCTCGAGCGCTGGGATGAACTCGTCCGGGGCGATGACGCCCCTGTCCGGATGGCGCCAGCGAATGAGCGCCTCGACCCCGGTCACCTCCTGCCGTCTGAGGTCGACGGTCGGCTGATAGACGAGGAAGAACTGCTGTTCCTCAAGCGCGCGGCGAAGGTCCATCTCGAGCCCGAGCCGGCTCATGACGGCTTCGTGCATGGCCGGCGCAAACGCGACCGCGCGATCCTTGCCGGCGGCCTTCGCCTCGTAGAGCGCGACGTCCGCGTTGCGCAGGAGCTCGTCGGCCGACGCGCAGGGGCTCGACGCGATCCCGACGCTGGCGGTCACCGAGAGCGCGGCTCCCTCGACTCGACCTTCGAGCTGCGAGCCGCGCACGACCCCGAGGAGCCGCTCGGCGATGAGCTCCGCGTCGGCGGCGCCGCGTGGCGCCTCGAGGACGACGACGAACTCGTCGCCACCGAGGCGCCCGACCGTGCACGGCGCGTCGACCGCGCGTCGGAGCCTCGAGCCGACGAGCACGAGCAGCTCGTCGCCGACGCCGTGACCGAAGGTGTCGTTGATCTCCTTGAACCCGTCGAGGTCGAGAAATAGCACGACGGGTCCAGGGCCGCCGCGCGCGAGGGCGTGCTCGACGCGGTCGACGACGAGCGCGCGGTTCGGGAGGCCCGTGAGGGCGTCGTGCAACGCCTGGTGACGGATGTCGTCGAGAAGCCGCGCGTTGTGGAACGCGGTCGACGCGAGCCCCGCGACCCCGACGAGGCGCTCGCGCAGCTGTCCGTCGGGGTGCATCCCCTCTGCGGAGCGCAGCCCGATCGCGACGAGCCCGAAGCACTCGCCCCGGGCCACGATCGGCATAGCGACTCCGTGCGCGCCACCGGTCGACCGTGCGATCTCGGCGAGGACGGGATCGGGGTCCGCTGGCGAGAGCGCGACCGGCTCCGGAGCCGATGTCACGCGCCCGACGAGGGCCGAGCTGTCGGGAACCGTCGTGAGGTCCGGCCGGTAGTCGATCCGGCCGTCGAGACCCGAACGCCACGACCTGCCGGCGCAGACGAGCTGGCCCGCCGCCGGGTCGACGAGGAAGACCGACACCGCGTCGCTGCCCGCGACAGCGTGCATCGCCTGGGCGAGCCGGCGAGCGAGGTCGTCGCGCGTGGTGACCTCGGCGAGCGCGGTCGCGAGCGCGAACAGCACGCTCATCGTCTCCGCTCGCTCGCGCGCATCGGCGAGCGCCGCGGTCGCCTCGAGCACCGCAGCGGCGTGCCCCGCATAGGCCTCGAGGGCCCGCGCCTCCTCAGGGAGAAAGCGCCCCGCAAGGGGGTCGAATGCCGCGAGGCTCCCGAACGCGTGGTTCGACGACGTGACGTCGACGACGAGCCGCTCCGCGGACGCCTCCGCTCCAGGCGACGCGAGCAGGTGCGCCGCCATCCGCTCGGCCTCGTCGTGTCGAAAGCCGACCGAGTGGATCCGCGCAGACGGCTCGCGCGGCAGATGGACCGCTAGGAGGTAGCGCCGCGCGCGCACCGCGGTGGCGGCGCGCTGCGCGATCGCCTGGAGCACCGAGTCACGGTCCCCCACCGACACGAGCTCGGACGCCATCAGCTCGAGCGACTCGAAGCTCGCCGTCAGCTGCTCGAGTCGCTGCCCGAGCAGCTCGAGCTCGGCCTCGACCGCAGGTCCCTCGGGAGGCTCCCAGGATGCGACGTAGAGGCAGCGCGCGTCCCCGCGCGTCTGGCATTCGACCTCCGCCACCTGTGCGAGGTCCATGCCGAAGATCGTCGGAACGGCGGCGAGCATGCCGGCGATGTAGTCGCAGAAGACCCGCCGGCGGACGAACGGCGCAAGCGTGCGCGCGCTCACGAGAGCGCGGCGGCGATCCACGTGCAGCGCGGCCATCTCCGTGATGTGGGATTGGCGCGTGGAGGTCTCCGCGACGTAGCGCATGACTGTGCTCGGATGCCCGAGCGCGCGCAACCTCGCGAGCACCTCGGGCGATCGAGCCCGGAGGTACACCTCAGATCCGACGTGCCGCCCGAGCCCCGCATCCCCGGTCACGTCGAGCGCGGCCTCGAACAGCGCCGTGACCTGATCGTACGAGCTCCACTCCCTGCCGTCCTCGAGCGACCCGATCGCACGGGTCTCCCCGGCCCCATCGAGGACCGCGTCGACGAGCGCGTTCCCACCGGTGCGTCGCAGGTACGCGAGCAGCACCGCGACCATGGAGTTCCTCAGATCCCTGCTCTGCGGTTCGCGGCTCTGCACTGTCGCGCGATCCACCCGGTACTCACGGCCCCGGCGTGGACCCGATTGAGGGCG
>Ga0307372_10004935_pt1 | contig 20308 bp, 19 predicted proteins | sample OX1MG_FD_202533 | JGI IMG/M metagenome (GOLD analysis project Ga0307372, IMG submission 202533) | Soil microbial communities from Risofladan, Vaasa, Finland - OX-1 | ecosystem: Environmental > Terrestrial > Soil > Coastal area > Acid sulfate soil | place: Finland: Risofladan, Vaasa | collected...
ACATCCTTTCGGACACAGGAACCTGAATCCTGCGCGTCTGCCAATTCCGCCACTCGCCCTCGAGTGGCGACAGGGTAGTGGGGCGCGGGACTGTCCGGGGACCCCCTGGGTAAGGTTCGACTGACTATGGGACTCCAGGCGTTCGAGCGCCGGCTCGAACAACTCGTCGAAGGCGTCTTCGCCCGCGCCTCCCGGGGGGGGCTGCAGCCTGTGGAGCTGGGTCGGCGGATGACCCGGGAGATGGACCTGGAACGGACGGTCGGGGTGAGGGGGCTGGTGGCCCCCAACCACTTCCTGATCGAGTTGTCCCCCCAGGACGCCGAGCGGTTCGAGGCCTTCGGGGACGCCCTGACCCAGGAGTTGGCCGAGGGAGCCCGGGAGCACGCCCGGGAGGAGGGCTACCGCTTCCTGGGCTCGGTGGTGGTGGAGATGACCTCGGACCCTTCCCTCAACCCGGGGGTATTCCGGGTCGGGGCCCGGACGGAGGCCGGAGCCGGCGGGATGACCCCCAGCCTGGTCCTGCCCGACGGGCGCCGGGTCACCCTGGGCGACCAGCCCCTGACCATCGGGCGCCTGCCCGAGTCGGCAGTGGTCGTCAACGACCCCAATGTCAGCCGGCGCCACGCCGAGTTGGTCCGACGGGACGGAGCGGTGATCCTGGTCGACCTCGGCTCCACCAACGGCAGCCTGGTCAACGGGGTCCAGGTCAGCGAGGTCCCCCTTTCCGACGGGGACGAGCTGACCATCGGCGCCACTGTCCTGCGCTACGAGTTGATCTGACCGAGCTGATCTGAGCGAGCGATGTCCGAGCCGATACTCACCGTCCTCAAGTTCTTTCTCCTGGCCCTCATCTGGCTGTTCTTTCTCCGCGTCCTGCGGGCCCAGTGGGTCGATCTGCGGTCCCGGGACACGGGGCCGGCGGTGCCGCCGGCGCCCGTCAGCCGGCCGGCCCCCCAACCCGGGCGATACGGCGTCCGGGTGGTCGAAGGGCCTGACCATCCCGGGGCGAGCTTTCCGGTGGAGAGGGAGATCACCATCGGCCGTGCCGCCGGGGCCGACATCGCCCTGCCGAATGACAGCTTCACGTCCTCCCGCCACGCTCGGCTCTGGGTGGACGCCGGCCGCCTGTGGGTCGAGGACCTGGGCTCTACCAACGGAACTCAGGTCAACGGCCAGCCGATCTCCTCCGCCACCGGGCTGAAGCCGGGGGATCGGGTCAAGGTCGGACGCACCGCGTTGGAGGTGTCGGCGGTCTAACCGTTGCCGTTGCCCGGCTTGTGGTGACCGCCGGGTCCGGGCGGAGCCGTGGTCGGGGCTGTGGCCGCCGCCCCCAGCCCCAGGACATCGGCCAAGGTGGTCAGGTCCTGCTGGAGCAGGGTGGCCGCCGACCCGGTGATGGTCCCGTGCTGGAGGCCCTGGGATATGGCCATGGCCGCCTGCTGGAGATCGTTGACAGCCTGAGAGGAGTTGCCGGAGGCGGAGTCGGTCACCGCCTGCTGAGCCTGGTTGATGATGTTCTGGGCACTCGCGTGATCCACTGACCCCGAGGTCTCCCCGGCGGTGGCGTCGCGCACCAGGTTGGCCAGGGCCGTGGCCGGGGTCGAGGTGGTCGTAGCCGGGCTGGATGTGGTCGTAGCCGGCCGGGTGGTGGTCGTGGTCCGCACCGGCGGCTGGGGCGAGCCCGACCCGAGACCGAGGATGAGGGCGAGGATGACGACCAGGAGCAGGGCGGCCAAGACGGCGGTCAGGCGCCAGTGCCGGTTCATCGATCCGGGAGGTGTCGGCTCGGCCGGCCGGGGGGCGGCGGCGTAGGGGACGGTGGCGCTCGGGGACGCGGCTACGGCCGTCGGGTCCCCGGCCGGGGAATAAGGGACGGTGGCGGTGAGGGAACCGGCCGCAGGCATTGCCCAGGTGGCGTCCGGTCCGGGCCCGACGCCGGCCCCGGACTGGCCCTGTGGGCCCCACCCGGCCGCCCGGGCCGCGGTGGCCAGCGCTGAGGACATGGCCGCCGCCGAGGTGAACCGCTTGGCGGGATCCGGGTCCATGGCCCGGATGGCCACGTCCAGGACAGCCAGGTCCGCAGGCGAAAGGCTGGACGGCGGGGAAGCCACCTGTCCGGACTGGGCCGCCGCCACCAGCTCGAAGGCGGTGGAGCCCGTATAGGGAGGCTGGCCGGCCACCATCTCGTAGAGCACCACCCCGGCCGCCCACAGGTCGGATTGGACGGTGGCGGGCTGACCCATGGCCCGCTCCGGGGCCAGGTAGCGAGGTGTACCCAGGACCAGGCTGGTGCCGGTCAGGTCCATGGCACCCTGGCTCTCGGTCAGAGCCTTGGCGATGCCGAAGTCGGCCACCTTGGCCGAGCCGTCGCGGGCCAGGAGGATGTTGCCCGGCTTGATGTCCCGGTGCAGGAGACCCGCCTCATGGGCCGCCCCCAATCCGCTCAGCACCCCCTGCATCAGGCCGACCGCCTCGGCGGTGGTCAGCGGCAGCCGGGCGGCCCGCTCGGCCAGGTTCCCCCCTTCCACCAGCTCCATGACGATGTAGGGACGGCCATCCACCTCCTCGCCCACGTCGAAGATGGACACCACGTTGGGATGGGCCAGGGCCGCCGCCGCCCTCGCCTCGGACTCGAAGCGGGTCCGGAAGGTCGTGTCCGCCGCCAGCGCCGGGCGCAGCACCTTGAGGGCCACCACCCGGGACAGACGGGTGTCCTCGGCCCGGAACACCTCGGCCATGCCTCCCGCCCCGAGAGTGGGCCCGAGCCGGTAGCGGCCGATCATCGGGGCCGGCCCGGGCGGAGCGGGCGGTGGTTGCTCGGAGGCCATCCCGGTCAGTTTGATCCTTCGTGCGGCGTTGGTCCGCATCGATCCGTCCGTACCCCGACCTGAAGGAGCCGAATTGGCCCCCTCTGGGTAAGGTTCGCCTCAATATGGCACGGCAACGGCTTGAGCGCGGTCCAGCTTGATCGAACTGAGCATCGGCGCCGCCACCCACGTGGGGCGCAACCCGGGCCGAACCAACAACGAAGACCGCTACCTGGTCACCGACCAGGTCTGGGCGGTGGCCGACGGGGTCGGCGGCCATGCCGGCGGCGAAGTTGCCGCCGGTGTCGCGGTCGACGTCATCGCCACCCAGTTCGATCCGAGTCGGCCCCGGCCCCTGGCCTCGGTGATCGAGGAGGCCAACCAGGCCGTCTGGCAGAAGGCCGGCTCGGACCCGGAGCTGACCGGGATGGCCACCACCATCACCGCCATCGCCCGCCTCGATGCAGACGGCGCGGACCATCTCATCGTGGCCAACGTCGGGGACTCCCGTACCTACCTCTTGCGCCAGGGCGAGTTGAGCCAGCTGTCCGTCGACCACAGCCAAGTAGAGGAGATGGTCCGGGACGGCCTTATCTCCCGCCAGGAAGCCGCCCGCCACCCCTATCGCCATGTCGTGACCCGGGTGCTCGGCATGGAGCCCGAGGTCAGGGTGGACACCTGGGACATCATCCCGGCCCCGGGCGACCGGTTCCTGCTCTGCTCGGACGGCCTGATCGACGAAGTCGACGACGCCACCATCGCCGCCATCCTCCAGGAGGGAGGGCCGACCCAGGCCACCGTGGACCGGCTGGTGGGCACGGCGCTCGACAACGGCGGCTCGGACAACGTGACTGTCGTGCTCCTGGACGTGGTCGACTCCTCCGTCACCGAGGTCGGACCGTTACCTGCCGCCCCGGCGGAGGCGGAGGCGGCCGCCCCGCTTCCCGAGCAGGCGCCGGTGGCGCCCCCGCCCACGGCCCGGGCCGTCACCGGCATGGTCCCGGTGGTGAAGCGCCGGCGGGTGACCTTCCGGGTGGTGGCCTTCGTGGTGGCTCTGATCGTGGTGCTGGGGGGGGCTGTGGCCGCCGTGGTCTGGTACGCCCGGGGCGGGTACTACGTCGGCCTGGAAGGCACCCAGGTGACCATCTTCAAGGGCCGGCCGGGGGGAGTCCTCTGGTTCAAGCCCACCGTGGCCCAGCGCACTGACGTCACCACCGCCCAGGTGCTCTCCTCGTCCCTGCCCCAGCTCCAGTCGGGCATGGAGGAGCCGTCATTGACCAACGCCCACCAGTACGTGGCCAACCTGGTCAGCGCCTATGAGGCGGCCACGCCCAGTCCGACCACGACCACCACCACCGCCCCCAGCGGCGGATCGACAACCACCACGACGGTTGCCCCGTGAACCGGCGGATCATGCTCCTGGGGGTCGCCCTCCTGGTCTGCTTCTCGGCCCTGTTCCTTCAGCTCAACTACGTGCAGGTGGTCGAGGCGTCCAAGCTGGCCAACTCCCCGGCCAACTCCCGGAACCTGACCTCGGACTACTCCAAGCCCCGGGGCTTCATCCAGACCTCGGACGGTGTGGTGGTGGCCCGATCCGTCCCGAGCAAGGATGATCTCAAGTATCAGCGGCAGTACCCGACGGCCGGTCTCTTCTCCGGTATCACCGGTTACGACTCGTTCATCTACGGGGTAGGCGGAGGCGTGGAGGCGACCTACAACAGCGTGCTCACCGGTAAGAACCTCCCCCTGCGCAGCATCAAGCAGCTGTTCAGCAACTCCAACGTGGTCGGCAACGTCACCCTGACCCTGTCCAACAAGCTGCAGACGACGGCCGCCAACGCGCTGGCCGGTAAGACCGGGGCGGTGATCGCCATTGACCCGACCACCGGGGCCATCCTGGCCATGTACGCCAACCCCACCTACGACCCGTCCCCGCTGGCGGCCCACAACACCAACAACGAGCGCAACGCATGGGACCTCTACACCCTGGACCCGAACGCCCCGATGTTGCCCCGTTCCTACCGCCAGACCTACCCGCCCGGCTCTACCTACAAGATCGTCGACTCCTCCGCCGTGTTCGACCACGATCCGTCACTGGCCCAAAAGCAGTATCCGACCGTGAGCTCCATCAACCTCCCTCAGACCACCAACAAACTGCACAACTACAACTTCGAGGTGTGCGGAGGCATGCTGCCCCAGCTGCTGCAGGTCTCCTGCGACACCGGGTTCGGCCAGGTCGGCCTCGACCTCGGCGCTTCCAATATGTCGGCTGAGGCCTCCGCCTTCGGATTCAATCAGGCCCCGCCGATCGACCTGCCCGGGGTGGCCAGCGCCACCTTTCCGTCCGCCTCGTTCTTCAGTCAGCAGCAGCCCCTTCTGGCCTATGCCGCCATTGGCCAGGACGTGGTGACGTCCACGCCGCTGCAGATGGCGCTGGTGGGTGAGACCATCGCCGACGGCGGGACCATGATGACCCCGCACGTCATGGCCCAGGTCACCGACCAGCAGGGCAATGTCTTGGAGAGCTACAGCCCCTCGGCCTGGCTCCATCCGACCTCGGCCGCCACCGCCGCCCAGGTCACCAGCATGATGGAGCTGGTCACCCAGGGGAACGGGACGGCCGCCGACGTGGTCATCCCGGGCATCAAGGTGGCGGCCAAGACCGGAACGGCCCAGACCGGTCATCACAGCACCGATGACTGGATGGTGGCCTTCGCCCCGGCCAACTCACCCAGGATCGTGGTGGCGGTAGCCGTGCCCAATCAAGTCACCTCGGCCACGGGCGATTCCGTGGCCGGGCCGATCACCCTCGCCGTCCTCAAAGCGGCTCTCGGAGGTTCGTGATGCCCGAGGACGAGTCTGTCGTCTACAACGACCGCTACGAGACGGGCCGCCTGCTGGCCCGGGGCGGCATGGCCGAGGTGTACCTCGGCCGCGACCTGCGCCTGGACCGGCCCGTCGCCCTCAAGGTGCTGGCGCCCGAGCTGTCGCGGGACGAAGCCTTCGTGGAGCGCTTCCGGCGGGAGGCCCAGGCCGCCGCCAACCTGTCGCATCCCAACATCGTCAACGTCTACGACTGGGGTGAGGCCGAGGGGTCGCACTTCTTCATCGTCATGGAGTACGTGGCCGGACGGACGCTGTCCCAGGTCATCCGGGCGGAGGGCCCTTTGCCGGCGGAGAGAGCTGCCGCCATCGGGGCCGACATCGCCGCCGCCCTGGCCTTCGCCCACCGCAATGGGGTCGTGCACCGCGATGTGAAGCCGGGCAACGTCCTCATCACCGATGAGGACCAGGTCAAGGTGACCGACTTCGGCATTGCCCGGGCGGCCCGGGCCTCGGCCCAGGCCAACCTGACCCAGACCGGGGCCGTGCTGGGCACCGCCACCTACTTCAGCCCCGAGCAGGCCGAGGGGGGCGCCGTGGACGCCCGCAGCGACGTCTATTCCCTGGGCGTCGTGCTGTATGAGATGGTCACGGGGGAGCCGCCCTTCAGCGGTGACAACCCGGTCTCCATCGCCTACAAGCACGTGCGCGAGCAGCCCGAGCTACCCACAACCCGGGTGGCCACCATCCCTGCCTCCTTCGAGGCCATCGTCATGCGGGCCATGGCCAAGAACCCGGCTGAGCGCTACCAGAGTGCCGAGGACCTAAGGGCCGATCTACGCGCCTTTGCCGCCGGGCGCACCGTCGTGGTCCCGCCCGTCGGTGACCTCACCACGGTCGGCGCCGTCGCTTCCCCGCCGACCACCCTGGGCCGGGCGGTGGCGGTGGAGGAGGTGGCCGGCGCCCCCCGGGGCGGGGGACGCTCCGGCGCCTACCTGGCCCTCCTGCTGATCCTGCTACTGGTGCTGGCCGGGCTCCTGGCTCTGCTCGCCCACAGCCTCGGCTTCTTCGGCAGCAGTGGGTCCGGCACTATCACCGTGCCCAGCGTGGTCGGGGACAACGCCGGCCAGGCCTCCAGCACCCTGTCCAGCCAGGGCTTCAAGGTCAACGAGCAGACCGTCGCCAATCCCGGCGGCACGGCCGGTCAGGTCTTCCAGCAGACCCCCCAGGGCGGGGTCAACGCCGCCCGGGGCGCGACCGTCACCATCGAGGTCGCCAAGGGCGGGACAGTTCAGATCCCGAACGTGGTCAACCAGAACGTCAACACGGCCACCAACACCATCCAGGGGGCCGGGCTGACCGAGCAGACCAACAACGTGGCCAACAACGCCCCCTCCGGCACCGTTCTGAGCGAGAACCCGGGGGCCGGCAGCAAGGTCCCCCAGGGCTCGACCGTGGTGCTGACCGTGTCCAGCGGGCCGGCCACCGTGGCCGTTCCCGACGTCACGGGGATATCCCAGGACCAGGCCGCCAACGAGCTGGGCCAGGCCGGCTTCACCGTCAACGTGGTGTCCGAGCCGAGCAACCAGCCCCAGGACCAGGTCATCTCCACCAACCCGGCGGCGGGCACCCAGGAGCCCAAGGGTTCCACGGTCGTGCTCTACGTGTCCTCCGGGCAGGCCACGACCACTTCATCGTCCTCGAGCACCACCTCGTCCACCGCTCCGTCGTCCACGACCACCACGATCCTCCCGACCACCACCACCAGCAGCCCGGGGTCCACCACCAGCACCACCCACTAAGGGCGGCTCAGCCCAGGCTGGCCAGGAAGTTCCCCAGCAGCCGGGGCCCCTCGGTGGTCAGGATCGACTCGGGGTGGAACTGAACCCCCTCCACCGCCAGGTTGCGGTGGCGCATGGCCATCACCGTCCCGTCGGCGGTGCGGGCGGTCACTTCCAGGTCCTCCGGAAGCGATTCCACCACCAGGGAGTGATAACGGGTGGCCGTGAACGGGGAGGGCAGCCCGGCCAGCCAGCCGGCCCCCTCATGATGCACGGCCGAAGTCTTCCCATGCATCAGCTCGGGGGCGTGGACGATCTGGCCCCCATAGACCGCCCCGATGGCCTGATGGCCCAGGCACACCCCGAGGATGGGCACCTCCCCGGCCATGGCCCGGATCAGCTCCATGCTCACCCCGGCCCCCTCGGGACGCCCCGGCCCCGGGCTGATGACGATGCCGTCCGGCTCGAGGGACCGGGCCTCGTCCACCGTGATGCGGTCATTGCGGAAGACCACCGGATCGGCGCCCAACTCACCCATTTCCTGGACGAGGTTGTAGACGAACGAGTCGTAGTTGTCGACCACCAGGACCTTGGGGACGGCGCTCACCCGGCCTCTACCAACCCTGCCGCAGTTATCCCCCGCCTGTGGATAAGGCTGGGGAGAATCACAGCTGTGTAGTTACACCCTTGCGTTCCGGTATACGCCAGGTGGCCCATGGGTGGATCACCGGTAACCGGTCGCCACCACGAAGCCGGCGACGATGAGGCCCAGGCCCACCAGCAGGTACCAGGACGACGTCCCACCCGGCATCACCCCCGGTAGGTAGTTGGCGATGATGACCCCGACCCCGGCGATGAGCATGCCCAGGATCAGGATGGGGACCCAGCGGGGGCTGACCTTCTCCTCTCTGGGGATGGGTTGGGTGTAGCGCCCGCTGGCGCCTTTGGGCGTGGTCCGGCCCCCCTTGGCTCCCTTGGGAGTCGGCCCTCGACCGGGCTTCCAGGATTGACCACGCGCCACCGCTGCTCCACTTCCGACGGACCGGCCGGTCAGTGTAGGCGGGGCGCCGAGGCGCCCTGTGTAGGCGGGGCGCCGAGGCGCCCTGGGTAAGCCGGGGCGCGAAGACGCCCGGGCCTCCCCCCCGGGCCCGGGCGTCGATGCTGGCGCTGGGGCCGGCGGGGCTGGGGTCCCCGCCGGCACGCGTCCGGCCGGAGGCCGGACAGGGGACTTAGCCCAGGCGCTCGATGATGGTGGCGTTGGCCAAGCCGCCGCCCTCGCACATGGTCTGCAGGCCGTAGCGGCCACCGGTGCGCTCCAACTCGTTGAGCAGGGTGGTCATTAGCTTGGTGCCCGAGCAACCCAGGGGGTGGCCGATGGCAATGGCGCCACCGTTGACGTTGACCTTGCTCATGTCCGGGTGATGCTCCTTCTCCCAGGCCAGCACGACCGAGGCGAAAGCCTCGTTCACCTCGAACAGGTCGATGTCCTCGATCTTCATCTTGGCCCGCTCGAGAGCCTTGGTAGTGGCCGGGATGGGGCCGGTGAGCATGGTGACGGGGTCCACGCCGGCCAGGGCGAAGGTGTGGAAGCGGGCCCGTGGGGTGAGGCCGAGCTGGTTGGCCTTCTCCTCGCTCATGATGAGTACCGCCGAGGCACCGTCGGTGATCTGGGAGGAATTACCGGCCGTGACCTTGCCGTCAGGCTTGAAGGAGGGCTTGAGCTTGGCCAGGGTCTCGGCCGTGGTGCCGGGACGGATGCCCTCATCGGCGGTGATGAACTCACCGGTCTCCTTGCCCTCATCGTCCTTGATCTTGATGGGCAAGATCTCCCGCTCGAAGCGGCCCTCGCTGGTGGCCCGCTCGGCCCACTGCTGGGACCGGGCGCCGAAGGCATCCAGGTCCTCCCGGGACAGGGCCCACTTATCGGCGATCATCTCGGCCGAGATGCCCTGGGGCACCAGGCCGCCGACGCCGGCGTAGCGCTCCATGACCTTGGGACCGAAGGGGAAGCCCAGGCCCTGGACCATGGACGAGCCCATGGGCGTGCGGGTCATGCACTCCACCCCGGCGGCCACGACCACGTCGTAGGCCCCGGCCAGAACCCCCTGAGCGGCGAAATGAGCCGCCTGCTGGCTGCTCCCACACTGCCGGTCGACCGTGGTGGCCGGAACCGACTCCGGCCAGCCGGCGGCCAGGACGGCGTTGCGGCCGATGTTGACCCCCTGCTCGCCCACCTGCATGACGCAGCCCATGACCACGTCATCGACCAGGGCCGGGTCGAGGTTGTTGCGCTCGGCCAGGGCCTTGAGCACCTCCCCGGCCAGGTCGGCCGGGTGCCAGCCCCGGAGCTTTCCGTTGCGCTTACCGCCCGCGGTGCGCAGGGCGTCGATGATCACGGCATTGGCCATGTGTGAAGGCTCCTCGAAATTGTCTTGACTGTGCGGTCAAGTCTTGCGCCGGGGACTCGGGGCGGCAAATCTGCGTGCCATGGCCCGGGATATGTCGCGCTGGCTGGGGGACGGCGGCATGCCGATCATCGGGGCCATCGGGGGCGCCTTCGACGGCTTCGGTGAGGAGGGTGGGGGATGGGCCACCGCCACCTGGGACCCCACCGACCTGGCCTGCAATCCCCATGGCTTCGTCCAGGCCGGGGTCCACGGGATCCTCCTCGATGCCGCCATCAACTTCGCCATCAACTCCGGCCTGCCCGGCCGGGACCGCACCCGGGCCACCCTGGAGATGAAGTGCGAATACCTCCGCCAGGCCAAGAAAGGGGAGCACTACACCCTGCGGGGCGAAGTGGTCCGGGTGGCCCGCCAGGTGGCCTGGGCCGAGTCCCGGATCACCGACTCCGCCGATGATCTGGTGAGCAAGTGCACCGCCACCTTCCTCCTGCACCGGGCCGAGGCGCAGACCGACCCCGCCGGTTAGGCGTCACAGTCCACCCTTAGCGTCACCGTCATGGAGGGCACCATCGCCTGGGCGGTGCGGACATCGGCATCACTGCCTGCCATGGCTCCGCCGGCGCCGCCGCCGGGCCCCGGGGTCTGCTCGGTGTGCCGGGGCTGGGCCCGGCCGGGCTACGAGATCTGTTATCCCTGCGCCCTGACCATGAGCCAGGTGACCCACCCCTGTGGGCGGGTGGCGGTCATGTGCGTCTACCGGGCCGGTGCACCGATGCACACCCTGCTGCGGGACTACAAAGACGGGGCGGCCCGGACCCGGGCGGTCCTGGGAGAGCGGGTGGCCGCCCTGGCCGGCCGCTTCCTGTGGCGCAACGGTCCCCGGCTGGCCCCGGAGGGCTGGGACGCGGTGGCGGTGATCCCCTCCACCGCCGGTCGGGAGGGGCCCCATCCCCTGGAGGCCGCCCTGGCCCGATCTTCCTGGCTGGCCCCTCAGCTGTCACCGGGATTGCTCAGGGCCGGGTCGGCGGCGGGGCGGGTCGCCCACCGCCGGGCCGGGGATGCCGCCTTCGCGGTGGCCGCCGGGCGGCCCGGGGCGGACGGCGCCGGGGTCGATGACGGCGCCGCGGTCGATCACGTCCTCGGCCTACGGGTCCTGTTGGTGGACGACACCTGGACCACCGGGGCCCGGGCCCAGAGCGCGGCCTCGGCGCTGACTGCCGCCGGCGCCACCGTGGCGGGCATTGCAGTGCTGGGCCGGATCGTCACCGCCCGTCCCGACCGGCCCAGCGGCGCCTGGTGGGACGAACACTGCGGGCCGCTCAGGAGAACAGCGAAACCTCTCCGATCCTGACCTCATCGGAGCCGGGCAGGTGGGTGATCCAGACCAGCACGTAACCGGTCTTCTGGCCCCCGAGGGCAACCGAGGTGGTGGCGGAGCTGACCGTCCCGTGGGCGACCGAGGTTCCCCAACCGGCCAGGGTGGACGGGGCCGAGTTGGACTCGTAGACCTGGAAGGACCAGCCGGTGTCCGGTGAGGAGATGACCAGGTCCCCCACCTTGGTGGCCGACCGCAGTTGCAGGTACACCCCGGTGCCGGACTTCAGATTCCCGAAGCTGGCGTTGGCGTAGTGCTGGGTGTGCCAGTAGGTGGTGGGGTTACCGTCGATCAGGTTGCCCACCAGCTCCTCGTGTTCGGTGCCCGGGCCGGGAGGCGGGTTCAGGGAGTGGGCAGCCGCCACGGGGATCTGCACCGAGGACTGCCCGGGGGCGGTCACCGCCGTCGAGGAGCCGGATCGATCATGGTTACTGCCGAGGTGAGCACTGACCAGGCCCGCCCCCGCCGCCGCCACCACGATGGCCGCCCCCAATGCACCCAGCAGCCAGAAGCGGTTGCGGTCCTGAGCCACCCCGGTCCCGGCCGGCGCCGGCCAGGTTCCCTCCCCGCCGACTCCGGCGTCGACGGGGGCGTCGGTGGGGGCCTGTGAGCCCGTGACCAGGGCCGTGGTGCTGTCGGCCGAGGTGGCCGTCGCCCGGCGGGGGGGAGCGGCCGGTCGGGCTATGACGGCGGTGGCCGAGCGGGCTGCGCCCGGAGTGCTCCTCGGGGCCAGCGGGGCCGCCGGGCCCGAAGGGCCGGCCAGCAGGGCGCGGCGGAATTCGGCCGCCGAGGCGTACCGCTCATCCGGGTCCTTGGCCAGGGCCCTCATGACCACCTCGTCCAACCACCCGGGCAGGCTCGGATCGCACAGGGTGGGCTGGGTGGCGTCGGCGGTGACGTGCTTGAGGGCGAGGGCCAGATCGGTGTCGGCGTCGAAGGGCGCCTGGCCGCAGAGCATCTCGTAGAGGACGACCCCGAGGGAATACACGTCCGAGCGGGCATCGAGAACCTTGCCCTCCACCTGCTCAGGTGAGAGATAGCGGGCCGTGCCGAGGGTGACGCCGGTCTCGGTCATGTCCGAACCTCGGCCGCCCCCCTTGGCGATCCCGAAGTCGGCCACCTTGGGACCATCCGCCGCCACCAGGACGTTGGCCGGCTTGATGTCCCGGTGTACCACCCCGGCCCGGTGGGCGAAGTCCAGGGCCTGGGCCACATCGGCGGTCAACTCCACCGCCGACTCGGTGGTGAGGCGCCGTTCGGCCATTACCGCCTTGAGGCTGGGCCCCTCCACCAACTCCATGACGATGAAGGCCCCGATGACCGGATCGCTGCCCGTGTCGTAGACCCGGACCACGCGAGGGTGGTTGAGCCGGGCCGCCGCCACCGCCTCGCGCCGGAACCGTTCCATGAACTCCGGCCTCTGACGGAGGGGCCCGAGGGGAACTTTGACGGCCACCTGACGGTCGAGGAGATCATCGTGGGCGCGCCACACCTCGGCCATCCCGCCACTGGCGATGAGACCGTCGAGCCGGTACCGGCCCGCGACAATCCGGGGCGATTCGGTGCCGGTTTGCACCGGGCCAGGCTACAGATCAGGCCCCGAACTTCCTAAGCGGCCGATCCCCTCACGAAGCGTCGCCCTCACTGGAGGCGTGCAGGAAGTGGCCCCGCATGGCCGCCTCGGCGTGGGCGGTGTCAGCGTGGTCGGGATGGGGTAAGACGGCCGCCTCATCCAGGCAGGTCTCGCATTCCAGCTCGAGGGTGGCATGGGCGATCCCGAACCGCTGGGCCAGGATCGCCTTTACGACCGAGCCGGTGGCCTGAGCCTCCTCCAGGGTGGGGTGGCCGGAAAGCACCAGGTGGGCGGAGAGAGCTCGCACCTCTGAAGACAGGCTCCAAACGTGCAGATCGTGGATGTCCTCGACCCCATTCACCTCCCGGGCCGCCCGCGACAGCCGGCCGATGTCGATGTCCACCGGCGTCGACTCGAGCAGAACCGCCGAGCTCTCCCGCACCAGCTGAACGGCCTGGACTCCGATGAGGCCGGCTATCACCAGGGAGATGGCCGGATCGGCCCAGCGCGTCCCCACCACCAGGACCAGTACACCGGCCACCGCCACTCCTCCCGAGGCGGCGGCATCCCCGGCCATGTGCAGAAGATTGGCCCGCATGTTGAGGTCACCGTGGCCGGCATCGTGCTCATTGAGCATCACTGCCGCCGCTCCGTTGATGAGCAGCGCGGCCAGGGAGACGCCGAGCATGATGGCGCCGTCGGCCACCCGCGGGTGCAGCAGCCGGTTGACGGCTCCATAGGCGACCAGGACGGCCACGGCTATCACGGCGGCGGCGTTGGCCTGAGCGGCCAGGATGGTCGAGCGGTGCCAGCCGAAGGAACGGCTCGGCGTGGGCGGGCGCAGGGTCAGGTGCAGGGCGAACAGCGACAGGACCAGGCCGGCCACGTCGGTCAGGTTGTGGCCGGCCTCGGACAACAGGCCCATGGAGTGGGCCAGGGCGCCGGCTATCGCCTCACCTACCACCAGGGCGGCGTTGAGGAGCAGCGCGGCCCGGAGCCTGGCCCGACGTGTCATAGCGCCCACCAGGCTACGGCGGGGCGCGACATCAGACGATGGCCACGCCGACTATGACGGCGGCGGTCAGGACCCAGACCACCACCTCCCCGGGCCGCCAGGCGGGAGTGCTTCGGAGGATGGAGCCCACGCCGCCCCGGGCGTCGATGGCATCGGCCATCTCCCGAGCCCGCCGGGTCGAACTCACCAGCGCCGTCACCAGGATGTCCTGGACCTCCCGGACGACGTCCCGGAAGCTGTCCGGCTCCGGAGGGTTGCGGACCCGGCGGGCGGCCCACAGGGTGCGCAATTCATCGATGAGCAGGGGCATGCAGCGCACAGCCAGGGCCACCACCACCACCATCTCATCCACCGGGGCCCGGACCAGTCGGGCCGGGGTGGCCAGAGTCGCCAGGGCCGGCGCCAGGTCGGCCGCCCGGGTCGTCCAACCCACCAGGGTGGTCGACCCGATCAGCACAATGACCAGCAGGGTGAAGCGGGCCCATTCATCGAATCCCCCCAGGCCGATGCGGCTGGCGCCGATGTTCAGGTAGGGCGACCCGCCGGACAACGCCGGGGCCACGGCGGTGATGACCACTCCCAGATAGAACCAACGCGGAAAACGGGGCAGGGCTCCGAGGGGGATCCGCGCCACCAACATCCCCAGGGCCAACAGGGCCAGGACGATGCCCTCCCCGGCCCAGGACGGGTGCAGGGAGACCACTATGCCGATACCGATGAGGGACGACACCTTGGTTCCGGGCCACAGACGGTGAACGGGGCTGTCCACCGGCACATACCGGAACAGGTTCACCTCGGTGACGGTCGGGCCCCGGCGCCGTGGGGTTCGGCGTCGGCGGGTGTCGGTGGCGGTCATCGGGTGGGCTGCTCGTCCCGCTCGGCCAGCCGGGCCATGCCCTCCCGCACACCCACGTCCATGGCTATGCGCCCGCCCTCCAGCGCCACGACCCGGTCGGCAAACTCCTCCGCATCCTCATAGTCATGCGACACCACCACGACCGCCAGACCGTTGGCCCGAACTCGGCCCAGTACGCCGACCAGGGTCTCCCGGCCCTCGTGGTCGAGGCCCGCAAAGGGTTCATCCAGCACCAGCAGCTCCGGGCGGCGGGCCAGCAGGCCGGCCAGAGCCACCCGGCGCTGCTGGCCCCCGGACAACTCATCGATCCGCCGGGTCCTGACCTCGGCCGGATCCAGTCCCACCGCCATCAGCGCCGGGTCGACGTCCTCTTCCTCCACTCCGCGTCCCCAGGCCACGTCCGATCCGACCGTGGAGCGGAACAGCTGCAGCCGGGCGTGCTGGAAGGAGATGGCCACCTTGGATCCGGCCCGGTCCAAGGGCTGGCCCGACAGGGAGGCCGTCCCCTCGGTGGGAACGGTGAGCCCAGCCAGGATCCATGCCAGGGTCGACTTACCCGAGCCGTTGGCTCCCACGATCAGGAGTCCCTGACCGACTCCGACGTCGATGTCTATCCCCTCCAGGGCCCGCCGGGCCCACGGGGTGCGGGGGGAATAGACGTGGCCCACGCCCCGTAACTCGATCACGACGCCGTCACCGTGCCGGTCTCGACCCGGACAACCGTCGTGGCGGCGGCCGCCTCCTCGGCCCGGTGGGTGACGTGCAGGACGGTCAGCCCGTCCTCGCCAGCCAGAGAGACGAGCAGTTCGGCCACCTGCCGGCGCCCGGCGGGGTCGAGCATGCTGGTCGACTCATCCGAGACCAACAGCATGGGGTGACGGGCCAGGGCGGAGGCGATGGCCAGACGCTGCAGCTGGCCGCCGGAAAGCGTCGAGGTCTCCTCCTCCTCCATGCCGGCCAGGCCGACCCGGGCCAGCACCCCGGCCACATCGACGGAGGCGGCATGAGGCGGGTCCATGCCCCAGACCACATCGTCCCGGACCCTCACCCCGAGGACCTGGCTCTCGGGCCGCTGGAACACCACGGCCGTTCCCCCGGGCCGGCCCAGACCCACGGCCCCGGGCCGGGTGACACTGCCCTCGGGGGTCAGCATCCCGGCCGTGATCCGGGCCAGGGTCGACTTGCCCGACCCGTTGCTGCCGACCACGGCCACGTAGGCGCCTTCGGGGACGTCGAGGTCGACGCCGGACAGGGCGTATCCGTCGGCGCCGGGGTAGCGGAACGACACGTCATCGAAGTGGACCGGCACCGGGCCCGGCGGCGGCACCGCACCCGCCATGGCCGGCACCCCGGCCCCGGCGCCGGCGCCGGCGCCGGCCGTACCCGGCCCGAACTCCGGCTTGCCCATGGATCGCTCGAGGGAACGGATGGTCGGCCGGGATATGGCCCAGGCGGCCAGGAGGACCCCCTCCACCAGCAGCACCTCACCGGCCGGGATGATGGCCCACCAATGGGCGATGACCCAGTTGACGAGATGGTCACCGACCCGCTCGATCCATCCGATGCCGGGGAACCAGGTGAAAAGGGTGGACAGGATGCGGCGGATGCCGTGCCAAGAGTTGCGGATCTGGTCGAAGGCCAGCTTGCGGAAGCTGGCGAAGACCAGGAGCTGACCGACCGTCACCCCGGCCACCAGCGCCCACACCACCAGGCCGCACAGCAGCAGTCGCACGACGCCCCACTGGTGCCGCATGGCCAGGCCGATGACGAAGCCCAGATCGGTAACGAGCAGGCAGATGCTCCACAGGTTGACGCCGCCGAGCAGGAAGGCGACCGAGCTCGAGGCCAGGCCGGCCCCGACCACAGCCCGGAGGCGGCGCCGGTAGGCCAGGGCGGCCATGGGCGCCACCGAGAGCACCTCGATGACCGGGCCCAGCGGCAGCAACCAACCCAGGAACAGCAGGGCGACGGTCAGGTCACCCAGAACGGCGGCCTCGGCCAACTCCGCTGAGCTCAGCGGGCCGGCGGAACGGGGGAGGCGCACCGTCAAAGGCTAAGCGCGAGGCGGGCGCAGCTCCCACTGCCACCCCACTGCCACCCCGGCTCAGATGGCGCCCACCGTCTCCTCGGGGGACGGCACGCTGAGCACGACCTCCCCGCCCCGGCTCCGCCGCCAGGGCAGGCGGACGCCGGTGAGGGAAGGCAGGGCCGCGGCGGCCGCCAGCACGCAGGCGATGCCGCCGACGCCGATCCCGGCCCGGGGGCCGGCCACCTGGGAGATCCAGCCGACCAGGGGCCCGCCGATCGGTGTAGTACCGAGGAAGGCGACGCCATAGAGGGCCATGACCCGCCCTCGCATCTCCGGGGCCGAGGCCAGCTGCAGGGTCGTGTTGGCGGTGGCGATGAAACCGATGTTGGCCACTCCCATGAGCACGAGGGCGGCCAACTCGGCCGGGTAGACCGGCATGACGGCGCAGGTCAGGAGAGTGGCGCCGAGGGCGAAGGAGACAGCCACCAGCCGCCGACCCGTGGGCCGGCTGCGGGAGGCGGCAATGAGGCCCCCGACCACGGCGCCGGCTCCCATGCAGGAGGTCATGATCCCGAACCCGCTCGCCCCGGCGTGGAACGTACGGCTGGCCAGGAGCGACAGAGTGACGGTGAAGTTGTAGGCCAGCGTCCCGACCACGGTCACCAGCAGCAGGGGCGTGCGCAACGCCGGGGTCTTCCACGCATAGCGGAGCCCGTCTTTGAGCTGGCCCTTGGCCCGCACCACCCGCTCGACGGGGAGCAGCTCATGGCGGCGCATCAGGGACAAGCTCAGGATCACGGCCAGGAAGGAAGCGGCGTTGATGATGAAACAGGGGCCCACTCCGACGGTGCCGATCAGCACCCCGGCTATGGCCGGGCCCACGATGCGGGCGCCGTTGATGACCACGCTGTTGAGGGTGACGGCGTTGGTGATCATCCCCGTCCCCACCATCTCCATCACGAAGGACTGACGGGTCGGGTTGTCCACCGTGTTCACGCAGCCCAGGCCGAAGGCCAGGGCGAAGACCATCCACAACTGCACCGAGTGGGTCATGGTCAGCACACCGAGGACCAGAGCCAGGGTGCCGGCCGCCGACTGGGTGAAAAGGAGCATCTTCCGCTTGTCCACCCGGTCGGCTATCAGGCCGCCGTAAGGGCCGAACAGCATCATGGGCAGGAACTGGGTGGCGGTGACCAGGCCGAGCCAGACCCCGTTGTGGGTGAGCTCCAACACCAGCCACATCTGGGCCAGCGACTGCATCCAGGTCCCCGACACCGACACGATCTGCCCGTAGAAATAGAACTTGTAGTTGCGGACCCCCAGAGCCGCGAAAGTGCCTCCGCCGCCGGCCCGATCCGGCCCCTCCGACCCGCTCCGCCGCCCGGTGAAGGGCAGCCTCACCGCCCCTCGCCCTTCCCCGCCTCGGCGGCCTGCGGCCGGCGGTCTTCGGCCAGGGCCTCCAGCACCGGAAGGGCCGCCTCCAGGAGGTCCTGCTCCTCCGGTGTCAACCGCGCCATCCTCTCGGCCAGCCAGGCATCCCTTCGTCGCCGCACGTCTTCCATGGCCTTGCGGCCTTTGCCCGTCAGCTGGGCCATGACCGCCCGTCGGTCCGTCACCGAGTCCACCCGCTTGACCAGGCCGGCCTTCTCCAGGGCGTCGACCATCCGGGTGACGCTGGGGGGCTGGACCCCTTCATGGGCGGCCAGGTCGCCCAGGGTCATGGCTCCGCGGCGATCGAGGGTCGAGAGCAGAGCCAGCTGGGAAGCGGTCAATCCGGCGGCGGCGTTCTGGCGTAGCCGGCGCGACAGGCGCAGAACCGAGAGCCGCATCCGGCTGACCATCTCCAGGTCGACCAGGGCGTCCTGGGCGGGGGTGGGGGTGGGGGTGGGGGCCGTCATTTACTTAGGCTAAGTATAGGACTCCTTCCGGCCAGAGATCCACCCGGCGGTCGGGTCAGGGGCGGGCGGAGGCCGGCCAGCCCGGAACCCCGGGGTCCAGGGCCACTCCGGCTGAATTGAGAAATCCGGACACCAGTCGGTAGAAGCCGGCCAGGACGAGCAGCTCGACCATCTGGCCCGAGTCCCAGCGCTGGGCGAGGCCGGCCCAGGTCTCATCCGATACGCAGTCATTGAGACATATCTCATCGGCCAAGGCGACCAGCAGCCCGTCGTCCTCGGACCAGCCCTCCGGCACCGAGTCGGAGGCCAGCGCCTCGATCTCGGCGTCGGTCAGCCCGGCCCGCCGGCCGATGACGGTGTGCTGGCCGAACTCGTAGACCGACCGGGCCCGCCAGCCGACCCGCAGGATCACTATCTCCCGCTCCCGGTCGGGGATGGAGGCCCGGAACAGGAGCGAACCGCCCAACTGGTTGAAGCGCCGCAACATCCGGGGGTTGTGGGCCAGGGTGGCGAAGATGTTGAGGGGGGACTCGCCTGGTCCCCGCACGGCGGCTCCGTCGAGGATCTCGGCCACCTCCGGGGCGGGCTCGGTCACCGGTACCAGCCGGGGAGAGTCGGGTCGGGGTCCCTTGGCAGTGTTCATCCGCCGATCTTGCCTCAGGCCATCGACACCAGATCGAGGAGCTCCTCGTTCCAGTGGTCGAGCACGGCCTCGGGCATCATCAGCACCCGGTCGGGCTCCAGCAGCTCGACGAACTCGGCGTCGTGGCTCACCACGATCATGGTCCCAACCCAGGAGGACAGAGCCCCGGCCACGGCCTGGCGCGAGGCCGGATCGAGGTTGTTGGTCGGCTCATCGAGGAGCAGGAGGTTGTGGCGGCCAACGACCAGTTGGGCCAGGGCCAGCTTGGTCTTCTCCCCACCCGAGAGGGTGCCGGCGTCCTGGAAGGCCATCTCCCCGGTGAGGGCGAACATGCCGAGCAGCGAGCGAAGCTCGACCTCGGTCGGAGGACGGTCGACGCCCGGCGGGCCACCTCGGCTCCCGGCCCGGCCCGAGCCACCCGGCCCGGTGGCCAGGCCGATGGCCCGGCTGGTGGTGATCTGCTGGCGCATGTGGGTGAGGACGTCGGTGCCGGCGTGGATGCCCTCGTGTTCCTGGGCGTAGTAGCCCACCGAGACGCCGGAGCCGAAGTCGACCCGGCCCCGGTCCGGCTCGGACTGTCCGGCCAGCACCCGCAGCAATGAGGTCTTGCCAGCCCCGTTCAGGCCCATGACCAGGAGCCGCTCACCCCGCTCGACAGCGAAGTCCACGTCTTCGAAGATCGGCGGCCCTCCATAGGACTTGGCCAGGCCGGCCACCTCCACCACCGTCCGGGGGGCGTGAGGAGGCTGGGGCAACTTGATGGCATAGCGGCGTTCCCGGGCCGGCCCGGTGACCGCGTCCCGGCGCAGCCGCTCGACCCGGGTGTCCAGCGTCTGGGCCTTGCGGGCCCGGGTGCCGGTCGAGTGGCGCATGGAGTCGGCCAGGTCGGCCAGGCGCTTGATCTCGGCCGCCTGACGGGTGGCCACCTTGGCCTGGCGTTCCTCATCCGCCTTCCGGGCCGCCCGGTACTGGGAGTAGGTGCCCTTGTATTCGACCATCTTCGCCTCATCCAGGTGCAGCACCCGGGTGATGGCCTCGTCCAGCAGGTCCAGGTCATGGCTGACGACCAGCAGGGCGCCCCGGTAGGAGCGCAGGAAGGAGAT
>Ga0307372_10004937_pt1 | contig 20303 bp, 23 predicted proteins | sample OX1MG_FD_202533 | JGI IMG/M metagenome (GOLD analysis project Ga0307372, IMG submission 202533) | Soil microbial communities from Risofladan, Vaasa, Finland - OX-1 | ecosystem: Environmental > Terrestrial > Soil > Coastal area > Acid sulfate soil | place: Finland: Risofladan, Vaasa | collected...
AAGCAGAGCGACCCCATCTAAGGCTAACCATGGCGAAATTAGAAGTAAGCAAGTTGGGCGCGGTAGCACCGCGCCGCGCGATGCGGCGGAGCCGATCGCTCACTTGGCAAGGGGCTGGTGCCCCGTTGCATCCCCCTGTTTGCCGCCGTGCGGCAATTGTCAGGGCCTCGCCCTCGACACTCCCGACGAAGAGCTGCGCCCCTCGACCCGCGTCTGTTTTGTCATCGTGGGGGCGCGCATGAGCGCGCCGGCCTCGCCCGCGTTGGTCGGGTTCGAGGCCCCGCCGGCCGACGCGCCGGCGATGGTGCCGGCACCGCTGGCGGCCGATCGGGAACCGCCGCGCAAGCGGCGCAGCGGCAGCGAGAAGCGGCAGCGCCGGCATGTGAAGCGCATCCGGTATGACGATGACGAGCTGGCTGCGTTCGAGGCCCGCGCGCAGGAGAGCGGGCTAGAGGATGGCGCCTACATCCGGGCCTGCACGCTCGGCGATGCCGGGCCGCGCGCCCGGCGCCGGCTGTCGGTTGACCGGGCGGCGCTGGCGCATGCGGTTGCGGAATTCAACCGCGCCGGCGGCAACCTCAACCAGATCGCGCGGGCCTTGAACGAGATCGCGGCGGCGGGAAGGGCAGGGGAGAGCCGCGACCGGCTGGCGGCGCTGGTGGACGAATTGCGGTTGCCGATTCGTACCGTGCAGGGGGAATTCGCGGCGCCGCTGGCGGCGATCCTCGCGGCGCTCGGCTACGAGACCGGGAGATGATCGCTAAGGGCAATCTGCACGGCGACGGCGCCAAGCTGGCGCTCTACCTGACGACCGGCAAGGACGGCGAGCGGGCCGAGCTGATCGAGTTGCGCGGGTTTCCGACCGACAATATCCGCGACGCCTTTGTCGCGGCGCAGCTCGGGGCCGAAGCGAAGACGCAAGCCACGCGCCCGTTTTTTCACGCGCATGTGCGGTTGCCGGAGGGCGAGAGCCTCGACCGCGATCAATGGCTTTACGTCGCCGACCGGATCGAACACCAGCTCGGCTTTGACGGGCAGCCGCGCGCGCTGGCGCTCCATCATCAGCCGGACGGGGAAACGCATCTGCATATCGCGTGGTCGCGGCACGACCTCGAACATGACCGGGCGATCGACCCCGGGCTCTACAAGAACAAGCTCAAGGAAGTTTCGCGTGAGCTTGAGAAGGAGCTTGGCCTTACCCGCGTGCGCAACGAGCGCGACCCGGAGCAGAAGACGCTGGCGCCCGGCCGCAACGAATTCGAGCAGAGCCGGCGGCTCGGCACCGACTTGAAGGCGATCCGCGAAGGCATCCGCGACTGCTGGGATCGTTCCGACAATGGCAAGGCCTTCGAGGCGGCGCTTGCCGAGCGCGGCTACATCCTCGCGCGCGGCGACCAGCGGGATTTTGTCGTCATCGATCCGGCCGGCGGCGATCACGCGCTCGGCAAGCGGATCACCGGGGCGCCGGCGGCCGAAACACGGGCGCGGCTCGCCGACATCGACAAGGCGCAGCTCCCGAGCGTCGATCAGGCGCAGGCGATGCAGGCCGAGCGGGCGCGCCTCGCGGCGCTGCGCGACATACCGAGGACGGTTCCGGGGCTCGGCGACGGGATACCGGAGCGCCGGGCCGGGCTGGCGGCTGACCAGAAGCCGGAGCGGCAGCCGGCAGCAGCACGGAGGCCGGAACCGGCGGAACCCGCGCTGCAGCGTGCCGATGCCGTCGGCGCGGCCGGCAGGCAGGCGGTCGACAAGGGCGCGAAGATGTTGGGGCGCCTCGCCGGCGGCGCCCTCAAGCTGTTCGATGTCGTCGCCAATCTGTTTGCGCCGCCTCCGCCGCCGACGCCGGAGCAGCAGAAGCGCGACCACGAGGCGGCCAAAGAGCAGCGCGCCGCCTTCCGGCAATTCGTCGAGGAACAGACGAAGACCCGTTTCATCATCGAGGAACACGACCGGCACCGCCGGCAGGAACAAGAGCGGCAGGAACAGCAGGAGCGCGAGGCGCGACGATCGCGCGACGAGCGGCAGAGATAGGCCGCCGGGAGCCGGGCCAGCTCCCCGGCGGATCGAAACGAAGGCCCGCAGCTTGGCCGGCGCGGTGCGGGCGGCATGGAAAACGGCCGCAAAAGCGGCGACTCGGCCCGGCGTCTCGGCGCCCTGTCGCCGGCGGCGGCGCGAGGAAACTGGCCGGGCCTTCCGGGCGGCGCGGGCACTATCGCGGCGGGTCGCCGACATGCCGGCGGCGCGTGCGCTGGCCTATCTCGCTGATACGCTCGATTGGCTCAACCTGTGGCACGACCCGGCCGAGGCCCCGGCGGACGAAGGGCCGGCGGCCGAGGCGAACCCCCTTTCCCTGGAGCCGTAGGCTTGCTATCGCGGAAGCATGGCCGAACGGACCCATACCGCCTACACGATGCAGCGCCTTGGCAAGAAACTCGGCCGCTGGCTTGAGATCGGCAGCGGGCGGATCGACGCCGAGGGCGTGCATGTGTTTCTGGATCGCCTGCCGGTCGGCGGCTTCACCGGCTATGTGCGGTTGACGCCGAACGGCGCGCCGCCGCCGGCGCTTTCCCCCGAGCCGCCGCGCCCCGGCGCGACGGGCGAAGTCAGCGAGGATGAAGAATGAGGGGGGTGAGGGGGCGCCGGAAGCTTACAGCGGCGAGCGTGGCGGATTAACCGTGTCTCAGCTTATCGAAGTCGGGTTTGATGTGTTTGTCGTAATCAGCGGCAGCCTCTTTGTTATACCGGGGTCTAACCTCGGCATTGTACCGCCTCACTCGTTCGACAAACGGCTCCATGGCTAGGCGCGCTGGCGGCACTTTTGCGATTCTGGCCGCTAAATTTAGCGGACCTTCATGAACTAGCCGGTCTCGGAGGGAGGTATCGAGCCGCCCCACCATTTCGGCAACAGCCGATTCGGCACGGGCTGGGCTCCACTCGAATAACACCACAAGCGCCTCAGCGGTCATGGCCTCATGGCGGTCTCGCATCCGCTGTCGGAAGGCGGTGTCTGGTCGTTCAGCAAACAGCATATCCCAGCCTCCGGGAAAACAACGCCTTGCTCCTCCACAACATTCCCCAAGATATTAAAAAAACAGCTTACGCCTTAAGGACCAGTAAACCAATAGTAAAGATTAGGGCAGTATTTGTGCCCTTTTCAAACAATTCACGGCCCGTTGGCTCAAGAAACATATCTGATCCCAGTCTTCGATATGCAACCGCTCTCCATGCACGGAAATAGGACCGTAAACGAGGTCATAGGGTCGAGCGACCTGACGAGCGTGATGGGGGGGATAGCCTGTGCGGTTGCATTCGACGAAATCGAAGAAGCCATCGTCAGGCAGGACGAAAGCGAGGTGATCGCCAAGCGTGGCGATCTCATCGCGGTCGATCTCAAAGGACACCACGGCCGGTCTGAGGCCGCCGTTGATTGTCGCTCGAAGGGTAGCCCAGTGTTCGGCTTCCGTGCGGAAGGTGGTCACGTAGAAACCCTGCCCAAAATCCACATCCGTGGGGCTGCACACCGCAAGATCAATACCATTCGGGCTGCCTGGGCGAGGCTGCACAATTCGGCGCGCAGAAGGTTCATCAGTGCCGTGGTAGACGACCAACGGCGCATTCGTCCAAGCCATGAAAGGTGGGCTCCCCTGTCCCCTTTCAACGGGTCTATCGCATTTTGTCGCAGAACAGTCACCAAAGCTACCTCTTTAGATGAAAAAGTTACGCCTTTTGCTAATAAAACGATCACCATCCTCGGTACTGCCCAGTAGCTGTGCATTGAGACAAATCAATGCCGTGGGTATCAAAGCAGCACGGCGGCGGCGCCAATAATCGCAAGCAGCACCACGAGGGCTGCGGCCGTTAGGCGCAGCCGCTTCGGCCGATGCCGCGATGTCGGCGCGTAAGGGTTCGGCCGCGCCCGCGCCGCGCAGCGGCGAATATCCCAATAGGGCGGGGCATAGACCGGCACCGGGCGCGATTGCCCGGCCAACCACACGAGGCCGTGGCCGACCGGCAAATTCATCAGCTCGTGCGGCGGATAGACCGGGCGCGTCTGCGCATGGATGTTGACGTGCGGCCCGTGGCCGGTTTGCCCCTCGCCGGCGCTCATCCCGCGCACGGTTTCCTCGCCCGAGCGGCGCGACATCCATTCGGCGGTTTGCATGTCGCCGGGGGCGAAGCCGAACACCGCGCCGGCCATGCCGGCGAAGGTTTCGGCGCGCTTCTCGTAGAGATCGCGGAGCTGGTTGATGTCCTGCAGCACGGGCCAGAGCGCGACGCCATAGCCGCGCGCTTGGCCGAGCGCATCCTCGATCGGGCCGAGGCGGCCGAGCTGGGCCGCCTCATCCAGCATCATCAGCACCGGCACGCCGCCCGGCTTGTAGAAGGATTGCAGGGCCGAGGCGATCACGAGGCGCAGCCAGACGCCATGCGTCCTGAGGCGCTCGGCCGGCAGGATCACATAGACCGTGACCGGGGTTTCCTTGAGCCTGCGAAAATCCACGCCGTCCTTGGCGAGGTCGGCGATCATCGGTTCCGACAGCATCCAGCTCGTTTGCGTGTCGGCGGTCGAGCGGACGCCCGACATCTCGTTGGTGAACTGCTCGACGAAGCGGGCGGCGAGGCTGGCGATCTGCCAGCCGCCCTCGTCGGGGAAACGTTCGGCGGCGTTGCACATGACCATGGCCGTGTGGCGCAGGCCCCGCATCAACTCTTTCTTGCCGCCCTTGGTCGCGTATTCCTCGCGCTCGGTCAGCATCAGGCGGACGCGCTGCAACGATGCGGCATGGCCGTTGAGCTTGGATTCCCACATGATCGCGGCGGTCAGAAGGCCGCGCGCGCTCTCGGGGAAATGGCGCTGCAGGTCGCCCTCGACCCGGATCAAGGCTTCGCTCAGGCCCGCCGCGTCGTCGTAAAAGGTCGGCGACGACGGATCCAAAGCGGCGAGGGGGTTGAACCCGGCGCTTTTAAGATCCGGGTATCGATCGACCAACAGGCCGAATGGGTTAAGGACGACGACCTCGCCGACCGTGCGGCGCCACGCGGCTGACACGGCGGCCAGCTCGCCCTTCGGATCGATCACGACCAAGGAACGGCCGGTCAGTTGCAACAGCGTCGACAGCAAAAGCCGCGTGCCCTTGCCCGAACCGTTCGGCCCCAGCAGCAGCAGATGCGGCGCGATGTTGCCGTTGAACACCAGCGGTGCGCGCTTGACGCGACCGTTGCGCGGGTTCCACGGGTAGCCAAGCGGAATGCCGGACATTCCGCCGCGATCGGTGAACATCGGTTCCTCGCTAGAATTGGGTGTGACGTGACGGCCGCCAGGTGATGGCGGTCTGGCGGATTTGTTTTTCGACCAGCTTCCCGGCGTTGCCGCCGCCGGCGCCGCGCATGGTCAGGTAAAGGCGCGCCAGCGCCTTGACCAGCAGCCAGACATAGAAGGCCGGCAGGAAGGCGTTGACGGTCGGGATGATCGACCAGTCGTAATGCAGGAAGGCCCAGCGCGCGCCGACCTGGCTGCCGATCAAGAGCGTGGTTGAAAGCACAACCGAGAACAGCGCCTTGACGGCGGCGATCGTATCGCGCGGCCCGCGCGAGCGGTGCCAGCCGACCAGCAGGCGGAACACGCCGGCGACGATCAGCACCACCACCAGCGCTGCGCCGCCGGCGAAATACCACACGGGCGCCGGCAGGTTGCCGGCCGTGCCGTGGCGCAGCGCGGCGATCACCGCGACGCTCGTTGTCCAGCTCGCCCGCCAGTAATAGCCGCCGCCGAATTTTGCGGTGGCGTAATAGACGATCAGGGCGGCGATGGTCAGGAAGCCGAGCCCGCCGCCGGCGCGGCGGCGCTCGGCATCGACCGCCGAAGCCGGATGGAACAGCGCGAAAAACTGGCCGAGCGATTCAGCGCCGCCGTACTGAGCGGTCAGGAAGCACAGGCCGACATAGCCGAGAAAGACACCGACGATATAGTCCATGCTCAGGCCCTCCGCCGGCGGGCCGTCATCCTCTATGGCGGCCAGCTCGCGCCGGCCCATGCGCCATTAACCATGACGCGAGCGGGACAGATGGGGTGGGCCGGAACGCGGGTAAGGGGTTGGGATTCAACCCGGTATTGCGCGGGACGCACAGCAGGATCAGCAATGCGGAGCGCGCATAGGCAGCGATGAAAGTATTAAATAGATATTTTTTGTGATATATAAAATTTTCGGGTGCTTCACGGTGAAGTGCCCGCTTTCAGAAGGAATTATGACCGGAAAGGGTGGCGTTGCGCCCCGATATTGTTAGGTTTCCATTTTGCGCAAGTCACATCATTTATTATGAAAAATAATTCATATTCAATCATATCAGCATGGGATTCTGTAAAGCACCAAATAACCATAGGTGTTTCGGCAGCATCATTATTTACCTCTTCATCTATGATGACCGCGTTCGAAGCACGAGCGCGCCACCCATCTGGTGCTTTGTTCTGCGCAATTTTGGCATTGGGTTGTGTAAGAGTTGGGTATTCAAATTTTAGAAGAGTGAAGTCCCTTCTTTCTGAGCTATCTTTTTGAGCGCATCAGGCAAATTCGTTGCGGTAAATTCCCCACATGCCGCAGCGCATGAGGTTGTAACGGGGGCGAAGTTTTTATAGGCTGCCGCTACTCTAGGTGGTGGCCGGCATCTCGATGTACATTGATATCGCCGTCAATTTCACAGATGCAACCGTGCTTTTGGCGTTGGCATCCCTTATAGCACCACCTGTTGTCGTTTTTCTCTGGGCCGAGCGCCTAAACCGAAGACAAAACGCTGCCGAGGGCGTTCCTTCACCGTACGGCATCGGCGGGTGGCTATTACTGTTCACATTTTATCTCGTTATTTTCCGCATATTTTTCAGTTTCATTGGTGGATTGGCAAATCTGGCACACTCCTCGCTCGATCTTCGTACCGATATGTGGCCACTGGTAGTCGCGGATGCGGTCCTTACCACTATGCTCATCGGCCTGAGCATTACAGCATTAATCTTGCTGTTCAGAAAATCACCCATATTCCGTACATTTTACTGGAGAGCGACATGGTTCTGCATCGTCGTGTTAATATTAGAAATCATCTCTGTAAGTATTTATGAAGATGTTATCGGAAATGGTGCGGGGATAGTTCCAGCGTTGAAAAATATACTTTCGGCACCTCAGATGATTTTCGGAAACACTCTCTTTCCGATCATCTCAGCATTTTACATACGCCGCTCTCTGCGGGTTAAGAACACGTTTGGCAAAGGGGAAATTTAGAAATGGCTGCGCATGATCCCGCGGTCAATCTGCTAAGCCTGACAATAGGCTTAGGATCAGGCATAGTCATTGGCATAGTAGGAAATGTATTGAGCAAGCAGGAAAATATAGATGAATGGGTACAGAGCAGCGATCAAGAACAAGTGGTACAGAGAGCATTCCGCCTATCAGCAAAATTGGCCGAGAGAACTTTCGGTAAAAAATTATTTTCGATTCAAGCACTGATCGTTAGTTTCGGTTTATCCATTATAATTTTTGGAATATCTCTGCTATTGGCGTTGTACACCACGCCGGGACTGGGAAAATATTTGGAACGAGGGGGACTTGCAGAAGGATTAATCGTCGCGGTTTTAGTTGTATCGGAGTACATATATGTAACGAAGACGAGGGTCATTTTAAAGGTGATTTCAAAAGAATACAAAAGAGTGTGGAAAATATCTGGGTTTTTCATGTTAGATTTAATAACAACATATTGGATACTAGTGGTAATGTCGGCCTTCATTATAGTAATGGCTATATATATCGAGCAAATACATGATAAAATGTTAGATGCATCACATAATTTGTTTGCGATTGTTGCGGGTGTTCCGGGTCGGAAAGCATCATTTGTGGCCGGATATTGGAACGCATTCAGCCTTTATGATTACCTTCTAATAATGGTAAAACTCATAGGACTTCTTTATATAGAGGCAGCCTCCAAATTTAATGCGTTTCTGTCGATCGAGTTGTGGACGAAATTTGCGCAACTCAAAAGTGGAGGAGAAGAATACAAATATATAACTACTATACCATTTACTACCATTGTGGCGTCTGCGTTCGCAACGACGGCTTGGATTAGCCTATGTTGGGTGGCAGGTATGGGAACGTTATTCTGTTGCAAGGCTCTATACGTGACAGGAATGTCTGCACGCTTCTTAACGAGGCCGGTGGTGGCAGGATCAATTGCTACGGCCGTAGCGCTCGGGACATTAGTGTATTTTATCGTGAGCATTTTGGCGTCGCCGTAATTGGTGCGGAAATCAAGATTTATGCACCTCGGGGCGACCGCTCACGTCTCCTCTGCGGACCCCGACCGCCGGCACGGGAACCGCTCATGGTGCCCCACTCCGGACTTCCATTGGTTACCACTGAGGGAGCCTAATGCGCGTTGCCGCCTCGCGCGCGAGGGATAATGCGATGCACGAGCCCGAAGCGTGGGACGATCTGCTGAGGGCGCTGATCGAAATCTGCGAGCAACTACTCAAGAGAATGTCGCGCGTGCCGAAAAAGCATGTACCTGTGCGGATTATCGACGCGATTTTTCTCAAGAGCGTTGATACGCTCCGCGCGGTTCGGCTCCTGTACGGATCAGGTTTACCGATACAGGCTCAGGCGTTGATCCGCATCCTTTTTGAAGTGCGGGTGGATATTGAGCTCTTCATGGATGCTTGCGCTGCCGATTCGGCGGTGGCCGCGCACAAGGTTTTCGATGCGATGATGCTCCAAAAGATCAGTCAGCAGCGGCAGTCGAAATTCCTTGGGCTGTCCAGCGTGCCGGGGGCGCCTACCCCGGAAAAAATGCTGGTGCGCGAAAAGGAAATCATCGCGGAGTACGGAAGAGAGGCGGCCGACAAGATGCGCCGAAATGGCTTCACGGGGCTGTCGATCGAGGAGCGCGCGAAGCAGGTCGGCCTCAGCACCGAGTACAATATCGTCTACCGGAACTTCTCGCGGAACATCCACAACACCGACTACATGGAGCATCTAGCCAAACGCGGGGCGATCAAGAAGCAACGCTTGCTCGAGTACCAAGACGTACGCGACCACACCGCGCTATCCACTGCGATCGCCTGCACGTGGCGAGCCGCCTCGCTCGTCGACTGGATGCTGGAGCGCACCTATTTCGAACAGTTGGTGCGGTACTGGCTCCGCTGCCTCTCCTTCAAGCACTGGGTGCCAGAGGCGGCCGAAAACATTGGCGCTGCGAAGCTGCCCTCATAAGGCCGAGATGTAGAGATGGCGGACCCTATTGAGATTGTCGAATGCGCGACCTTGGACGACTTCTGGGAGGAGATGTCGCCCATTGGCAAACGCTTCGGCCGACAGCATGATCGTTTCATATTCAGAGGACAGGCAAGGAGCGAATGGGAATTAGTTCCGAAGGTATTCCGCACCTCGGAGATAAACAAATACAAACGAGGTATGATGTCGACGCTGAGTGACCACCCCGGACAATTCTTTTTCGAGTGGTCCCTCTTGCATAATTTCATTCAATATTGTGACGCAGCTGGGTTAACAGTGCCCGGCGATTCCATGGAGTTTCGGGCATATTTCGACCAAAGCAATATCACCAACGTTCATGGCATAACTAGCAGGGACTGGCCGCAGCACCGCGTCGTTCCGTTGATGGCCATGGCACAGCATCACGGCATCCCAACAAGGCTCTTGGATTGGTCGAGCAATCCCTACGTGGCCTGCTATCACGCAGCGGCAACGGCCGTGACCGGGAACCGAAACGACGTGAGACCCGACGACAAGATTGCCGTGTTTGCACTGGACCGAAACACGCTGCCGCGGATTGATGGCATCAAACATCTGAGTGTGCCAGGGAGCACCTCGGCGTACCTATGTTCGCAAACAGGCTCGTTCCTGCTGGTCGATAATTCCGGACACAGAGGCGAGGCCTTCACACCCGACGTGTCCGTCGAGTCCAAATTGGGCATACACGCCAATTTGCTCAAAAAAGTGACCCTGCCCACGGGACTCGCCGGCGATCTTCTGCTTCGGTGCGACCGTTTCGGGATTTCGGCGGCGTCCGTTTTCCCCGGCTATGATGGGGTCGGTAGGGCGGTCCTTGAGTCCACGTTAGCGTGGCATTTCAGTCACCCCGGTTAAACTAAGCTCAGCATATCCTGCGGATGACCGCTCACGGCGCAACCCTGCCGGCGGTGGAGTCACGGCAGCGGTCCGCAGACCCCCGCGAAGCGGTCGGTGCAGAAATCATGCAATCTGCTCAGCGGGTTTGCCTCTCGAAAACGAGGGTTTTTGAGAGACGCAGGCTAGCCGGAAACCTCTCTGTGCAAAACGGCTTAAACGTCTCTCACAACTCATTCTTGATTCTAACCTCGCAAAAGGCAAGAGTGCGGTTGAGTTTCGAGAGGGATCATGACGATCAAACGGACAAAGACCGCTTACACTGCGGCACGGGCGAAGCGGCGACTTCGGCCGGCCGCCCCGAAGGTCGCGCGAGCGCGATCATCCGATGCCGGCGACATCACGGCGAAACCGATGCTGATCGGCTACGCCCGCGTGTCGACCGTAGACCAGAACCTTGCCTTGCAGCGCGACGCCCTGACCGACGCCGGGTGCGCCAAGATTTTCACCGAGCAGATGTCGGGTGCGGTTACAGACCGCCCGGCCTTGCATGACGCGCTCGAATTCGCGCGCAGCGGCGACACGCTGATCGTGTGGAAGCTCGACCGGCTGGCGCGGTCGATGAAGCAGCTGATCGAAACCGTCGAAGCCCTGCGGGTGAGGGGTATCGGGTTTCGCAGCCTGACCGAAGCCCTCGACACGACGACGGCGCAGGGGCGGCTGGTTTTTCACATGTTTGGCGCGCTGGCGGAATTCGAGCGCAGCCTGATCCGGGAGCGCACCCAAGCGGGCCTGGCCGCCGCGCGGCGCGCGGGCCGCACCGGAGGACGCCCGCCAAAACTCACCGACGACGACATCGAGGCCGCTAAAGCGATGCTGGCCAATCCCGACATCGCTGTGACCCAGATCGCGCAACGGCTCGGCATCTCGCCGGCGACGCTCTATCGATACATACCGGCCGCGCGAACCGCGAATACCCCAGGCGTTTGACAATGGCCTTCTATCCCGAAGGCCCTTCTATCCCGAAGACCGGACGCTCCAAGAGGGATTTCGCCGAGCGGTGGGCGACGGCAGGCAGTGCGCCGATTCCCGACCTTCAGGGGCTCGTTCGGCGATCTTGTGGTTATTTTTTCGTCTGCGGTATCCGGTGAGGATCAGTCGACGAGTCAGAGTTGCCGCAAATGATCGTGGACTTGTTTGACCCCGGGGATGTTTTCCGCCGCGATGAGGAGAGCCGTTCGCTGCCGTTCGTCGGAGAAGGTGCCCCGCAAATCCACAACGCCGTTTTCGACAACAGGGAAGACCAGACCGTGAGGTGCCCAGCGCTGCCTCTCCAGTTCGGCCACCAACTGTTTGCGTATGGCCTCATCGCCGACCGGAGCATCATCGGTCGTTGCTCGGCCGCCCATGACAAACGCGCGTAACAAATTACCGCGGCTGATCAGGCCAACGATGGCATCGCCATCGACTACCGGGAGCCGCTTGACACGACGGGTCTCCATGAGCTGCACCGCTTCCTCAAGCGGAGTGTCCGCGGTCACGGTCACAACATCTCGGGTCATCACCTCGCCAACGATGCGTCCATGCGCATGCGTATATTCTTCGGCCAAAGAACCGGCGCCGGCAAAGAAGGCAAACGACCATGTATCAGGGCGCTCTGTCCCGAGCTCAACCCGCCGAAGGAAATCCCCCTCGGAGATGATTCCGACCAGCTTACCCTGTTCTACCACCGGAAATCCGCTAACCTCGTATTGCAGCATTAGCTTTGCGGCTCTGTGCATAGTGTCAGTGGGAGCGAGCGAGATCACCCCACGGGTCATCACGTCGGCGACTTTCATGGCCACCCTCCTGGTCTCCTTGAGAAGATTACGAACACGCCGCCGGTCGTCCTTGATTTGAATCAATAATCCTTATTCAGCAGGCGAATAGGTCCGCTGCAAAACATCACGAGCGCGGGATTTCGCTCGGCTATCCGCTCAGCCCTCCGATCGGGGTTTGCTTCCTCGATGCCATCGGCGCATGACCGGTGCGGCTCGCCCGGCGAAGCGGTCATGAAGGTCGGTTCACGGCGCTACCTCGCCGTTGGCGTGCGTATTGGCGAGGGCCTGCAATCCCGCCTATAGACGACCTTCTCGCGCAGCACGAGGACAGCCGCCGGCACGGCGGAATGCGATCTCAACAACAATTGCGACCGTGAGAGATGCGTAGAACACGACACCGGCGTGGGGTTCACTGAGTTGCGATAAATGCGCTGAGGTCTGTGATCTGTTCCGGGGTCAAGCCTATCGAGTTCGCGTGCATAATCGGATTGGCCCGCGCATTCGATGCGAACGCGGCGAGCTGGCGCGCGATATAGGCCGAATGCTGTCCCGCAAGGCGCGGGATCGGGCCCATGCCAGCTGCCTTGGGGCCGTGGCAGCCCGCGCAGGCGGGCACTTTTTCGGACGGAATTCCCTTGGCGAAGATCGTTGCCCCGGCAGCTACTTGGGACGACGAGTTGGGTTCGCCGGCGACCGGGGTCTGAGCGGAATAGTAGGCCGCGATCCCCTCGATTGTGGCGTCGCTCAAATGCGCGGCCATGCCCCACATATAGGTCTTTGCATGGGGATCGGCGCGGGTCTTGTCACGAAATGCCTTGAGCTGCGCGACAAGGTAGTCTTTTTGCTGGCCGGCCAGCCGTGGAAAGGTCGGCGATATGCTCCGGCCTTGGAATCCATGGCAGGAAGAGCACACGTGAACCGTGCCTTCGACCGCCTCCTGGGTCGCCGGGGCGGATTGCGCCGCGGGGCCCGGCTTCCCGGCGGGCGGCTGATTGGCGACGCAAGCCGTGACGGCGACGACTGCGACGATAGCCGTCGCCATGCGGATCTTCATGGCCATGAAACTCGCTAGGCCGGCGCGGCCGCCCCGTTCGGGCGTGATCGGCGAATGAATTGACACGGCTCCCCCTCCAACCGCTAAAAGGCCAGCCAGGCAAAGGCATAAAGGGTGTTGTTGTCGGTCGCCGCCGAACCGGTCACGCCATTGAATTCCGGGTAGTAGGTATATTGGAGCCCAAGCTTGAGATTGAGCCAGGGCCAGAATTTCGGACCGCCGTAATTGAACGGCAGATAATCGAGTTCGGCGATCAGGCCGGTGGTGTTCGGGCTGTTATTGCCCGACGCGTTGGCATAGAGCGTCGCGTCAGGGGAGCCTTCGATGCGGAACATGCCAAGCGTCGCGCCGTAAGTCTGCTTGTAATAGTAGGTCGCCTTGGCGTGATAGCTGCGCAGCCTGTTGTGCCCATTTGATGCAAAGCCCACCGCAGGATTCGCGCTCGCGTCGAGATTCTGGTTCTCGAAGATTGCGCTGGCCTGCAGCGAGAAGCTGTTGCGATCGCCGAGATATTGGTACTGCGTATCGAGGCCGATATCCGTCAGGTGGTCGGCGCCAAAACCGGACACGCGCTGCGGCCTTACGTTCGCGGCCATTCCGAACGTGCCGGCCTCGATCGAATTTCGCGACCAATCGTGCTGAAGCGCGAGCCGCCAATAAGGGGCGATGCCATCGATGACGTTATTGGTCGGCGAACCGACCCCGAGCATCGTCTGCAGTTTCGGCGACAGGTTGCCGTAGCCGCCCGCCTCAAGATAAATCAGCCGGTTCCACAGGGCATAGGTGGTCACCCCCAAGACCTGCTGCGCGAAGCCGCCTTCAATCATTGTCGCAGCCGCCGGTCCCGGCGCGAGGCCCGATGCGACATAGGGAAAGCCCCAGGCCGGCGTCGTGTTCCAGACATCTTGCACTGTCGGGTTGTTGTTGAGGCTGACGCCCCACACAGTCTCGGCCTTGAAAAGGTTGGCGGTCCGTGCATAACGGATATCGGTATTGTCCCATTGGAAACCGCGATTGATCCCATCATAGGTCAACTGGGCGAAGGCACCGAGATGGGGGGCGATTTCGCCGCCGTAAAACAGGCTGGTTTGATCGACCGCGAAATTGTTGTTGACGCCGAAATGCGGTGCGGCACCGCCCGCCTGAGGGGCCTGAGTATGGGTGGCCGAGCCAATGGTCATCACCGCAAACGGCCAATATTTCGAACTGCCTCCGCCGAATGTGTACCCGTTCATTTTGAACAGGCGGCCATAGGGGGTCAGCTCGGGAAAACCGTTGTGGCAAGCGGCGCATTGCTGCCCGGTCTGGCGGGCGTAGGCCGGCAGCGCATGCGCCCGTGGCGCGCCGCCGATGCATAGAGCAACGGTTCCGGCGACGAACAACAGGCACGTGACCAAAGCGCGGTTCAATGCCGGATTATAAAGACCCCAGCCGCTTCGCATCTTTTTCCCCTTTTAGGCTTGTTCCCCTTAGGCTTGTTCCCCTTAGGCTTGTTCCCCTTAGGCTTGTCCGGATTGCGCCTTTCGCTCTGAACCTGCCGGGAGGACGCCAGCGGTGCCGACGAGGAAGGGACGCCACAATGCAGCGGCTCCTCGCCGGCGCCAGCCGAGGATGTCAGGCTGTTTTCTTCACATAAAGTTTGCACCAGCCCGCCGGCGAGATTACGCCTTCGACGATCTTGCACGCATTGGGCGGCTCGAATTGAGTGCACGTGCTGCAGGCCTCTCCGTTCTTCGGACTGGGCTGATAGGCGACCACCTGCTGGGTCATCTTGGCTTGCGCCTCGGCTGTGCGAGTTTCGCCTACGGCCGTAGCGAGCACGGCGATGCCGCCGGCGGCGGTGACGACACTCCGTAGCACCGCGCGTCGGCTATGTTCCGCAGACTGATGTTTGAGCTCATTACTCATGACTTTCTCCACACAAATGGGTTAAAAGCGCTCCCGTTGTTGCACCGCAACAAGCCAGAAATCGGCAAACCAATCAACTCTATTACGAGGAAGAGGTGACCCGGGAAATCCGGACGCTAGACAACATGATTTCGGACGGGTAAGCGGAACAGCATGCCCTGCCGGCGGGGCCGGCGCCACATAGTGTTCAAAGAACCTCGCGTCTGTTTTCGAGGCGATCTTGGATAAGGCGACGCGCCTTTGCGACGCGCCGTGCGCCATCCTGTGGGCCTTCGACGGAGAGCGCTTTCAGGCTGCGGCGCTGCACGGTATACCGCCGCCCTTCGCCGAGTTCTTGCGGGGGCAGGGTAGCACCGCCAGCCTGCAAGGCATTCAGCATGGCGAGGCTTTCCGCCACCTGATCGACGCCGCAGACGACGACGTCTATAGGGTCGGTGACCCCGTTCGCCGCGCTTTTGTCGATCTCGGCGGCGCACGCACCGCCCTGATAGTACCGCTGAGAAACGGGGAAAACTTACTGGGTGCAATACGCATCTACCGCCACGAAGTGCGGCCGTTCATCGACAGGCAGATTGCCCTCCTTCAGAACTTCGGAGCGCAGGCAGTGATTGCGATAGAAAACGCCCGGCTCCTGGGTGCGTTGCGCCAGCGCACCGATGAAGTAGCGGCGTTGAACCGCGATCTGGAGGGGCGCGTCGCCGAGCAGGTCGAGGAGTTGGGCCGGGTTGGGCGATTGAAGCGTTTTCTTGCGCCGCAACTTGCGGAACTCATCGTCTCGAAGGGCGACGAAAAAATCCTTGAGCCTCACCGCCGCGAGATCGTGGTCGTTTTCTGCGACCTACGCGGCTACACCGCCTTCACGGAGACGGCCGAGCCCGAGGAAGTGCTCGACTTCCTGCAGGAATATCACGGCGCACTCGGCCCGCTCGTCGCCGAATACGAAGGCACACTCGACCAGTTTTCTGGCGATGGAATTATGGTGTTCTTCAACGATCCGGTACAGATCGCCGACCCGGCGGAGCGCGCTGTCAAGATGGCAATGGCAAAGCGTGAGGCCGCGCAAAGATTGACCGCTGCGTGGCGGCGGCGCGGGCGCGAGCTGGGGTTCGGCGTCGGTATTGCCCAGGGTTACGCGACACTGGGCCAGATCGGCTTTGCTGAGCGCTCTGGCTATACCGCAATCGGAACGGTTTGCAATCTCGCCGCTCGGCTCTGCGCCGAGGCCAAGAACGGCCAGATCTTGCTCGCCCAGCGCGTTGCCGTCGCGGTGGAGGAGATCGCACTACTAGAAGAAATCGGTCCGTTCTCACTCAAAGGTCTGACACGGCCGATTGTGGCGTTCAATGTTCGTGAAAACAATAACATTGTAAAATTACCTAATACGAAAATTAGAAGTGGAAGACGGAGTACCTAACCGACTAAATATTATTCTTCGTCTGGCATATCCGATAAAAGGTATTATCACATATATATCACGATGAGAAAGGCCGCCAACTTGGCGACCTTTCCTCGGGTCTGGTGTTATGCCTCCGCTACGATCCCGTCGCGCTCCGCGCGCAGGGCGGCCAGCACGGCCTCTGGCATATGCGCGATGACGGCAAGATAGGCGCGCGCTGGCCCTTCCGGGCAGCGCTCATCCTGCTCCCATTTCTGAAGGGTCCGGATGGGGATGCCGAATTGCAGCGCGAATTCTTGTTGTGTCATGCTCAACCGCTCGCGCAATTGCCGTACTGGCTGCGCAAGGCTTTGGTCTGATCGCGGGGTCACGAGAAAAGACTTACCGCCGGTCCCACCTGCGGTGTGGTGCTGAAACGACTCCTTGATCGCCGCCAAAACTTTTTTCGGTACTGCCATCGGGTTTGTTCCTCTGTTTCAAACCAGCTTTCTAGTTTTACCAGCCAGCTGGTGAGGGGCGGCATCCTTTTCCAAGGGATGCCGCCGTATGTTCATATTACATCAGCGAGTGGAGAGCGGGCCATATATGGTCCTCAGTGAACCGATAGGCGCGGTAAGCCAACCGCAAAGCCAATCCGATCCGCATCACCCACCACAGGGCCTGACGCACGCTTCTTGCGTCGGCTACGACATCATCCGGCCTCGTTACCGCCACGACTTCGATATGATTCGCCTCGGGGTAATAGAGGTACCAGACGCGCAATTGGGCTGCCGCGTGGGGCCACGCCAAAGAGCGGAGATGCTCGATCTCCTCACTGGCTTCCCCAGAATGCGGGTTCTCGGCAATTGTGAGAGCTAGCAGCTTTAGCTCGTCGGCCAGCGAACCCTTCGCATCGAAGTCCCGCAAAAACATTTCCGTGAAGCGCACAGAAACATTTCGTGGTTTCTGCGGGACCACCTTAGATCTCCAATCCTTGGTACTGTATCATTGTCATAACTCCTTGATACGGTTGAACAAAGCTCTTGCGCTGGCAAGAGCGGCGACAGGTATGACGGCTATTCGAACTGGGTTTTGGACCTCGGCTTCAGGTTTTCGGCCAGCCCGGCTAGCAATCACGCCTGATGCTGTATGTAGCTGCCCCATTGGGGTAGGTCAAGGGATTTAATGCCCCATTGGGGCAGTCACCAATGTTAAATTCGATTCGCTTCATCGAATTCGCTGCGGCGCCAAGCCGGACGCAGATGGCACGCCGCGGGTTGATCTCGCGGTCCCGGCTTTCGGCCCCGGCTGGTTTTCTCGACATATCAACGGATTAGTCAATTAATTTGTCAATGACTTGCGCAATTATAGAATCAATGCTATTGTCAAGAGGATATTGGAAGGCTGTGTGCGATGAGAAATGTGACTCCGCTTTTCCCGCGCGCTGTTCGGCCGGCGCCCGATCCGCTGGGGCTATATCTCCGGCCGGGCAGGAACGACCACGGTGAGATGCTGAACCTGATTGCCTCGGGAGATGCGGGCTGCTTTGGCGCCGTGTTTGATCCGACTTTTTCGGATCGGCACGCGGTTCTGCGTGAGCAAATCACCGCGCACAAGCTTGATGCGATCCTTGATCCCAAAACACAGCCAGCGGCAACTCCTGGCGGCTATACGCCAGCTCTCGGCGGCCTTCCCTGGGGTCGGGGGCGCCCGCACGTGGCGGCTGACTTCCAAGGCATCGCCGGCAGGAGGCTCATCGCGGAGCTTGGCGATTTCGTGCTGGCCAATGATTTCACCCAAGTGATGGCGCCGACCCATGTCTTGCGGGGTGCTGATGATCCGTGGCTGGCGATCGACGCCGCTGCTACTTGCCAGCTACGGGGCCATCTCGATTGTTCAGGCGGCGGGCAAGTTCCGATCATCTATTCGCTGGCGGTCTCAAACGCGATGTTCCGCGCCAGCGATCAGCGCCGGCAGCTCATTGATGTGCTGCGCACTCTGCCCATCACGGAGCTGTGGCTCAAGGTGGACGGCTTTGGCGCTGCTGCATCGCCAACAGCGGCGCGTACTTATATCGCCGCCGCCGCCGAGTTTCACGAGCTCGGGATTCCTATCGTCGCCGACCAGGTAGGCGGCGTGGTTGGGCTCTCGTTGCTGGCCTTTGGCGCGGTAGGTGGTATCGCGCACGGCATTACCCTTGGCGAGCGGTTCGACACCAGCGCTTGGCGCCGGCCTGCACCGGAGGAATCCTCTGGCTTCGGCCCGCATCGGCGCGTTTATGTTCCTGCGATCGACGCGATGCTTAAGCCGAAGGAGGCGCGCGCGCTGATCGAAATCTCCGCGCGCACCCGGGGTTTGTTTGCCTGCAATGATAGCCGGTGTTGTCCGCGCGGCGGGCTCGACATGGTGGAGAAACCCGGTCGGCACTTCCTTTATCAGCGGATCAAGGAGATCACCGGCCTAAGCCAAATTCCGGAGCGGTTGCGGCCCCAGCGTTTTCTCGATCAGCACTTGCGTGCAGCGACGGATAAGGCCTTAACAGCCGCTACCATCAACTGGGGGGAGGAACCGATGGCGGCGGCGATGGCGAAAAAAATGCAGGACAACCGCAAGCGGCTCGACAACTTGCGAATCGCGCTTGGCAACCACGCTGAAGCGACGCCGCCGGAGTCGTTTGCACAGCTCCCCAAGACGAGGGTAGCACGTGAGGGATGGTGACCGCTTCGACCACCTGAAACAAAGAGAGAGGCAGAATATCGAGAAGTGTGGGTGCTAAAATGTCTAATGCAATCGCTCGAAGATTAGACTCCATTGAAAAGAAAAGCGCCATGCGCTCTGTTGACGTGGCCAATGTACTTGGCGCGCGGCCGGAGACTGTTTCACGTTGGAACCAAGGAAAGGCATTTCCGCGGCCAAGCGCTCAAAAGCTGCTTTTGGATTTAGAATATATCGTTGACCAGCTCTCTGATTTTTATCAACCTAAGGAAGCTCGCCTCTGGATGTTCTCGCGCCAGAAGCTGCTTAATGGGGAAATCCCGGCGAACCTGATACAGCAGGGCCGCGCGGCCGAAGTTATTGCCGTTATCGACCAGCTACGGGAAGGGGTCTTCATTTAGGGGTGGCCGAATTTGATCCATGATCCTGGGCTGCTGGAGCGGCTTGGCGGGTTGCCGAGAGAGAAATTTGAAGGCGATTGTTTCCGCGCAACTCCCTTAAGCCTTGATCCTCTTGCGCCTTCGACCCGCGGAGGCCGTTGGGCGCCGCCCGACGAAACGGCGGTGCTTTACACCAGCCTCATGCGCGAGGGCGCCCTCGCCGAAATAGCGTTTCATTGGGGGCAGCTCTCTCCCCTGCCCTCCAAGCCTGCGACGCTGCACCACCTTCACGTCACCACCCGAAAAACGCTTCGGCTGATTCGTACCGACCTTGAAGCCTTGGGCGTGGCAGCGGCCGACTACGCGGGCATCAATTACAGCCAGACGCAGGCTATCGGTGCCGCCGTGGCTTTCCTCGAATGCGACGGGCTCATTGTCCCTTCGGTACGTTGGGAGTGCGACCATCTGGTGATTTTCCATGACCATCACGATGTTCAGCAGGACGAGCTGAAGGTCATTAACACCGAGGAAGTCGATTGGCTCGCATGGGGTCGCGAGCACGGCCTATTATCAAGCGAGTAGCAATGGAAATTTTCCTAGGCACAAGACCCGATATCGAAGCTTCGTCAGGTCAGCTCGCGGTAACGATCGATCCGGCGACGACCCGCCGGCCGCCGTGCCCGTTTTGCCATTCGGCCGCCGCGGCGTCGGGTGTCATGTCCCCCATGCTGAAGCAGCGGATGTTACGACCGATCTTCTGAGCGTCGACGACCGCCTTGTTCCAGGGGCGATCATCGGTCATCGGCCCTTCGACGGTAAATTCTCCCGCGTCGCGATCGACGACGATCAGGACGAAGGTGCGGCCCGGCATTGATCCGACTCTGACGACGCGGCGGCAAACCGCCGCTTTGCCAACCCGCGCTCGATCAA
>Ga0307372_10004938_pt1 | contig 20301 bp, 20 predicted proteins | sample OX1MG_FD_202533 | JGI IMG/M metagenome (GOLD analysis project Ga0307372, IMG submission 202533) | Soil microbial communities from Risofladan, Vaasa, Finland - OX-1 | ecosystem: Environmental > Terrestrial > Soil > Coastal area > Acid sulfate soil | place: Finland: Risofladan, Vaasa | collected...
GACGGGCATCTGCGGTGTGATCGGCGTCCGCGACCTGCTCGGCCTTCCCACCGAGGTCATCGGGGTGGTCGCGGAGCAGGCGCCGGCGACCGCGCTCTCCTTCGCGGCCGGGGAGGTGGTCACGAGCGAGAGCGCGGCGACCTTCGTCGACGGCGTGGCGACGCGTGTTCCGGCCCCCGAGGCGATCGAGGCGATCTGCAAGGGGGCGGCGCGCATCCTCACCGTCGACGAGGACTCCGCCGCCGAGGCGATGCGCCTCCTGTACTCGACCACCCACAACCTCGCCGAGCCGGCGGGGGCGCTCGCCCTCGCCGGCCTCATGAGCGAGCGCGAGCGGGCCGCCGGCCGCAGGGTGGCGGTGATCCAGAGCGGGGGCAACGTCGACGCCGCGACGCTGCGGCTGGTGCTCGGCGGCGGGACGCCGAAACCGTAGGGCTCAGGCGCTGAAGCCGTACTTCTCGGTGAAGCGTGCGACGGAGAGCTCGGAGAGGTCCCGCTCGATGCCCTCGAGGAGCTGCTCGGGCGAGGTCCCGCCGCCGAGGTCGGCGGTCGCGACCTGGTAGCAGAGTCGGCCGTCGGCGCGGTCGTGCACGAAGATCGTCGCGCCCGCCCCCCGTTTCACCGACCCGCCCTGCTGGTTGGCGACCATCTCGGCGCTCACGTTGCCGATGAAGTCGAGGCGGCCGACCCCAAAGCTCTGCCAGAACGAGCGTCGCCGCACCTCGGTCGCGACGGCGAAGCGCTCTCCGGCCGGCTGCTCACCGGGAGCGGCCCCGGGCGCCTTTTCCGTCACCGCGCTGGCCGTCATCGGGGCGCGGGGCGGACCATCGGCGCGGTGCGCCGCGGGCGCCGGCTGGCCGCCCGCCCCGCTCCGGGGCGCGTCACGCCCCGAGGATGGTGCCGAGCGAGCGGTAGACGGCGCGCCAGACCGTCGTGCGCTCGGCCCACACGGGCGGCCCCGCCGAGAGGTTGCGGGCGGGGTCCGGGATCGTCGGGTGCACGCTGCCGGAACGCACCGCTTCGGTGACGGGGGGATCGCCCTCGTAGATCGCGCAGTAGCGGGGGCTCGCGCCGCCGGGGTGGAGGAGGCCGCGGCGGAGCTCATAGCGCGAGCCGCGGCGGTAGCTGCCGGCGGCCACGACCTCAGCGACGTGGGTCCCGGTGTAGAAGGCGTTGAACTCCTCGAGCGCGCCCGCGTCCCCCTCCGCCGGCTCCATGCCGACGAGGAAGACCGAGTCCGGGTCGGGCGCAGCGGCTCCCGTGGTCTCGGTGGCGGGGATCCGCCCCCAGATCATCCGCCAGACGAGGGTGCGCTCCTCCCAGATCGGCGGCCCCGAGCTGTACTTCGGCTTCTGCTCCGGCGGGCCGTCCTCGAGCGCGAGGTAGCGGCGCGCCGCCTCTTCGTCTGCTTCGTAGAGCGCGAGCCACGTGGGCACAAGGTCGTGACGCGGGTCACGCTCCAGCACCTCATAGCGGTGCAGACGCGAGAAGCCGTTGTGGGCGATCACCTCCGGGGCGTGGACCTCGTCGTAGAAGTGGTTGAACTCCTCGATCTCGCCGGGCGCGGCGTCTCGGAGGTTCATGCCGACCCAGTACATGCACGGTGCGCTGAACGGCGGCACTCCCATCGCGTCCCCCCTCCCGTCGTGCGCCGGGCACCCATTGTGCTGGGCGGGGAGCCCGCGCGCCCGTTGGCCGGAGCGCGCGCCTCCCCTACTGGTGGTGGAAGGGGGCGATGGTGAGGTAGCTCGGCCCGGCGTGGCTGCACGCCTGGAAGACGTCGGGAACGAGCCGCGACCCGCCCGCCGGGAGCGCTGCCGAGAGCGCCGCGGCCGTCACCTCGTGGCAGGCCGAGGAAGGGAAGTTCCCCGCCTCGACGATGCCGAGCGACGCCGTGGCCGTCGCGCCCGGCGCGAGCGTGACGAGCGGCGCCGCCCCGCCGAAGTGGCGCGCGGGGCTCCCGAGCTGGCCGCCCGCGAAGGCCCGTGCGGTGACACCGGGATAACCCTGCAGGGTGCAGCGGAGGCCGGAGAAGTTCGTGAAGTCGAGCTCGTAGTAGATCGTGCCGGCCGTCCCGTTCTCGGTCGGGGCGAGCCAGACGTCGAGGCTCCCGGCGCTGCAGCGCGGCGTGCCGGCAGCCGCCGGGGCGCTCGTCGCCACCGCGAGCGCGGCCGGCGCGAGCGCGCCGGCGAGCAGCGCGCCGGCGAGCAGGCGCCACGGGACGAAGTGGCTTCTCGACACGATCTCTCCTTTTGCGAACCGCACCCGGGCGGGACGACCGCCGGGTCCGCGTGGCTATGGCTCGGTGGCGACGAGCTGCTTGGTGACCGGTGCCCCGCGGTAGCCCATCGACGCGAGGTGGTTGTGCTCGCGGGCGAGCGTGATCATCGGCTCGTTGCGGGCTGGGTCCCGGATCACCCCGAGCGGATCCTCGCCGCGCTCGACGCGCTCGATGTTCTCGACGAGCATCCTGCGGTAGAGGACGACCCCACGGTCCGAGCGGGCGAGGTTCTCGAGCTCGCGGGGGGCGACCGGCCCCTGGGTGACCCAGGCCATCATGTCCTGCCCGATGATCGACTCGAGGACCGGCTCGCCGTTCTCGTGGACCGCAGGGACGGCGACGAGGGGCACCTCGACCTGGGCTGCCTCCCCCTCGGCGAGGGGGCGGGTCACGTAGTTGAAGTGCAGGGTGTGCGTGTCGTCGATCGGCACGCGCAGCTGGAAGGTCGTCCCGACGGCGAGCGTGTTCGGGAAGAGGATCGGGTGGCCGACCGTCCAGTCGTCGGAGGTCTCGGGGTCCCCCTCGAGCAGGCGACGCTTGAAGATGCCGAACTCGAAGAGGTCGAACTCGATCTTCAGGTGACGGCGCGGCGTCATCACCGGCGGCTCGCCGCGGCGGCGGGCGAGGTAGTTGCTCAGCTGCGCGTGGAGCCACTCGAAGTGGACCGGGTCGAGCGAGTTCTCCATGCACTGCAGCCAGTTGCAGGGGAGCTCGGTGAAGCCGATCTCCCGGGAGAGACCCTCCTCGACGAGGATGTCCCAGCGCGGCAGCTCCGGCGCCGGTGCCGGACCGAAGTAGGCCCAGAGCAGGCCGCCGAGCTCGCGCACCGGGTAGGCGGCGATCGCGATGCGCTCCTTGTAGGTGCCGTTGCCGACAAGGTCGTCGTAGGGCTGCTCGATGCAGCGCCCCTCGGGGTTGAAGTACCAGCCGTGGTAGGCACAGCGCAGGCCGTTTTCGTCGGGGATCCCGTAGGCGAGCGAGGCCGAACGGTGCGGGCAGCGCCGCTGCACGAGGCCGAAGCCGGCGCCCTCGCTCGCGAACAGGACGAGGTCTTCACCGAGCACGCGAACCGCAATGACGCCGCGGCGGCGCACCTCGGCGCTCGCGCCGACCGGCTGCCAGTAGCGACGGAGGAGCTCTCCGCCAGGGGTGCCCGGCCCCACCTCGGTCAGTCGTGCGTTCTGTTCGTCCGTCAGCACCACCACCACCCCACCTTCGGATCAGCGCATGATCCTACGCGGGGCGCCCCGTCACGGCCGAGGTGGCGATCGCCTCGCAGACCCTGGCCGTCTCCGCCCCCCAGGCGACACCGTGGCGGGGAGGGAGGCCTTCGCGCAGCGCCCCCCAGAACTCCTCGAGGTCGCCGTCGAGGCCGGAGCCGCGTGCGTCACAGACGAGGGGGCGGATCGCCGAGCCGTCGTAGACCGCGACGCCGTCGGAGGTCTGTCGGAGGTCGCCACCCTCGCAGCTCACGATGGTGAGGCCGTAGGTCGAAAGGCCGACCGGGGCGGCGTCGCCCGCCTGCTCGGAGAGCTCGAAGCGGCGGGCGTGCTCCCCGTCGACGCCGTACTTGTCCGCGGCCCACGCCGCCAGCCGGCGGAGCCGCACTCCAGCGCCGGGGCTGCGCGCCATCCCGTTCTCGCCGATCCCTCCCGTGAGCTCGGCGTGTCGAAGTAGCCGTAGCCGTTGTAGACGAGCGAGGCGCTGGCACCGTCGGCGAAGCGGATCAGCGCGTGGTAGCCGGCGACGGTCTCGACGGGCTCACGAGAGTGGGTCGCGGTCGCGCACACCGAGACGATCGGCGAGGCGATGACCGAACGGACGATCTCCACCTGGTGGGGCGCCTGTCGGAAGATCACCCCGCCACCGAGGTCGGGGTCGAGCTCATAGGGGTAGCGCGGCCGCAGGATCCACGGCGCGTAGTTGAGGTTCGTCACGCCGAGCACCCGCCCGAGCTCTCCCGACGCGACGATGCTCGCCATCAAGCGGATCGCGGGGTCTCGGCCGCGGGTGTTCACCGCCACGGCGACGATCCCCTCCTCCGCGCAGCGGCGGGCGATGCGCGCGGCTTCGGCGCCGTTGCGGCCGAGCGGCTTCTCGATGAGCAGGTGCTTGCCCGCGGAGGCGAGCTCCTCCACGTGCGCGAGGCGCTGCGCGGTCGGTGTCGCGAGGTAGACGGCCTCGACCGCAGGGTCGGCGGCGAGCTCCCCGACGGAGCGGTGGCCGGCGACCTCGCCGGCGCGCGACTGCTGGGCCACGAGCGCAGCGTCGAGGTCACAGCAGGCGACGAGGGCACAACGGGCGGAGCGTGCGATCGCCGCGATCGCCGATCGCCCGGCAGTGCCGAGGCCGAGGACGCCGATCGCGATCGGGCCGGCGGGCGGGGTCGAGCCGGCGGCACCGCTCACGCCGCGCCGGCTCCGGTCACCGGGCAAGCCTTCCACAGCCCGCGACCGCTCAGCGGTTCTGTGGCGTTTCACCACCGAATCCGTGCCGTAGGGGGCGTCACGCCGAATTTCGACGCTCAGAACGCGCCGGCCTTCACCGCCGCCATGACGACCAGCACGACGCCGTCGAGGAAGGCGTCGTCGAGGGGGAGGTGCCCGTGCAGCAGGCGGTGGTAGGCGGGTCCGTAGAGGAGGTCGAGGAGGAGATCGCTGTCGGCCGTCGCCGGCAGCTCACCGCGCGCGACGGCGCGGCGGACGATGACCGCGTGACTGGTGCGCACCGGGCCGACGAAACGCTCGCGCCACGCCTCGGCCAACTCGGGATCGCGCTGCACCTCGGCGATGAGGCCTTGGGAAGCTCGTGCTCAACACCTGGCTCGCCTTCGAGGTCGAGGCGGCCGCGGAGGCCGCGGCCCTCGCGGAGCAGCTCGGTATCGACGGGGACGTCCTCTCCGACGCCCTCGCCGGGAGCCCCCTCATCTCGCCGTTCGCCGCTGCGAAGCTGACGAAGATGCAGGCGGAGGACGACCGGCCCGACTTCTCCCTCGGATGGGCGCTCAAGGACCTCGAGCTCACGGCGAGCACAGAGGGCTCGGGTCCCCTGCCGGTGGCCGCCGCGATCGTCCGCCGTTGGAGGAGGCTGGCCGGCGACGGTCTCGCCGACCGCGACGTGAGCGCCGCCCGCATCGACCTGCGGGGCGCGCGCCGCGTAGGGGGCCCCCTCGGCCGGGGCTGCGGCGACGTAAGCTGATGCCGATTTTCGCTGATGCTCCAAAAGGTGGGCCAGGCATTCCCTCGGGATTCCGCGGTGCCGCCCATGGCCGACAGCATCTGGCGTTCTCGCCCCGAGCCGGCGATCCACGCCGTCGCGACGATTCCGGTCGACCTTGGCGCGGGCACGAGCGACCGGGCGGCCGACGCCTTGGACGGCGGAGACGGCGATGCCGTCTGGCTCGTGACCGGCGCCACCCACCACATCGGACGGTTCCTCGCGGACGCGGCGCTCCGGCGCCACCTTCGGGTGGTCGCCACCGCGAGCCGGCTGCAGGACCTCTCACCGCTCGTCGATCGTCACGGCGGCGCGGTGCTGCCCGTCGAACTCGACGTCAACGACGAGGGCGCAATCCGCGAGGTCGTGGACAGCGTCGTCGACTCCTATGGGCGCATCGACGTCGTGGTCAACAACGCCGGCTACGACGCCGATCGCGCCGCGACGCCGCGAAGCGCCCTCGAAGGCCTGCAGAGCAACCTCTTCGGCGCGCTCTGGGCCTCGAGAGCAGCTTCCGCGCACATGCAAACCGCAGGCGGTCACATTGCCCAGGTGCTCGACCTCGATCGCCACGCGGACAGGGCCGTCTTCGATCGGGGCAGGCGCGTCCTCACGAACTTCAGCGGACGTCTCGCCGACGAGCTCGCGCCCTTCGGGATCAAGGTGACGATCTGCGTCCCGGCCGAGCCGGACTCTTCGAGCCCGCGGCTCCGATGCGGCGATCTCCATTCCGGACACGACCAACAGCCGACGCGTCGGTAAGCGGCGAACGCCGCTGACCTCTCCGGCCGCCCTTCTGCGGCGTTCCTGCAGCGGCGGACGTTGAGGTCGGCTGTGGGTGTCCGGCGCGTTGGTCGTCGCCGTCACCGTGCGGGGACGCCGCTTCCGATCGCGGAGCTCCGCCCAGCCCGCGATCAGCCCGTTCGCTCGTCCTTACAGCCGGAAGCGGTCGGAGATCGGTTGCTCAGGCTCGCCGGCGCCGATCGCGGCGTCCCCGGCTCTCTACGATCGGACGGTGCCCCGTCGACTCCCCCGCGATCGCCGCGCTCATGCCCGGGCGCCCCGGCGGAGTCGCTGAGTGCCACGGGCGATTCGCCTACGGCCCTGGCAGCGCGTCGCTCTCGACCGGCTGATCGCGTCCGAAGGCGCGGACTTCCTCGCCGTCGCCACGCCGGGCGCGGGCAAGACGACCTTCGCCCTGGCCGCCGCTCGACACTGGCTCGCGGAGCGCCCCGGCCCGCTCGTCGTGGTCGTGCCGACGGCACACCTGAAGGCGCAGTGGGCGCGGGCTGCGGTGGCGCTCGACCTGCATCTCGAGGCGTCGTGGACCCCGTCGCGCGGCCGCCTCCCGGGTGACATGCACGGCATCGTCACCACGTACCAGCAGGTTTCGGCCGCGCCGCAGGCGCTCGCCAAGGTCTCCCGTGGCGCGGTCGTCATCCTCGACGAGGTCCACCACGCCGGCGACGAGCGGGCGTGGGGCGAGGCGCTGTTGGCCGCGTTCGCGAACGCCCGACGGCGCCTCTCGCTCTCGGGCACGCCTTTCCGCTCCGACACGAGGTCGATCCCGTTCATCCGCTACACCGAGGACGAGGCGCAGCCCGACTACGAGTACGGCTACGGGCCCGCGCTCGCCGACCACCACGTCGTGCGCCCCGTCTACTTCCCGCGGACCGGCGGCGAGATGGAGTGGTCCGCACCGGACGGTTCCCTCTGGTCCGCGAGCTTCGACGACGCGCTGGCACAGAGCCGGGCGAACCAACGGCTGCGATCCGCGCTCTCCCTCGAGGGGGAGTGGCTCCCCGAGGTCCTGCGCGCGGCGCACCAGCGGCTGCGCACGATCCGCGAGCACCACCCGGACGCCGGCGGCCTCGTGATCGCGACCGACCAGGAGCACGCCCGAGGTGTCGCCAAGCTGATCGTCGAGCAGCTGCGGGCGCGCTGCGTCGTGGCCACCTCCGACGACCCCGACGCGTCGGCGAAGATCCTCGGCTACGCGGCGTCGGATACCCCGTGGCTCGTCGCGGTCCGGATGGTCTCCGAAGGGGTCGACATCCCCCGCCTGCGCGTCGGCGTCTTCGCCACAACGACCACGACGGAGCTCTTCTTCCGTCAAGCCGTCGGCCGGCTCGTCCGCTATCAGAGCGGCCTTCGCCGACAGTCCGCGTACCTGTTCATCCCGGACGACGTGCGGCTCCGCACGCAAGCCGCGCAGATCGCCGACGACCGGCGCCACTCGCTGAAGAAGTCGGCCCTGGAGCGACCCGAGCTCCCCTACGAGGGGGACGAGGCCTTCGATGCCCGTGATGAGGAACCGACGTTCGAGCAGGGGTCGCTCTTCGCGGTGATCTCGGCCGTCGCGACCGCCGCGGAGCACCACTTCGACGAGGTCGAGCTGCCCGCCGAGAACGCCGAAGAGGACCCGGCGCTCGTCCTCAACCTCCCGGCACCGCCGCCGCTCGCCGCGGCCGCGGGGTACGACGGGAGGTCGCGCACCGAGGTGAAGGAGCAGCTGCGCCTCCGCAACGCCGAGGTCGTGCGCGCGCTCGTGCACCACACCGGGCTCAGCCACGCCCAGGTCAACGGGGAGCTCAATCGGCTGGCCGGCCTCCGGCGGGTGACCGAGGCGACAATCGGGCAGCTCGAGAAACGACTCGACCTCGGAGAACGGTGGTTCGCCCGAAGATAAGACGACGCCTTGACCGCGGCACGTGAAGCTCGTGCGTTCAGAGCACTCCTCGCCGCAGCAAGACGAGGTACGAGAGCCAACCAGCCGGGATCGGCAACCAGAAGGTCGCGACGCGAAAGACGAGCACCGCGGGGATCGCCTCGTGCGGGGCGACGCCGATCGCGGTGAGGCCCGCGGCGAGCACCGCCTCGACCGCACCGAGACCGCCCGGTGTCGGAGCCGCGGAACCGACCGCGTTTCCCGCGAGGTAGACGACCACGACCGGAAGCAGCGCCGGGTGGGCCCCGAGCGCCCACAGCGATGCGACGAAGGCGAGCACGTAGCCGACGGTGAGCAGCAGGCTCGTGGCGATGCCAGCGGCGAGCCGTAGTGGCTGGGACGCCGCGTCGAGCAGATAGGGCCAGAGGTTGCGCAGGCGGAGCCAGACGATGCGGTTGAAGCGGCGACGCGTCGCCGGGATCGCGAGCAGCACCCCGATCGCCGCGGCGGTCGCTGCGGCACCGATGAGCACGTCGGCACCGGGCACGAGATGGAAGCGGCTCAGCCCCGTGCCGGTCAGCAGGCCGATCGCCACGAGGAGGAGCACGGTCGTCGCCACGTTGATGAGCTGTGAGAGCGCAACCGCGGCAGCGATCGAGCCCTCCCGCACGTGCTGGCGCGAGAGATAACGCGCGTTGACCGCGACGTGGCCGACCGTCGGCGGCATCGCCACACCGACGAATGCCGTCGACAGTTGCACGAAGAACCCCCGGAACGGCGAGAGACGCGCCGGGACGAAGGCGGCGAGATTCTCGGCGGCGGCGAGGTAGGTGAGCGCCGATCCGAGCAGCGCCACTGCGAACCACCCGAGGTTCGTGCGGCCGAGCGCGGAGAGCAGCGCGACTTTGGAGAGCTGACCGACGAACAGGTACGCGGCGACCGTGAGCGCCACCGCGCTGAGCACGGTCCGCCAGCGAAAGCGCTCCAGCCGAGCGATCGGCGCGCTGACCGAGTCTCCGGCGAGCTCGCGGCGGACCTGGCTCACGCAGGCGGACGCGGCGCGCATCGCCGACCAGCCCCAGGGCGCGAGTGCGATCGGCTGAAGGCTCGCGGCGACGGCCAGTTCGTCACTCGGGCCGTAGCCGTCGCGGTAACCACGCACCGCCTCGGCGGGGCCGATCGCTTTGCCGAGGGTGGTGAGCAGCTGTGCCAGGTCGAGAAGGCGCAGCGCTGCTCCGGCTCCGGGCACGGCGGCGTCGAGCGACGAAAAGCCCACCCTTCCCCCGTTGACCAGAAGGCGCTCGGGGCGCAGGTCGCGGTGGGCGACGCCGGCGTCGTGGAGCGCGCGCAACGCAGTGAAGAGCGCCTTCGCGTCGACGGGGCGGAGATCCTCCAACGAGCCGGTGGCGCTGGACGGCAGCGAGAGCGCGAGCACGAGCGACCCACTGTCGCTCTCCCCGAGCGCGAGGACCGACGGCGCGAGGACGCCGGCCGACTGTGCGAGGTAACAGATCAACGCGAGTTGCTCGAGCTGACTCCGCGCGCTCAGCGCGAGGTGGCCTGCGGCGCCCGGTCGGAGCCGCACGAGCGCCCACAGCCGCCGGGCGAGGCCCGCACCACGCGTGTCGCGGCTCGCGATCCGCAGCTCGATCGACGTCCCATCTGGGAGCTCCCCCGGCAGGCGGGCGAGCTGACGTCGGTCCTCACCCTGCAGCGATGCCACCTCGACATTCCGGCCCGCGAGCCAGGCCACGAGCTCCTGGCCGGCGGGACGGACCGACGCGGCACCGAGCAGCCAACGCACGAACCAGCCGATGGAGAGACCACCCACGAGCGCGAGCAGCAGGGCAAAGGGGCTGAGGGTGTTGACGGCAATACCGGTCAGCGCCAATGCGAGGACCGAGACGACACACCACAGGTGCCATCTCGGTCGACGAACGAAATCGCTGCCCACGAGGAAGGCGACAAACGCAGCATCGAGGACGAAGAACGCAGGATTGTGCCCAGCGAGCACGGCGCGGTCGACAACGCCGTGCTCGCTCCGCCATACCGCGATCGCGGCAATGGAGATCGCTCCCGCGCTGAGCGCTGCGACGACGGCGTTGAGCGCGCCGCGCGACTCCCGCCGCAACAGCGCGACGAGTGCGACGAACACGAGCAAGAAGGCGCCGATGCCAGCCACGACGGCCGCTGTCGACGAGAGCCAGCGCGGGAGGTGGGTGACGAAGCGAGCGACATCGCCGGAGATCTCGGCGCTCCCGGTGGGAAGGGCCGAGACGAGACCCACGGTGACGACCACGGCACCGATCGCGAGGACCGCGACGAGGAGGTCGGCAGGACGCCGCACCCGTAGGAAGCCGTGCACTCGCGGCCGTCCGCCGCCGAGCGTGGGTTCCTGTGGCCGCGAGCGGCGTCTGGGCTGGGCTGTCGCCCCCGAGCCAGATTCACTCACCTTGCGTCGAAAGCAGGCGTGAGTTGCCCCCACTCGTGATCGTCAACGCGGTCGTCTCGCTTGCGGCCACCGAATTGCCCCTCAGGGGTCCATCGGGCGCGCCCGATGGACGCCCCGGCCGCGAGGAGCCTCTGCTCGAACCGATCCACAATTTCGGCAAGTCTAGGAATCCGAGTCCTCGATCGAACGGGGTCACGGGCGAGCGCGCTGGCCTCAGCCCGATCGCGGAACCCCCGGCGTCCTTCCTTCGATCCGGCGGCGTTTCGCGTGGCGGGTCAAGTGCGTCCGCAGTTGAACGCCACGGGGGGAGCGCTCGCCGGAGACGGGCCACCTCCACCCTCGAACATCCGGGCGACGGCTGGGGTCTTGTTTCCATACCAAAGGAGGCTGCTGAGGGGTCTTGCCCCTTCCAGCAGAAGGTCGAAGAAGCGAATCGATGTCGACGCGACGACGTGGAAGGCGGGAGCGTCTGCGCCGTCGAATGGCGGAAGATGGTGGGCCGTGCGAAGTTCGAGGAACCACTTCTCCGCTTGATGAATGTCGCTGTAGAGCTGGACTGCCCGGCGAACCGGATTGCACTGATCGGCCGCGCTCTGAACCACCAGCAACGCGGGATCCGGGGTAAGCGGTGCGTAAGGATCCACCCCGTCCTCTGCTCCAGAAAGGACGACGGTCGCCCGGTAGGCCAGGCCGTCGCGGAGCTGCTGGTAGCTCTCACCCTGTGGGTCGTTCCCATGGGCGAAGGAGAGCATGCCGACGACCGTCGCCCCGTCGGAGTGGCCGGCGAGGGCGAGCTCCGAGGCGCGAATGAGCCCACGAACGAGACGACAGTGTGGCGACCCCTTCGCCGACGCACCAAGTAGCTGGCGAGAGACGAAGGTGAGGTCTGCCGGCTCGTTCACGAGGTCATCTTCGGTGTTGACATCGTGCTGGGCGGTGACCTCGCCCTCGTTCTCGTCGGGGAAGACCGGTGCCGCAACCACGAATCCCGCCTTGACCCACGCGTCGAGGAGTGGTGCGTAGATGTCCGGGGTGACGTCATAGCCGTGGGCGAAAACAATCATCGGATAGCCGCCCGTCCGCCCTGCAGGCGTGGCACCAACAGATTCGGAGGCACCGGTTGCCGGTGACCGCGTCGGGTATCGGACCTCGGTGACAAGGGTCCGCGCGTTCGACAACGTCGTCGGCTTCGCCGTCGCATAGTCGAGGACACCCCGCGTTCGGTCGACGAACGTGCACCTCGTTAATCCCACGGAGTAGGCGACAGCGCGAGAAGCGTCTCGCCTCGGGCGCTGGCTCGCACTCCCGAACTGGCTCAACGAGATCTGCAGGGCCGAAATCGTGAAGATGACGACGGCCGAGCGCCGCCAAAGCGGCGAGCGCTCGGCACGTCGCGCTGCGGATCGAACCCCGGCCGCTGGGCTACGCCTAACAGATGTTCTGATCGCTGGAGACCTCAGTAACCCTGTCTGACGAGGGATAATGTGCTGTCGAGCGCAGGCGGGAGGGCTCGCACATCCAACCTATCCGAAGGCCGAGGTTGTCCAAATCAGCCTGCTGCCACGGACCAGGAGCCGCAGAATTCTGCGCTGATGTGCCCATCCACACCCTGACGAGGACGGTGGCGTGGAACCTGCATCCCGCCCGTTTCCACCGACGGCTCATCTCGAATTGCCTGAAGGAGATGTGGTGAGTCGTCCAGGGGCAGCACCCCGGGGCGGTGCGCGTGGGGTGCTGCAGGGCTACAACTTGCGGCTCTACATCGTCGGCCAGTCGCTCTCTAACATCGGGACCTTCTTCCAGATCGTGGCCCAAGCGCTCTTGGTGCTGAAGCTCACCGGTCGAGCCTCCTCTCTCGGTGAGAGCATCGCCCTGCAGAGCCTCCCGATGCTGCTGCTCGGCCCTTGGGCAGGAACGATCCTCGACCGGGTCAACCTCCGCCGCCTGCTCGTTGTCATCTCACTGCTCGCCGCCGTCGAGGCTGCGGCCCTCGGTGCGCTCACCGAGGCGCACCTCGTCACGCTCCGCTGGGTGCTGCTTTTGTCCTTCGGACTCGGGCTGATCCAGCCGTTCAACCGCCCGGCGTCCCAGGCATTGCTCAGCGAACTCGTCCCGCGCGAGCGCATCGCTGGAGCAGTCGGCGTCGCGAGCTCCGTCCAGGCGATGGGCCGCCTCGGCGGCCCCGCGCTCGGCGCGGTGATCTACGCGTGGCGGGGGCCAGCAACCTGTTTTTTCTGCAATGCCGCCTCCTACCTCGTCGTCGTGGTGGCGCTCTTGTTGATGCGCCGCTCGGAGATGGTGCCCCGCGCTCGCTCGAAGCGGGAGAACGCGGCGCTTCGAGACGGGCTGCGCTACCTGCGCGCTCAACCGCTCCTCAGCGACGTGCTGACGGTCAACGTGCTGATCGGGCTCACCGTCTTCAATTTCCAGACGGTCTTCCCGGCGATGATCCGCTTCGTCTTTCGCACCGGCTCGGTCTCGCTCGGGATCACCATGTCGATCGAAGCGTCGGCGGCGGTCACCGGCGGCATCCTGCTCGCCCGCTACCTCCGTCAGCCGACTCGCCGGGCGCTCGGGATCGTCTGCATCCTGATCACCGTCGTCTTCGTCTGGTCGACGCTCGCTCCCTCGATCGCCGTCTTCTATGCAGCGATGGTGCCCTTCGGCTTCGTGATGGTGGGCTACACCTCGATCTCCCAGACCCTGATCCAGCAACACACCCAGCCGGAGTACCTCGGTCGGACGGTGAGTCTGCTCAGCCTGGGCCAGATGGGGACCACCCCGATGGGCGCGATCTTCACGGGCTGGCTCACCGATGCGGTCTCTGCTCGCGCCTCGATGGGCCTCGGGGCGGTGGGGGCGGCGCTGTCCGCCCTGTACCTCCTCACCCGTTCGGCGAAACAGACGGCGCTCCATGCGCCCGCCCCGTTGACAGATCAGCTCAGCACGACGTGATTCAGGGCCGTTCATCGCTGGCCGGGCGAGTCAGGGTTGGTTTTGGCTGAGATCACACCGCGACTCACGGATGGGAAGCGGGCAGCGAAGGGGACGGGAGCCGCTGTACAAGGGCCGAGCACCTAGTACCGCGCTCCGGGCCTCGCTCCGCAAGTGACGGGATGGTCGTTGGGTTCAGCATTCTGAATGGCCGGCGATCATTCATGACGCTGAATCTCGCGGCCTAATTCAGAATGGTGAACTGGCGGCGAATTATTCGTTAAACTGAACGCATGCGAATTCGCACCCGCTCCGAACTCGGCGCCCTGATCCGTGATCGGCGCAACCAACGAGGCCTCTCGCAGAAGGAGCTCGCTTCCGCAGCCGGGATCTCCCAACACACCGTCACAGACATTGAGTCGGGCAAGGTCAGCCCAACGATCGATGTAGTTCTGCGCTGCCTCACGGCACTCGGCGTTGGGATCGACATACGCGAGATCCCCAAGTCGGAGGGGGAAGCCCACAAGCTCCTCGAGTCGATCATCGGAGCGCACACGATCGGTGATGACGACAGTGGCCGTTGACGCGAAGGTGCTCCACGTCCTTCTCTTCGGGTGCCACGCCGGGATTCTGAGCCAGGAGCGCTCCGGCAGCTTCAAGTTCGAGTATGACGAGCTCTACCGCGACGAGCCGTCGTCAACACCGCTCAGCACGTCGATGTCGAAGGTTGAGCGAGTCCATCGGCATCGCGAGGTGCAGGCGTTTATCTGGGGTCTCCTCCCTGACAACGAGCGAGTACTCGATCGGTGGGGTCGCGAGTACGGCGTGCCGCCGCACAATCCCTTTGCTCTCCTCTCGTACGTCGGAGAGGACTGTGCCGGCGCGGTCCAGTTCGTTCGCGAGGAGAGGATGGATGCCGTCCAGCAAGACGGCATCGCGTGGCTCGACGACGACGCCGAGCTCGAGGAACGCCTACGAACCCTTCGGCTCGATCCAGCGTCGTGGATCTGGGATGACGTCGACGAGCACGGGCGCTTCTCGCTCGCCGGCACCCAGGCAAAGACAGCGCTTGTCCGTGGGGAAGACGGACGTTGGGGAAGGCCATATGGACGGACACCGACGACCCACATCCTGAAGGTCGCTTCGGGGCGGTTCCCGCATCAGGAGATCGCCGAGCACCTGACCATGCGTACAGCGGCGCTCGTCGGCATGACAGTGGCGAGATCCGAGCTTCTCGAAGTCGGAGACGAGCGAGTGATCGTTGTCGAGCGCTACGACCGAGTTGTCAGGCCATCGGGAATTGCCCGCGTCCATCAGGAGGACCTGTGCCAGGCGCTCTCGGTAATGCCCAGCGCCAAGTACCAGGCGGACGGGGGGCCCGGACCGGTCGACGTTGTTCGTGTGCTTCGCGAACGCATCTCAGAGAGATCGCGCGACCACGCAGTCGAGCGCTTCGTCGACGCCCTCATCTTCAACTGGATTCTTGGTGGGACCGATGCCCACGCCAAGAACTACTCGCTCCTGCTCGCAGGTCCGGCGGTGGAGCTCTCACCGCTGTACGACCTGACGAGTGCTTTCCCCTACGAGGACGAGCTCCTCGGAAGGGGGCTGACTCGCGGCTCGACTCGACGTCGTCTCCGCGGCCTGAGGCTCGCTATGACCATCGGAGGCGAGGCAGGCATCGACGGGATCTCGATGGACAACTGGGCAACGTTCGCCGCCCATGCTCAAGTTGATTTCGACCGCCTCGCGGGGAGGATCCGGCATTTCGCCGAACGCCTGCCGGACGCGGCCACGGAGGCGGGGGGGGAGATCCGCGGAGGGTCCGGCTCCCCGGTGATTCCGATGATCATCGACGGTGTCGTCAGGCGCAGCCGTCGAGCCCTGTCGCACTTGGATGCGGATTCCGGCTGATTTCGTACACCCGTTCCGGTCGAATCCGTACACCGATTCCGGCGTTTTCGCACACCTCCCGGAGGCCGCTCGTGCTGGCGTGAGCTGAGTCGGCTCGGCACCCTCGACGGCACCGTCCGTCCGAGGAAGCCGATGCCCCGACCCCGCGTCCCCATGCGCAAGATCCGAGAAGTTCTCCGGTTGACCTTCGGCGAGGAGCTGTCGCGCCGCAAGGTGAGCCTCGCGACTGGCGTCCCGTTCACCACGGTCGGCGATTACGTACGTCGCGCGATGTCCGCGGGGCTTTCCTGGCCGCTTCCCGACGGGCTGGACGACGATGCGCTCGATGCGCCGCTGCATCTCTCTCGCATGATTCTCGACGAACGCTCGCACCAGATCCGTCTCACGATCTAGCACCGTCTGGTCCGCAAATTGCCAGACCGCCTTCTCCACGTCATCGAGGTGCCCGAAGCGGAGATCATCAGCGATCTCCCGTACGGCTGTCGCGATGGCCAACTCCTCGGGCTCGTAGTAGACGTAGTTGAGCCTCTCACCAGGCGAGCCGGGAATGTCGATCCAGCGCGTGCCAGGCGGGCGGCCTGGGTTGACGGTCTCTAGCCTGATGAGGCGCTGGACGTCCCGGTGAACCGCACCGGGTTCCGTGGAGGCTCAACCCTGTGAGAAAGGATGTGGTTCTGTAGGGACGCCTTGGATGTCCCGGGGGCCCGGGCCCTCAGTCGTCGGGGAGGGCCAGCCGGTCGAGCTGCTGACCGGTGATCGCAGCGATGAGATCGAAATCCTTGTCGACGTGGAGAACCGTAAGACCAGAAAGCTCAGCTACCGCGGCGATCAGGAGATCGGGGATCGATGGTGCCCGGTGCTGGCCTCGCTCCGCCAGCACGCCCAGCACGAAAAGCGCTCGTTCTTCGATCGATGGCGCTAGGTACTCCACCGGCATCGACGAAAGCGGAGGGCTGTGAAGTCCAAGGCGCAGATCGTCGGCCGAGCGCGCGGAGTAGCCGACCTCCAACAAGGTGATCGTCGTGATCCGCACGAGGCCTCGCTCAATGCGCTCGGCCCACCTGTCCGCATTGATCGAGCTTCCGAGGCGGACGAGCGCCGACTTGTCGATCAGCCACGGCCCCGAGTCGGTCGCCGTCACAGGTTCGGTGTCACGACCACGCTTGTCCCATCACTTCAGGATCGGCCAAGTCGCCGAAGCGAATCGCGAGTTGCTCAAGGTCGTTCGCGGAGACAGAACCGCGCGAACGCTGCGCGTCTTCGACGAGCTGGCGTCGCACGTACTCGTTGCGAGAGAGGCCAAGAGCCGAAGCGTGGGAATCAATCGCCGCGAGGACCCCTTCGGGGATGTCACGAATCAAGATGTTCGACATTGCTTCTCCCTTCAGTGATATCAAATGATATCGCACAATCAGGGACAGAGGCTCTGCAAGCTCGCGAGCATTAGAGCAGGGCCTCGCCCGGGGGTCGAGGGGCGCTGATAGCGATTTGAGTGCTTTCCAGTTGCATTGAAGTTCCATCCCCGCGGGTGGTCCCCTCCCCCACGGCGTCGATGCTCAGCGGTCGTCCACCCTTGGGATTAGCGGCGGGCCAGGCGGACGAGATCGCGGGTGGCGGTGGCGTCAAGCGCGATGGCCTCGACGAGCGACTCGACGGTCGTGAAGTTTGACTGGCCTCTCAGGTGGCTCAGCAACTCGACGCGGAGAGTCTCGCCGTAAAGATCGCCCACGAAGTCCAGGAGATAGGTCTCGACCAGGATTGGCGCGAGCTCGCCGTAGAAGGTTTCCCGCCGGCCGACCGAGTTGCCGCCTTCCACCAGGCGCCCTCAGCTCGCCCGCACCGCGGTCGGCAGATCGGCTTCCCGACTGCGAATGAGCCCGATGCGACCCCGAGGGGCAGCCAGACGGCGCCGTGGACCACGATTCCGGACAGAACGCGCGGGAGTATCTCCGCTGGCGGGCCCCGGGCTCGTCTCCAGCGCCTCCCCGGAAGGGCCTGGTCCGCCTCGACGCGGTGCAGGGCCCCGGTCATCGGGCGCTGATCGCAGCGGCAACGACATCCGCCTCGCTGAGTGCCCGGGCGAGCCGTCCTCGCACGACCTCGAGCGGAGCACCGTCCTCGCCGAAATCGGCGCCCGTCGCGTACACGGCGGTCGGGACAGCGGTCGCGGCGAGACTCATCACGAGCGGTCGGAGTCCGTTGACGAGCGCGAGGAAGTGCTGGAGTGAGCGGCCGGTCGCGGCGAGAACGCACAATCCGGAAAACCGAGGGAGGCTCGACGCGAGAAGCGCGGCCGGTGGGTGGCGTCCGCCAGCCCCTCCAACTCGCCTGCGTCCTATCGGGTGAGCCAGGCGTGAACCGTCTGGCTGCACAAGAGCGGGCTGTCAACGATCAGCCGTTCCTCCGTCACGGGTCAGCCGTTACTGCGTTCCACATCTGGCGGTGTCGAAACGTTCCAGATCAGGCGTGGTCTTTCAGGACATACGCTGGCGGGGGAGGGCTCGAATTTCCAACCTCCTGATCCAAAGGCACACGGTGGGCGTCTTCATGCATCCAGCCGTGCCCACTCGACCAGGCGAGCCGGGGCGCCCAGTCCAGGTCTGTCTGCCAGCAGCCAGTGGAATCTTCCCCGTTGGCTACACAAGGCCGCTCAGGAAACGCAGCACGGCATCGATGGTGACCTCGGGTCGTTGCGACTGGGGGTAGTGGCCGGCGTCGGGCACCATGACCACGTCTCCGTGGAGCGCCCCAGCGACCCACTCGGCATTGTCTTCGGGTCTGGGAAATTCGGGTCCCTCGAGGTCCTGTTCGCTCAGCTCGCAATCGCGCTGATGTCGATCTGGCCTGCGCGCCGCATCATTGTTTGGAGCAGGTTGGCACAGGTGTCTTGTATCCTTACTCTTGTCAGACAGTAAGGGGTGGTAGGTGATGGACGCAGCTGCACGGGTTACGTCGAAGGGTCAGATCACCGTGCCCAAGGCCGTGAGAGACGCTCTCGGCATCGAGAGCGGCGACGAAGTGTTGTTTCGCGTCGACGGTAACCGTGCGGTGTTGGCCAAGACCGCAAACTTTCTCGAGCTCGCTGGGACGATCAAGGTTCCCGCCACCAAGCGAAGTGTCGCTTGGGACGAGGTGCTCCGCAAGACGAGAACGACGCGGGCAGCCACGCGCCATTGAGCGCGTTCCTCGACACAAACATCGTCGTTCGCCACCTCACTGGCGATCCTGTCGAAATGGCGGCACGGGCGACAGCCTTCCTTGGAACTGAGTCGGAGCTGTTGCTCGCAGACCTCATTGTCGCGGAGACCGTCTACGTCCTCGAGTCGTACTACGAGGCGCCGCGTCCCCAGGTCGCCGAGTCCGTACGCTCGCTGATCGCCTTTCCATCGGTGGTCACCGTGGACCCGGCGTTGCTCCTGCGGGCGATTGAGATCTACGAGACGGATCGGATCGACTTTGCCGAGGCATATCTCGTCGCATGCGCCGAGAGCAGCGGCATCGGCCGCGTCGCTTCATTCGACAAGTCGATCGACCGGGTCGGCACAGTCGAGCGCGTCGAGCCTTCGGTTTAAAGGCTCGACGAGAATCTCTCTTCTCCCGGCGACGCCCACCACGATGAACACGTACGTTCGCGGTGCTGAGGTTGGAGGCTGCGCCTCGAGGACTCCGAACGCTCAATCGGTCCAAGAGTCTTCCGGCGACCACGAGGATCTTCGCCGTTGGGTCGGGTGGCCGGGGGCATTGCAGCCCCCGGCTCCCACGGATCCCGGCGTGACAGTCTCCCGTCACCGGGCTCTTCTCACTCGTCGTCGCTCACACTGAATTGATCCATGCCCAATGCGCGAACAGGTCGGGTTGCCTTGAGAGCACCCCGTCCCACCAGCGATTGAACCGGGTCCAGGAGTGCAACCGCACATACTTCCTTGCAGCCCAGCGCCTCAAGTAGGCGTTGACGCGCTGGAGGAGGGGATACAGCTGCGACCGGTAGAACCGGCCGTAGTACTGCATCCAACCGCGCACGATCGGGTTCAACTCTCGTGCGAGGTCGTCCAGGTTCGAGAGGGTGCGGCGGTTGATCCGCAACGTGCGGAGATCCGCACCCATGGCCTTGAGCGCCTCGGGGCTGACGGCCGGGAGGAACGAGGTGAAATGCCCCCCGTTCGTGGCCGGCGCGCGCCGAGGCCGGAAGGAGTACCCGAGGAACGTGAAGCTCGTGTGCTCGTGGTCGCCCCGGCGCTTCCCGTCCTTGCAGTAGACGATCCGCGTCTTGTCCGGATGCAACCTCAGGCCCACCTCCCCCATCCGCTCGGCGAGCGCATCGAGCACCCGCTCTGCTTGGCGCTTGCTCGTGCAGTGGACGACCGCGTCGTCCGCGTAGCGCTCGAACGGCAGGGCGGAGAAGTGCTTCGCCATGAACCGGTCGAAGGCGTAGTGCATGAACAAGTTGGCGAGGATCGGCGAGACCGCCGACCCCTGGGGAGTCCCCCGTTCCCGCTCGACAACGGTGCCGTCGGCGAGCTGCACGGGCGCCCGTAACCAGCGGCGCACGTAGAGCAGCACCCACGGGATATCAGTCACCGCCACGACCGCTTTCTCGATGAGGTCCCATGGCACGGAGTCGAAGAACGCCTGGATGTCGAGGTCGATCACCCAATCGAACTTCCAGCACCGCTTCCGACACGCCGCGACCGCGTCGAGGGCGGAGCGCCTCGGGCGATAGCCATACGAGTCGGGGTGGAACCGCGGCTCCGCGGCCTCCCCGAGCACCATGGCCACCACCGTCTGGGACACCCTGTCGGCGACCGTCGGAACGATGGCTTCATACTGCCTCCTCGT
>Ga0307372_10004939_pt1 | contig 20298 bp, 25 predicted proteins | sample OX1MG_FD_202533 | JGI IMG/M metagenome (GOLD analysis project Ga0307372, IMG submission 202533) | Soil microbial communities from Risofladan, Vaasa, Finland - OX-1 | ecosystem: Environmental > Terrestrial > Soil > Coastal area > Acid sulfate soil | place: Finland: Risofladan, Vaasa | collected...
TCTACGACATTCTGAAGCAGGACCCTCAGCACTACAGCTTCAAGCTCTACTTCCAGATCGACAGAGTCGAAGGAGACACCGCCTACACCATCCTAAAGGCGCACGAGTACTCGAGGGAGTACCTCCGGAGCCTGATCAGGAGGGGCTCTTCAATGTCGGACTTCATCAAGGACTACAGGACCAAGGACGGCTACCTCGTCAGGGTCTATACCATCGCGCTCTCGCAGGGGAGGATGAACGCGTCGAAAAAGCACGAGATACGCATGATCACAGACAAGATAATCGGGGAGCGTGCAGCCGCACTCGCCTATGACCAGTTTGTCCAGGAAACCGTCCTCCAGAAGCTCGCCTCGGACGTCTACAACGAAGCCAGGAAGGTCACGAGGCTGAGGCACGTGGGGGTAAGGAAGACGAAGCTCATCGAGAGACCGCAGGCCGTCCCGGTCGAGCAGGTCGAAGAGCTAGTTGCGCCTGCTGCTTGATATGCCGTCAGGCCGGCGCCACTGTTCGCACTATGATGCGCCAGAGGCAGAGCTCGACATAGAAGCGGGCTCCAACCTTGACTAGCTGACTGGGTAGAGCGACGACTAGACCGCGGAGGCTGCGCCGCGTCTCAGTGGTGTCCCTTGCTCGATATTATCCTCACGATATCCCTATCCTTCAGGACGTAGTCCGAGGAGAGGCGCATCCCCGTCCTGGCGTCCATCGCGTACAGGAACGTCTGCGCGAGGTCGCTGTGTATCTTCCTCGCGAGGTCGAGGGCGGTCGAGCCCCCGTTCATCACGTACGCGTCCGGGAGGACTTCCCCGTCCTTGTTGCAGAGCTTTGTCTCGTCCTCGACCGGGTACACGACCACGGCCTTGAGGAGCCCGAAATAGGCCTGGTCGATGGCCTGTTGGACGCCCGTCCCCCCGTAGACGTCGAGGACCTTCTCCTTCACCAGCTGGAGCGCCCTGGTCTGCGCGGGCGTAAGCCCCTCCTTGGTGACCTTGAACGACGCGTCGCCTGGGGTGTAGGAGATCATTCGCGCCTCCGCCGCCTTCCTCAAGAGCAGCTCCGCCTCGGCCGCGCACGGGATGACGGTTTTTCCGGAGCCCCTCAGAGCGGGAAGCTTCTCCGCCGCCGAGGGGAGGTCTGCCTTGTTGGCGGCGATCAGGCTGGGCTTGTTCCTCGCCAGGAGCGCCCTGACGAAGGACTCCAGCGAGCCCGGCGGCCAGCTCAGCGGCCTGTCGGCCTTGAGGCGGAGCCTGAGGAGCGTCTCCTCGACCATGGCCTCGTCGATCCCGATGCCCGTGAGCCTCTGGGCGAGCGCCGGCGCCACGCTTGTCTTCAGCTGCTCCGCGAGCTTGGAGGCCTTCTCCCAGTCGCGCTTGATGATGCCCAGCAGCCACAGGTCCACCTCGTTCTCGACCATCTCGACGTCCTTCATCGGGTCCTGGCTGCCGGGGGTCGTCTTCTGGCCCTCCAAGTCGGTCGACCCTGAGGCGTCTACGACGTGGACCACGGCGTCGGCCTGCATGATGTCCTCAAGGAACTGGTTCCCGAGCCCGCGCCCGCTCGACGCGCCGGAGACCAGCCCCGCGACGTCGACGAGCTTCACGGGGATGAGCCTCACCCCGTTGGCGCAGACCGAGTTCTTGGGCTTGTCGACGACGCCCATCTCCTCGTGGACGCACTTCGTCCTGAGATAGGCCATACCGACGTTCGGCTTTATCGTCGTGAAGGGGAAATCGGCGATTGGGACGCTCTTGAGCGTCGCGGCACTGAAGAAGGTGGACTTTCCCACGTTGGGCTTGCCCAAGATCCCGACGATCACGGCTTGGCCTCCGTCAGCCGCCGGACGCGTATGGTCGTGGCACGGAAACGTCTTGGAAGCTCTAGAGTGCTCTCGCTGTGGACGCAGAACTCGGGGGCCGGACCTAGGACCATCTGCCGTTGCCAGAGGTCAGTCTTGCCGTCACCTGCCAACTTGGCTAGGCCATACAGGAACGTCTGATAAGGCGTCCGGGACGGCTTCCGGATCCAGGTCGCAAAGAGCGCGTCTTGGAGCGAGAGGTCACCGCGTAGCCGCCGATACACTCCTCCCGCACCACCCGACGCGTCTTTGGCGACCTCGTCGTGCGGTCTCTTGTTGGGGTTCGCTACCGCGGCGTCATTGAGAGTTCCGAGCGACTGAAAGTCCCTGACGAGGTACCAATCCTCGTAGGTGGTCGACCGGCGCCTCGACCATGGCGAGGTCTCCTCACGGAAGCTCAGGGCGTCTATCAGCCCGTCCGGCGAGTGCGCTTTCAGAGAACTTTGAAAGGCCAAGAGCCTCCGCTCGTACGCCCTCAGAGAGATCCCGGAGCGAGGCCTGTGCCAGAAGGCATATCCGAGAATAGACGACATCGCCGGTGGCCTTCCGCATCGCCTCGAGCGGGGTAAAAAGGCATCCTGAGACGAAGCTTTTTCACCGAACGACCCGTGCCTGCGGCGGCCGATGACCAAGGTCGTGGTTGTAGGCGGCGGGGTAGCGGGCGTCTCTGCCGCCCTGGCCGCCTCCAGCAGGGGCTCCAAGACTACGCTCATGGAGTCCTCGAAGAAGGTCGGCGTCTCGAGGTCTCTGATGCCCTTCCTGATATCGGACGGCTGGGTGGAGCGCGATCTCATCCTTCCCCAGGCCGAGTCGCTCTCCGATGCAGGGGTGGACGTGAGAGCCGGGGAGACGGTCGGTTCCATCCGTCGCGAGGACGGCAAGATACGCCTCAAGTCCTCGTCGGGCCGGGGGACCGGCCTCGTGTTCGACTCCGCCGTTGTCTGCACTGGGGCAATCAGTCAGGCGCCGCAGCTCAGGGGCCTCTCGAAGCCGAACGTCTTCGTCTTGAACGAGCCCGCCGACTACCTCAGGCTCTCGGCGGAGTTGGACTCGTTGAGCGCGGTCGTCGTCTCCGGCCCCATCCCGCTCGCCCTGAAGCTCGGAGAGGTCTTGGCGACGAAAGGGAAGCGCGTGCAGGTCTACTGCGGGAAGGAAGGCCTCGAGCGCCAGTTCTCGAGCCCCGTCGCTGCCGCGATACGACGCGGCGTCTCCTCCGGGGAGAACGCGGAACGCGTCCTCCTCGTGGACGGCTCTGTCGACTCGATCCTCGGGGTCGAGAGGGCGGAGGCCGTGGTCTCGAGCGGGTCGGTCCGCACCTGCGACGCCGTCGTGGTGATCCCCAGCAGCGTCCCCTCCGTCCCGGTCGTGGACTGCCAGAAGGGGCGCGACGGGGGCCTGCTTGTCGACTTCTCGATGTCGACGAGCCTCCCGGGCGTCTTCGCGGCCGGAGACTCTGCGGAGATCAAGTTCAAGTCAGGCTCTGTGCCCGCGCGGCTCTACTCGACGAGCCGGATGGGAGGCGACGTGGCGGGCACCAACGCGGCGGGAGGAAGGGCGGCGGCCGCCCCGTCATGGGCGGTCGAGCAGACGTATTTCGGGCTCGAGTTCTGCTCCGCAGGGCTGAGCGAGGAAGAGGTCGAGGCGATGGGGCTCGAAGCCGCGACGGAGGCCTGCACCTCCAGCGACGACCGCTTCAGGGGCGACGACGGCAAGAGGGAGACCCTCGTCTCCATGGTCTACGACGAAGGGACGCACCAGGTCTATGGGCTGCAGATCGCCGGTTGGCGCGCCTCCTCGCTCTCGAGCGCTGCCTCCTTGATAGTCTCCCTGGGCCTCACGGTCGAGCAGCTCCTTCATGTGGAGTCCCCCTATTCTCCCGTCTTCAGCTACGATGATTCTCCAATAGCCTTAACAGCAGGAAAAATCCGCAGGCTAGAAGGAGCCTGACTTGGGGAAGCGCAGAGTCCTGGTCTGCGACACGTTGGACGTGGCCGTTCTGGGCCTCACCGACGCATTCGAGGTGGACTACGACCCGAACATCACGAAGGAGGGCCTGCTTGCCAAGGTGGAGGGTTACGACGCCCTCGTCGTCCGAAGCCGGACGAAGGTGGACGCGGAAGTGATGGCCCGCGCGACCCGCCTGAAGATAGTCGGGAGGCCGGGGACGGGGCTCGACAACATAGACCTGAGGGCCGCGAACGCGAGGGGAGTCGAGGTCGTGAACAGCCCCGAGGCGCTCGTGGAAGCGGTCGCCGAACACGTGATCGGCCTCATGCTGGCGCTCGCGAGGAACATCCCAGCGGCGGACGCCTCGATGAAGGCAGGCCTGTGGGAGAAGCAGCGCTTCGTCGGGACGGAGCTGAAGGGAAAGATTCTGGGCATCGCCGGCCTCGGACGCATAGGGAGGCGGGTCGCCGAGATCGCCAGGGTGATGGGAATGTCGCTCCTGGGCTACGACGTCATCGAGGTGCCGCAGGAGACCCTGGCTTCGCTGGGCTGCAGGATGGTCGACCTCGATACCCTCTTCGCGTCGTCTGACTTCATCACGCTCCACGTCCCGCTCACTGCCGAGACTAGGCACATGGTCGACCCTCGCAGGATCTCGCTGATGAAGAGCAGCTCCGTCGTGATCAACACGTCCCGCGGGGAGGTGATCGACGAGGTGGCGCTGGCGAAGGCCCTGAGGACAGGGGAAATAGGAGGTGCGGCGCTCGACGTCTTCGAGAACGAGCCTCCAGGGGCGGAAATCGTCGCGGCCCCGAACCTCGTGACTACCCCCCACATCGGAGGGCAGACCAGGGACGCGCAGCGCGCGGCGGTAACGATCGTCGGCGCCAAGATAAACCAGTTCTTCGCGGGACGGCAGTAGCGGTTCTGGCGCGCCTTTAACGAGCCTTCCTAGCATCTGCTTCGAGGATTGGAGTCTTCGTCTCGTTCCCCATCACGGCTTCACTTGCTAGGCCGAGCCTGCGGAACCGCGCAGGCCATTATGCTCTTGGAGGCAATCACGTCCCTATCCTCTGATTTGTTGCAGAAAGAGCACATCAGCCTGCGCCCTTCGAGTCTTGTCAGCGAGGAGGCCACAATCCGGGCATCTTCGGGACGTGCCTCTCGGGTTAATATGTGACGGGCAGCCCAAACCACGCCGCCTTGTATTCTACCTGCCTCTGAAACTCGCGGAAACTCCACGAGTTCATCCTGCCTCTATAAGACCTGCCTTGGCCGTTCCCCTTCCGATAGAGCTTTCTTACCCCCTCAGCTTCTCCATTACTATGCCGAATCCATTGGAATTCGCCCTCTCGACGATCCTCTTGGTGATGCGATGAATCAGCTGGATTGTCCTGTCCTTCTCCCGCTTTCCATATTTTGAGAGAAGGCGTCGTCGGACTCGTGTGTCACTGCGTCCTTTCGGCAATCTTCGCCCTGACCGCTCGGTAGCGCTCTTGGAGCTCGGCGACCTCAGAGGTATCTTCATTCTCTGTCTGTCCTGATGAATCAGACCACGTGACGTTCCTTTCGTTGACATCAATTCCGATCTGCCCGCGGGGCTGCCTCTGGTCGACCTTCCTCGAGAGGGCGATGCTAACGGCGCAATCAGTGAGAGTAATCGAGCCTCTCTTGAGAGCAGGATCGTCGATGAACGAGAGCTGGTGGTCCGACGCTTAAAGTGTGAGATATATGAAATTCCGTGACCGGGTCGGGATCCTGATGACGAGGTGGTTCAGGACGTAAGCCTGCCTGCCTAGCTTCAAGAAAGCCTGCTTGACATATGGGGTGCGCTTTCTGTTCTTGTTGCGACATGCCGCATAAGCGACTTCACAGGCTGACAGGATGTAGTGGGTGTGGAGCCCGTATTCCTTCAGAAGCGGATAGACGAGTTCTATGAGCTTGAATCTACTGCTGACTCGCTCGCCCCCCTGCTCCTGCTCATACTGAAAAGCCGCTCTTATCGCGTCGTCGCACATCAAGCGAAAGTCTTCGAAGAGAGAGCATAGATCGTCGGAGGCGCTGTATCTGCAGCCAACCGCTTTCATGGCTTGCAATTCACATGATTGAAGTTAGTTTATGATTTAACGACCCATATCTCGACGACTCACCGAAGCTGCAATAGCGAAGACTAACGCTGAGATTCGATGGTCGATGTCCGCTGCGGACGTAGGTGCCTAAATATCGAGACGACGTAGGAGATCATGGTCTCTATGACCATCACCATGAGCCGGCTATGCCCATCGGGTGCCGAGCTCTCTCGCGTCTTAAAGACGCGACACAATACTATGTCTGGGTGTGGTTCGCCCAGGAGCGCGGAGCTAATGAAGCGATGAAGGGGAACGAGACGAAGACTCCAATCCTCGAAGCAGAAGCTCTGAAGGGAAACAATTCAACCACAGACGAGTTCCCAGAACCCGAAGACTTATCTTCCACTTTCGAAGCGGGGCAACGTTCGCTTTGTATCGGCAGATAGGGGAGACCTGGCAGAAGGTCTTCAAGGACAAGTCGGGTGACATCCTCCAGAGGGCGGTGGAGCTCAGGAGAGGCCCGACGATGGAGCGCATCGAGCGCCCCTCGCGCCTGAACAAGGCGAGGATGTACGGCTACAAGGCCAAGGAGGGCGTGGTGGTAATCAGGATAAGGGTCGCAGGGGGAGGCATGAGGAGGCAGCGGCCCACCTCGGGCCGCAGGCCAAAGCACCTCGGCGTGCTGAGGATGAAGTCGGACGAGCCCGTCCAGAAGGTCGCCGAAAGGCGAGTCAGGGAGAAGCACACGAACCTCAAGATGCTCGGTTCCTACGAGCTCTGGGTCGACGGCAAGCACAGGTGGTATGAGTGCATCATGGTCGACCCGACGCACCCGGCGATAAAGAAAGACTACGACTATCGGCGCAGACTCGGGCTCGTGTCCTAGACCTAGAACCCCGCCAGCAGCGGCTGCTCCGATTTCAGCACCTCCCTCAGGAGAACCGTAGCATACTCCCCCTTCCCTAGAGAGAACTCCAACACGAACCCCCTCTCCTCCCTCTTGAAGGACAGGTCGCTGGAGAGAAGGGGCGCAGGCCTGAACCCCCCTTCGCTGCTCATCTCCTCGGCCTCCTTGATGTAGAACGACCCCGGAGACACGCCCTCCTCCTGCATGACCTTGGCGAGCACGGCGTCGAACCTCGAGCCGTAGTTCCTGTATGCGTATCCGACGATCTGGATGAGGGGGACCGCCGCGCCCTCCTTCGGGACGTCCTCCTTCACGCCATGCACCCTCCCGACCGTCAGCCCGCCCTCTTTGAGGCTGGCCCAGTTGTCGCCGGACCTAGCGTTCGAGAGGTCTGTGCCGCCGGCGATGGCCCCGCCGAGGGCGAGGTTGAAGAGATACGCCTGGTACGAGTTCACCAGCAACCGCCTGATGGGGATCGGTATCCTCCTGAGAGCTCCGACGTTGTCGCCGGGCTTCCGAGAGAGGTGGGACGCGACCCCCCGCTCAATGTCTTGGCGGGAGGAGAAGAGCGGCACCGCCTCTCCGTATCGCCCCTCTCCGCAGAGCCTCCTCGCCTCCTTGGCCTCCTCGTCTTCTCCTTCTCTGGGCTCGGAGAGGATCAACCCCGTGGCTCGGGCGAAGTTCTTCTCGACTATCGCCTTCCCTGCCCTCCGGTTCACCCCTCCCTTCAGTCCGAACCTCTGATAGCCGTAGAAGTTCGCGACACGCCTTTCCGCGCACGCCTTGAAGCACCCTTCGATGTCGGCCCCGAGGTCCTCGGAGGTCTCCACGAGTATCCTGAACCTGTTGCCCGTAAGCATCCCGCGAGTGACCGGCCTCGAAAAGCCGACCAGCTGCGCTTCGAACTTGCTCCCCCGAAGCTCCGCTGGGGCGATGGCCCTGCTGCTCCTGGCGCTGATGTACTGGACTACCGTCGCGTTCTTGTCCTTCAGGCCGGCGAAGTTGACCTCGCTCTTGATCATAGCCGCAATCTCTCTTGCGACGTGAGGCGTGTCCACGCCTGCCTTGGTGACCTTGTAGACGGGGACGAGGCCTGGCGCCTTGACCTGGACGACGTCCTTGAGGGATATCAGCTCCTGGACCTGGAAGTCCTGGAAGCTTGTGCGGAGGCGCCCCTCGTGCCGTGGGCCTCCCGTGGAGTACGCGAGGAGCCCGGACTCGAGGTCGACCTGAGGAGGCTCGGCGTCGCTCGCGATCTTCAAAGAAGCTTCAGCTTGCCGGTGACCTTGTCGATTTCGCCCGAGGGTCCTGGTCCGATTCCCAGGCACGTCGTCGTCCCCGGCTCGAGCTGCGTCAGGCCTCTGTCTTGGATCAGGGAGGTCGGCAGCCCCAGGCTCCTTGCCTGCTTTTGGAGATCCTCGAGGGCCTGCTCGCCTCCGTCCGTCTTGACCACCACCTTCGCCTGCCCCTGCTCCCTCCAGGAGTCATACCACCCGGGGTGCTTTCGCCGAGCCGTCTCGGCTGCTTCTAGAGCCGCGTGCGCGACCTGCGCCGCAATCTTCCCCTTCCCCATGCCCAAATCCGACCTGACCACTATGACCTGCTTGATCTCGGACACCTCGGCCAGGCCTCCATTTTCGAAGGGTTATTACGCGCCGGATTAAGGCTTGCTCCGGCTCTGGACTCGGTAGATCTAATGCCAAACGCCCGTGATGGTTCCTCCTCTCGCAGCTACGATGTCGTCGTGGGCGGGGGTAGCGTCGCGGGGCTCGGCTTTGCGGCGGAAGCCTGCAAGAGAGGATTGAGCGTCCTAGTGCTGGAGGAGGACAAGGAGATCGGGGAGCCCGAGAAGTGCGATGGGCTCGTCAGCCTCCAAGAGCTTCGGAGATATGCCATGCCGGAGAAAGCCTGCGTCCAGAGCCGCGTGACCAAGGGCGTCGTCTTCTCTCCCTCTGGCCAGAAGGCGTCTCTCGACGCCTCGCGCCTTGAGGTCGTGGTCATCGACCGCAGCGTATTCGACAAGCAGCTTGCGGAGCACGCGGAAGCATGGGGTGCCGAGGTGAGGCTAGAGACGCGGGTCACAGGTGTCGAGGAGCGGCCGGACGGAGTCAAAGTCAGCGCGGGCTCTGACGTTTACACGGCCTCCTACTACGTCGATGCCACCGGCCCGACCGGTGTGATGAAGTTCAACAGGGAGGGGCTGGTCCCCACCGCCAAGTACGAGGTGGAGGGCGACTGGTTCACCGATGGCGTGGTCGAGGTCTACACTGACCAGGAGAAGTATCCGGGCTTCTTCGCATGGGTGATCCCGAGAGGCCCAGGGATAGCGAAGGTCGGGGCCGCGGGCTTCGGGATAAACGCAGCGAGGGCGCTCGAGGGGTTCCTCGCAGAACGGGACTCCAAGATCGTCAGCAAGGTCGCCTGCACCATCTACGTCGGAGGCCCCGTCGAGCAGTTCGTCTCGGGACGGACGGTCTATGTGGGCGAGTCCGCTGGGCAGGTCAAGCCGACGACCGCGGGAGGGATCCCGAGCTCGGTGGCTGGAGGAGTGATCGCCGCCCGTTGGGTCTCGGACTCGGTCATCCTGAAGGACCCCTCGCTCGTGTCGCGATACCAGCCCGACTGGTCGGGCAGGTACGGCAAGGAGTACCGGCTCATGACGAGGCTGAGGCACATCTACGAGAACTTGTCGAACAAGGACCTCGACAGGCTAGTCGCCACGCTCGAGCGGCCGAAGGTCGCCGCTAAGCTCGCGTCGGGCTCGTTCGACTTCCACGCGAGCGCAGCGCTCTCCGCGCTGGGTGTCAAGGGGCTCCTCCAGCTCGCGGGGGTGCTCGTCTCGTCGGAGGCGAAGCAGGCGGTCGCATCTCTCGTGCGCCCCTCGAGCTCCAAGGAGGATTGAACGCGGGGTTGGCGGCCTTCGGAAGGTATAATTCCTAGCCTCGGCGGGGACGTTCCAACTTGTCGCAAAAGTCGATTGCGCTCCCGATCTGCACGTCCTGCAACCGACCCGTCATGCCAGGCGAGAAAGCCTCGAAGTTCAACTGCCCGAGCTGCAGCCAGGTCTTCGTCTGGCGCTGCGAGAAGTGCCGCAAGTTCTCCCGAAGATACAAGTGCGTGAACTGCGGTTTCGAGGGGCCATAGCCATGGGATCCTACCTCGTGCGAGTGAAGGTCATGCCCTCAGGCCCCGAAGTCCCCTCAGACAAGCTGCTGGAGTCGGTCAAAGGGGTTCTCGGAGATGGGATGTCGCTAAGGGGCAGCAAGGTCGACCCGATAGCCTTCGGCCTCTACGCGCTGATCATCGACATCGTCGCCCCCGAGGAGGAGGGGATGGTCGACAAGGTGGAGCAGGCGGTCGCAAAGGCACCCCTAGTGACCCAGTCAGACCTGATGGGAGTGAGCAGGATGTCGAGCCATCTCAAGGTCTGAGGTTTCGCTCTCGAAGCTTTTATAAGCCCTGCTCGGGCTCTGACTATCCTCTGCAGGGCCTTCAGGCAGCACAGAGCGTCGTTAGAAAACTTGAAACCTCCACTTCGATTTGCGGTATACGAGCTCGTCAAGGAGAAGAAGCACGTGACGGACGACGAGCTCCTCACCATCCTGAGCAAGGGTGGCGGCTACTCTATTCACGAGCTCAACAAAGCGCTCCTCGACCTCGAGATCCTTGGAATGATCAGCGTGAGGTGGGTGGCGAAGGAGAAGCGCCGGGTCGAGTTCGTCGAAGCCGCCGCGGCCCCCGTAAGATACGCAGAGTGAGAGGTTCTGTCAACGGTCAGGCTCACGCACTGACCCAACTTCCATCCATCCGCTCTGGGGGTTACTCGCTTTCTCTTGCTTTCGAGGTTCCCCTTCACTGCCTCCTTTGGATGGCCGAGCCGCACAAACCAATGCGGCCATTATGTTTCTCGAGGCGTTCACATCTCTATCCCACATCTCGCCACATGAAGGGCACAGGAGCATCCGCCCTCCAAGTGGTTGAAGCCGGGAGCCGCATTTCGAGCAGTTTCGGGATGTATACCGTGGGTTCGTGTAGGTTACGCTGATTCCCTCCCACGCAGCTTTGTATTCCACTTGCCTCTGGAGCTCATGGAAAGCCCAAGAGTTCATCCTTCCCATGTAGGACGCCCCTCGCCCGTTTCCTTTCCGATACAATCTGCGAATTCCTTTCAGCTTCTCCATGACGATCCCAAGTTTGTTGTCCTTTTGCGTGAACGACAATCGACTTAGATTCTGTGGATAGCCGGAGTCGTCCTGTTTTTCTCTCGCCCGCCGTACTTCGCGTAAAGCTCTCGGCTGATGCGCCGATCCTGTATCGTTCGCCGGCCTATCCTCGCTCGAATTACCTTGTAGCTCTCTTTGATTTCGGCTATCTGGGAGGTATCGTAGAAATGCGTGTTGCCGAGCGTATCTGATGTTGTTGTATTTCTCTCATTCACATCGATGCCGAGCTTCCCCATGTGCTCAGTGGCCGCCGTCTCTTTCGAGACTGCAAGGCTGAAAAATCTGTTAGTGATTGTGATGACGCCCCTCTTCAGGGTCGAATCGTCGATAGATGTGAGGTGGTGTGGTTTGACGCTCGTAGAGTCAGATAAATAAAATTCCGTGGTCTGGCTGGAATTCTCAAGATTAGGTGATTGAGAGAGCAGGTTTGGTTGTCGAGTTTCAGGAATGCTCTCTTGACGTATGGGCCTTTGGACTTCCTGCTCTTGCTTCTGTAGAAGGAATAGGCGACCTCGCAAGCTGACAAACTGTAATGGGAGTGGAGGCCATATGTCTTGAGTCGGGAGTAGGCAAGCTTGATGAGCTCGAACCTATCCTTCGGTTTCTCATTGAGAGCGATGCGAATTGCATCATTGCACATCGAACGGAAGTCTTCGAAGAGGGAGAAGAGTTCCCCAGAGGCTTCGTATGTTAGCTGGATTGTCTTGACTGCGCGCACGACTGCGAATTAATCGTAAAATGAAATTTAACCACCCATCCCACGGGAACCGAGTGAGATTAGGTTTTTAGCAGGCAGGAGCGCGCTTTGGCAGGGGGAGCTTCGAAGATGTTGAGCGGTCTGGTGAACCAGGGCCCTTGGGCGTAGACCTTGGGGACGTCCTCCCAAGGCGGAAGGTCCCACTGGAGTCGCTCAGCAACAAGAAGATCGCCATCGACGCCTACAACACGCTCTATCAGTTCTTGGCGATAATCCGCGGGGTAGGTGGGGAGCACCTGAAGGACTCCAAGGGGCGGGTCACCAGCCACCTGAGCGGGCTCTTCTACAGGAACATCAACCTCCTGGAGCTGAATATGAAGCTCGTCTACGTTTTCGACGGAGCCCCGCCGGAGCTCAAGGCCGTAGAGATACAGAGGAGGAGGAAGCAGCGGAACGAGGCGAGGCGCCAGTACGCTGTCGCCCTCGAGGCGGGGGACATGGCAAACGCGAGGAAGTACGCCGAGGCGTCCACCTCGCTGCGCCAGGACATGGTGGTCGAGTCGAAGCAGCTCCTCGACGCCATGGGAATACCCTGGGTGGACGCGCCCTCCGAAGGCGAGGCCCAGGCCGCGGTAATGGCCACCGAGGGGACGGTAGACGCCGTCGGCTCGCAAGACCACGACTCTCTGCTCTTCGGCGCCCCACTGCTCGCGAGGAACATCACCATCTCCGGGAGGAGGAGGCTCCCGAGCAAGAACATCTTCGTCGAGGTTGAGCCCGAGACGATCAGCCTCCAGGAGACGCTGAAGGTCCTAGAGCTGACGAGGGAGCAGCTCATCGACTTTGGCATCCTCATGGGGACTGACTTCAACCCCGACGGGTTCAAGGGGATTGGTCCCGTGAAGGGGATGAAGCTGCTCAAGACGTACCACTCCATTGACAAGATAGAGCCGCTTAGAGAGGAGATCTCGAAGATCCAATACCAGGCGATAAGAGACCTCTTCCTGCATCCCCCCGCGAAGAGCGGCGTAGCGCCGTCGTGGGGCGAGCTCAAGCCCGATGCGCTCAAGGCGTTTCTGGTCGACGAGCATTCTTTCTCTGCGGAGCGGGTCGACGCGGCGGTCAAGAGGGTGGTAGGGCTCGAGAGCTCGAAGACCGAGACGCTCGAGAAGTGGTTCGGGTAGCTCGCTCTAGTCCTGGGTGAGGCGCCGGAAATCCGCGAGCGTCCTCGCTCGCAGCGCCAGGTTCTTCTGCGACTCCTCGCCCAGAGTCCTGAAGGGGACGCCCCCGTAGTCGTGGCCTGGGTAGATGACCGTTCTGTCAGGAAGGGCCATGATGATCTCGTGCAGGCTCGAGAAGAGCCTCGCGGTGGAGCCTCCCGCAAGGTCAGTGCGCCCCCACGCCTCGATGAAGAGGGTGTCCCCGGTGAAGAGGTGGCTCCCGTCGTAATAGCAGACGCTGTCCTCGGTGTGCCCAGGGGTGTGGACCACCTTCACGTCGCTCTCGCCGAGTCTCAGGACGTCCCCGTCGAGAACGCTCACCTTCGGGTCGACGTCGGAGCCCTTGAATGCCACGGTCGCGGCCCCCAGCTCTGAGGCGAGCTTGCCCATCGTTTTCACATGGTCGTAGTGCCCGTGCGTCGCGCAGACGTACTTCACGCGCATCTCCTCCCTGGACGCGAGCCTCACGATCGGCTCGGTCTCCCACCCCGAGTCTATCGCAATCGCCTCCCGGCTCCCCTCGTCTTCCACCAAGTACGCGAAGTTCTGCATGGGTCCGACGGGGATCTGAAAGACCTTCAATGCGCCAGTCCTCTCACCCGGGAGTCCGACCTTATGCCTATCGGCACCACCACGACCTCGCCTGTGAACTCCGCCCGCTCTTTGAGCCCGACCTTCGGGAGGTGGAGCGCCAGCGTGACGTCGGCCCTCACCGAAGGACTGCTAACGGCTCCCGTGGCGGGGTCTATCCCCGAGGGGAGGTCGACCGCGACCTTGACACCCTTCGAGCCGTTTACCAGCGAGATCGCCGTCGCGTATGGCTCCTTGACGACCCCGCCCTTCAATCCCGTCCCGAAAATCGCCGCGACTATCACGTCGGCCTTCTCTATAGCGCTCGAGAGCCCGACCAGCGCCGATGTCTCGTCGGCGACGTGGAGCTCCGCCTCCGTGCCGGCGAGCGCCTGCCAGCTCTCGCGCGCCTCCTCGGTCCTTATCCTCTCAGGCGTGGTCAGGATGACCACCTTCACTTTGCAGCTGACCGAGAGGTACCTCGCCGCCACAAACCCATCCCCGCCGTTGTTGCCCCCTCCGCATAGGACGCAAACCCGCCTGACAGGACCGTACCTGGAGAGGACGAACTCGGCGACTCCCTTGCCCGCGTTCTCCATCAGCTGCTTAGGGTTCAGCCCGTACTCCGAAGCGCTGGCTTCGAGCTCCTTCATCTCTTCGGGCGTGATATATTCCACGACATGGTCACCTGCCGGCCCAGGTGTTGAATCAGCTTTATCAACCATCACGCCCTCTGCTCGTCGCATCTAGAATGAGTCGCAAGGGGGGCGGGAAGCACGTCTCGGTGTCCCAGATGACCACCGTCAGGCTGATGATGCCGACCGACGGGAACATCCTGGGGAACGTCTTCGGGGGCGCGATAATGAGATACATGGACGAGGTCGCTGGGATAGTGGCCTTCCATCACGCGAGGAAGAACGTGGTCACCGCTTCCATCGACAGGATGGACTTCTACGCGCCCGTCTACGTCGGGAACCTCCTTATCCTGAAGGCGGCCGTCAACTTCGTCGGGAAGACGTCCATGGAGGTGGGGGTGCGGATCGAGGCCGAAGACCCCCTTACCGGGGCGACCGCGCATACGGGCTCCTGCTACCTCACGTTCGTTGCGCTGGACAGAAACGGTAAGCCCAGCCCAGTCGAGCCGGTGATCCCGATTACAGCCGACCAAAAGAGGAGGTTCCGAGAGGCTCTCGCCAGGAGGAAGATGAGGGAGACCATGATGGCGCGCAAGAGGAAATAAGTTTGATTAACAGTTCAAACAATATAGAGTCCCTATTAGTTAGCGCTGCCGTGGGTAGCAACCACCGATGAGCTTCTCCGACGTCCTCCAGATGGCGACGATCGGAAAGAGGGATGTGGCCGCAATCCTCCTGAAGGAGGAGTTCGGCAAGCTCCAGTCTCCGGAGCAGAGGGTCAACCTATGCAAATGGATAGCCGCGTGCTTCGAAGGCCTCGGCGACTACGGAAGCGCGGCCGAGTGGTGCGAGATGAGCGGGTTGCTTTCGCTCGGGGAGACTAGCAGCGAAGTCGCCAACGCGATCCGCGCCCTGCCCGAGTACGAAAAGGCGCGCGCATTCTACACCATGTGCGAGGACGATGAGAAGGTGGAGCTCTGCTCGTCCGTGATAGAGCAGTTGAACAAGTGCTTCGTCGCCTCGTGAGGCGTTCCGAGCTAGCCTGACTTCTCCTTGTCCAAGGCCGCACGCCTGTTCACGGTCTTGGTGAAGCACGAGACGCAGATGAACTCCTCCTTCGTGCCGATCCTGAAAGGCTTCGCGTCTGACTTGAGCTCCGCGTCACACAGGTAGCACTTTGGTTCCAAGGTGCCTCACTTCACTTCCGCACGCGGAGGCGCCTCTTCTCCAGGTGACCCCGACCCTTGAAGTGCCAAATCTCTGCGTCGGCGTTGAAAGCCTCTGCCCATTTAACCAATTCCTTGGCCTCTTCAGCCTTCACCCTGGCCTTCCCGCTCTTGACCTGGACGAGCAGCGTCCTGCCCAGCCTGGCCGCGAATATGTCGACGGGGCTGTGGGAGGCCGCGCTCCTCGCGACGACCCAACCTTCGGTCCTCAGCAGCTCCATCGTCCTATACTCCTTCGACCGACCCTTGTTGTAATTCAGGTTAGGCAACTTCTCGAAGCTCGCTCTCTCGGAACGTAACATAATCCGATCCAACCTCGTTGGCCAGATGGTATGCCGTGAGGTCTGGCTTGACGAACAAGATAAGAAATCTCATTCTTAGTGCTCCCGCTATTCTCCTTTGGTGGGTGATTGACTTTTCCATCGCGGTTGTGACGTCCAGCAGGATTCGTTCGCATTGGTAAGTTGCAATGGTGTCAAAAGGAAACGACCGATGCACTGATGAAACGTGGTAGATTTCAGAGAAGCCGAGCAAAGGAAGGATTTTGTGAGCGGCGAGTCTTTCCGCCTTGATGGCAATCTTACGATTGGAGCTCCCCCAGATTCTTAGCTTCCTCTCTCTTGCGTAGGCGTTAACGTGTTGTCGATTCTTCGAAACGTATCTCGCATGTTGAACCGTGTTATTCTTCGTCCGACACTCCTTCGAGCAGTAGCTCCACTTGCCTGGCCCCTTTCCCTTGAACGCCCTCCCGCACAACTTGCAGAAGAATGATTTTTCTCCTTGGTACGAGGACACCAAACGCGGGCGTCGCCTGCAAGTGAGTTATAGAGACATCGCTTCCCAACGGGGGCATCCTTATGTCTCCCCCGTTCTCCCTGGCCGCGACGATCACTTGGAACCCGGAGTCGAAGAATCGCTGAAGGAAATCGAGGGGGGCCTTCAGGAGGTCCTCGCGAGGAGGGAGAGGATCCTCAAGACCTCGAGGGACTGCATCTCCTTCTGCTCAAAGGCGATCGTCCACATACACACCGGGAAGCCTGACGAGGCGCACCGAGAAATCAAGGAAGCCGAGAAGATCCTGAAGAGTATGAGGAAGGAGGCGACTGTGGGGACGCTATCGAGGTACCTGCCCTCCCCGGAGGCGGAGTTCGTCGAGGCGTCTTCTGTCGAAGCGATAGTGCTTGGGAGGCCCATCCCCACCGCGAAGGAGCTCGGCGTCTCAGGCGAGGGCTACCTGATGGGCCTGCTCGACACAGTCGGCGAGGTGAAGAGGCTCCTTCTCGACGCGGTCATGCGGTCTGAGATAGAAAAGGCGAGGAAGTACTTCGAGCTCATGGAGGGGCTCTACTCGATGCTCTCCCCGTTCGCCGTCTACGACCACGTCGCAAACGGGGTGAGGAGGAAGATCGACGTCGATCGGATGCTTACGGAGGACGTCCGCGGAGTGATGGCGGAGGAGGCGAGGCGGACGGTCATGGTCTCATCGATTCAAGGCCTGCAGGCCTCTCTCGGGCGAAAGGACGAGAGGTCTGCAAAGGCCAAGGCCTCGCGCAAAGCGGCCGTCTGACCGGCAACTAGGGGCTAGGAGCTAAGGTCATCGTCCCCCAGCGGTGAGACCTTCCTGTAGTATATGTCCTCATATCGGGGCACGGCTTTCAGGACGAGGCCTGCGGCGATGAGCCTGCCGCAGGCAGCCTCGACATCGTCAGGGTCGAGGTCTACTTTGTAACGCTCCTCCACCTCGTTCTCGATCGTCAGCAATCCCTTCTCCTGCATGTCTCCGAGGACGCCGATTACCCGAGCCTCCAGGGTGTCGCCGCTCGGCGCGGGTGGGAGCGGTTTGATCTTCAGTTGATTCGCCTTCAGCTTCTCGACCACCTTCGCCCAATCGTTGAGGTTCCTCCTCCTTGAGGCGCCTGAGATCTGCTGCACGAACTCGGTTGCGAGGGCGGTCCCGGCGTCGTCAGTCCAGTTCACCTCGAGCTTGGGCGCGATTGCCTCTCCGTGATGGCCCGCCACCTTGACTATCTTCGAAATCGGTATCTCCAGGCTCGCGGAGTCCATCGACATCGAGCCTAGGCTCTCTACGTCGGAGAAGTATAGGCGCTTCGCGCTGAAGCCGCCGATTCTCACGCTCTCCTCCTTCTCGTTTCCATGGACGTAGACCAGGCGCCGGTCTGTGAGGACGAGCGTCCCCTCGGTCTCTCCGCCCATCCCGAACGCGGCCTCGATCTCCTTGCGGATTCCCGGCCCACGGCGAATCACCGCTTGCTCCTGGGCGAGCATGATCTCTTTCGTCGAGTTGTCTTGCCCCAAGTTAAGATGACCTGCGTAAGTCGCGAGGCCAGCCTATTAAAAGAGATTCGACAGCAAACCGACCCCACGGACTTATATCCCAGACTCCGGGGTTCGGCCTCTCAAGCGCACCGGAAGCGACCAGAGAATTGGAGAAGATCAAGCCCGTCCTCATTCCGACTCTTGTAGAGTTGGCCAAGCTCAAGGCTCATCTGGGGTTCGTCCCGCTTTCTACCGAGGAGCTCGCCGAAAAGCTAGGTCAAAGCCAGCAGTCCGCGTCCAAGCACCTACAGCAGCTGGAGTCCCTCGGCTACGTTGAGAGGAGGCGGTCTGGTCCGAAGTTCACGGTGAAGCTGACCGACGCGGGGCACGACATCGTCCGCGCCTACTACTCTAGCCTCAAGGTCGCACTAGAGCGCAAGCCGAAGGAGGAGATGAGCTTCGTCGGCAAGGTCTTCCAAGGGTTAGGAGAAGGCGCATACTACATCGGGCTCGAGGCCTACAAGACCCAGCTCGCGAAGGCTCTGGGGTTCGACCCCTACCCAGGCACGCTCAACGTGAAGCTCGAGAGCGCTATTCAAATCGAGCAGAAGCGAGAGCTGAGAGGGTTCGACGGCCTCCGGATCGAAGGGTTCCAGCGCGACGGCAGGACGTACGGCGGCGCGAGGTGCTACCGAGCGAAGGTGGGCAAGAAGGACCTGCCCGGAGCCGTACTCGTAATCGACCGCACGCACTACGACGACAGCGTCCTCGAGATAATCTCCCCTCATTTCTTGCGAGGCGCCCTGGGCCTCAAGAACGACGACCTCTTGGACGTGACCGTTCTCGTGAGCTGAGTCCCCTCAGAGCGACATCAAGATCTTCGAGGTCTTGACGTCGGGTATCGGCGACCCGAGCCTCGCCGTCGATATGACGACCCCTCTCTTCGCTGCCTCTTTCACGATCTCGTCGCCGTTGTGGTGCTGGTCGTACCCGAGCGCCACGATGTCGGGCCTTATCCTGACGAGTATGTCGTAGATGCTCCCCTTGTTCCCTGGGACTGCGAGGTCGACCTGCCTGAGCGACGAGACGAGCGCCACCCTCAGGCCCTGGTCTGTCGCGGGCGGTCTGCCCTTGTTCCGCTCGACGCTTTCGTCCGTCGCGACGACGACCACCAACGTGTTCCCGAGGCTCTTCGCCTCGGAGAGAGCGTGGACGTGACCGGGATGGATTATCTCGAACGCACCGCCCAGCATCACGACCTTCAGTCGGCGCCTCCCGGCGGGTGTGAGTTCCGCGGAGCGTCGCGTCACCCTGACGAGCCTCTTCGCCGACGCGCTTCGGAGCGCAGAATGGACCGAGGAAGCAGGCGCGCCCAGCGCCCTACCGATCGCCCCCGCCCGTGCCCCCCCATCCCTCAGATTGGCGACGTACACCTCCCTCAGAACGTCCAAGGTCGCCGGGGGGCGGCCGCTCCCGGCCTTGGCCGGCGTCACCAGCTCAGCTTCACCTCGCCCGTGAACGAGAGCGCGTCGATGAGCCCCTCGGCGTATCCGACGCTCAGCATCGCGAGCTCGTCCTGGTCGTTGACCAGAAAGTTCTCCGAGTCCTTGAGGTATAGCTCGGCGTTCTCGAGCAGCTCCTTGTGCTTCCCGTTCAAACCCTCTCTCGCCTCTTCGAGTGCCCGCTTCGCTTTTTCAACGTAGCGCGGTACCAGGACCTGCGCGGTGCGCTTCACCCCCGCGGAGTTGTCGACGATGTCCCTCTTGTCTAGCTTCAGGATCGCCGCGAGCGCCTCCTCCTCCGTGAAGTGCAGCCTTCCGGGGATTATGACGCAATGGGGCGGAGGCCCGAACGGCCGCCTCCGGAGCGACTCCATAGGGCCGCCGACGACCACCTCGTCCTTCATCCCTACCCTCCCCAGCACGACCGACAGCGTCCCCTCCGAGAGGACACCGCGCTTGAAGTTCTTCTCCGCGTCGAGGAGCCTCTCGAAGACGAAGCCTGGCTCAACGCCCTGCCCCTTCTCTACGTCATACTCTAGCAGTAGGAGCGTGTGCTGACCCTCCAGCAGGTTGCGGTGGATGCGCTGGTAGACGTCTTGGTGGTGGGATGGGCTCGCGAGCGTGAACGTGATCGTCCCACCGAACTTGTAGTAGTGGAGCCCGCTCTCGCTCGCCGCGGCGGCCGGGATCGTGGCGCCGTGTATCACGCTGGTGCGGATTCCGCGAGAGGTCGCCCGCACCCGCAGGTCGTTGTGGGTCGTCGCTATCATGGGGTCGCCCTGGACTGCCAGCACCACCCTCGAAGCGCTCGCCCTCTCGAGGATCTCCTTCCCGTCCTCCACGAACTCCCTCCCCACGGTCACGACCTTCTTGCCTGTGGCCGCCTCTAGGTCCGCGAGCAGCGTCGGGGACGGCGGAGAGGTGTATCGCTCGAAGTAGGCGAGGTCCGAGGCCCTCACGGCGTCCACCCCGGCCAAGCTGATCCCTCTGTCCCCCAGTCCCAGACCCACGAAGACCAATTCCCCCAAATTCTCGCCTTTGCCGACGGCGGGCCCCCTAATAACACTCCACGCTAGGAGTGGAAAGTAAATATCCGAGACGTGGCCCGGCACGCTCGCGGGCCCGTGGCTCAGCCAGGTCAGAGCGGCTGGCTCTTAGCTAGCTCTTGGG